>JAABUL010005855.1_pt1 | contig 14804 bp, 16 predicted proteins | sample 5559151 | NCBI WGS metagenome assembly JAABUL01 (sample SAMN10711876, study PRJNA513368) | rock metagenome | isolation source: Antarctica rocks | place: Antarctica: Victoria Land, Pudding Butte sud | reverse complement strand
CGTGCTCATAGGCGTCCACCACCTGCGCATGTAGGCTCTCTGTCTCCATATCCTTATAGTGCGGAAACGGCATGCCTTTGTCAACTACCGGCATCATCCTACCCGGAGGGACCTAGGTAGTTACTGAGTTTGACATAATTCCCAACTCCGCGCCCTTTTTGGTGAAGCGAATGCGTCGAGTCTAATGGTCACCGCCGCCCTCTGCGGCGATAGGCCAGTATACGGACGTCGTGCATCATCGTGTCCAGATCGAGGCGGACCTCAGCCACATAGGAGCGCCCCTCCTCGCGAAAGTACGAGCGCGCCACCGCGAAACGGAGCATCGAGCCTTCGATGTGTGGTTCATGTCGCGCCGGGTCGATGCCGTACTCACACCCGATGTGATCATAGAGGGGGTGTGCGCGGATAACGCGTCCCACCTCCAACATGATGCTCATGATAAAGGCGAACGGATACTCCTGCCCCACCAACTCCCGTTGTAGATCGATGCCTAGAGCCTGTTATGCACTTTTCTGCCACAATCGCGACGGATCGTTAAGATGGAAAGCATCGAAGCGACGAGAGGAACTCCTGAGCCTATTCACTGCTATCTGACAAGCCGATGCACGACGACCTTGGCCTGCGGATGCGCCTTTTCGACTCACTTCAAGCGTAGTCGCATCATTTAGGACAAAACGGTTGCTTTAATGATAGCGGAAGTTCATAACAGGCTCTAGTGGTTGCACCACTGACATGAGTGTGGCGACCCGTGAGAACCGTCGTGACTGCTGTCCATCTATGTACAGGAGTAGGCGCCGTGGACCCGGGGGCGGCACTGGCGGCTGGTCGTACGCGACGAGGCGGTCCACTTTCCTAAGCAGCACAAGTTCGCCGGGGCCGAGGCGTACGGCTTCGGCCCCCACGATGTGCTCGTACGTCGGCTGGTCCAAAGATCCCTCTCATGTAAGGCGTGCCGCACGTCGGACGGTACGGCGGCAACAGCCGGGCGTATAGCCATACCGCCCCTACGCACCGCGACGACGTCCCTGACCGAAAACTATATGACCCTGGGGCCATGTGTCGTGGCGGCCGGCCTGGTCCAAGATCGTCGCGGTGGCGGCCATCAGCGCATCTCTAGTATCAGCGTGTTAGGATTTTCCAGGACCTGCGTGAGGCCGCCCAGGAAGCGCATGGCGAGCTCGCCGTCGATGAGGCGGTGGTCGGCGCTGAAGGAGAGCGGCAGGATTGGGCGCGGCTCCACGCGGCCCTCCACGACCCAGGGGCGCTCCACGATGCGGCCCAGTCCCAAGATGGCCGCTTCACCGGGGTTGATGAGGGGCGTAGCGAAGTAGCCGCCGACCGCGCCGAAGTTGCTGATAGTGAAGGTGCTGCCGCGCAGTTCGTCGATCGCCAGCTTGCGCGCGCGCCCCGCCTCGGCCAGCCGCCCCAACTCCCGCGCGATATCGAGCACGGTCAGCCGGTCGGCGTGGCGCAGCACCGGCACCAGCAGCCCGTCCGGCGTGGCCGTGGCGATGCCGATGTGGTAGTGGCGCTTGAGCACGATCTCCTTGCTGGCGTCGTCGATCGACCCGTTGATGTAGGGGTACTGGCGCAGCGTCTGCACCAGCGCCTTGACGATGAAAGGCAGGTAGGAGAACGCGACGCCCTGCGCGTCGGCGGCGGGCTTGACCGCGCGGCGCAGCGCGACGAGACCCGAGGCGTCGACCTCGACGAAGCAGGTGACCTGCGGCATGGTGCTGGTGGAGAGCAGCATGTTCTCGGCGATGCGTTTGCGCAGCCCGCGCAGCGGCAGGCGCTCCTCGGCCGGCCCCGCTTCCTCGTCGCCGGGCATCGTCACGCGCGGCGCCACGGCCGCTGCGGTCGCGGCGACCTCGTCCTCCACGCCAGCAATCCCCACACCGACCGTTTCCAACTTTCGACTTTCGACTTTCGACTTTCGACTTTCCGTCGCGCGTAGGTCCTCGGCCAGCACGCGTCCGGCCGGCCCACTGCCGCGCACGGCCGCGATGTCGATGTCCAACTCGCGTGCCAGGCGGCGCACCGCTGGGGTAGCCAGGGCGCGCCGCTGCGGGGCGACCGACGCCTCGGTCCAGCGACCCGAGCCCGCCTCGTCGTGATGGCCGTTGGCGCCATTGGCCCCCGGCGGCGTCGCGACCGGCTCCGTCGCGCGCGCGGATGTCGCCGCTACGAGCTGACTCTCCTCTTCGCGCGCCTGTACGTTTTGGCCCGAAGGCGCGGGCGCTGGCGCGGCAGGCGCAGGCGGCGGTGTGGGCGCGGCTGCCGGCGCCGTGGTGGCAGCGGCGGCAATCGGCGTGGATGCGGCGGACGCCGCCGGCAACCCATCCTGACGACCGTCTTCAATGGTGAGCAGGAGCGTGTCGAGCGGCACGGTCTGGCCTTCCTCGACGTTGAGCGTGAGGATGGCCCCAGCGGCGGGCGAGGGAATTTCGACGACGGCCTTGTCGGTTTGCACTTCGGCGATGGCCTGATCAAGCGCGACCGTGTCGCCGGGCTTGACCAGCCAGCGCACCAACTCGGCCTCGACCATGCCCTCGCCCAGATCGGGCAGATGGAACTCTACAGCCATAATGTGGTCCTTATCACTCAAGCCTGCGACTGCGGTCGCATGGCAAACCACGAGCGCTGCGGCGCTGGGAGGATCTTCGTAGGGGCGTATTGCATACGCCCCATTTACAAGACGAGCGTATTACATACGCCCCTACGATCGCACCAACCGACCGCAGTCGCCGTGATCTGCCATGCGACCACAGTCGCAGGCCCCTGTTGCTAGAAACTCAATGTAGCGCGCGCGGCCTCGACAACGCGCGCGGGGGTCGGGGGGTAGTAGTCTTCGAGCATGGCGGGCGGGATGGGCACGTCGTAGCCGGTGACGCGCGCGACGGGCGCTTCCAGTGAGAGCAGCGCGCGGTCGTTGATTGTGGCTACGAGCTCGGCGCCAATACCGACCGTGCGGGGGCTCTCATGCACGATCACGGCGCGCCCGGTCTTCTCGACCGAGCGCACGAGCGTGTCGGCGTCGAACGGAGCCAGCGTGCGCAGGTCGATTACCTCGGCCTCGACGCCCTCCTTGGATAACGTATCCGCGGCGGCCAACGCCACCGCGACCATGGCGCTCCAGGCCACCAGCGTGATATCTTTACCCCCGCGCACGATAGCCGCCTGACCGAGCGGCACGGTGTAGCGCTCCTCAGGAACTTCGGCGCGGCCGGCGCGGTAGCCACGCAGCGGCTCCAGCACAATAACGGGATCGGGATCGTCGATGGCGGCGAGCAGCAGCCCCTTGGCGTCGTAGGGCGTCGATGGCGCGACAACCTTGAGGCCGGGTGTATGGACGAAATGGGCTTCGAGCGCGTCGCTGTGCAGCTCAGGGGCGCGTACGCCGACGCCGAAGGGGGCGCGCACGACGAGGGGGCAGGTGTAGCGGCCGCCTGAACGCCAGCGCACGCGGGCGGCCTGTGTGAGCAGTTGCGAGAAAGCCTGGTAGGTAAAGCCCAGGAACTGGATCTCGGCGACCGGGCGCATGCCGTAGGTGGCGAGGCCGATGGCGGTCCCGATGATACCGGCTTCGGCCAGCGGCGTGTCCACGACACGATCATCGCCGAAGCGTCCAGCCAAGCCGTCCGTAGCGCGGAAGACACCGCCGTTGCGGCCGACATCTTCGCCCATGACCATGACGCGGTCGTCCTCGGCTAGCGCAAGCGCGAGGGCGTCGTTGACGGCCTCGACGAGGGTACGGCTAGCCATGTCGCGCCTCCTTGGCGCCGTTCGCGCCGCTGTTCTTATCAGCGTTGTTCTTCGCCAGATGCGCTAGCAACTCGGCGCGTTGCGCCTCGAGCGCGGGCGAACGCTCGGCGTAGAGTTGGTCGAAGATGGCCTCCGGCGGGGGGGCGGGCTCGTCGAGGGCGGTCGTCACGGCGCGGGCCACGCGCTCGCGGGTCTCCTCCTCCAACGCCGTCTGCTTACCGTCGTCCCACAAGCCTTCGCGTTCCAGGTAGACGCGCAGCCGCGTCAGAGGGTCGCGCTTGTCCTGCCACTCCGACAGTTCGCCGGCCTCGCGGTAACGCGTCGGGTCATCGGCGGTCGTGTGTGGGCCGATGCGATAAGTCTGCGCCTCAATAAGGGTTGGGCCATCACCGGAGCGCGCGCGGTCCAGCGCCGCGCACGTAGCCCGGTACATGGCGATGACGTCGTTGCCGTCGACCAAGTGGCCGGGCATACCGTAAGCCGTCGCTTTTTGCGCGATGGTTTCGGCCGCTGTTTGGTGTGAGCGCGGCACCGAGATGGCCCAGCCGTTGTTCTGGCAGACCAGCACGAGCGGCGCCTTGAACACGCCGGCGAAGTTGGCGCCCTCATGGAAAGCGCCTTCTGAGGTGGCCCCGTCACCAAACAGGACGAGCGTGGCTGTCCCGGCATGGCGCAGCTTCATACCCCAGGCAATGCCCATGGCGTGCGAGACTTGCTCGGCGATGCCAATTTGCTGCGGAATCACATTGACGTCGGGTGGGATCATGCCCCCTTTGGGGTGCCCGCGGAGCAGCAGGGCCAGGTTCTCGGGCGGCAGCCCATGCACGACGGTGGAGAGACCATCGCGGTAGGTGGGTACCAGCCAGTCATCCTGCCGCAGGGCGAGGCCACAGCCGACCTGTGCCGCCTCCTGGCCCGCGACGGGCGCGTAGGTCGTGATGCGCCCCTGGCGCTGCAGGGAAAATAGCCGCGCGTCATAGGCGCGGCCGAAAAACATCCAGCGGTACATGTCGAGCAACAGGTCCGCCGGTTCCGCGATCCGCGCCCCTGGGCGGACCACGCCGTCCGGCCCCAATACGCCATTTGCCTCGTACGGCGCGACGGTTCGCGCCTGGTCAATCGTGCCGGTCATTGCTGTCCCCTCCTCGCGCCTCATCGCGCGTCTGTGACAAACCCTTTACTATGATAACGCTAGAGCCAGTAGCTGTCAGCTAACAGCTAGTAATTAGTAGTCAGTAGCTAGTAGTTAGTAGCCACTAACTACTAGCTACTGACTACTAATTACTAATCCGGTATTTGCCAGTCGATCGAACCTTTACCCCCGGCTTGCAAGGCGTTGTTGATGGTGGAGAACGGCCGGCTGCCGAAGAATCCCGCGTGGGCGGAGAGCGGCGACGGATGAGCGGACTCGACGATGGTGTGTCGCCCCGTGTCAATTAGGGCGCGTTTTTTCCGCGCGAAAGCACCCCACAGCACGAAGACGATGGGGTCTTCCCTGGCGGCGACCGCGCGGATAACAGTGTCCGTGAAGATTTCCCAGCCCTTGCCACGGTGCGAGGCGGGGCTGTGCGCGCGTACCGTGAGGACGCTGTTGAGAAGCAGGATGCCTTGCGCGGACCAGGGCGTGAGGTCGCCGTTGTTGGGGACGCGGCAGCCCAAGTCGTCGCGCAACTCTTTGAAGATATTGACCAACGACGGCGGCGGCTTGACGCCCGGCCGGACCGAGAAGGCCAGCCCGTGCGCCTGCCCCTCGTCGTGATAGGGGTCCTGCCCCAGGATCAACACCCGCGCGTCCGCGTAGGGGGTGAGCCGGAGCGCGTTGAAGATGTCTGGCTCGGGCGGGTACACAGCATGAGCTTGGCGTTCGGCGGCCAGGAAGTCATGCAGCTTGTGGTAGTAGGGCTTAGTCAGTTCATCCCCGACGATGGGGCGCCACGCCTCTGGTACTGTATCCGTTCCGTGCCGCGAGACCTGGGATTGTGGCATAGTTGCTCCTTCACAGATGAGGGTGCAAGCGGTGTGTGGCACATGATGTGCCGCTGTATCACACGATAACGATAATAGTGTAGGGGAAAAGAGCCATGAGCAACCGCGACCAGCGCGATACCAGTAAAGAGCCCGTGACCGACGAAACGGCGACACGCGACATTGGCGGCGCCTTCGGCGGGAGCGCCGGTACGATGGAGAGCAGGGAGGAAAGCGAGGACTATGGCGATCAGTCGGGGTTAGCGAAAGTGCAAAATAGGGCCAACATTCTCTCGCGGCCCCCGGCCAATGTGCAGGGTGGTCCCAGCGAACCACTGACGTATAGCCCCGACGCGGGGACGGGCATGAGTGGCGCCCCCATGTCTCAAACCGACACAAAGGATACGACAACGACCGATACGCGCCGGGCGGCGCGGGACGAAGATCAGGACATGGGCCATAACCACGCCGTCAACCCTACGCTGGATCGCGCGGCCGATCGCGACACTCCGCCCCACCGCGGTTCCTCGGAGGCGAGTGACGCGTTTTAGCTAACGACTACTAACGTGACGTTCGTGCGCGCGTAGTACGCGGTCGACGACGAGCGCGAACGTGTCCCAGGAGAACTTGTCGCGCCATGGCGGTTCGGTCCCGTAATAGGGCAGCGCTGGGTTGGTCTGGAGGTACTCGTGCAGCATCACGCCATAGCGGAACTCCAAGGCCAGGCGCGCTTGCAGGCGCGCGAGGGCGCCCGGCATACCATGCAGGCCCGCGGCTCCGATAGAGAGGGCGTCGTAGAGCAGCCATGACGCGCCGTTCTGGTAGTCGCCTGGGACGCCGAATTTTACGGAGGATATGAGCCCCGCGCCGTCCGCGGCGCGGGCGCCTGGCATGACGACGACGCGGAAGCCAGGCCCGAATGGGCTGAGATGGCGTAGAGTGCTCAACACCATCTTGTCGGACAGCATCGGGTAGTTAAACAACCACTTGGAGAGGAATTCGCCCGTCAGAGCGCTGGCGTCGCTGGCGGGGATGTTCTTGCTGAGCGTAAGGTATCCTCGCCGCGGGTTGAACATACCGCGATAGGCGTTCTCCGCCTTGGCGATGTAGTGTGGCGGCAGCCGCAGGCCGAGGTATTTGGCGCAGCGCATGGCGACGGCTAACAATCCCTGGTTGTAGGAGAGTGTGTCCGGGGCCTGTAGAGGATAGGCGTCCCACCAGCTGGCGTAGGTTCCCGCCGGAGATATGAAGCGTCCGCCACGGCTGTGGCGCAGCAGATAGGCCAGAGCCCGTTGGAGGAGGTACGACGGCGGCGCGCTGTGGTAGATCGCTTGGTTGCGCCAGGCCCAGATGAGCACCAGGGCGGCTGACTCGTCGTCATGGTACTGTGGGGAGCGATAGGCGCTGACGAACCACGTTGGCGGTTCGCCGTCGGCGCGCTCGTTGGCGGCGAACATATCGAGCACATAGACAGAGAAGCTGCGGTTGTTCATGGTCTGAGCCACCCAGAATGAGTCGCGCAGGTAGGGATTATAGTACGCGGGGCTGGGATAGACGACGAGTTGAGGCCGGACGTAGTTGCGCTGTAGCGTCGTAGCGATCGCGAGGCGCAGTTGCTGCTCCGGGATAGTGACAGGGAGCAGGGCGGCGCCCATGGCGCTGCCGCGCGTCCTGCTGTCGTGCGCGCGTGAACGCGCCACTGTCGCGCCGTGAGCCGCCGGCGTGGCGGCGCTTCGTGCGGTAGAGACGATGACGAGCGCGAGGCTCAGGCACACCACGACACCGCGTATCGTGCGTCCTCGGCGGCGTATCCGTGTTGGTCGCAGTGTGCTAATCCTCCTGTTCGCCTGTTCGTCTGTTCGCGATGTCTCCACCGGCGTCGTTCCGCTTGTTATGTTGATAATCGGTAGAAGGTGGGACCGCATGCTGCTGATAGTATCCGCTATGGGGGCTTGACGCAACAAGAAGGGCGATCCATGTGGGCGCGCCCAGTAGATACGCCGCGTGTTTCTGCTCGTCAATGTGAGCGTTGCCGCCACGTCAGCCGATGCGCGTCGCCACGATCACGGCCATCCTGGGTCCCGTCAAGACTTCCGTCGCCGTCAGCCTCGGCTCGTCGAGCCAGAACTCGCGCACAGAGTCGGGCTTGCCCCGCGACTCGGGCGGCTCGCATCCCTCCGGCCATAGATCGTCCAGTACGATGAGCCCGCCTGGGCGGAGCGCCTCCAGCAGTACCTCTGGCTCGTGCTGCTTCGCTTGACCGCCGTCGGCGAACAGCATGTCGAACGGGCCGTGCGCCAGGATCTCATGCCAATCGCCGTGCAGCGCCTGGACGCCCGGCGCCTGCGCGAGGAGTTCGCGCGCCGCCTCCGCGCGGGTTGCATCGAGCTCGACGGTGATCAGCCTCGCGTCGGGAGATAGCGCGCCGGCCATCCAGGCGGCGCCCACGCCGCAGCCCGTCCCTATCTCCCCGATGACCCCTGCGGGGACGCTGCCCGCCAGCACGGCGAGCAGCCGCCCGACTTCGGGCCAGCACGATTGTGTGAACGCCATGCGTTCGGCGAGCGCCATGGCCCGCGCTACGAGCGGCGGGGTCTCAATCATCGCCTTGTAGGCCGCCATTCTCTCATCCCTCCTTGTTTGAGATGTACGCGAGCAATGCCGGGTCGAATCGTTCGAACAGATCACGCGCTTCGGCTTCCAGAACGCCTCCATGGTAGGTGCGGATGTGCCGTCGTATGTAGGGGATCGTTTCGACTATCCGCCGGCTCCCCGCCACGGAATCCGACAAGGCGAACACAATGTGTGGCACGTCGGCCATGACCGTCGTTCCGAGACACATCGGGCATGGCTCGACCGTCGTAAATAGCACCGCGTCGTCGTAGCGTTCCCACAGCGGGTCGCCTCCGTTGAGTAACGCCTGCATCTCCGCGTGCATCAATTGACTGCGCGCCGAACGATGACAAGCTCGCCCACGCGAGACGATGACACCTTCGACGACCAAGACGGCGCCGATGGGCCGTTCACCGGCGTTGCCCGCGGCCTCGGCTTCGGCCAGCGCCTCACGCATATAGACTGTCACGTCAAGACCGGCTAGCGCAGGCGGCAAGGGAGTTGTATCTGACATGGATCACCTCGTGTGGTAGCTATAGATACATCAAAAGTTCTACTCGTTCAGGTTAGCCGCGTGGCGGCGCGCCAAAGCGGTCGTTGTATTTCTTCAACACATCGTCCAGGGCCTCACGCAGCAGGCTGGCCTCGTTGCGCTTGAGCATTTTGGCGAGCTGGGACAAGCGCTCCAACTGCGTAGCGGTGTAGTAGCTGGTCTTGGTGATCATTCTGCTGTCCGAGAGGGGCAGTGACACCTTGTTGCGCCCCGAGACCTTGGCCACGTAGACGGCCTGATCGGCCTCCCTGCTCAACTCGACGTCATTCTTGCCGTGCGTCGGATAGGAGGCTAATCCGATCGAGGCGGTGACGTGTACCTCCGGATGCCCACTAAAAGAGAGCGCCGCGACACGCCGGCGAAACTCCTCGCACAGCGTGAACGCCTCGTCCAATCGTGTGTCAGGTAGCGCTACGGCGAACTCGTCTCCGCCATAGCGGGCGATGAGCGCCGTTTCGGGCAGGACGACCCGCAACGCCTCGGCCACGGCCTTGAGCAGCACGTCGCCGAATGGGCGCCCATAGGTCTCGTTTACCTCCAGGAAGTTGTCGATGTCGATGTTGATCAGCGTGAGCGGATCGCCGCTCTGGAGCGCGTGGGGTAGCAGTGTTCCTTCCAACAGGCGGCGAAACTGGCGCTGGTTAGTCAAACCCGTGAGGTGGTCGGTTGTCTCTTCCTCGACGGTCGCCGGTCGATCCAAATACCTATGCCCTCCTGATATAGGTTAAAACGCACATATGTCTCTTAATATACATATGTACGTTTGGCAAGAACCCAAAAGTACTATAATCGACTTATGACGACGCTTACTGTCTATTACGATTACACAGACCCCTGGAGCTATATCGCGGTGTTCCGGGCCGATTGGCTGCGCGCGCAGGTTCCCGACCTGGAGGTGCGCTGGTGGCCTTTCGAGGTGCGGCCTGAGTTGCCGCCGCGTGGAGCGCGCCCTCAGAACCCCGCGTTCCTGCGCCGCAAGCACCAATACGACATCGACGAACTGACGCGCGAGTTTGGCGTCAAGATCCATGTGCCCTACGACCGCGTCACCAACTCGCGCCTGGCGCTGGCAGGCAGTCTCTTCGCGCGCGACGCCGAGCGCACGCGGCAGTCCAACTGGGTCGGGCAGGAGGGGCAGAATGGGGACGCCAACCTGTTTGACGCGTACCACCGCGCTATTTTCCGGGGCTTCTTCGAGCAGCAGCGTGATATTGGGTCGCTCGATACCATTGTCACCATCGGTGGTGAGGGCGGCCTCGACAAGGATGCGCTGCGCGTCGCGTTGGAGGATCGCCGCTACGCGGATGAGGTGGCGCGGCTACGCGCCGAGGCCGAAGAGTTCGGCGTCATGGCCGTCCCGACCTTCGTCGCCAACAATCAGGGCGCCGTCGGCATCGTCGCCAAGGAGCGGCTGCTGCGTGTCGTCACCACCTCGTCGCCGCCGGTGGTTATGCCTGAAGCTGGCGCGCCGTAGTCAACGGCGTGGCCTGCGACCGCGGTCGCATGGCAGACCACGCCCGACTGCGGTCGGGCGCCTCCAGCACCGCAGTGTCTGTCGTTTGCCATCGGGGTCCCCACCGCAGTGGGGAGGCAGTCGCAGGCGTATGGAGATGAGATATGGAGCAGCAACGGCTTGCCGGGCAGGTCGCCCTGGTGACCGGCGGGGGACGTGGCGTGGGGCGCGCCGTTTGCCTGGCGCTGGCGCGTGAGGGCGCGCGTGTCGCTCCCTTCTCACGGCGTGCCGACGAGGTCGCCGCGACCGTGGACATGGCGCGGGCGCTGGGCGGCGAGGGTTTGCCACTCTCCGGCGATGTCGGCGACTACGCCGCCGTGGAGGCCGAGGTCGCCACGCTGCTGCGCCTGTGGGGGCGGCTCGACATCGTCGTCAACAACGCGGGTATGGTCGCGCCGATCAAGCGCCTGTGGGAGGCCGACCCGGCGGCGTGGCAGCGCAACATCACAACCAACCTCGTCGGCGCGTTCAACATCTGCCGCGCCGCGCTGCCGCACATGCTGGAGCGCGGCAGCGGCTGCATCATCAACGTGTCGAGCGGGGCCGCCCGCGGCCCCGTCGCGGGGTGGAGCGCCTACTGCGCCGCCAAGGCCGGTTTGGACCATCTGACGCGCGTGCTGATCGCCGAGGTCGGAGACCAGGGCGTGCGCGTCAACGTCGTCTATCCCGGCGTCATTGACACGCGTATGCAGGCGGAGATTCGCGACGCCGGCGAAAAGAGCTTTGGGCACGAGAATCTGGCGCGCTTCCGGGGCTACAAAGAGCAAGGCCTGCTACGCGCGCCTGAGGAGCCGGCCGCGCTGATCGCCTGGGTCGCGGCGAGCCCCGATGCGCGCGGCGAGTTCCTGAGCATCGACGATCCCGCCACGATGCAACGCGCTGGGTTGCCGCCCGGCACGCTGCGCGGTTAAGTCTTCCCTGGGACCGCCGGCGTCCCGCTGGCAAACGCTGGCCGGCGAGATGCCAGCGGTCCCAGGGGGTAGCTCCAGCGAACGATCTAGCCAATGTCTATTTACTAGATCTCCCTTGTGGCGTTTAGGCCTCGCCCATCATGAGGCCCTCGATGCTATGCGCCTGGACGATGGGCTCCAGCGTATCCACCACCCGGCAGGTCAAGTGCTGGCGCAACGACTCTGGCAGCGTTTCGTAATAGGCGCGGCTAAACTGTAGGTCGTGCCTCTCCGCGTTGATCGCCCCCGGCGCGTCCACTCCCAGCACTAGCGCCGGACGCCGCTTGTCCGACTGATTCTTTGTGCCACGGTGGATGGTAAGCGCCGACCGCGCTGAGATGTCGCCCATTCGGGGCATCTTGCGCTGTGCGCGCTCGTCGTAGCGCCCATAGAAGGTCTTGGGCGGGAACATGCCGTGCTCGAACGCGCTCGGGTCGTCCCATTGTGTGCCCGGCGCTATCTCGAACGGGCCCATATCCTCATACACATCGACGGTGGTGAGGTTGAACGCCAGCGAGTTCAGGCGCCGGCCGGTCAGCGTGTCCTCGGGCGCCGGGAAGTCGCGGTGCCAGGGCTGATCGACCGCGCCGGGCAGCGGCACGTCGAAGCCGATCTCCACGATCTTGTACTCAGGGCCGAGTATGGCCTCACTGACGGCGATGACCCAGGGGTGGGTGGCGAGGTCGACGAAACCGCGGATCTCCTCAGGGTGGATTTCGACATAGTAGCGCTTGGGTCCGCGGCCGACGGCTCCGCCCGGCCGCGCGAGGGCGTCCCGGAAAAGAGCGTCGATATCTTCGTCGAGGGCTTGCGTCCACGCGCGGTCGAAGGCCCCTTTGAGGCCGATGATGCCGTCTCCGTAGATGCCGCCCATGATGGTGGCGGTGTCGAACTGTGTAGCTTGCGCCTGCGGAGTCGTGGTCATGGTAGTCATCTCGCAATCCTCCTTGATTTTGATAATACGCGTTCACGCACAAGGTGGCGGGCTTAGACGGCCTCGATCGTGCTGGTGAGCCCATATGATTGCTCAAAGCGCTCGCGATAATATTCGGCCTGCTCTTTGGGGCAGATGGCGGCGATGCCCTGGCCCGTCGTGTCGACAAGCGTGGCGATCTCCCATCCATCGGCGAGGCTTTTGCCTGGTACCGTGCGATGCACCGCGACGGCCACCTCCAGATAGGTGTGGATCGGGTCGTCGTGGATGATGACGTGGTACGGCCGCAACGCCCTGATCCGTACCTGCTCGTCGAGCGCGGGATCTTGCGTCGCCGTGGACATCATACCTCCTCTTGAACCTTTGACGTGCCCTCATACTGTAGCATAGCCTATTTCCGTGCAGGCAATTTGTCGCACCTATGATCCTCTGATGTTTAGACTATGCGAGGGCACACGGATGCAGCCGCCGACCGCAAAAGGAGCAGGGCAGAACCGGGAGGGATGCGAGTGCGCGCCGTCTTAGGCCGCGTGGGGCCGTGTGGGACGCCGCGTCGACCCTTTGCGGATCACCGGATGGCGCGGGGCGCGGCGCACGACGGCCCCGTGTGCCCGCCCGGGGGATTTTCCGCGGGGGCGGGGGGGAGCCGCGGGGGTGCCCTCCTGGGCAATAATCCGGGCCAGCACGCGGCGCACCTGGCGCGGGCTGAGCGGACGGCGCGGGTCCTCCCAGGGCAGCCGGTGCGCCTGCGCCTGCGCGCGGGCCAGCCCAATCTCATTATGGACGGCGGCGACGACATCTGTCCAGCGTTCCATCTGCTCCGGCGTGCGCACGCGCGGCGCGGTCCACAAGAGGTCTTGCTTGTCGAAACGATAGCCGTGCTCAATGCTGAAGCGACGCGGATACAGACAAGCCACCTCCGCAAGCGGGGGCAGCGGCCGTCCACCGAGCCACCAGAACCACGTTTCACGGAGGTCGCCTTTCGCGCCGCTGGCTGCCGGGCGGGTGAGGCAGACCGCCGTGAGGGGGACAGCGCGGCACTCCTTGCGGTGCAAGCCGCCCCCGCAACGCACGGTGACCTCCTGCCCGCGCGCGTCGGGGCCCGTCCACTGGGCATCGGGCACCCCGTGCGTGGAGGGGTCGGAGCCCTTGAAGCGGTCCCCGTCCTTGCGCGGCGCCCCCGCTTTGCCCGTTGGTGGGGGGGCCGCGCGGTAGAGCACGCGCGTGGAGGCCGCCCGCACCATCTGATCAAGCGCCAAGTCCGCCGTGGCCTCCACCCCCCCGGCGGTCCCATAGCTGCCGTCGGCCAGCAGCAGGGGCCGCGCGCCCTGCCCCGTCCCCGCCGCCTCCTGTTCCTGCTCCTGCGTGCACGTCGGCACCACGGCGGCGAGTTGCGCGGCCCCGACGGTGAGGGCCGTCTGGTCGCTCGGGATGCGCTGGTTGTCCAGAATGTGCGTCCAACTGCTCGGCGCGGGAGGCACGACGACCAGCGTGGAGAAGGCCCAGCCGGGGCGCACCGGCGCGACGTGCGGCGGCAGCACCTGACCGGCGGCGGGCACATGCACCAGGGTGCGGTCCGGGACTGTACGCGCGTACGCGCGTACGATGGGACTGCTGTCCAGGGCCAGGACCGTGCGCGCGCCCGCCGCCGGGCGCGGGGCCGTGGCCTGGAAGAGCGCGCGCAGGGCGGTGCGCTCAATCTGCCCATCCTCCAGGGCCTCATAGATGCTGGGCCAGCGCCGCTGGAAACACGGCGCTTGCGACAATTCCACGAACGAGCGCGCGGCGGGGTCGGTCGCCAGGGCATCACACAGGTCGAAGAGCGCGTCGCGGGCGCGCGTGAAGCAGGCGTAGAGCGCCCGTCGGTAGACGCTCAGGGCGGTCGGCGGCGTAGACGTGGTAATATCCATCGGGTTCTCCTTTATGGTGTGCAACCAGAGGATACCCGCTGGGGCCACGGAGCACTGCTCCCGTGGCCCCGTTTAGTCTAAACACCAGGATCCTTATGATACCGTAGAATCACTTGACGGAATGTCCCTTCCGAGTAAGGTGTGTCCACGCGGGACGACCGTCATGAGAGGGGTGCGAACTCCCGCGGCGCCGTCCCCGCTGATAGTTCACGTAAGGAGGTTCTGATGACGACCAAACATCTCGTCGACCCCGAGATTGTCGCGATGCTCGATCTGTTTCCCCCGTTGCAGTTCACGCCCGAAACGTTGCCACAGGTCCGCGCGGACCTGGCCGCGATGAACGCCCAGATGGCGGATGGGCTCCCCGATGTCCCCGACATCGAGGTGACGGAGCGCTTTGTGCCTGGGCCGCAGGGTGCGCCCGACGTGCGCGTCCTGGTCTACGTCCCCAAGAGCGCGCCGCGTCCGCTACCCGCGGGAGTGGCTAAAGATTTGGGCATGATAAAATAGGGCATGACAACATGTCCGAATTGCCAGAGTACCGACCGTCAAGTAAAGAACGGGCCGACGGCGTCAGGAAACCAACGGTATTGGTGCCGTG
>JAABUL010005853.1_pt1 | contig 14805 bp, 13 predicted proteins | sample 5559151 | NCBI WGS metagenome assembly JAABUL01 (sample SAMN10711876, study PRJNA513368) | rock metagenome | isolation source: Antarctica rocks | place: Antarctica: Victoria Land, Pudding Butte sud | reverse complement strand
CCGCAGCGGGCGCTCGCCCTGCTGCGCGCCACCCAGCGCCAGAACCACAACGCCTACCGCTCCCATCGCAAGCGCATCCTCCGTCGTCTCCTTGATTCATCCTGACCACCTAACGTTGTAGTACTAATACCAGGGGATTAACGGCCGCGGCGTGTTCACACCATCGTGACGCTGCTCGGCTGTGTGCGGCGTAGCTCTTCTGGCTCGACGCGCACTAAAGCCTGCTCCTTCACAGTCAATAAGGCCAGAGTCTGTCCTGTCGCATCAACAAATTCCACTTCGTATTCGGGAGGGTCACCCTCATACACCATGACGACCGCTCCAATGTCATGCTTGGAGAGATTCTCCGACGGCATATCTTCCTTCAACTTGACAACGTCATACTCTTTAAACATCTAGATCTTACCTCAACGTTTCGCGGATATACTCGTTACTAATCGTACGAACCCATCAGTATTATGGATCCAGGCGAAAGTTACGTCTATAGTCTTGCCATTGGCGCCTGTGACGCTGATGACCTGGTTGTACTTGTCGCCATGCTCGGTCTGTGCTGTCCGCGTCGCCGCGGCCGTGTCGAACACTATCTGCGATGCAAGAACCGCGGCGTTACTAGCATCAAATCCAAGCGCTTCCCTAAACCATTTCGCCTTGGAGCCACCCACGGGGTGCGCGGCATTGAGCAAATACCTCGCCAGCTTGCCCTCAACGCTTTGCGTCGTTTCAGCCGTATGCTTTGGCTCTCCTTTGCCTATGGGCTTCTCCCCTGTCACCTTTAAGCTTCTCCTCCTGTCATCTTATCGTCTTATCATCGGCGCGTTGGATCGTGCCTACAACCGTCACCTTTTCTTTGGTGGGCCGCTCATCCTTTTAAAGACAGGATACCCCTGTTAGGGAGAAGGGTACGACGCGTGGTCGATGGAGAGCGCCACTATAACGCTGCAAGAACGATGTCTCGAAAAGTAACCTATTCGAGCAACAATACCAAGCTACCTCCACAGGTTTCCGGTGCGAGGGCAACTGCCAGGATGACCACCCCCATGGCGGCAAGCGCCACCGCATGGCGCGAGAACCAACTCTCCTCATCGACAGGTTCGGGCTCGGGTTGAGGCGGGCTTGGGTGGGGGGTTACCGTGACACGTATCTCGAAGCCGGGTTGGCCGGTCATGGTCAGTTGACCGACGGGAGTGTCGCGGGTGAAAGCGATGCGCGCCTGCCCAATGAACGCCATGGTGTTCGGCGGGATGAAGCGTGCCTCCGATTGGGCGAACTCCGTGCCGACCGTGGCCCCGATGCTTAACTGTTGGCCACCAATGCCGTTCACCCGCAGTCCCTGCACGATGCCGTCGACGACGCGGCTCGCTTCGACGCGGAAGGCGCCCTGGTCAATATCGAAAGAGCCTCCGCGGACGGAGTTCTGGAAAGTAGCGGTCAGGCTGCCGCGCAGGAGCAGGCTCAGGTCGATGGAAGCCTCGGGTGTCTCGACGTGGGCCGTGGCGATCGGGACGGACGGGGCGTTGTAGCGGAAAGCGGGGAGGCCCCCAACCTGGAAGGAGGCTGGTTGCTCACCCGAAGACAGTGCGGGGCCGTTGCTCGATAGCGTGCTTTGCTAGCCGCCATCCGTGCTTTGCTGTTGGCCGCCATCCGTCCCACCATCCATGCTCTGCTGTTGGCCGCCATCCGTCCCACCATCCATGCTCTGCTGTTGGCCGCCACTGGCCCCACCGTCGGCGCTCTGTTGTTGGCTGCTGGCGTCACTGCTCTGCTGTTGGCCGCCGCTCGCCCCGGCGTCACTGCTTTGTTGCTGACCGCCACCTTGCGACACGGCGCCCTCCTCAACATAGACGCCATCGGGGGCGCGGAAGGTCACGACGTTGCCGGCGGCGTCGTGCTGGGCGCCGGCCGCATCCGTGGTGAAAGCGTTCTCGTCTTCCTCGTGCCCAACGCCGTCCGCGGCGATAACCGTGGCGCGCTGGAGCGCCAAGTGACCCGCATCCGGCGAGGCCGCCGCTGGCGGCCTCGCCGGAGCGGTTTGCGCCGCATGATACTGGCGGAGCAGGTTGTTGACCTCCTGGTTGCCCACCGTACGCTGCAAGGTGAGAAGGAACTCCGGCCCAAACAGAGGATCCGCCTGCTGTCCGCCGGCCTGCGGCGCGGGTTCCACGGGCCGCTGCTGCCGTGCGGCGTCGCGCGGGGTCTTCTTGTGTTCTGACTCGCTCATCACGCATGCCCTCCCGTCCATACTTCGGGGGCGCTGGCCCATGCACTTAAACGCGCCGCCGCGGTTTTAGGGTGATGTCTCAGGCGTTCTGCATATCCGGGTCCGGGTTGTCGGGGAAATCACCTTTCTGCTCAGGTGGCGCGGGCGGCACGGTGAAGGGAACTTGCTCTTGCTGCTGGTCGGGGACGCAGTTCATGCCGGAAGCGTCCGTGTGCGTGCCGGCGGCGCAACACGTCATCATCAGCTTGTTGTACTGACCCGGTGGACAGTCGGCCGGCCCCTTGATCGTCGGATCATTCTTTGGCGAAGACGCCCAATTGCCGGGCAGTTGGAGGGGGTCACCTTTGCCAATATCGACATGACACGTAAACTTGCCATTCTCTATGCCACACGTAAAGCCCTGATCGTTGGTATCACCTGGGCCGCCAGGTCCGGTAATCGGATCGGGCCGCTTGGCCGGATCGGCCCATGGGTCCGGTGGATCAGGCGGGTCGTCGTCATCCCGCTGCATGACCGCGCGCTGCACGGGCACGCCAAGCAGCGCGTCGTCGCGGCGCGCGATGAGCCCAACCGCGGGGTCCTCTTGCGCTGGGGAAACGGATGTCTCCCGCGACGCGGACGCCGCCCTCTCCTCAGACGAGCAATTGCACGGCGTGGCGCCACAACGCTGGATAGTATATTGTCGCAATAGTGCATTGACGGCCGCATTGCCGGCCGTGCGCTGCAAGCCCTGCAGCAACCCCGCCGTCGTGCCGCCGCCCAGCGCCAACTCGACGGATGCACGCTCACTCTGGCGCGCACGGTTCTTATGCCCCTGCTCCGCGTCGGCGAAAAGATTATGTGTTCCCATGTGTCCCTCCTTAGACCCCTCGTGAGCGCCGACTCCTGCTACGTCACGACGGATGACTCACGTTAACGTGTCCACCATCTTGCCACTTTTCTACTGGCCTATCAATCCCAAACGATTCAATGACATGGCCCTGCCCCTGCCACACGGGGACTCCCGCCACCGGGGCGCCGTCATGAGGTTGGCTCCACGAGGATGACGGGATCGCCCCCCACCGTAGGGATGCGCGGGTCGTACGGGTTGGTGTAGTCACGCCCACCCGGTAGATCGAAGCGATACACGCCGCCCTGGGGCGTCACCGGCGTCGCGGCGCCGAACTTGTCGTACCGCGTCGCCCCGGCCGCGTGCGCGGGGAGCGTGTACGTCGCGGCGGTCCCGCTCTGATTCCACAACACGGTGATGCGCTCCCCCGGCTTGGTCAACACGACCTTGAAGACGCCGGACTTATGGTCGAGTAGGTCGCCGGGCGTATACGCGCCGGGGCCGGCCGTCGCGTCCTTGAATAATCGGGCGAGGAAGCGGAAGGTATAGGCGACCGGACGGAACCGGCCGGCCGCGTCGACCAGCCCGAGCGGCGTGGGGTCGCGCCCGTCGGCCATGCGGTAGACGGCGACACGGTCCGCATGGGCGGCGATGTACGACGCGAAGGCGTCGACCAGGAACGCGGCCTGCGCCTGCATCGTCACGCGGAACTGCGTGCGCGGCCGCGGGCGCGCGGGATCGTCGTAGGGTTCGACGTTGGTCTCGCTGACCCAGATCGGCTTGTCGCCCCAGCCGTGCGATTGAAGGAGGGCGCGTACGCCGGTGATGATGGGATAGAAGCTGGGCGGCCCCACGTAGAGGTGGACGTTAGCCACGTCGAAGTATCCGTGGTAGCGGTTGGCCGGGTCGGCCTTCGCCAGGAGGTTGAAGATGTTCGTCAGATAGGCGCCATGGTCGTACCAGTAGGGTTCACCGTACATGACGACCCGCGCGTGCGGGTTGGCGGCGTGGATGGCCAGATAGGCGACCTGGAGCACGCGGGCGTACTCCGCCGGCGTGCCCTGCCACTGTGTCCACAGCGCGCGCGTGCCGTCGGGGTTCGGGGGGATGCTAACTTCGTTCCAGATGACCCAGTCGTCGATGCGGCCGGCGTAGTGCGCGGCGATGCGGCGGCAATAGGCGCCCCAGTAGTTCTGAGGGTCGTCCCACGGCTTGAAGATGTTGAGGGGGACCGAGTGATTGCCTTGCGCCGGATGCTGTCGCGCCCACCGGGGCGTGCCTACGAGCAGCCCCGCGACAGAGCGTCCGCGCGCTATCTCGCCGTCGACGATCCCGTCGCTGCCATTCTTGTCGAGCGCGAACGGGTTCCAGGAGGCCGGGTCGCTTGGCTGGACGATATCCCAGCTGAACGGGATGCGCGTCCAGCGCACGCCGATCGCGTCGGCGACATCGGCTTGGACGGACGCCTCGTCGGCGCCAAAACGGGGATCCGATGTATTGGGGTCCACATGGGTGACGCCAATGATGGGCCGCATCGTGGGCGTCGCGGCCGGGCTGGGCGTCGCCGTGGGCGCGCGCGTCACGGTCGCTGTCGGCGCTGGTGTTGCCGTGGGGCGTTGCGTCGCGGTCGCCGTGGGACTGGGCGTCCGCGTCGGTTGGCGCGTCGGCGTGACCGTTGGAACGTGTGTCGGCGTCGCGGTCGCCACGGGCGTGGCCGTCGGCTGGCGCGTAGCGGTCGCGGCTGGTACAGCTGTGCTGGTGGGGGTTGCCAGGCGAGTCGCGGTCGCCACGGGCGTGGCCGTCGCGGTCAGCCGGGGCCGTGAGGTCGCCGTGGCCGTAGGGGTGGGCATGGCCGTCGCCGTCGGCGCGGGTCGCGCGGTCGCTGTGGACGCGAGGGTAGGCATGGCGGTCGCTGTGGACGCGAGGGTGGGCGCGCGCGTCGGGATGGGTATGGGACTGGGTTGGGCGATGCGTAGCACACGATCCTCCAGGCCCACATCGTTGATGGCCCGCAGATGCAACTCACTCGTCCCCGGCGGCAGCGTCATTTCACCCGTGCCGGGTACGACCGTACCCTGCAGCCAGACGCGCGCGGCGTCACGGACGCGCCAGGTGACGATGGTCTTGCTCTTGTCTTTGCGCAGGCGGAGCGCGAAGACCAGGATCCGCGGCGTCACGAGCACGACAGTGCGCGCGGGCGGCGCTAGCGCCGGGCGGACGGCGACCTGAATGAGGCCCGTCGCCTGTCCGTCGGCGTTGCCTGCCACGAGGCGATAGACCATGCTCCGCACCGGAGACCGCAAGATCAGGTCGCCACTGGTCCCGATTCGCTGACCATTGAGCGTCACCGTGACCGCGTCACGCGTGCGCCAGATCAGCCGGTAGGGCTGGTCCGCGCGTTGATGGACGACATCGAAGCGCTCGATCGCCGGCATCCGTACGACGATCTGCCGGAGCACGATGCTCATCGTTACTGTTCCGAGTCCATTGCTTGCCCGTAGCGCATAGGTCGTTTGTCCCGGCGTGATGATCTTATGCGCCGTGGCCGTGACCGGCGTGTTGTTGAGCAGCGTCGCTTGCGCCCCCGTGACGCTCCAAACAAGCGCGACCTTGTGCGTACGTGGATCGGTCCGCGCGGTGAAGTGGATCACGGGCAGGCTGAGCGCTGACACGGGCAGGGTGACGGCGACGGGTCTGGGCGCCACGCGTAACATTTGTGTGACCGTCCCGCCCGCGCCCCTGGCGACGAGAACTAGAGTGATAAGCCCGGTGACGTGCTGCGCCTGTTGGCCGGCCGGCGCCACCGCGCGCCCGTTGAGGCGCACATCTGTCGTGCCCGCGACGGCCCAGCGCGCCAGGAGCGCTCCGCGTGGCCCCACCTGGACGGTTAACTGTTTGATCCGGGGCAGAGGACCCGTGGGCCGCGGCGTCTGCGTCGTCGCGACGGCCTGCGGAGCCGGCGCCTTGCCCAGGACCTGTCCCAAGCCGGCGCCCGCGCCCAACAGGAGCAGCAGGAGCAGGAGAGCCAGTAGCCGCAACGCCCAGGTGGGCATACGGCGTATCCATCGCGGCAGGGACAACGCGGTGTAGCGTGGCACGAACGTGAAGAGGGCCGGCCGCATCAGCAACGGATCGGGCGCGCCGTCCCCGCCGTCCTCGGCTACCCTGATACCACGAAACTCGATTTGGTAGGGGTGTGGCACGCCGATGGTTTCCCGCGCCGTCGGGACAACGGCTACCGTGACGGCGCTCTCACCCCCGGCCGGGACGGTCAGCGGTCCTTCCGGCTCTGGACGGAAGCGCAACCCTTCCTGGTCATCGCGCATCGTCAGGTTGATCGTGGCGGCGGCGTTCGAGGCATTGACCACCACGACGCGGAAGGCGCCGGCGCGTCCTTCACACTGGTATGGCAACACATCCATGGTCAGGGCGCCGATCGCGTCCACTACCAGCGGCACGACGGCCACACCTTGGACCGCCGGATCATCCTCGGACACCGCGCGCACGGTTACGACGTAGTCGCCGGCCATGGTGGCGGTTCCCGTGGGCGGGTGAAGAGTTAGCGTGACGCGTTCCTCGGCGCCAGGAAAGAGCGCGATAAGCCGCTTGTCCAGGTCGTACCACTCGTCGGAGACGCCGTCGACCGCGATGCGATAGCGATCGACGATACTGCTGACGTTGCACACGCTCACCGTTATGACGCCGCGGCCGCCCGGCGCCAGGCGCGCCGCGTCGGGCGTCGCGGCCAGGCGGACCGGGTGGAAGGTGTCGCCCTCACCCGATCCCTCTGCTTGACCAATCATTGGATCAGTCCTCCCGCTAGGGCTATCGCTCCTAACCCTACGAGCGACATCAGCCGGTGGTCGTAGTGCCCACAACGATATAAACGATTTAGTGGAGAGCGAACCGCGTATAGTCGCGCACCATAAGTAATAACGCACGCCACACACAAATTAGCGGTTGGCCCATCAATGTGCGACTCTGGGCGCTTGATTGCCTTGTTAAGAACAGGCTGTATCCACTATAGGCGTGCGCCGCCGTAAAATCATCCGTAGAAATACTCACGGGACGGTATGGTGATAGTAGGGGTTGGAAACCTCTACAGTCGCAGCTTGCGCGGGAGCGTGGCGTAGAAGTAGTTGCGCGGCTGGCTACGCAGGAAGCGCGCGGTGTGGGGGCTGAGCGAGAGCGCGGCCTCGTCGCCGTTGAGCATCAGCACGTCGTCCTGGCCGTCGATGGAGAGCGCCGCCTCGTGATCGGTCAGCGCGGTCAGATGAACGCGCGTGGTCGCGGGCATGACGATGGAGCCGCTGGTGTTGGGGTAGGCGCAGATGGGAGTGAGCACGAAGCTCCGCACTTCGGGGTGCAGGATGGGTCCGCCGGCCGCGTGCGAGTAGGCGGTCGAGCCGGTCGGCGTCGCCACGAGTACGCCGTCGGCCTTGTAGGTGATCAACTCCTGGCTATCCAGGCGTACGGGCACACGTACGACGCGCGAGAGCGCGCGGCGTCCCACCACGGCCTCGTTGACGGCCTGGTATGTTCCCTTCAGGTCGCCCTCGCGCCTGTGCTCGACCTGTAGCATAACGCGCTGCTCGACCCAATAGTCGCCGCGCACCAACGGCGGGATGCGCGTGGCGACGTCGTCGGGCTCGATCTCGGCCAGGAAGCCCAGGTGGCCCAGGTTAATGCCGAGCAGCGGCGTCCCGTAGAGGGCGGCGACGCGCGTGACGCGCAGGATCGAGCCGTCGCCCCCCAAGGTGATCGCCACGTCGACGGTCGGTAGCAGTTCGTGCAGCTGTTCGACGTCCCACGCCGAGCCGCGCGAGACGTGCAGGGTGCAGTTGTCCAGCGCCGCGCAGACCATATCGGCGATTTCTTGAGACCGCTTGATCTTGGGGTGCAGCAGCACCGCCGCGCTCCTGAGGGGGGGATTGGTGGTGGTGTTCTCCACTGGTTAGTCTGCTCCACGCAGCCGCACTATTTTCGGTCTGGCGGCCTCATCATAGTGGACATGCACGGCATCGCGAATTTGCTCCTGTAGGTTAGAAATGGTATCAGCCTCGGTGAAAATAGAGACTCCGAGCGCGCGCGCGGTATAACCGCCTTCGGGCGCTTCTTCCACCAAGAAAATCAGTTCGTCCATAATCGCACCCTTTAACCAACAAGGCGTGTGGCGATACGCCCCTACGACAGCCGAACCCGTCCGGCGTTTATGCGCCCGCGTTCGCGGGCGCTTCCCTCATTCTGCCATAACGGCGTTGATGGCCGCTTGCGGGTCTACGGGCAGCGGCAGGGGCGTCTTGCCCCACAGGGCCAGGAACTCGCGGTTGCCGGCGCGCCCCAGGATGGGCGAGGCGACGAGACCGCCCAGCCGCCAGCCCGCGTCGTCCGCGTACCCCAGCGCCCGTTCCAGCACCAGCCGGTGCGTCGCCGGGTCGCGCACGACGCCGCCCTTGCCGACGAGCCCGCGCCCGGCCTCGAACTGCGGCTTGATTAGCGCCACGGCGCGTCCATCGGGTCCGAGCAGGCGCCACACCGTCGGCAGCACCTTGTCGAGCGAGATGAATGAGACGTCGATGACGGCGAGGTCGGGCTCTTCGGGCAGGCGTTCGAGGTAGCGGATGTTGGTGCGCTCCATCACGACCACGCGCGGATCCTCGCGCAGGCTCCAGGCCAACTCGCCGTAGCCGACGTCGACGGCGTAGACCCGACGCGCGCCACGCCGCAGCAGCACGTCAGTGAAGCCGCCGGTTGAGGCGCCCACGTCGAGCGCGACCAGCCCTGCGGGGTCGAGCGCGAAGCGGTCGAGGGCGTGGGCCAGCTTCTCGCCGCCGCGGCCCACGTAGAGGGTCTCGGGCTGCTCCAGCGTCAGCGGGGCCGCCTCGTCGAGCGCCTCGCCGGGCTTGGAGTACACATGGTCGCCCACGCGCACACGCCCCTCCATGATGTAGGCCTGCGCCCGCGCGCGGCTCTCGGCCAGCCCGCGCTCCACGAGCAGGATGTCGAGGCGTTTCTTTGCCATCAGTTGCCAGTTGCCAGTTGCCAGTTGCCAGTGTCGCCTGTTGATGATCGCGGCGAGTTTCTGACAACCCACGACTCACGACTGGCAACTGATCACTGACAACTGGCTACTCCTTTCACGTACTTCTCGAACCAGTCCAGCACGCGTCTGATGACGTCGAGCTGGTGCGCGCGCTCGGTGAAGCCGTGGGGCTCGCGCGGGTAAAGCACGAACTGAGTGGGGACGCCGAGCGTCTTGAGCGCGCGGTAGAATTCCCGCCCCTGCGCCGGCGTGACGCGGTCGTCTTTCTCGCCGTGCAGGATCAGCGTCGGCGTCTTGACGCGCGCGATGTGCTTGATGGGCGAGGGGTCCCAGTAGGCCGCGGCGTCGTGGTACGGCAGGTCGCGGAAGTACAGGCGGTTGGCGTCGGGGATGTCGTTCTGCCCGTGATCGCTGAGCAAGTTGGACAGCCCCGCGCCCATCACCGCGCCCTTGAAGATGTCCGTCTGCGTGACGGCCCACGCCGTGAGGTAGCCGCCCCAACTCCAGCCGCCGATGCCCAGGCGGTCGGGATCGGCGATGCCGCGTCCGATGGCGTAGTGCGCGCCCGCGAGGACATCCTGCCACTCGCCGCCGCCCACGTCGTCGTAGTTCGCGCCAACGTAGGATGTGCCGCGCCCCGTGCTCCCGCGCGGATTCGGCAGCAGCACGGCGTAGCCGCGCGCGGCCAGAAACTGATCCCAGTCGTGCCAGGTGGCGTAGAAGCCCTCGCTCCACTGCCAGGCGGGTCCGCCGTGGACGTGTATGACGGTGGGGTAGCGTCGCCCTGGTTCGTAGCCGACCGGCTTGACCAGCAGCCCCTGGACCTCCAGGCCGTCGGGGGCGTGCCACGACACCTGCTCCACCTCACCCCAGGCCAGTCCCTCTAGGTCGGGGTTGAGCGTCGTCAGCCGCGTCAGGCTTTCACCGGGGCGCGCCGCCCACACGTCACCGGGCGATGTCGTCGTCGCCTGGACGACGGCGAGCGTGGCGCAGTCGGGGCTGAGCGCCACGTCACGCGGCGAACTGGCCGCCGGCTGCCCGTCCGGCAAGAGCGGCGATACCGCGCCGTCGAGCGTGACGCGGTAGTAGGCGCCATGTAATCCCTCGATCCCAACCGCGGCCAGCGTGTCGTCGGAGAGCCAGTCGACGTGGGAGAACTCCGCAGGGTGGTCCTGCATGAGGGCCTGTAGGGCGCCGCCGGAGGCCGCTACGACCAATGGCGCGGTGGCGCTGGAGGTGAAGCGCCGCTGCAGCGCGGGCGCGACGAGGGCCAGGCGCGCGCCGTCGGGTGACCAGCACAGCGATTCGGCGGAACCCTCCACGCGGCAGACCGTCGTCAATGACCCGACGGACACATGTAGCCGATTATCTGGGGGCACAGTCTTGGCGTCGTCTGATCTTGCGTCGGCGTCGGCGCCGCCCACGGTGAGCGTGCTCAGAGTCGAGCCGCCATAGTAGTCGTTGACGTGGGGCGTTGGGGTGTGCAAGAGGGCGATGCGGTCGCCACTGTCCGTGCCGCCGGCTCCGGTCGGGGACCAGGCGTGCGCCCACACGTTCACATCGTCGGGCGAGAGGCGCGTGATCGCGCGCGAGGCGACATCGACGAGCCACAACCGCGTGTATTTGTCGTCGTCGACCACGATGGCGTCGTCGCGCCCTTCCTTCTTACGTTTCTCCTCATCCTCGCTGTCGATTTCTTTGAGCAGGAAAGAGAGGCGCGCGCCATCGAGGGACCAGCGCGGATCGGAAGCTTCGCCACGCTCGGTGACGAGGCGCTCCGCCTCGCCGCCGTCCGCCGGCATCAGATAGAGGGCGGGCTTGCCGTGCTCGTGGCGGTCGGAGATGAAAGCCAGCCACGCGCCGTCGGGCGACCAGCGCGGCGCGTTGTCGAGTCCGGAGCCGGTCGTGAACGGGCGCGGCGGCGCGGCGCCGTCGATCGGGGCGCGCATGATCGTCCCCGTGGGGTGCTCACCCTCCTGCGAGAGCGGCGCGACGCAGAACGCGACCGCGCGCCCGTCGGGCGAGACCTGGGGGTCGGCCGCCTTGCGGAGGCGTAGGGCCTCCTCAGGCGTCAAGGTTGATTTGGGTGATGGAGAGGATGTTGTCATAGGTGTAGGGTATCAGATGCCTAGCTCTACGCTTGTCGCATCGATCCGTAGGGGTGCGCGCCAGTTTTTCGCGCAGGCGTCACGTCTTCACTGGGACCGCCGCGGTCCCAGTAGATACGACGCGCCCGGGTGATCAGCGCGAAAAACTGGCGCGCACCCGATCCGTAGTGCGATAGAGACACGGCTATAAGCAGATAAACAGAATGTTGCTCCACACGCTGGCTGTACGCAGCGCGAAGCTCGACTCCCTGGCAAGATCCAAGAAGTTTTCGTAGAACGTTAGTGCTATGATAAGGCTGCCGCATTGGAACAGCTGCGCGTGGATGTGAACGACGGCAGAGATTGGGTCGAGAGCATGACAAAGACGCTGGAGCGGCTCGACGGGCTCTGCGCCAATTTGCGGGAGGCCCATAAAGACTGACATACAGTTGTCATAGACCCTGTCGTATCATAGGAATGTGGGGGGAAAGGGGGGATTGCGCTCTCCAGGCCCGGCCCACCAAGGAAGGAGCAGGCAATGAGCAATTGGTACAACGACGGCGGCCATGCGAGGATTGTCGAGCAACATCTGTGCGAATTGCGCGCGGAGGCCGCGCGTGAGCGGCAAGTGCGACAGGCGCGCCGCCGCGGCGCGCGCCCGGTGCGCGTTCACCTGGGCCGGCTGCTTATCGTGGCGGGCGAGGCGCTCGTCCGCCAGCCGCTCGACACCGTGTGCGTCGAGCGAGCGTGACGACATAGACGCTCAGTCCAGGGGACAAAGGCCGGCAGTTGGCTGCCGGCCTGGTTCGGTAAACTCGCTTGTGACACGCCCATGACTGACGCCGTGGGTTGTCTGAGAGTTGTCTATAATGGGACGATACGCGTACGATGCTGACGACGATGATTGATCGGCGTCCTCTACCCTGTAGTTTGTGAGGCTAGGCGTGATCATGTCCATGCAGGCGCTGCGTGATCGTGAGGACCTGCGCAATGACGCTGACGCGGTGGCCGATCCCACGCGCGCGGCGCACGCGCCTGTCGTCGGACAGGTCGTGGCGGTGATGTGGGAGCGGCTTGGCGAGACGCTGACGCTTCAGGACATGGCCGATATGGCGCATTTGAGCCCGTACTACTTCACCCGTGTGTTCCGTGCTGTGACGGGCATACCGCCAGCCGAATACCTCGCCGCCCTACGCGTGCAAGAGGCCAAGCGTCTGCTTCTCACGACGCCGGAGAGTGTCACCGATGTATGCCTCGAAGTGGGATACACGGGGCTTGGCACGTTCACCGCGCGGTTTGCCCGCCTGGTCGGCGTGCCGCCCGGCCGCCTGCGTCGGCAGGCCGATGATGTCGACGGCCTTGTCGCGGGGGCGCAGCCCTTCGGTAGGGTCGTTGAACGCGCCGTGGCGCCGGGCGGAGGAGTGAGCGGCGTCGTTCGCGCGCCCGACGTCACGCGAGGGCTGATCTTCATCGGGCTCTTCCCGACGCCCATCCCTCAATCCGCTCCCATCGGGAGCGCGCTTTTGGACGGGCCGGGCGCGTACCACATCCCGTGGGTCCCGGACGGCCGCTACTACGCGATGGCCGCGGCCTTCCCAGCCAGCGCGCGCGGGCTGACGTATCTCCTGCCCGACGACGGGCTGCGCGTCGGCGGCGCGGGCGCGGCGGTGACGGTGCGCGGCGGCCGGTCGCGTGAGCGGGCGGATATCGTAGTGCGTCCGTTGCGCCCGACTGATCCGCCGCTCCTGACCGCGCTGCCGTTCCTCTTAGTGAACCATCAACGCGCCAAGTAGGGGGCGCGCCGACCGGGCGCAAACAACGCAAGATCCGAGAAGATTTTGTAGAACATGCGTACTATATTGTGGGTGTAGCCGGCGGTTAGCCGGACTGAATCGCACTAGTTGCGGAGAACGAAAAGGAGACATGTCGCATGACGGCATCATCACTCGCCCCTCACGCGATACCACAGGACGCCGCCCCCTTCCGCATGCGCGCGGTCATGGCGCCGCTGGTGGCGATTATCATCGGCATCTTCATGGTGATACTCGACGGCACGGCGGTCAACGTCGCGCTGCCCAAGCTCGTCGCCACCTTCCATACGACGCTCCCGACGCTGCAGTGGATCGTCACGGGGTACACGCTCGCGCAGGCCGCGGTGATCCCGCTGGCCGGTTGGCTCTCCGACCGCTTTGGCGCCAAGCCGGTCTTCTTGACCTCGATCGCGCTGTTCACCATCGGGTCGGTACTGTGCGCGACGGCGCAGAGCAGCAGCATGCTGATCGCCTTCCGCATCCTGCAGGGTCTTGGCGGCGGCGCGGTGCTGCCGGTGGCGATGGCCTACATCTACCGCATCAGCCCACCCGATAAGGTGGGCGCCCTGATGGGTATGATGGGCGTGCCGATCCTGTTCGCACCCGCCATTGGCCCGGTGCTGGCCGGCTGGCTGGTGCAGTACGCCTCGTGGCGCTGGATTTTCCTGATCAACCTGCCGATCGGTATCGTCGGCCTCATCGTCGGTTTCGTCGGGCTCCCGCACGTCCAGCGGCAGGCCGTCGCCGCGCTGGATCGCTACGGGGCCATCCTGGGTCCGCTGGCGTTCGCGGCGCTGTCCTATGGCGTGAGCGCGGGCAGCACGAGTTGGACGGCGACGAATACCATCGCCGGGCTGACCATCGGCGCCGTAGCTCTCGCGGCCTTCATCGTCGTCGAATTTCGCGCACGGAATCCGTTGCTCGAGCTGCGCGTCTTCGGATCGATCGACTTCAGCCTCGCCATCGTGGCGCAGTGGGTCGGGCAGATCGCGCTCTTCGGGTCGCTCTTCCTGGTCCCACTCTTCTTGCAGCAGGTACGCGGCTTCGGCGCGTTCGACACGGGTCTGGCCATCTTGCCACAGGCTCTCGCGGCGGCGGTCTTCATGCCCATCGGTGGAATGCTCTTCGACCGCATTGGCGCGCGCCCGCTGGTGCTTGGCGGCCTCGGCTGCATCGCGGTTGCGACGTATTTGCTGGCGCGGGTGAGTGTGAGCACGCAGGCTACCGATCTCATCCTGCCGCTGGCGTTGACCGGGGCGGGCATGGGGCTGATGATGATGCCGCTGAATACGCACATCATCAACGCCGCGCCGCGCGCGCTGGTCAGCCGTGTCACGTCGTTGACCAACGCGTTGCAGCAGGTCGTCAATGGGCTGACCATCGCCGCGCTTGCCACCATCTTGACGGCGCGCGCCACCAGCCACATCGCGGCCATGACGGCCGCGTCGCGCGCCGCGGGGCATAGCGACCCCATCCCGGCAGCGGCCACGCTGGCGCGCCTACAGCATGAGATCGTTACCAAAGCGCTGGCGCTTGGGTTCGACGACACCTTCCGCGTGATGGTGGGCGCGGCGATCGCCGGGGCGGTCATCGGCCTGACGCTGCGCCGCAATCACGCGGCACAAGCCGTCGCCGAGCCGGTGGGTTTGACGGCAGCCGTCGAGCCGTGCGAGGTTGAGATCATGGCTAGCTAGTGGGTCACGCCGCAAATAAGTGGAATTAAAGAGGTCACTCTGAGAGACTGAGGGAGGAAGGGAGCAGAGATAGTGATGGCACGAGCACAGAAAGAACCGCTGCGACTGCTTACCGCAGAGGAG
>JAABUL010005852.1_pt1 | contig 14809 bp, 20 predicted proteins | sample 5559151 | NCBI WGS metagenome assembly JAABUL01 (sample SAMN10711876, study PRJNA513368) | rock metagenome | isolation source: Antarctica rocks | place: Antarctica: Victoria Land, Pudding Butte sud | reverse complement strand
TCATTATACTGTTACGTATCAGATTGAATTTGAGATTACCTACTTTGGCCAGGTATATGTACTGACTGATCGATGATTGTTGAGCCCCATCCTTGCATATCTTCCGCTCATGAAGCCAAACGCCAATGGCTGTTGTACTCCCTCAGTTGGTAAAAATTCTTCTTCATGAATAGATACAGATCCCAAAATCGTTGTTCATGAAGGTATTTCCATTCATTTATCAAAAATATTATATCTTTTCCTTTAAGAAACTTACTTCACTATCATTCCGCCTCCCACCGCTCTTCCTTCCATTTCCCCCCCTCCGCCCCCAGCTTGCTCCGCTTCCTCCCTCCACTCCCCCCCCCTCCGCGGGCTACAACTACCATACACCCACCTTCCCTCCTCCCTCTCCCCAATCAACTCAACCAATTCAACCATCAAAACTCAAAACTCAAAACTCCTTTCTCACCCACCTCCGCCCAACGCTTCTTCAACTCACATCCTCCCCACCTGCTCGCCCATCCGTCATCTCCTAGCCTTTGTACGTTGTGAAAAGACTAAAAGAGAGAAGTTTTGGGTTTTTCTGGTTGTAGATTGAGTGTTATGAGTGAACGCTGAAGTGCTTGAAGCTTGACATACGGTGGGAAAGATTATGTGTTGCTGTATGGGTGGTTGTAGGTTGGTGTGTGCATCGGGGAACTAGCCTGTAGGCGGTGAGAAGATGATACTGGTAGGAGAGGGAGGGTTTTGGGATGGGGGTATGTGTGAAAGGGGTGGTGTTTGCTGTTGGTGTGGTTGGCGGGAAGGGTGAGGGTGGTTAGTTGGGATTAGTTGTTCAGGGAGATGTTACTTGGTTTTCGAGTCAAAGGGTATGTGGTGGAGGGCGTTCTGTAGTTCATGAATAGGGATGTTGATTGGTGATTGCAATCTTGATGGTGATAACCATCGGTTTATTTTGATTAAGAACAGTATGGAATTGTCCGTGATCAAGAGCTCATGGATGCCTTTTGCGCACAAATTAAACCCAAAGATCCCGACAGCGAAAATGGGCGTTGATAGAAACTTGGGCCTTGGCAATTAGGTATGGAAGGACTTCCTGGCACGAGCAGACTGAGGTGGTGAAGTCGACATTTTGAACAAGTGCCAGAGTAGTAATCTACGTCAGCGATCTTCCCAAGGTGAATGCGGCCTACTTCCATGCCATCGAGAACCGTGTGCGTGATTTCTTGACACGCGTCGCTTAAAGGAAAGATTGCCTGAAGGCGAAAAGTATCTCAAGTATCTACAAGAGGTGAGATGCGTCGCTTAAAGGAAGGAAGAAACTTTGGGAGGAGGGTACAGTCTAGGTATGTTCTTCTATGTGGTTGTGGCGTACTCGGCACCTCTTAGCAGCTCGCAGGGCCTACAAGAGTCTCGCAAACCGCTCTGTGGTCTTGAGAAATGTCTCTCTGAAGATGACTGAGACCACAGTAATTGATAGGAGCGAGTGGATGAAGGGTGTGCGAGATACTAATCTATTGGCTGTGCTTCCGCATTTGGCCCCTGCTGGCAGCTGCTCGCATACCCTGCTGCGTCGTTTCGCTTGCCGATAGGCTCCAAGGCTCCATCAAGGCCGGCTCGAGATTCGAAAATCGAGGTCTATTATCGCATGCAGCTAAGCGCCTGAACTTTCTAGATATTGAAGACTTGACGGAATTCGAGATAGATCCGGCCGATCATGCCAAATGTCGAGTATTGATTGTACGAAGCCTTCGCTCGGGTGCAGAGTGCTGCATCCTACTCCCGACAGTCATCACACTGAATGTACGGTCGAGTAAGTTGTCTTGAGGTTCCAACACTCAGCTTGCGCTATTCACTGATTCTATGTGTACTTCAGTGTAGTCGCCGTTTCAGGCCTTGGTGCTGACCCAGATCGGACATGGACTTACAATGACAAGAATGCGGGGCAGGTCAGTTGGCTGGAAGACGAAGACATGCTCCCGGCAGCAATACCAAATGCGAGAATAATGCGATTTGGATATGAGTCTACGTGGTTCGGTGCAGGGTCTATACATCAGAGATTATCTCTTATTGGCGAACAGCTCTTGAGGAGCCTGGAAGACCAGAGACGAGTGAGTAGACAATGAAAGACGACGGGGTCTCACAATGTTGAACATCCAAAAAAAACAGGAATGTAGGGGGCGCCCTATTGTTTTCGTCGCGCATTCTATGGGAGGCAACGTTCTCCAGAAGGTATTTGAGGAAAAGAGGAAATTAACCGGGATCGCTAGTACCGGTCTAATAATGCTATAGGCTTTGCTTTCGGCCAGTAACCAAAGCTTCAACGATGTGCTCAAGTCTACCGCCGGAGTCGTCTTCCTAGGGACACCCTTCAGAGGCTCCAAAACTGCGAGGATAGCAGAGATATTTGCCCGAATTGCTCGTATCATTATCCCTTCGGATACAAGCTTAATCAAGGAGATTAGATCGGAGTCCGAATCTCTAAGAGATCTACTCAATGACTTCTGCTTGTTGATCAACCGCAAATCCATCACTCTCTTCTGTTTCTTTGAGCAATGTGATACGGATATTGCGAAGATTCCGAGGCGAAAATTATCCTTGTTTCCAGCCTATCAGGTGAGCACTGTAGTCCTTATTTAAAGATGTCTGTCTCATGATTAGTCAGGATGTCATGGTAGACGAAGTCTCTGCCTGTATAGACGGGTTTCCCAAGCTTGGCTTAGCATCAGATCACCTGAACATGAACAAATTTCAGTCTTCACAAGACAATAATTATAGACTGGTGAGCCAAGAGATAAGAAGACTCGTTGATCAATCTGCCAGCTCTATCCAAGCTCGCTTAAGTTGTAAGTACTTCCTTCTTACTATTCAGGTTCATACAATGTGTCTGCTAATACCGTCTTTCTAGCCCGAAAGATTGTCCAGGACGAGTCCTGTGAGTACCATTAACTCTAGGCCTAGATGACGATGGATCCAAACTGACGCTTCGTATGACAGTGGTGGAAAAGGAACATCTGGAATGTCTACACGCATTGTTCGTTACAAACCCCTTAGACGACATAAGCAGAATACAAACGGATAAAGATAATCTGTTAGAGGGAAGCTGCTCTTGGATCTTTGGTGATATGACCTACACCGAGTGGTTAAACAGCGAAGAGTCCCAGGTACTGCTTGTCCATGGGGGGCCTGGTATGGGCAAGACGATGATCACCATCGCCATGGTTGCTGAGTTGTCGACACGGCTTGAACAGTCTGACAGCTCGAACAGTGTCTTAGCTTGTTTCTTCTGCGATAACAAAGACATCAATACGAACAATGCTGTCGCCATCCTTCGAAGTCTGCTGTATCAAATCCTTTGCCAGCAGCCGAAACTGTTTTGTCACATCCAAGACGAGTACAAGAAACAAGGATCCCAGCTCTTGAATTCTAGAAATGCCCTACAAACGCTATGGCGGATACTGCAGGACATGCTTCTACAGTCTACGCTCAACAGGGTTTACTTCGTTGTTGATGCGCTGGATGAATGTGATCCAGAGTCCCGTGAGACATTGCTGAGGTTGATGGAGGTATACACTGGTAAAGATAAGACTAGATCGACAGCTGGATCAGCAACAAAGTGGATACTGACTAGTCGAAATAATGAAGTCGATATCAACGAAGCATTTATTAATAGTCCCGATATTAGCTTGGAGAACAATTCAGCGTCAGTAGATCACGCCGTGTCGAGGTATATACGCTGGAAAGTAGACATACTGCTGGAGAAAAAGCGGTATTCTGAGGAACAACGAGATCTGGTGCTAAAAGTTCTGAAAGAAAAAGCCGGAGGAACGTTTCTCTGGGTCTCTTTGGCATGTGTAGAGCTCAAGAAGACCTTCAAAACCAACGGGAATATCAGGAGAGCGCTTGACCGTCTGCCTCGTGGTCTTGCCGAAATGTATGCCCAAATCCTAGATAAAGCTTTCGCGGACGACGCTAGTAATGGAGCAGACATTACCAAAGAAATCCTGAAAGCTGTCGTAGTTGCGATACGTCCACTCACTTTATACGAAATGGCTGTTGCAGCGGATATACCTAAAGAAGACTGGAATAACGGCAGTTCGCTGAAAGAGTACGTCTCTCAATGTCGATCACTTTTGACAGTTCGCACAGACGTTGAACGTAAGAATAGTCGTGGCGTATTGATTCAAAATACAACAGTTCATTTAGTGCATCAATCAGCCAAAGATTTTCTTACCTCATCCAAATGCAAGCTGGCTCTCTCACCGGAACTGGCAGAAGAGCATGGCAATATGGCGAGAAGGTCTATATCGTATTTTTGCAGTGGCGTTTTTGCGAATGGACCCATTAACCCGAGAGACCCCAAAGTAATTGAACCGTTGGCGAGCCAAAGTGACGATCAGTCGTCAACTGAGGACGAGAGCGAGGTTTCATCAGACGAAGGTGGTTCTTGGCGATCACCTATAGAGGACGAGCATGCAGGCAATGACAATGAACCTGCACTAGAACACGTTCCTGATCTTGAATCTCCAATGGTTTTGCATTATCAGATGGACAATTGGATGTTCCATGGAAGACAAGCATCTCCAAATATAGGAGACCTTTTTGACCTGTATCGTGAGTTTTTCGAACCAAATTCAGACATCAGAGATTCCTGGTTAGCCTCATATAGGACTTCTTCGGAAAAGTACCAATTGTATTGGGCGCCATATACTTTCACTCCATTGCAGCTCGGAGCTTACTCTGGGATATATGCATTAATCAAGAAAATACTGGATTTCAATGCAGAGGTGCAACTTTCACAACCAGAGAGTCTAACTGATACAAGAGATCCAAAAGGTAGGACAGCATTAATGTGGGCAGCAGAAGGTGGGTATGAAATGGTGACGAAAATACTGCTGGAGAGGGGGGCTGGTGTTGACGTGGTAGACAATCATAGAGACACGGCGCTGATTATTGCCTCATCCAGTGGGAGCAAAGCTGTAGTTCAAATGCTGCTAAACTCGGGGACCTTTGTGAATGCTCAGAATCGTTTTGGACTTACAGCTTTGCTTGTAGCCTCACGCGAGGGTGATGACGAAGTAGTTAAGCTTTTGTTGCAGCATAATGCTGATATTGAGATGAGTGACCAGGAATCAAGAACAGCTTTTTGGTGGGGAGCGTTTATTGGGAATGAGATACTAGTCAAACTACTTTTGCACCATGAAGCCAGAACAGACACACAAGATGTACACGGATATACAGCGTTGATAGTAGCTGCTCATGGGGGTCATGACAGAGTGGTGAAGATCTTGCTACAATCTAAGGCTGATATCGAGCAGAAAAATTCAGACGGATGTACAGCATTGGTGCATGCTGTTTCATGGGGTCATAACAAAGTGATCGAGCTCTTGCTGCAACACGGGGCTGATATCGAGCAAAAGAATACAGACGGATCTACAGCTTTGATGAAAGCTGCTCTCGAGGATCGTGACTCAGTGGTGGACATCTTGCTGCGACATGAGGCTGATGTCGAGCAGAAAGATTCAGACGGATGTACAGCATTGATGCATGCTTCTTCAAGGGGTCATAACAAAGTGATCGAGCTCTTGCTGCAACATGGGGCTGATATCGAGCAAAAGAATACAGACGGATCTACAGCTTTGATGAAAGCTGCTCTCGGGGATCATGACACAGTGATGAAGATCTTGCTGCAACAAGGGGCGAATATTAAGTCCACAGATAGAAGAGGGTTCTCAATTCTGTGGCACGCCGCTGTCAGAGGATATGAAGAGACCGTGAAAATCTTGTTGGAGCACGGAGCGAACCTTGGAACATGTCGACAGGAGCAGGAAGGTGATGCAATCTCTGCGCTCTGTTTCGCAGCATTGAAGTACAGCGAGGCAGGTATAGACTACATCGTCAAGACGCACCGCCAGATATTCGGCCATATAGACGACCACGACCCGTATATACTCTCCACCAGAGAAGCTGACCGTCTGCATCTCACCGCTAAAAAAGGTTATGAAGCTTCGTTGGAAGCCCTACTAGAACATGAAACCAAGCCAGAGGACATGGTAGACTATCATATGGAGATTGATGTTGACTATACCTATAAAAAATGGCTGTTTGATAGTAAGTACTATATCGTCGCAAGATTCCTGGCCTTGATAGACAGTCAACAAAGCGTAGTACGTCTACTTCTGCATGACAGAGCAAAGAAGTTAAGCAAGGCAGAAGGAATTGAAGAAAAAGACAGAGCAACCGAATCTAGAGAGGGATACCGACTAGCAGAACGGCTGAATCACTGGAAGAATTCTGCATGGCGAAGCGATTCTCGTGAAAGACTTACGTTAGTCTCCACCAAGATCTGTCTCCGAAAAGGGCTTACTGACTAAGATTGACGAAATAGAATTTCGGACCTAACTCCCAATTACAATCAGGAGAGTTCCGCGGAGCGAAGGATGTCGTCGGACTCGGTTGATTGAAATGGGGATTCGTTTACTTTGTTTGCGAATTTCTGTATTTACTTATCGAAGAGAAGGTCAAGAAGGATGGGCTGTTTAGCAGGTCATCCACTCTTTCTCTGCCCTCTACTCGTGTCGGGTGTTATCGCAGCTTCTGGTCGTACATGTCATATACTGAGTATATCGTATGTGATTTATTCACTACTTTATGTGATGTACTCAGCATTCTATCTAGTCATCTACCTACTTATCTACCTACTCGTCACCCTACTCAGCAATATATCTACTTCCCTATCTACTGGTAACTTTACTCAGCTACTCACCTGTTAATTTCTCTACCTATTTCTCCGCCTACTCGTCAGTCTACTCAGCACTCTATTTATATACCTGTTCACTCACCAATTTTTTAACTTATCTACTAGGTACTTAGTTATCTCCTCACCCGACACTTTATTTACTGAAAATTTCATCTACACATCTACACATTTATTTATATACTCGATTCAAAGCATCCTTTAAATCACGCCCTCAGTGTCTGGCAAAATTTAACGTACAACAAGCGAAAAAGCATAATAACAAATTGGACTATCCCTTTGGCTGCTGTCGGGAGGCCACTTTTAGCGTATTCGCTTAGTTCACCAATAGGAACCATAGAATATCACCCTGAACTGATTTTATTGATGCTATTCAGATGCTATTGTGATATGCAGCTCGACAAGGACCGTTTCCACATAGGGGGATATCACAGATGTCACAGCCAAAGATAGAACGCTTTCTTCGCTTGCTACCACCTAAATTTGGTGTAATTACATCGAGAACTTGTCGTTTCCTAGGCCTGACTGTTAAGCCTATCTCCTTGCACTCACGACAGTCCTCAGAGCTCTTTCTTTTGCAGATTTGATGATCATCTAAACGTATCATTGAACGTTCAATTGCAGGCTCAATTGACGTTCTTTTTCGCTTCAGAAACTGCCTTTGAGAGGCCTGACTAAGACCTGTAGCCAGAGCCGTTCTGAACTCGCTATGAACAGTGTATTTAGCCTCCTTTGAAACATCTGAATGCAAAGAGAGTTTGTAAGCATTGTTAATGCTGATTTCAATGAGAAACTCGTACAAGGCTTTGTGTCCTCCTGATCTACATCGACGGTTGTATGCGTAGGTATATTGACCCAACTGACGTTTGAAGGCATCTGAATAGGCTCAAAGCGATCGCCTACAACAGTGATAGAACGCAGATTAGGAAGATCAGTTCCTAAATCAGTTGAATCAGGTACTACATCGCAGGAAGGCATTATCAAGAACAATAAGGGGCTTTGTTGACGTTGTTTCTATTTACAAAAAATAACCTTTTTGACCGAGCCTTACCACATCTGGTTAGGGTTAACCTTAAAAATTAACCGAAGGCAAACAGCAGCGAAAGGGATACGCATCAACTCATATTCATGAAGTCGACCCAATAGATCTATCGATAGACCTGAGGACTGAGATTCTAGTTGATCAATTGCCTTGCTAATCTTGCTTTGAGAGGGCAACTTGCTGTTGGAAATAGGGGAGTTGGTAACCTTCGCCTCATAGGGCTGGTAGGGCTGGGGCCCGCTAGTAGAGTTTTTCACTTTTCCACCTCCTAGGAGTTGGGAAGGAGCTCCCTACTAGTAGTAGCTTAATCAGCTGGAGTAGCATCTGACCCACACCGAACGTACATAAGATTCTTGTTTGTCTAGGCAGCCTCCTAACAGCTTCAACCTACCTAATAAATGCCCCCATATGACCTCGTTTACTAACACTTGCTTAAGGGGGACTGCGTTTGCTAAAAGTAGACGAGGTACAAGCACGCCATGGGTTTCGAGTTGTTCGTCAAAAAGGTCCTGTGCACTACCACGGCCAATAACATCGTAATCGACGCCAAACTGCCAAGGAAAATAACGGGCGACTCGTGCATCCAGCACCGCATGCGCGAGTTTGACCTGGATGGAACGGCCTGCAGAGAATCCAGCACAACCGACGATTGTGTGGAATGGCTCAAAGAGCTTGGACAGTTCTATGGTAGAGGCTGTCACGATATCGCCAGCTAATAGAGAGATCCCAAGGGCGTGAAGCTCAGCTGTGGTTTTTCTTTTTTGTGGATCATGAGAATCGATCGTTGCGGATCTTAGAAGAACGGTTATCTTGGTACTCGAATGCGAAGGCGTCTTCTTGGCTAAGCTCCGAAGTATCTCCATACCTAGCTCACCGGCGCCAATCACGAGGATGGTTTCATTGGTGGACATATTTGTGGAGCTTGAGATGGCCTGAACCTGTGAGTATTGATTTGTTTGGGAATGAAAGCTAAAGGCGTCAGAACAGCAAAACAGTATGCATTATTTGTACTCCGTAGCTGGAGGTCGTTTGTAATCCATTCGCCATTGACTAATTAACGCATTCATCAGCAAACCTCTTCTGCAACGGACTTTGAGGTAGATCCTCCTTATCTCCATCATCTTGGCATGCATATATGTGACGTCAGCAAGCAGACGTGCATTCAGATCTACCCGTGATATCGCTAACATGGAGGAGATATTTCATGCATACTGGATACTGAGCCATCCGCACAACTTGTAGGCGTTAATGAACCTGACTTGCTTTGGCAGCTGTACTCTGGATGAAATTGAGGGATATCTCGCCTTCTACAATGATCCACCTACATTAATGATCAAGGGAGCAAGGACTCGTCAGGAGGCATTATGAATGATATGGCGCAGTGAGTTTCTCCTCTTTCCATGCTACAAAATTATAAGCCCACGAGAAATAAACGGTTCAACCAAATAGATAACTGACAATTAGGCCTCTCGAAGTAGTAATAAACAAGACATCGAAGCGAACATCTCAATCACCATAACCGGCCCACCCACCTTTCCCCTTGGGGAAGAAAGCAATTATATACTAAGAGCAACCTTACACTACCACAACGCTTCATCTCCTCCAACATCCTCTTGTCCACCCCTGCCGTCCTTCACCTTTAAGGAAGACGGATCTCCCATCTCCAGCGCAGCCTCTATGACAGGCACATATCGCCTGTATCCCTCCTCACCACCAAACGCTGAAGCCATCCATTTCGACTCCATCGACTTCGATCTGGATGATGACCCGAAACCAATCACTGCCGCCAATGGCTTCTCAACAGTTCGTCCAGGGGAGAGTATAACAAGGGACTTGACTATGGTGCCTATTTGCTTTGAAGCTAAACCGGGCGCAAAGTACGTGCTTAGAATGCCGGAAGGGTACGGACTCATCCAGTGGTGGGGTGTTGGAGAGATGGAGGCGTTCAAGGGGGTAGAGGTTAGATGTACGGAGTGGAGTGAGGATGGGGGATTGGAGGTTGGGATGAGCAATGAGATTGAAGTCCTCGCGGTTACACCAGACAGTCACAGTTCTTCTGTTTTTTTTTAATATAAATACGAGTAAAAGCGCGCGAAACGTTATCAGCTTCCGGGTACGAAACAGTGTGGAGGCGCCCTGCGCGGCTGCACCAAAAAGGTTTTTTAAAAGGACGAGTAGAACCGCATGAAACGTTATCAGCTTTCGGGCGCGGAATGGAGTTGAGTGGTGTCGTCCACATATGGATGCTATATTAGGTGTAGTGGTTTCGTTTCTTTTCTGGTGCTATGTACCTCGGGAGTTTATAGATAAGATTGCATACTGTGTTTCCACCACCAGATCAGCCTTCTGTAGCAGAGCGCCATAAGCCCTCCATCCAATTTTCATTGGGGCATACGTCGTACGCAAAGTGATCGCTTACACCAAACAGCCACAGTTCTGCGGAGGAGGGGTAAGGGTCTTCTTCCATCGATATTCAGTTCCCCTCTTCCCCCTCCCCCCTCCCCCCTCCCCCCCAAAACTCACTTGTCGGCTCCCACCATGTCATTACAGCCAGTAACTTGCACGCCATGCTACTTGCCCCACATATCACCTTCTCCGCCTGGCTCATCACCATCAGATCGAGCAGTTCGCACAGCTGCATCGTCGGCTCCGATGCCTTCTCGACCCTGCGTGCTGCACCATTCTCCTTCTTGCTGCATCACCACTGCCCCTTTCGAGCCTCCCACAATGTGCGTCGAGCACCGGGGTTGACTGGCGGTTTCATGCTCTTCCTGAGAGCAAATCTACTAATGTACAGCCTTATGCTGGGCGTAGAAGGGTAGCTTTTATAAATGGCCTCTTTTGCTCTCCATTTCTCTCTCTCATTAGATGCTCTTGACTTGGTGCAGCTGGTGCAATATCAACATTATCGCTCTCGGCGATGCGGACTATATGGACTTCGTTTGCCTTTCAGTTGACTTGTTTCGCGCTCAAACCTCCACCGTTGAAGGTAATCAGCATTCAAGGCCGGGACCCCATTAACGCGGTAGAATACCCAGTCTTTGGCCTCCAAGATGCCCTCAACAGCTTTTACAATGGCGCCAAGGACAGTGACAGTATCACTCTCTTTTCTAAAGCTTGCGGTAATGAGACTCAAAATTGCACGGCCGCTTGCCTCGATCCCGCACAGATGTTCGGAAATCTGGAAACCTTGCATAACTGTGGGGTGTATCAAAACGTTTCCGAACTGTGGGCTGGGGGGAATGTGCATGCCGAGAGCATTAGTGTCCTGAAAGATCTCGGCTTCAAGAAAAGCAGTCGGAATTCATCTTTGCCTTCCGATATCAACAACGCAATCCATGTTTGTCTGCTCGACATCTGTGGTGACAACCCAGATTGTCCCAACAGGACTAAAAAGGACTAAAGCCCCTTACACCGACATTTGCGCCGACATCTCAGCTCCGGTAAATGCAGACGTGGGTGGTATAGGGGTAACATGAAGTCCGCCGCGTTTCTAGAATTTGTGCTCAAATTGGGTATAGGTATATATATCCTACGCCATGCAGATGGGGTTCGCATTGCTCGCGTTTATTTTCGCTATCCCCTGAATGCCAATCAAGTACGCTATATATAACATGGGCCATACTTGCCTCGGCGTTCTATCCACACAATACAAATCAAGCATAGCAAAAGAGCGATTTAGAAAATCATTGAATGAAGAGAAAGCCTAGCTCGAAGCCCTCACGACCGCAGTGGTCGATTTCCAGAAAGCGCAGTGCTTCTTCATGTTAGCAACAAACATTGCAGGACTAGTCACACAAATGAGAGGCGGCCTTCAACCCGAAAGCTTCCAATCAGTTTACAACACATACATCTCCATCAGAATCATTGCTGTTGGTGGATCCCTCCCGGTCACGTTCACCCTACTTACCTTGCACATGATCCACAAGCGATCATGGTACCTCCTCACCCTACTCTATCCGCGACAAGCATCGGGGTCGCAGCAGCGACTCTGCTCACAAAGAGCCGCATAAAGAGCGACACGTTCACGCTAGATGCTATAAATCTCAACCACATCATGGAGACCGCTTCTACGGGTGGACCAGCCACTTGCGCATCGAAGAGCCTAATTGCATGGTGTTACGATCCCCAAAGCGGCTTCGACTTTGGTATCAATTCGCCAAACAGCGAAGTCGGCGCTAACGCCATACTCGTATTCTGTCTCGTCACATCAGTTATCCTTATTGTCAATCACTTCTGCCGCTCCACGGATAAAACCCAGCGAAGAATAAACGATTGGATTTTGAAAAAGCTCCATATTGCGTCGAAAAAGGGAGTGTTCGGACACGCCAAGGAGGTGCTGGGTTTCGGCACTGCCGTTTTCCGCCTGACATTCTTCTGCATATACATTTACTGCTTCCTCATTTTTGCCTCTCGCTTGCAATGGTTCCAACAATACAACACCTACGATAGTACGTGGGGATTCGGCCAGATCGTGGCGATTCTCGTGTGGGCGCCGACGCTGTGCGATTAATTTTGGGATCAGGCACGTATGTTGCACGGTTTACAACTCTCCTCATTCCTCCTCCATGACCTATCTTTTGCGCTACCTCTATTTGAAAAATTAGATTGGAAAAAGCCGACTTTTGGCGCTTCTTCTCTCTGTAATTGGGGTTAAAAAAGGCTCGGAGCATCGTCTTCCTAACCACTTGGAAGTCAGTCGTAAAAAGAAGCCAGGTGCGGGATATACGGGTGGCTAGGCAGGTACTGCAAGCATGGAGGCTGCTACGGACGTCCATGAGCAGGAGAAATTAGTGTAGGCAGCAGTGAGTGTATGGAGACTCATTTCGGCCTCTTTTTGAGCAAAAGATGAACGTGCGCAGATGGATGACTTTACCGGGATATCTGGACAAAGTAATATCGTTGTTGCAAGAAGAATGTCGCTATCATAGGGCAGCCTAGACAATTAGTCCACAGACATTATAATGCGTTTAAAAAATGATAACGGGGGGTCAGAACTGAAAGTGCAGATCCGAGGCGATGTTCGACCCAACTTTTCAACCCATTGTAAATACCTACGGTAGCTCTCTGTGTGCTACTCGTGGCCAAAGAGGAGAGAATTGAAGGAGAATGTCCCAACAGTCAACGAAGGCAAGAATTGAATGTTGAGAAAGGGTCGAGAAAATGAGGGTTAAACCCTAACCTTACCCGCTGACGGTCATCGTTGACGCTCGAATTCTAACACACGTTCTCCGTACACAACAGCTACAGGTCTTGCAATGTTGAGACAAAGTCACGCGAGGTGTTCCATCTGAAACGCTCCTGAGCCATGATGGTCAATCCATATCGAACGGTCTACTTCCTCATGCGTCCTGGACATGGAGATGGTCCAAGTTAGGATTCGAGGTTGACATCAGATCGATGCTTTCCCAAGAGGACGGAGAGTATACTATGTACTAACAGAACACATGAGAATACTGTTAGACCAGTGGCGTGGACAATGCAGCCATTCGACGGTGATGCTATCATACTGCGGTTGTTCCCTCGGAAAGACTCGGATGTGCGCATAATCATGATTACAAACCAGCGAATGTGGGTATTTGAATCAACGACTTCCTCTCACTTACTCTAGACAATGGCTCTTACCTTCAACGGCAAACCTCCCGTCATCGCGTCCGGCTCCTGGATCCTTGTGACAGGCGCAAACGGATTCATTGCCGGCCATGTCGCCGACCAGTTTCTCAAAATCGGCTACAAGGTTCGAGGCACAGTAAGAGATGCTATAAAGAGCAGTTGGCTGCAAGAACTTTTTGACAAAAAGTATGGCCCTGGAAAGTTCGAGATGGTGGTCGTGGAGGACATGGTTGTCCCCGGCGCATTTGACGAAGTTACTAAAGGTATACAACCTCGTTCGCCTACAATTGAGGCTCTCTAAACCCACTTACTAACATCACCCCTTGACTAGACGTCTCCGGAGTAGCCCACGTCGCTTCCGTTATCGCCTTTGACGTTGGGGACCCCCATAAAGTCGTCACCCCCACCATCGCTGGCGCAGTCAACGCCCTGACCGCAGCCGAGAAAAGCCCCTCGGTGAAACGCCTCGTCTACACCTCCTCCTCTACCGCCATGACCAGGCCCAAACCCACCAAAGTCTTCTCAGTCGACACCAACACCTGGAACCAAAAAGACGTCGACGACGCCTGGAAACCACCCCCATACGAGCCCTCACGAGCAATGGCCGTCTACGGCGCCAGCAAAACCCAAGCAGAGCAAGAAGTCTGGAAATTCGTCAAAGAGCACCACCCTAACTTCACCGTTAATGCTGTTCTCCCCAACGCAAACTTCGGCGAGATCCTCAGCGCCGAACAAGCCACCTCCACAGGCGCCTGGGTCCCCACCATCTACAACGCCACCACCTTCCCCGAGCAGTACAAACCTTTTCCCCCGCAATGGATGGTCAACGTCACCGACACCGCGCTCCTGCACGTCGCCGCTCTGCTCGACCCCGAAGTCCAGAACGAGCGCATCATGGCCTTCGCCGAACGATACAGTTGGAACGATATCCTAGCTGTGCTGCGGAAACTGGAGCCCGGGAAGACGTTTCCGGAGGATTTGGAGGGGTGTCCGAGGGATTTGATGGAGGTGCCGAATCAGCGGGGAGCGGAGCTTTTGCGGAGGTTGGGGAGGAGTGGGTGGACGGGGTTGGAGGAGAGTGTTAGGGAGAATCTTAAGCATTTGAGGGGGTGAGGGGGTGGTTTTTGGGCACGAGGACCGAAGAATTACCGTTAGTCCTTGCGAAAGCGACGTTTCCATATAGACAGATGACTTACACGCACAATGAAATTTCATGTTTTTATTTAAAATATCCACCGTTCCGTCCATCATTCCGTTCCAAATCTGCCCCCAAGCTAAGTGGGTTCACCACATGTGGGTGCTGTGTACCTTGGTGGGTTTATACATACATACAGTACATAGATAAATTGCTTTTCCTAATCTCCACACCACTGCCCAGCCCTTTTGTAGCTAGCTCTTCTCAGCGTGTAAGCCCC
>JAABUL010005850.1_pt1 | contig 14814 bp, 12 predicted proteins | sample 5559151 | NCBI WGS metagenome assembly JAABUL01 (sample SAMN10711876, study PRJNA513368) | rock metagenome | isolation source: Antarctica rocks | place: Antarctica: Victoria Land, Pudding Butte sud | reverse complement strand
GCTAGTTAACGCCGGTGGAAGCTACTATACAGGGAGAGCCAAATTTGAATTCTGTCCTTTTATGTCGCTACAGCCCACCATACCAATTGGGAAGGAGTGCGAGAAGGCGATATGCTCTCGAAGTCTGCAAGTAAGCCTTGTTTGATTTACGATCACGGTAGTTGCGGCATGCTCGGCTCGATTCTGGAGAACACATCCACCTCCGTTGCGGTGTATCATGTTGTTTAATACGTTGTCGACGTTGGCAACCAAGCTTTGTTCCATAGATGGTAGAAGCAATCGAATAGCCTGTCTACCCACGGTTCGAGGAGCAGTAAGTATCGATCTCCTTAAAACGACTCCGGCCTCATGCTGCTACACAGGGCTTAAGCAGCACGACACGGTGTTTGCGCAGCGGAGGGCCGCGCTTCGGCCAGGTCAAGTAGCTCTACCACAACAGCGCTCTCCGAAATCCGAAATCCGAAATCTTGACGTGCTCACGTATCAGCTCTGAACCCCAGATCGCCAGAACGATTATGAGGTCGGAGAAGGGGCGGATTGTGAAAGGTAATGGTTTGGTCTCCGATACTCGAACAGATACTCAAGCCAACAGCAGACCACCCCCGGGACCGCTGCCTCAAGCAGAGTCCACTCAACGCCCGCCCTCCAGTCTATATGCCATTACGCTATCTCGAACCAGTATAACACACTCCAGAAGGTATTTGTCAGAAGTTGAAGGCCACTACTCTCTCGAAACGTCGCGGCCGAACATCTTGGACTTGATCCAGTCGGTGACGACGAGGACTCGGTTGCGTGCTGCGGAAGAAGAGTGTTAGCAAAGTCTTCCTGTCATTTCCAAATGCAAGGTAGACTTACTGCTAAAGCACATCGACAAATACGCGCTCCTCCAGAAAAGATAAGTGAGCTGCCCGCCCGTCGCCAGATTACCGGTCAACCAGCTGATATCAGCAACCGCCTTCTCGCTTCCAATGTACGCCAAGCTACCCTGGTGGGAGTACTCGAACGGACCCATCTGCTTGACCCTCCTCAGCCTCTTCTGGAGATCCTTGATCTGGCCGAAAATGCCGTCGCGCGCCTCCTTGCTCGGTGCCTTGGCCTGCTCATCAGAAAGTATGGCCAGCTCGGTCTCGAACTCCTCGGTCTTGGCCATTTGGTTAAATAGACGGGCCAGGAAAGCGCCCTCCTGTGAGGCGACCTGTGCGGTAGGAGCGTAGTTGGCGATAGCACAGTCGCCGACGGCCCAAATATCTTCGCTGCCTTTAACGACGAGGTACTCGTTGACCAGCAGACCACGGCGTGATTCCTTTTGCGCCGGGATCTGGTTCATGAGATCCTTCACAAGAGGTCGCACAGCATTACCAGTAGCCCAGACCAACAGACCGTACGGGATCTTCTCCAAGACCTTCTTTCCGGATGCATCAACGTATTCAGCTTCGATGTAGTTCTCTGTGACGTTCTTCACCATAGTCTTCGTGCGGATCTCGATCGTCTCTTCCTTGAACGTCTGTTCAGTGTAGTCGATCAAGTTCTTGGAGAACATAGGCAGGACGTTTGGCAGAGCCTCGACAAGCGTGACATGAAAGTTATTCGAGATTTCCGGGATCCATTTCTTGAGGTCGTTTTCGAAGAAGTCTTGCAGTTCGCCAGCGAATTCGACGCCAGTGGGTCCGCCACCGACGACAACCATGTGTAGTAGACGGCGCACCTCCTCTGGTGACTGGCCTTTGAAGGTTGCAGTTTCGCAGCAGTCCATGATGCGCTTGCGGATCTGCTGAGCATCTCCGACCTCCTTCAAGAATGAAGCATGTTCGCGCACACCAGGGATGCCGAAGGTAGCGTTCTCAGCTCCTACACCGACGACCAGCATATCGAATGGCACCTCTGTTTGAGTCACTGAGCCCTTGACTTCGGAGTCATCGCTGATGTAGACAATCTTCTTCTCGTAGTCGATCTTAGTGGCTTCGGCTTCGTAGAACTTGACAGCGGTCTTCTTGTGGCGGAGGAAGTTGCGGACAGGTTCCATGATACTGCGATGCTCGATGGTGCCAGTGGTGCAGGAAGGCAGGAGAGGCGTGAACAGGAAGTAGTTGCGTGGCGAGACGACGATGACATTGTAGTTCGCGGTATCGAGCTTTTTCAGCAGCGATACTGAGCCCCATCCCGTGCCTGCGCGACTGTCAGCATTGCCACGCTGTTGCTATCAACACAAGCCATTGAACCTACCCAATACAACCAGCGTCTTCTTCTTGGGATCAGGCTCATCCTGCTCCCTAGGATACTTGCTCTGATGGATGCCCCAAGCCGTGTAAACCGTGCCACCAATCGCGCTCACATAAAGGAGCCTCCACGACCACTTCAAGAAGCTCCACGACCTCCTCTTCGCCTTCTCCTTCACCACAGGATTGATGGTGTCCGCGTACCCTCTCCTAAAGCTCTGCCGTAACGCATCCTTCGGTATCCGCGCTGGTGTTTGAGATCGCGTGTTCTGCGAAAGCTGGCTCACCAGTGGTTGTTGTCGCCTCGCCACAGTCGCAAAGCCACGACTGGCGAGCTGCTTGACGCCAATGGATGCGCTGATGGAAGCCAGTGGCCTCGCTACAGCTCCAGAAGCCATTGGAGGTGTTGGGAGGGTAGAGAGGGGAGATGAGTAGGTTGTGGCAAGGAAGAGATGTTCAAGCCAGCTTCCCTGATAACAAAAGTTTGGGAGACCTCAGACAAGCTATTTTCGGGTGGCTCCGCTTCAACGCAAAAGCAAATTCTAGATTAGGCTGTTGCCACTCGCGCACAGAGATCTTCTAAGATATCGGGTTGATTTCACGGTCGAAAGGTCATTGTTCCGATGTTGTCCGCAACATCAGAGGAAAATGGGGTGCAGATGTCCAAGGGACGGCGGCCAGAAGGAGCTTCAGACGAAGCTCAACTTCAGCCCTGGCCTTGGTATCACAAGAAGAACGAGCACGTGCTATCACCCAGATGAAAGATGCCACATGGACAAGGTTGCAGTCAACATTAACTGTAGCTAATCGTGAACAGCCTCGCACACACATAGTACAGGCAACCCGATCGCTCAGTCGCCAAAGCACAAATGGCCATCTTTGCTCTTTTAGTTTAGTTCGAATCATCATACCTTCTCTTACAACAAGCAAAGCGCCACGCTCCGAGTATGCAAAAGCCCTCCAATAGGTCGTGCCGCGCGAAAGCGCGCAGCCGTCCCAAGACCGCTAAGTACGCACATGAACAGTAGAGCGTCATCGGGTATCCGTGTAAACATAGAAAAGTGAATAGTTGTTCCGATGTGGCCTCGGGCTATCGCAGAACCGCGAAGACTGCTGCGGCGAAGGCGGGTAGCACGACGGAGAGTGCTGGGATCGAAAGTCCAGCGGCCCCGTTCATGAGGTTGCCTGATGTGTCGAAAGGGCTGCCGCCACCGCTTCCATCCTCGAGGTTGGTTTCTGAGCTGCCTTGGCTTGTGGTGGTCTTGGAAGGTGAGCTGGTGGGACTCGCTGTCTTCGTTGTAGTAGTCAATGGCGCAGCACTCGATGACGACACATCAAGAGGTGTTGTATGGGTCGGCCTCGGTTTCTGAGTGCTTTGCGTACTCTTCGTCGAGCTTGTCTCTGTCGTAGTACTTGAAGTATCGACTGCCAAGCTATCCGTACCCGTTGGTCGCCGTGCAGTAGTCGTACTGCTGATAATCGAAGGCGTAGTAGTTTGCTTCGTCGTTGGCGCCGCTGTGGTGGTAGTGCCTGTCGTCGCAGAGCCCGCGTTATGACACAACTGCTCAGGACCGACACCCGCAAGGAATGCCACCACAAGGTTCTGCCCTTGTATGCCTTGCCCGCCACATGCTTTCTGGATGGGTGCAACCATGGCGTTAAGTGAGCTGATACACGTAGGATTGCACTGAAATGACATCCAGTCCGCTGAACTGCAGCCTGGTATCACCGCGGTATAGATGTCGTTGCAGGCAGGTGGTAGGCCCGCGGCACGTGGTGTCATGTCTGATAAGTGGACGCTGCCGGCGCTGATGAGGGTAGGTAGCGCCAAAACGGCGGTGGTTCTGAGGACTTTCCGCATGATTGCGATTGTGGTGTGATTTTTGATACTAACTCCGATGTCGAGGTCCGGAAGGCGTGGCAGGATATTCTGCGGGTTCGTGCAGCAAGTAGGCCCAACGAGTCGCGTGGATGTAGTGAAGACCGTCCGGTTAAGGGCGCAACAAACAATGCTGTCGAGCTCCAGAAAGTCGTACCCAAACGTCGCGTCCCACAATTCCTCCTTCGCTTCCCACACTCCTCCCTTTCTCCCTCTACGTCGCCTCGATAAGGTGTATATGATGATACTGTGGTGTCGTGACTCGGTTTCAGCGCCGTCGTACTGTGAATCCAGCGAGTGTTGGTGCGCTCGAGCGATTAAACGAGCGCGCTCGAAGTGCGGAATGAACGGCTGCCGTCAGCACCGGGCTGGCAAGGCGAAAGCGAGTGGTGGTGGTATGTACACGGTGGGGGCGGTATCGCTGTCGAGGTGGTGGTGGTGGTGGCCAGTGTTGTCGGCCAGGAGAAGACGAGGAAAGGTGGGCCAACCAAGCCACGCGGTGCACGAGCCTGCCTGCTTTAATCTTGAGATGCGCTAGGGATTCGTTGCTCTTCTCGTCAATTGTCCACATCACCTGAAATCCGTGACAAAAACTGATCGAATACCCTCGAATAGCACCTGTCGGACGCTGGAACGGTTACTTCACTTCACACCACCTGTCCGCATCTTTGGCAGCCGTTCGGCGCAAGAACTGCATGTGAGACACGGCAGCCGCACGCGTTTCCAAAATTCCTTCGAGAGAAGGCGCGACTGGCAAATTCACATCCCACGATCGCACGTGCTTCCCTAAACTCAGTTTGGCCTCATGCCAGGTGCTCGGCACGCCTGGAGAGAAATTGCTGCTCGCTTGCCAGAAGTTTGCGATCCTGCGAGCCAACCTGCATGCCGTGATTTTCCTTCCAGCATCGTCAGCAACATGAAACTTAGCGTGCGGTGGCAGTCGCCTTTTGGGTCTTCGTTTCGAACGTCATTTTAGGGCGAGATCTGCATTCTTTTGCAGCAGCTTCTTCCTGTCGCCGATATGCAAGAAGGAAACCCGCAGTCAGTCAGGATCTAATATGGCTGAAGAGGGTGCTTGAGAGTGTCTTGAAAGTTGGAACGAAGCTCATCGTTCAACCGGCCACTGTTCGATTCTGTAGAACACAGCGGCCGTTCTAGCTACTCTGCATTACAGTGTGAGCAGCCATCTCTCTCTCTCTCTCTCTCTCCAGTGAAAAGGCGATGAAGTGCTTGCAAATGCCCACAGCGTCACCATCCACCTGGAGGCTCGCTTCAAACGCCATGCTAAGATGCAGCATCCCTGGTAAACTCCATTTCTGCCTCCTGTTCCGGCTCCCTCGATATGAACAAGTGGTATCGTCATGCAAACAAAAACGCCTCTGTGCTTTTTGCTTAAACGTAGCAAAACTATGCATGTGTATAGTGAGTTTCAAAATGTACAATTGAAGTAGTACGTCCGTAAGGACTATAAGTCCGAGAGGTGGGGCTGTGCCTCTACTGTTGTGGAATCGGTTGGTGTTGACGCCCTTGGGCAAATCCGGGCCACTGGAACACTGGCGTCATCGATTGCTGGTGGTCGCCATTTAGCCATACGTTTTGAGAGACGTAGGGTAGACGACCGGATTGAGCTTGTTGTATCGGTTTGCCGAGTGGCTGGTAATGCATTTGGTTGTACTCGATGCTCTGAGGTTGGTTCTGCAGAGCAGTCGTGGTTGGCGGGTACGTCAGGGTGGAGACGTTGTGCACAGGCCGGTAAGGAGAGTTACGCTGCTGCAGGAAGTAATTTGGCGAGACTTGGATTGGAGGCTGAAGTGTGGTGGCCGAATGTGGTAGACGCGTCGGTGAGGCAGTGGCGGATCCGCCATATGGAGAATGCTGTCTTGACTGATGCTGCGAAGCGGGACCAGCCAATGCCGCGATTTGCTGCAACTGGGCTTGAGAGCTTGCGTCCGGATACACCATCGCCATAGCCCTTGCAGGCATGTGTAAGGGAGGAAGCTGTTGTGGCTGCGGTGTGGGCTGCATTTGAGTGGATGAGGTTGCTTGGCTGACTGAACTTGCCAGGCTTGGCAGAGTGGTACGACCTGGTAGCTGACTGTGAGGAGCTAGCGGTGGAGCACTTGCGTAGTATTGCGGCGACTGATAATTGTGGTAGTTGCTCGCAACCCTCTTGGCGGGAGGCTCTGCAACGTAATCTTCATTGCTGCGCTTCCTCGGATTCTGGTAGCTGGCTTGGCCACCTGGCACGTAGGTAAGCGGTGATGGGGCTGGAGTAAGCCCGTATTGGCCACCGTATGGAGCGAGACTCTGACTAGCGTCCGCAAGGTATGGAGGAGATGCCTGGTTCGATGCTGGAGGCGAAGGCAGAGCCATTGGTAGATGCAGTGATGATGCAGGTGGCAGAATCGGAGCTGGTGGATGCCGTGGTTGTGGCCGGCTTGCGCGCTCGAAGAAGTTTGCAAACTTGCCCAGGAGAGACTGCCACTTCGCCCAGTCCTCAGCAGACGTGTAGAGACAGTACTTCATGTTGCTGAGGAACTCGACCTCCATGATGTGAACCTCGTTCACGTTGATTCCCGATACCTCGGCCCAGGTCTTGTTGGTGTAGGTATTGTCGTCGAGAAATTTGTTGCCGAGCATCAATGCCACCGTGAGCAATCTATACTCGCTGCCAGGCTTCCCTCGAACTTGCGGATTCAGCTTCTTCAGCCTGTGAATGAAGAGCAGCGCCAGAAGCACCACATTCTGAGCCACCAGTGTCGTCGAGAGTATTGTCGTGACCCATTTTCGGAAGCCAGTCGTGGGTTTCGCATCTGCATTCAGAAGTCTCGTTGGGATGAGCGGAGTAGTCGACTCTTCGATCTGTTGAAGGAGGTCTGATGACTCGAACCAGAAAAGACAGGTGATCTATAATTGTCAGTAGGCAATACATCACACCGCAAGTGAAGCCGAACTCACCTGTGCTGCAAGCTCTGACAGGCTGCCGCCACTATCGTTCACAGACTTGGGTATCTGGAATGAGGGAGCTATAGCGCTTGCTTGTGGTTCCCTCTTCTGCTGGGAGTAGAGCTGGGCGTCGTCCATTGGTGTTTGCCTTGGAGCCATTACGGGTGACATCCTTCGACTGCTCGGCTGGGTTACAACTCCGTTGCGGCCGAAATCGGTATTTGAGACCTCCTGGGCATGGTAGTGAGCCATGGGAGCCCTGAACGCCTGGTTGGAAGGCATGTAGTCTCCATAGTGGGCTGCGTGCTCTTGCTGGTAGTGGCCTGCCTTCGGGGCTTGAACAGGTCCATTCATCTCTGGTGGAGGCGTGAGAGCTCTGTTGAAATCGTGATATGGGTGATGGTGGTGGATGGTCTTGTTGGAGCCAAACGGATCCCTGAAGCGGATAGAGGAGTCTGCGTACATGTGGAAGGCTGCATGTGTCGCCGTCATGAGTGAAAGGTGACTACTGAGTACACTGAAGTTGTTGGAGTCATGTGAGCTTCATCAAGTGGAAAAGGCCGGGGCGGAAGTGTGAGTGATGTTGCCAGAAGTGAGCCTGCTCACGCGAGAGGGAGAATGCGCATGCGAGGTGCTGTCGAAGTGAGGTTAGGCCAACGCCGGGAGTGAGAGTGTTGTTGATGTTGATTGCTCAAGCAAGGGCAGCGGCAGGTAGGCATGCGTGTGTGAGGACGTCCAGGACACGCACGCGGCAACGGCAGAGCAGTGAACGCATGCTAGCGGCCAGTATGAGGCCGTCAAGGTTTTGGCCGTGGGTTAGTGGTCAGGTAGTCAATTATGGAGCAGTGGCATGCCTTCGGAAGCATGAAGCAAAGCACGATCGTCACCCAGGAGGGAGGCCCGTTGCTCATGCTATCTTGATGCTAGCACGGTCGCGCCTTCCCAGTAGTGATTCACTCTCGGCTGCAACGCGCGACCGCCATCGTCAGGATCGGCCGCAGGCTAAGCAGGACGGCGATTTATTGGTGAAGTCAAGGCGTGGAGAAGGTGGCGCGCAAGTGATGAAGGAACAGGGGCCGTCACGGGCGTTGACAGAAGCCCAGCCAAGCTACCCGAACTAAGAGACATGGGAGGCGTCATGCTCGCTGCGTCAATCCAGCGTGAGATGCAGAGCGAAGGCCACACCTAAAAAAGTCTACACCAGACAACTCCTGACAGGGTGAGGTGGCCGCAGCACACGGCGCCTCCCAGCATGCTCCAGCCCGCGCAGCTCGCTGACCGTGGATTCCCCCGTCGCCCATGATTGGCCGTGCCCGCTGACCCGGCAAGGTGGTCGTCGCTGCAGGCAAGAAAAAGTCTCGTCTAGCGTTGGAGCGTCCACCCGCCGGACAGCAGAGCAAAAAGCAGACCCCTCGAACAGCTTGGCAGCATCTGGCTGATGACCGTGTCATTGGATCCTCCCTCAAGGACTTTTAGCGCCTCCTCACACTGGTGGAGACCTCGCGAATATCGATCAAGTCAAAACGCCACCCCCGAACAGCCGTGTGCTTTACGAGAAACTTCGGCAAAATAGCCACACCCGGGCCATCCTTGATCAGCGCACTGTAATAATTCAATCCGTACCTCCTAACTTCGGAACGTTGTGGATAGATGGGCAGGCATCTGCAACGACGGCTGTGCCGCTTCATTCCGCGCATTTCAGTGCAATCAATGCTGGCGCTGCGGCAGGCTACGTTAGTAGTCACGGTGACACAAAGATCCAACAAATGATGTTCGGCGCCCATTCAATTTGCAGACGGATTCGCTTCTCCCTAGCTCCACACAAACGCTGCATGCTATCGGACCCAGCATCGGCGGTGGGCCCAGAAGCACGAATCGTCTATGGGAAACTTGGCGAGAGCTAAAAATGTACAGTACACGCACACCACCGAGACAGACCATTTGAGCTGTGCCTCGCAGATCAAGGAAACCCTGATACGATGCGAAAAGCCAGTTATTAGGCTTCTTCCATGGTGAGCAGTGGCGCCCCGTCTCACACCAACGACGCTGATGGGCCCGGCCAAAAGCAACACACTGCTTCCTGCATTCCTGGCGCCTCCAGGGAACTTCGCGGCTCGGGTGTGCTGTATACAGTAGTGAATCAAGCAGCCTGGCCTGCAACGTGTGCTACGTTTCCAGTAGGTATGACATGTGCATGCGATAAAGCCGCCGAGCCTTGCAGTGGCGCGACACTCCTTCACAGGCGCCGGCATATACTGTACTCGTGAACGACAAACGAACGGAACCTCATGACCCAGGTCTTACGCCAACCGAAGTAGACTCCTGGCGATTTGTCCTCAGCTTCCGAGTTCAGCTGTTGCTCCTCGGGGCCCAACAATCCCGTTGTCGCTAGTACAGGCAGTGGGAATTTGGTGTCAGCATTTGGGGGCTTCGTCGGTAGACCATCAGTTCAGGATCTCGACGGCTGTTGCATCGATAAGAGGCGAAAGTAACACCATTCGGAAGGAGTAGTACGGTAGGTTGAGGAGTAGGTTGCTCCGCCAGGCCTAATCCGAAATTGGATAGATAATGGGCTGTCTCACGTTCAGCGAATAGGATGCTTGCTGCAGCCGTCGCTCCGCGTGCCGTCGACACGGTCGTCTCGCGACCGCGTTTTCGTGTCCCTCTATGGCGCCGGTGGCAAAATGGCGGCTAATCAAGAAGGTCGATTGATGATCGCCTACATTTTCAAAGTGCTGGCTCCGGTGATGTGGAGCTCGCCAGGGAAGGAAGGCCCTTCGTTGTCGGTCGTCAGCATACTCGAGACGTCCTAAAGACTCCTTCGCGGATCCAGCGGTTCAACTAGCCGCATCATCACCTTCCTTCGAAGTGTAAAAATGTTACAACAACGTCTCGTTTCGGAGATGACACCTACTGCTTGCAGACCTCCGGCGGGTCGTGATGTGTCTCGTCAGATGAAGGACCACATCCATCGTGCTTCTAGCCTTCTCTTGATGCAACACGCATGCCGTGGCGCAGCTCACAGTAATCTTTCGTGATGATACGGCGTATAGCAGCCCGAGCCAAGAATGCTATATTGGCCTCCCGTATGGACTACTATCACTGGCTTCGGACATCACGACATGCAGAGACCTGACCCTGACCTCTCCCGTACATCCTGGCAGGAAGTCTGAAAACGAGACACCCGTACCACTGTTCCACCTTCTCTCGGCAGGAATGTTTGCCGTCGTAGTATCCATCGCATCTGCCGGCCTCGCGCCTCGCCCACTTGCACTGATTCAGGCTCCGTCGTACCAGAGTCTCTTCATGCGGGTTCCCGATGTGGATACGGCTAAGCTGACCACGCGAAAACGTCAGCTGACCATGGTGGCTTAGCGCTAAGGCGCTAAAAGTTCAACTAACCACATTATTTCTTAATTGAATATTAAACCTTCTACTACGACACCTACTAGTATAGTTCTTTGTCGACTAGTCCTTATACTAGTACTACTACTAGTCTTAGTACTAGTCTTTTAGAAATCTTTTACTATACCTACCGCTATACCTTTAATCGCTAAAGTAAGTAATAGCTACGTCGAATACATTCGTATCTATAATAAAGCGAAAGAAGTTAAGAGATTCAACTAGGGTAGATATATCGATCTAAGGAGGTTAAAGAAAAAAAAAATATACTACTACTCCTACTAGTATAACGACTAGTATACTAACTAGTAGTAGGATCTAATTACATACGAAATCCTCCTTAGTAAAGTCCTATACTACCTTCCGATCTACGTACTAGATAAAAACGACGACTAAAAGAAGACTAGCGATATATACCCCTATATTAGCGAAACTACGAACAATCTAAGGAAGTATATAAAGACTAGTAATATAAGTAGTTACTCTACTAGTACGACGACTAGTATACTAACGAGTATAGTATAAGCGTAATAAGTTTAGTACTAAGAGTAGTAGATAGGGGGGGGGGTAGTACTAGTAATAATAAGCTTAACGCTACTAGGTTGTTCTATAAGGCCCTTATAGTAGACTATAAGTACGGTATCGCGGAAGATAAGGAGATAGAGGAAAAGATTAAGGTTAAGGAAGTAGGGTAAGTACTAAAACTAGTCCTACTACTAGTCCTTAGACTAGTATTACTAACTTATTTCTAGTACTAAAGAATACGTTCGCCTAATTAGCGATAAACTTTAGAAGATCCGTAATAAGGAAGCCGCTCGTCTTCTAGAGCTATTAAAGGAAGATCTAGAGGGTACTACTACTAGTAATAAAGCTAGTAGTCTAGCTAGTCCTAATAGCCCTTCTCGTCGCGCCGTACTACGACCTACCTCCCTAGACCTTTAAGACCTACTACTCTATAAGAGTAGTAAGAATAAGGGTAAGGTATATATACTAGTAGATATACTAGTATAGCTACTAGTACTATAACTACTCTACTAATATCTTTCTAGATTAACTATACGACTATAAAGAAGGACTTAATAGTAGAGAATTACTAATTCCCCTATACTTACTACTTAAAGTAGGAAGTTACGCTAAAGAAGAGGTAGAAGAAGAGTAAGTAGTATTAGGACTAGTATTAGGACTAGTATACTAACTAGTATAGGTACTTAGTACGATCTCGGAGACCTAGAGTATACGAATTACCTATACTATAATATAACGTCGTATAAAGAGGACGAGGAGGATAAGGAGATTATTAAGAATACTAAGGTTATTAAAGCTAGTACGAGCGAAGATTAATTATACGCTCCTAGACTAGCTACTAGACTAGTAGTTTAACTAGTCGTATATAGGATAATAAGGTTACTAAGGGTAATACGAGCGGAGATTAATTATACGCCCCTAGACTAGTTACTAGACTAGTAGCTTAACTAGTCGTATATATCTTAAATACTTTAGTTTATACGCTAAGTAATACGCGTCTCGTAGTAATTTAAGTAATACGCGTATCTACTACTATAGATTTAAGATTTTCGCTCTTTATACCTTACTATCGTTACCTAATTAGGTTATATATCGTTAATATCGAGTCTATAGAGGTATTATAAGCTCGTTATAGCTAGTAAAGCTACTAGTCGTCTCTTATAGCGTAATAAGACTACTAGTAACAAGCTCTTAAAAGCTACGTAACTAATATAACTACTACTAAGTCGTAAACGAGCGTTATTAGCTACTTAATAGCCGCGGAAGTACTTAAAGGGAGTTACTAGTATTATTAGCGAAAGAGGGAAAGGGGGAGTAGTAGAGCTAAATCTACTAAAGAAGGAACGTTAGTCGACTAAGCTTAAAAGGCGGCTAAAGGCCTTACTACTAGCCTTAATAATATAGCTAGCTCGTTACTAGTTAATATTAACGACCTTAATAGTAAATTACTATTATAGAATATATAGAAGCTACTACTATTATTATTACCGTTACCGTTACTACTACTACGGGTATTCTTATTATTAGCCTTCGAATATATTAGCGTTTAGACGGCTCGTTACCTTAGAAAGACTAATAACCTCGCTATTAAGCGTAACTATCTAATAGGTCGGTTACCTATCGTTAACCCTATAAAGTAGTAGATAGAGGTAGACCTTCTAAGCTATATTATAAAGAGGATAACGCTTATAGCCTAATACGAGAGCTATTCGGTTAAGGACTAGGTCTAGTATAACTATAAGATAGTAGAGGACGTAGTAAAGTGTTACGATCCTATAAGGTAGTATTACGTAAGTACTTCTTTAAAGAGTAGGTAGTAGTAGGTGTTTAGGTAAGATAACTCGAATATACTATAAATAGTTATAGACCTTTTAGTAAGATTGTAATATAAGTTAAATATAAGTATATTAAAGACATCCTTAGTTCCTATATACCTAAGTAATTATAAGTTACTCTATAGTACTCCCTTACTCTATTCTATAGAGTAAGTATAGAGTATAGAGCAAACTAGCTACTCTATCGTCTTAGCTAAAGCCGTAAGACGGAGTAGTCCTTATTCTACCTTAAACCCGCGCATTCTATATTATACTCGTAATACTATCCCCCTTCTAGCTTAGCTCGTCCCGAGCTATATAGCTATGTTTCCCTTATCTCGTTATTCGTTATTCGTATATCTTCTTATAATGCCTAAAGAGTCGAACCCTTCTAGTACCGTCCGTCGAAAACGCCTAGCCGAATTTATTACCTCTAAGGGAGAAGTAATAGTCCGAAAATGTAGTACCTACGTACGCTATTATCGGGTATATCGGGTTTATTTACGCTCTAGTAAATATAGTAAGTATCTAAGTCGTAATTAGAGATACGACGTCCGGATTACTTAGTTAGAGTTTTCGCGTCTTCGTTCTAAGAAAGAGAAGCTCGATTAAGGAATAAAGGACGCTCGATTAACGTAAGATTCCTTATTCGTAGAGCTAGAGAAGTTATAGACGGCGCTACGTACTACTCGAGCTCGTAAGGAACGTTTGCGATAATAGCGCGATCTGTTAGACTATCGTACTACGGAGGCGATTACTATCGAGGACCGTAGTATCCGGGAATAGGAGGCTAAGGAGGTAGCTACTAATTCCCTACTATTTAAGGATCCCTTAGAAGGCCTTACCCTAAATCTAGACCCTTACGTATAGAGTACCCTAGAAGGGTATCTAGATTCCTTCTAGGATTTCCCTCTAGTTCCGGAGACTACTAAATCTCCGCCTAAGATTATAGCTAGTAGTTCTAGTTAAGGGTTCCTAGTAAGTCGACTAGGTATTAGTTTAGTTCTTCGTAACTACTAGCGGAATTTAGTAAGTATCGTTAATTCCGGTATTCTCTATGTATACTAACTAGGGTTTCTTTAGTAGTAGTCCTTAATTATTCCCTAGTAGGTATCTATATAATACGGTAGTTCCTACGAGTTATCCGCCTCTAGGTATCCCTACTACTTTATAAGGTATTAGTTTCTATCCTAATCCCGTATTTCCTTAACCTCGAAGACATCGTCTTCCTATAGTTTGAAATAGAATATAGTTTGTAGCGGGATTTCCGAATCGGCTAGTTCTAGTATAGATATATAGAAGACTAGATACACTCTTACGTCCTTTAGGAGTTTAAGTCGGTAGTTATTAGGTCCTTTAACCTCGTTAATTAAAAATAGTCTAACCTTTATATAGTCTAATTTCTTTGCTTTTCTCCTAGTCTTTAAATTTTTTGTAAAAAGGAAGACCTTATCCCCTTCCTTAAGCTAAGGTGCCGTTTTTGAATCCTTATACCTCGTTCTATTAAGGCTTTCTTATTAGTATAGTATTCCGGTCCTTACTTCTTCGTAGATCTTCTTAAATTATATTACGTCTATAATAGCGCGATCTGCGTCTAGCCCTAGTTATAGCGTTATAAATAGGTTTAGGTCCTTTCCGAAGTTCCTAAAGAATAGGGATATCTTAGTCGTTTCTAACATATTATTATTAAGTGTAATCTAGGCTAGTAGTAGGAGAGCTACCTAGTTGTTTTGTACGTAGTTAACGTAGTATCGTAGATATCCTTCTAGTATTTAGTTCGATCGTTCGGTTTGTCTATCCGTTTATAGGTAGAAAGCCGTTAATAGCTTATGTTTTATACCTATAGCTAATACTAGGGTTTTCTAGTACTTCGACGTAAAGAGCTTATCTCTATCCGTAATAAATGTCGTAGGGACGCCGTAGTACTAAACGAGCCTATTAAGTACTAGGTAACCTAATTACTTAGCGTTAATAGTTTCGTTACATAGTACGAAGTATAAGTACTTCGTTAGTCGGTCGACTATTATAAGTA
>JAABUL010005849.1_pt1 | contig 14815 bp, 8 predicted proteins | sample 5559151 | NCBI WGS metagenome assembly JAABUL01 (sample SAMN10711876, study PRJNA513368) | rock metagenome | isolation source: Antarctica rocks | place: Antarctica: Victoria Land, Pudding Butte sud | reverse complement strand
TACACAGTGTGACAGTACCTTAAAGTAAGGTCACTTTGTAGTGGGGGAAACCGGATGTAGAGGCAGGTTTGAGGCTCCCACAGCAACTTGATCCTTCAATTCATGCCACTTGTCGCTTCCGAGGCCTCCCAACTCGAATGCATGTTATGCTTACGAGGGTGCTCTAGGTTTCCTTCTCCCTTTACATTTTTGTAACGTGACCTGTGTGAGCGCTTATTCTAAAACCCTGTGTCCTTAGCCCCTACGGAGCATCCTGCCGCGCCACATAATCCGACTCGTCTTCACGCGCGAATCTTTTTTCGAAGCATTGTACTCACTCGAAAGACTACTTCCGGAGCCTCGCAAGCTTCACTAGGCTATTGAGTCTGTCGATATCATAGTCTCTCCCGTTCTCGATACTACAAACCAAAGATGTGGCCTATGTTGGCGAAGAGGCAGGGCTTCAATGATGGTGACTGCATGAATAGCAGTGGTTGCAACAATGACTGGTGGTGGTACTCGCCAGTGAGTTTTCAGATATGGCACACCCGGGAACTATCTGCTAACACCAGACAGACAGCAGCAGCTATCAAATGGTCCATCGTTGGAGCTATATTCGTCTTGTTCCTTGTTCTATTCGTTGGAGGCTACTGGCATGCTCAGAGGAGGATGAAAAAGGGTCTTCCTCCACTGGCTTATCATAGGGTAAACCCATCACAAATATCATCAAGAACCGTGCTCAGACTATACAGTGGCTTCTCCCACGCTCTCAGCGTGCTAGGTTCCCCACGCGGAACCAGCCGTTCAGCTTCTATCAACATCAGAGTGGCTATAATGATGGGTATCAAATGAATCCGTATCCTCCTCCACCTCCAGGTAAATCATCCTTTGGATAAGACCATGGATAAGCGCTAACGGTACAGCGTACAATACGGGCTACGAAAACCCTCCAACATACGAGCCGCCACAAGGAGCATCAAAGGTGAATCCATCTCAGGTTTGGGCTGCCCCTCCACCAGGACCTCCTCCATCTGGAGAATCTTCGCGCCTCCAGCAGCAGCCGACAGGTGCTCACTTGCGCGAAGAGTCCTTGGGTTATGGCCCACAAAACCCCGACATAGATTCTTCTGCCCCACCCAAGAAGAACCTGATGAAGAGGCTCAATCCGTTTAAGTAATCTATTGTAAGGAGTAAAATAGATAGGGAGGCGATTCTGAATACATTCACTTCTGATCTTCCAACATATCCCGTCCATGCACCCCTCTATCGCTAACCCGATCCTTTGAGCCCGGCTGTGAGCTCTTCGATCGCTTATCGCTATCACTGTGGCGCCTTCTCCTTCTCTTGTGAGACCCTCCGGTCTTCTCATCGTCGGGCTTTTGGGCCCTTCGCAATTTTCTGGAACATCTCAGACACACGCACACTTTGACTAACGAGTTTTTCTTCCCACCATCTTCCACATATGTAAAATTCAACTCGAAGATCTTCAGCTCCTCCGTTCTGTCATCGCGTTCATCTCTATATCGCCCAGAACAATTCAGACACCCGCAAGTGAATTGCCCTTGTCCAGCAAGAACCTCAGCTTTCGTACGCCATCGTAATGCCAATTTTTGCTCCCGCCACCGACTAAGGTCAACGAGTGCGAATTCGCGAAAGAGGCTGTCGTAGTATCGCTTAGCGAGATGTTTCTCTTCGTCAAGATCCGTGGAGGTAGTATCGTCTCTAATGAAGCGGTGGTTCTGCTCCAGTATCTCGCGTTCGGAGCGGAAGATGGGGGCAGGTGGGGGAGCGCCGCCGTAGAAGCGGACGTAGGAAGAGGCGCGGTGGAGGTGGCGGGCATATGCTGAGGTACTCGCGGTGGCCATTATAGTAGTGGTATTGTACTAGATCAGTCTTATGCTATCGGGAGTCCCGGATATTGTTCTTGTGATTTCATAACGGCTTATCTCTTGTGTCGCTCACTGAAAACGCTTTCTCTGCAGACCTACCGCTGCCCGGCTTGAATATCGGCCAATACGACTGCTTTGGAGGACCCTCCAACCGAGAATTTGCAGCGGCGCTGCCCGCGGGCTCCCCTACCGCTGCTTCTGCCTCTGGCTTCTCCACAGCCTCCTCAGCAGCAACTAAAGAATGTTGCTCAGCAAACCTCGTCCTACCGAGAATTCAGCAAAACGTCCGTAAATATATATATCTAGGCTCCTGGAATGCTTACTGCCCACCCAATTGCTTCTCCTTTTCCAATTCCTTGAACGCAGGATCAAGGACGTATATGCCTGGGGAAGGAAACGTAAGATTAGTGGATTATGGTTTGTGGGGGGACGTATACCGCTCGCGATGCCGGCTACGGTCACTAGGAGGAGGGTGACTAGGCTTTGGGGCCTGCTCATGGCAGGTGGTGTGTGAGGGTGTCGTAGAGTGAATTGTGGGCTGGAAGGAGATGGTGGAGGGTATTGAGGGAAGTGGTGGTGAGTTTACGGAGTACACTGTAGATAGATAAGATATAAGATTCAGGGTAGAGAATCCCGCCACCTAGATCTTCGCGCTAGTATCGCATATTGTGTACCGTACTCAATCGTCATTTTGACACAGATGTCTTCTATCATTCAGGCTATGTAGCAACTTCAGGGCAGACTTCATTCAGAAAATCTGGCTTCTTATCTTCCAAGGTAGTGTCCATTACGTTACGATTCAATGCCAGTCTGGCCCTCTGCAGTTGTGGGTGTAGAGCCATTAAAAATATTGATCTTTAAAGCAGCAGGGGAATTACTGTACTCTCTGATTAGGATGCCCTGTGTCCAAGCGTTCGGCAGTTCTTCCCCAGTGATCTACTGCTATTATTTTCTTATCGAGTGAGAGGAATCTAAACTAGGCGCTTCGAGGCCAACCATTTGTGTAGATGCTCTACGCTTACTGGTTATCCTTTTTCTCTTGAATTTCCTCGAGCTTGCCTCGAATTTGAATGTTTTGGCGAGATCGTTCTTGGCTGAAAGAGGGCCAGGATGCTTAACACCAGAGCGTAGATACACTTCTTATATTACAAACATATTCGTGAATCTGAGAGACTGGAATCGCTGGCCCATGGCTAGGCTCACGGCCATTCTTTCACCTGTTACCCGCACCTTAAGAACCTACTTAGGTCGTGCAGAGCTTGATTGGGATTGGCGGTGGTCTCAATCCTAGACGCCGAGGAAACAGCGGGTCGTGCAACAGGGACGATATTCCAGGACCGTAAAGGCAAAGACACTTTGCAAAATTGAGAAGTACAAAGAGCTAAGGTCTTTCAGGGCGTTAAATAGCGACTTGGCTACCTAGCGCTTGAGAGATCCTAACATCTGAGTCTTTACCTTGCTTTCGCTTGTCCTGCTAAAATTAGAAATTCCATGTCTCCATATCCAAGAGATGTTTGTTCTCCGATCCATTGTGAGATGAATGTATAGAATGAATTGGCTCATCACGTTGACGTTTCAGAGATCTGATGTTTTTTTCTTGGCTAAAGTACGGTCAGTATGTGGAATGTAGAGATCCTCATCCGACAATAATACAACATTAGCCGTGGCAGCTAAGCCTTCCGATGCGCAATTAAGGCAGCAATTCCTTTGGAGCACAGCTTGATATCCGTTCTCACAACAGAGAAACTGAGCTACAGGGCTCCAACGTGTCATGGCAACCCCGAATCGTCTAACTGCAGAAGGTGAAGCAACTGATGTTGGTATTAACACATGCTTAGAGAGGTCCATAGAATCAGTCACCGGGTGAGAGCACATATCAGTCCACCGCATCCCAATATACCCCAAAATTACCGCCTCAAGATTGACCTTTATATCATTTCCGGCAAATCGGAAGGTACAGATGAATTCCAAGAAGTCAAACCCCTCCCGAAGCGTTAGTGAAGGGCTACCCAAGTGCACTCCAATGTGAGATGGTCTTATATTGTCTTTTTGTAAGGTGGTTGTAGCTTTTGGTCGGGCTCGAGCTGGTTTTGCGCGCAGATAACGATGATATCGGCGTTCATATACCAGTTGTCCCTCTACAAGCGTGAACGTCACAAACTGGTGGGGAGGTACGCTCAGAGTCCGAAGTATGGTCGGGTAGATAGTGCAGGAGTCGGAGCTTAAAGCAAGAAGTCCCTTCTGTCCCCATGATTGTTGACCGACTAATGTCATGACATATATCATGAGCCACTCGGCGCTTATGTTAGCTTCCCTCCCAGTCACAACATTCGTAATGAACCGAACGCCTGCTCCGGCCTCAGGGCAGATGACAGCATTTGGGTCTGTATTGATGAAGAAGCACCAGAGTGCGTTACTCAGCGTACAGCCAATAGCATCCCAGAGGCAGTGTTGCACACAGTGCTTCTTCTTTTCCTTTTCTCTTCGATTAGTGCCCAACCAACCATTAGTGGAGTTACATTTCGATCCTTCTGGGCAAACGCAACTTAGCCCTTGAACCTTGGTGGCCACAACGGCCTTAAGTTTGGCAAATGCAGTGGTCAGATCCATTTGGGCTATTGTGGGTCTACTTCGGAGTATTTCCTCGCATATCTTACACATCCGTGCCCGTGGTAATGGCCCAAGTAGGGCTATAAGGGGAGCTGGCTGTAAGCGTTCATGATTTCTCGTTGAAAGTGAGACTGTGGCCTCAATATTAACGGCTGTAGGGATAAGTATGAGCAGGTTGTAGCATGCATCCAGTATAGCTTGATCACAATAGAAACCATAATTGAGAAAAGTCAATTGCAACCGATCAGCTAAACCACCGGACCAATTGAAGCGATATGGCATAGGCAGCTGAGGCTTTTTTGATGTGGTCTGAAGTACAGTGATTGGCAGATCAACAGGCGTCGAAGTTGATATAGAGGTCTCAAGGTGGATCTGGGTCGGTTCAAGACGATCACTTTGTGAGATTTCACAATAGATTCTCGCACTCTCGACGTCTTGAATGACCGTACTCTCGACAGTGACAACCGTGCTACGGTGGAACAAGGCCTGGATCAAACCGAGTATGTGGCCCATCCCCCGGCTCCCCGCAATTCGACAGATCTTCTGGTCTTCGCAGAGTGCTCGACTAACTGATACGAGAATCTCCGTTGCAGATTCGGTATCCAGTGGTTCCAGTAGGTCTTGTGGCGCCGCTATTCCAATCGCTGTGTAAACTTGATGGATCTTCGAGACTTCTCTGGCTTACAAATTCCCGAACCCTAAAGTGTCCAGCTTGCCAGTAAGAAGTTTTGCAACATCCGCGAGCTGGGATACACTTGAAACATTCATAGAATCCGATAGAAGCCTGGAGCACAGCTGCGTCAAAATCGTTCCACTATCAGGGTGCCCAAGTAGGTTCATCAAACACATTGATACGAGTGCTATAGCTTGGCCGCCAGCGGATTCGGCCATGAGAGATGCTGAATCGTTCTTACGCCAGCCAACAACAATCGCAAGATGATTGAGACGCACATCGCCACAGCGCTGCAAGAGGCTTTTCACCCTCTCTGCATATTCACCAGTAGTAGAAAACGCAGAGCCCAGCTTCTCCATCTGGACAAGTGCCATAGGGAGTATATTGTCGGCTGAGAGAGTCGCCAAGATAGTAGAGAAAGCGCTCAGCCCCTGTAGGCTGAGCGTACCAACATCAGCTTGTAATTGTATGTCGTGCGACATTTGGTTCAGCAATGCCAGACTAGTCGAGAACAACTTAGCGAAACTCTGCACTTTGATATGTATAGTGAAAACTGGAGTGGAAGCACCAGCTACAAGACTTTACAGAATTAACCAGCAAATCACCCTCGTAATGATAGTTGGCGGGGTGAGGCTGAGGTTCCACGCAGAGACTGCTGTACGAGTACCTTATGGGACTAGATTCCTAAGGCACATGCACTCTGTGGCCGGCCGTTTCCACCTGTAAGTTCCGAGCGAGTTGTCACAGTAGTCAATTCCATGACTCTTACAAGGCAGGATTTGGTGATGGAGTATAGGTAGAATCGAAGTGGGTGTGTTTTAATGTAACTCCTACTCCGTACTCGGAGGTTTAGTAGAAGCCCCTCGCTCGATTGATGAAGTAGGTCGTGTTCAGTTAAGTACATATGTAATCGGAAACCCCCATAGTCGAATATTCATTGATAGGCTCAGCCCTCATTTCGTCTGCTTACCGAAAACACTGAAATTGCAGCTCTTCATCGTAAAGTAAGAGGGAGAAATGAAGTACATGCTAGACGGAATATTGAAGCTCGTTCAAATTTCTTTAGCATGACTTAAGATCTTAAACCACGTCGATAAACGACTGAAGCAGTAGATGATTATAATCATCGAATTCACAGGCAAGATATACTGAAGCATGTTAGTGTGTTCCATTATCTAATTCATCTATCAAAAGAAATGGAAATTCAAGTCGCGAGAACTAGAATTCCCACGTTCTGTTTGATACTACCTATTCGGGTCATAGATCAAATCGACCAAGCATCTTATAAAAATTCATGCCTCTCTTGTTAGATAACGCGAAAGAGCTCGATTTTCACATTGTTGTGACTGATCAAGACCCTTTAGCTCTCTTGTGGCAGCATAGGGTTCGTAGCCAGCATCACGTATAGGTGGATATCATCGCTGACCGGTAGAACTGGGGTGGAGAGGAAAGCACCAAAGTATAGGTAGTAGTCTGGGCGAAAGTTGTAATACAGTTGTTCGGCAAAAGTCGTCGTCGTTCACCCACCAAATCTTTAATGCAGTTGAACACGTCACTAGAAGAGATGAGATTTTTGAGGTCTGCTCATATGATCTGTCAGCGTTGAGTGAGGATCTGGAACCAAGTACCCATGATAATTGAATGGAAATCTTGCTGTCATTAACGGTATCGTAACAAGCGGCTATTATAAGAGTAGTATTTGTTATCCAGATAAGATAAGATCGTTCACTTCGCGTAACCCAAGTCGCGTTCAACAATCCACAGGAACCACTTTCAGAGTCAGACCACCAAAGCACAAACGATATGGTCGATACTTCAGATGGCACAATGGAGAGTCCGAGGGTACGTTCCCGACTCAGACGAGGAAGATGAAAGCCAAGGCTCTGATCAGCACGCTGCTGTAGCTACAGAAGAGGGGTTCCAGGATATTGACTGTCTTAATAAGGGACCTGGTGACCCGCAGGAGAAGAGAACGAAGAAAAATGCCTACCAGAGACGTGGGAGGCTGGGTTCAAAAAAGGAGAAAGAGGAAGATGGAGAATCTAGCACGCAAAATCAGGGAGCGGAGAAGGGACATGCAGGGGTGGCAGCGACTGCAGATAAACATAGCCAGGATCTCCGGCAAATTACAAACAACAAAGAACCTTTCTATGCTGATAGCCTCTCCAGAGATGTCGAGTACATTGATGAACTTCAACTAGGTCATTATCAGGACATACCAGCAGTACAATTGGATGCAGAGCTTAAGCGCGATATATATCTGCTTAACGAGGAACCCAATCAGGGGACACCGTCTAAATCGGCCAAAGAAGCCCTAAGATCTCTCGCTTCCTCGCCATTGACCGAATTGTCTCAATGCTCGCCTGCAAACTTGCCAGTAGTGGCCCATTGGATGTCGCCACTACGTGACCGAGGCAGCCCTGTTGACGTGCAGTCACCATGGCCGTTAAAGAGCCAAGATCCGTCTACAATTTCCTGCAGCGATCCCAACTTGGATCCTTCACTACACAACAAAAATGCTGAGCTAAACCTTAGAAGGCGTAATTTACGGCACCGGAATCCAATACAGCTCCACCCTTATGCTATCGAGAGCGAGAAATATCGTCAGACCCTCAAAGCAAGGGGTGTGAAGCCGCTACGGATTGCTCAAATGGAAGCAGATCTTGCAAATGCGACTGAAAGAGGCATACAAGAGCAGGACTTTAACGTTGCGGAAGACAGCCAGCTCATATGTCAGGATGTTGACTCGCAAGACCCTCTTAGTTCATCCTCTCAACCTGGTCATACAGCAAGAGTATCGCCCGTGCAGGATCTATCTGACATTTTTCGGTTTCAAGGGGATGAGCTCCCTGATATGGACTTGCTCCTTCGTCAACCCTTCTCACATGTTGTGCACCAGGGAAACAAACGTCGTAGGACCGCGCATACATGCTCGGAGAAAGAAGAAAGACGGTCAATCCAGCTAGATGTCAGTTTGCCCATACCGTCTCATATGAATGTAGCAGATGACGATTCGATGTTCGATGTGCCTCCTTCACCACCCCACTCTGGAAGTCCAACACCGACAGCTATCACTAAAGCCAAGAAAGATGTATTCCGTGTCCCGCGAGGGTTATCTCCCGTTGCTCTCCCGACACCAGTGACGTCTTCCGAGCCTAGGAAACACCAACCCGTCGAGCTTCTTGACGACTCGAATACCGATGAAGATCCTAGGGTTCTATCGGTAAACGGGGACTCTAGCGAAGACTCTGAGCCAGAGAGTACTTCGTCTGGAAACGAAGAGAACAGCCAACTAAAACGCGTTCAGCGCAAGATCAAGGGAGTTCTTCCAGCATCTTGGCTGAAACTTGATCTGAAAGCCAATACTAAGAAGCCAGACAGTGTGGCCAGGACCTATAGGAGTTTATCGCCCATCACCAGTGACCAGCGTGGGGTAGCCAGACCCGTCTCTAGGTTAAATAGTCAAAGTCTTGATACGCCGGCGGGCCAGCGATTTCCCATTAGTTTATCTGATGATGAAGAGTCGGATCTGGAACATGCAAGCCCTGAAAGTGCTACAAATAAAAAGCAACGTTTGCTCCCTTCTCCAACATTTGCCATTCAAGATGATCTCGACGATCAGCATTTGTTGACTACCAATTGGGGAGAGGTTGGGGAGGATAATAGGGTTGATGCAATGCTGCCTTCGAGAATAAGATCGGTCATCCGTCCTAGGATACGGAGGATGAAAGGTCAGACCACCTCTAAAACCCTCGTTGAACAGGCATCACGCGCTGTGGCCAATCAACTCCCCGAAAGCGCTCGGAGCAAACCCACTCACCAGCCAAGAATCACCGATCGATTTGATCAGAGACAAAGAGAGAAACCCAAATTTCGCCCCCCGAGGCTCAGTATACTTGATGCACCCACGCGGACTCAGCTTTCTAAGCAAACTACGCCGCAATTCCTTAAAGTTGCCTCTCGTACAGCACGCGCACGAGTTGATCGGGGACGACACAGTCCTTCCAGAAAGTTTCTGCGACTTGTTACCACTGACGATTCGAAGGATGCAAACGAAACACTGCAATGTTGGCGAGAAGGCACTATTGTGCGTGCCCCCAAGTTACCTGCAGAGGTTCATGCAATGCCCTTGAACCGGGAGCCGCTATATCCTCGGTCTCATAATCCCCAATTGCCGCATATTCAACCTGTCAACAACGATATGGGGAAGGAAGATCTTCATTCCTCGGATAAGGCAAGGCCTGGGGGTAACAAATCAAATTTAAAGGAGCCTCGTACGTTTCAACGGTCACTCGATCGTCTCCTCAACGGCGGTACTGTACCCCAAGTTCAGCTAAGCCACAACCGCCAGCAGAAGAAGCCTATCAAGGTAAGGCTTAAGGTGAAGAAGCGAGGACGATTGCTGTCGTCACTGCGAACATCTCATGACTCAAGACCGGCACTGTTAGAATCTTTACAGGAAGAAGAGGATCAAGTTCGTCGAGGGTCAGCCTTTAAAAGAGGTCTTTCGAGAATTGATCAAACTCGGAATCAAGCCGCAGAACCGAATATGCTGGTAAGAAGGTTCTTCGAAGAAAACCAAAGACCATCTTTGGTGGCTGTAAGTGCAGGATCATGTCCTCATGACTTCCATAACGTAAGTTGCACAGGCGCCGAGGATTGCGTAAAGCTACTTCCTCGTCCGAGAAAGCAACGTCAACCACACCGCATAGAGGTTGAAGCCCTCAACATCAAGGAAACCGTTGCCGCATTGCCTATTGATGATGACCTGGATCATTTAATACCTACTTGTACGGACGATCCGCAACAGCAGGTGCTCATTGGTCTTGGATCGTTTGGATCACGATACGTTGATGCTTTCGATGTTCATCCCTTATCAGAGGGCACCTGCTTCCATGAGAGCACTTTCATCGGTAGTGGAGACTTTCTGAAGAGCCTTAACATGACCAGAACCAACGATCTAGACAAGCCAAGGGGCTTTATGTCGCTAAGCTTTGCCAAGAAAACTTTCAGATGGGGCCCATGGAATGACGAGGTATCCGAGCAGCTTGGCCAGGTCTTCTATGCAACATGTCAGGAGCTTCGGCTAGCCTCAGCCTATACCAAAGAATTCTCCAATGGCGCGACTTACGAGCAGTTGATATTGTTGCAAAGGAACATTATACGGTACAACTCGAACCACTTGAGCTTTCTAGACCCCGTGGATAGGGACTCATACTTACAAAGATGGAATGGATTAGTGTCGTTAGTCTTTAGCGAGATGGACGAATGTGTTCCTGCTGGTGGCCCAAGCCAATCTTTCACAAATTATGGGAGGAGTAAAGATCCCCGAATTCGGCTTGGCACGCTCCTCCTGGTTATTGTCAATCAACTTCGCCAGATCTCTGAACACGAGCTGGTGCCACAAACGTTGAAAGATGGAATCAATTCGCTTGTCCTGACAGCAGCTCGCCGAAATTTGACGCAAGCACTTGAGGAAGGGTCCGGTGCTTTCAAGGAAAGTTTGGAAGACCTCAGACCTCTTGAGACATCGGCATATACTATTCGAGAGAACCACCATCCCATTGAAGCGCTCGTGATCGGTCAACACATCATCAAAGAAAGCACACATTCGATGGCGGCTTTTTGGGAGATTGTGAATGAACAGATTATGGTACAAAGCTCGGGGTTGACCATGGATGCACGGATCTTTGAAGAGCAATGGCAAAAGCTGTACAATCTTTTACCATTCCTCGGGTTCGACGCCCAGGGGATACTTGAGATTCGACAGCGTTTTCAAGATTCACTTGATAACTGGGCCCCTATAAAGCGTATGATAAGCCAGGTCCTCGCAATATATACATTCAATGAAAGCGTCCAACCGCCGAGTTTAAATGCCTACTGCCGTGCCCTGTTCAGCCGATGTCTTCACTTGATTAATGGCTGGGGTTGGCGGAGATGTGAATCAATCATTGGATCATTATTTGACTTCTTTGCCCGCAATAATCTGGCTCACTTGAGGAACGAGGGAAGCCATGGATCTCCGATATTCCTCGAGCATCTAGACCAAGAACCTTCCCTAGAAATGTCAATCAACGATCGATGCTTTCATATTCTCCTGAAAATCATCGGCAGCGGTCTCAAGCGTATGCGGCAAATCTACCCTGAGAAAAAGATTCGAGATATTGTATGGCGCCTCATGCCAAACCATGGTCGCTCACATCCCAAAGAGAAAGCTATCCGTCAAGAAGACCTAGATGCCTTGAGGAACCATCATGATCTTCTGTGCACTCTATACTGGGCTGCACCTCGAGGCATTCGCCCTCGCTTAAGTGTTATCAGAAATCTTGTCCATCTGGAATCCTCCCATCGAGAAGCTTGTCATATCAGTATTAGAGCCTGGTCCAATCTTGTCAGGTTTCAGATATCAACAAAAGAGCCTACATCTAGCCTGAAACCCTTTGCGGATTGGCATGATGATTTGTTAGGACAGGTTCTACGTCAACATAGTTTAGCTCGCACGGAAGCGGAGGAGCAGGTCACATCAGCGCAGCGTTCCGGCGGTCCTGCCATCCCGAAAGACCTACTTGAGTCCACCGTAAGAAAGAATCAGAGGCAAGTCGAAGCAATACTCGGCGATGCTTTAGTGTCTCTGAAACGGGCGGTGGATGGGGCCCGTACTCGGGGAGCTGCCGAAGCTCTGCTGACACCAACATTGACGCAAGTTTTTCTTCTCTTCGATGCCAGAAGGCCCCAAGCCAACAGGAGTATCGTCGAAGCGCTAGACGTTCTGCTTGCCCATGTGGGTCATTATTCCAAGTCTGATGAGGACAGCCAAGATTACGGTGATCGGTCAGTCTACAATGACGATAGTCTTTCACTCTCTGACAATGATGTGGGCTCCTCACAGCATCAGACAACCATGCCGCTACAAGACATTGTTCATGAACCTCTCAGGCATCTTCTCTCGAACTGCTTTGGCGCCGACACAATACCTAACGACACTCTTCTCTCAAAGCTCGTTGAGGTCTGGGCCGAGGTGGCTCGATGTCTTGTCCGCCATGGTACAAAATCCTGGAGTGATTACGTGGGACGATTTGGTCATGACTCTTGGACTTCTTTGAGAGACACTGAGCAGACCCGGAAACTCACCGCATACTTCTTAGCCGTGCTGACAGAGACCGATGAGAAAGTTTACGAAGAAAACAAGACTTTCTTTGTGATATCCTGGATTACATCCCTGGTCGAGCGAGAATCCATGCTCAAATTCCAACACCGACTTACCTCAGCCTTACTGAATAGAGATACTAACAATCCTTTGCTGGAAAATCTACCATTTCACGCATCCAGAAACACTGATCGCTTCGAAATCAGCGCAACCGAATTTGCTCAACGCAGGCTGTCACTAATTTCCAGTATCCTGTCAAACATGCGGGAGTCGGTAGAAGATGCCCTATGCACCTCATCCATCGATGCCGCAATGCTAAAACAAGAATACAAAGAAATTCTAAAGCACCTCATGCTCACCATGAAGCAGCGATACCAGGAACTTGGCCACGGTCCCGACGTCCGTGGTGCTTACGTAGACTTTGTTCATCGAGTCGTGGAGTTTTTACAGCAACACACATCCGCTATCTGCCCTGTTGACCGCTTCTTCTTAGACTCGGCTACCTTCCCGTTACCGGCCAAAGATCCGAACTATGTAGTTGGACAGCTTAAGAACTATGGACTCAGATTGCGTGATTCGAGAACGCGGAAGCAGCTTGCTGTTTTCCTGCAGTCGGTTTCGGAACGAGCGATGGTAGATGAGCAACAAGAGTACCTGGTTGGCCAGCTTCATGCCGCATTAGCCCACGCGTTCGAGTCCGGCGATGCGAGGAAACCCACGCTGCGAGCTTTCGTTGTCAAAGCCATCGTTCCCGCTTACATCGAGGTGGCTTTCACCAATGCCAGTGGCTGGCTCCTCGCTTCACCGATGCTGCAGGCTTTACAGAGGGTGTTCAGCGACCTGCTGACCGACCTCGACGGCACCAACCCAGCCAGTGTAACCACCGTGCTGTCCACAATCACCGTCTTCCTCGATCGCCTACGCTTCTCTTTCAACCTCCTTGTCGATCACTCAGGCCTTCTAGATCAACCTAAGGTCCTGAGAACGCTCCTACTGTCCTACTCCGCCATCACAGCCACAATGCCCGTACTAGACTATATCACTCGTCTCTCTAGCCCCTCTGACCGCGCAGTTGCTTGCGTTGGCTTTTTCGCCTCTTTCGCTACGTTCGTAACGGAGATGCTACTTGACTGCTCCGATGTGCTCGCCCCAGGAACGGACCATTCCGACCCGATCCCACCACCACCTGAGTACGCCGACGTCCACAATTTCGCGCTGCAAGAGCTACGTGGAACACTGACCCAAAACTGGATCTGTCGCGATGAGCAGTACCACGTAATTAGGGGATCCTCGAGAAAGGAGGTCATAGTCGGCATAGGATCGTACGCGGAGGAGAAAGAGCGTCTCACGGTAGAAATCGAGAGGTTTCAGCAGTGCTTGGGTGCGATGCCAGCGCTAAAGAGCGATAGTGAAGAGGAGACGATAAATAGGAGGTTTGGCGGGATTAGCGTGGCTGATATTCTTTTGAGCTGAATGGGAATGCATTTGCAAGGGGGTATTAGTCAGCAGCATTCGTAGGCGCATGACGATTTGGGTGTGGGGTTAGAGGGGATTGGATATAGTTGAGATTGCGTTTAATGATGTTTAGACGACTATGTTTGTCCTCGGTCCATGCATACTCTTAAGGAAAGGCTACTGAGACATGGCTATAAATCATGCAAATGAACCAACCCATACAACGTTGCCAACAACAGATTCTTCGTACAGCACATGTGATTGACTCCTTGTCTCCTGCGATTCCCATGCATGTCTCGTATCCTCAGAAACTGCGCAGAATATATACACCCTACTCTCTAGCACACGACACGTAGCCCAATTAGGTTCAATTAGGGTTCTCGCCACAATCCGGGAGGGACGCCGGGATGAAGTCATTTAGCCGGCGCTTTTTGCAGCTTCCAATGATCACCACTTCCCCAAACTCCCACTTCTCCACCTAATCGCCTCAATACTGCTGCATGGGGATGCAGTAATATGCTCTACGACCTTCAAATACTCCCACATCCTCTCCAATCTTCCCTGACTACCTCAATGCCTCCTTCGTCCACGGATCAACTCTCCCCACCCTCCTCAATGACCGATTCCCCAAAACCGCCCTCCACCACCATGCATGACCCTCTCAAACTCTCAAAACCCCAACCAGGCGTCAAAAAGCCTTCCACCTCCGCAAAACGTGAAATCGCCTCCCAAACCCTCACAACATGGACCTACCCTCCTTCCCCCGCCCACCCCCTACCTCCCAACCGCCTAAACCCCACCACCCGCTGGGTCGAACGCTCCCCAGACTCCTCGCCTTGCCCTTCTCCCTCCCTTACCTCCACAACAGCACCGCCAAACGCATACCAATACGACAACCCGGATTCGCTCGCCACGCCTTTGCTGAGCAGGAAACGCAAAAGACACAGGAAGCTCCATGAAGAGATGGCCTGGAACGAGGGGCTCAGGATCTGGGTCGAGAGGAGAGACGCATGGAGCGGCGCACTACCGCAAAGCCCATACCAAGTCGACGGCGCATCTCCC
>JAABUL010005843.1_pt1 | contig 14815 bp, 14 predicted proteins | sample 5559151 | NCBI WGS metagenome assembly JAABUL01 (sample SAMN10711876, study PRJNA513368) | rock metagenome | isolation source: Antarctica rocks | place: Antarctica: Victoria Land, Pudding Butte sud | reverse complement strand
TATCCCCCCCCTCACACCCTGTCCCAACTGCGGAACCCCGGCCACCGACGCTCTAAAGAGCCCGACATCCTTCCTGCACCTCGCAGAGCCAATGGTTATTATTCAGCTGACGCCTGTATGCGGTAGCGCTGTCTGCGCGGCGAGAGTGAGAGAGGGATTGTTGAGGGTGCAGAGGGAGGCGATGGAGAGGGCGAGGGGGGAGGTGTGGGATGGGGCGTGTTTTGGGAAGATGGGGTGTGCGGTGTGTGGGAGTGAGGAGGGGAAGAGGTGTGCTGGGTGTGGGAGTGTGGCGTATTGCTGTAAGGAGTGAGTTGTTGTGTTTTTTTCAGGTTTTTGTGTGTTTGGGAAGGGAATTTTTGGCTGATGGGGGTGGGGTTTAGGTGTCAGAAGGAGGGGTGGAGGAAGCATAAGCGGTTTTGTGGGAGGAAGAAGATTGGGCAGGATGTTTCGGGGGTGAAGGCGCCTTTTGAGATGATTTGAGTGGGGTGGTTGCTTGAGAGATTGTGAGGACGAAGCTATGGGATTTGAAATGGGGCATGGCTCGGAAGGTTCTAAATGGCAGCTGTGAGTCTTCATGCCTTCTTTTGCTGCGTCTTACTGACGGTATGGTGATGCAGAGGCTTAGGTGTTCCCTGCACAGCTTGGGGCTGTGGCTAAGGGTTCTCTGATCATGATAGCAAAAATCCAGCAATAAAGGTACTTATTCCATATGCTGTGCAATAGACGCCGGGGTTCTCCAATACATACCTCATCAAGCATGAATGCCACAGCGAAAGCGCAAGCATCCAGGATCATCCACACGAGACGAAAATATGTGAGGCCTCGAGTCGAAGCACGTCATCGTGCCTTCTGATGTTCCATCATGGCTGTCGTATCATCGTCGAGGATACCTTATACAAGCGTCGGCCTACCTGAAGGCCATTCATTGGTGACCTCCCCAGCAAGACAGTCCCCGGCCCTTTGCGGCGGCTGCCGTCTATGTCTTAGCCCCTCCTCACCCCATATCACACCCTCCTTCTGCAACCCCTCCACCAACACTTTCTCCACTTTTTTGCCCGCAGCCCAAGAAACACCCCCAGTAAACATCTGTCCCAGCACTCGGTAGACGCTTCCCTTCTCTTCAGCCTTGGTTTTGAACCGCCTCTCGTCAGAGTCCGAATCGGAACCCGAATGATGGGTACTCTTCCAGGGCTTCAAATGAATAAACTCCCCTGTCGACGGCTTGAAGAACGCCTTGGTTTTGCCGGCGACCTCGAGCTCGATGAGACCTTCGTGTTTTTCGTTGGCTGATTTGTCGAGAACGGAGACGTTGGAGGGTTTGCGTAAATCTTTCCATGGTGCTACGAGCGTCTCTGCGGAGGTGTTGTTGGAAAAGTACCAATCTGCATCGTCTCCCAGATCTTGGCCATGATCTTGTGAATGGTGCATGTGGCGTTCCAAATGCGCTAGCTGGTCCTCTTCTGGCTTCTCTTTGACTATCATGCCTTGGGCGGAAACGGTTTTGGATCCTGAGTCGTCATAGCGTGTAATTTGTACATGTGAGTGCCCCGACCTTGCTGAACTCGTGAATGGCGGTACTGTTCTGACTTTTCGACGGCCGATCTGTATCAACATGCCTGCTACTGCAAGAGCCATCGCAGCAATGAGTACCAAAGAAGTCAAGGTGAATTGGAGCGCAGTGTCAATATCTTGATGGCAACTACCATGGTTATCACACTGCACCAAAGATCGAGGTTTCATAAGTCTGGGAGCTGCGGTGGGGATACCAGACCCCCAATTTTTATAAAAGTACGGTGGTTCAGGGGGATCACCTTCAAGTAACGTAGTGCATCTGGGCCCTAGCTTTTTATTGTTCTGTATCGATGTGAGCTTTCTCTGATCTGTGTGCTGGGAAGGCCGCTGACCTGTTGGTAGCTGGAACAAAGCTGTCTCAGTTCGTTCCAAGATTGCCAGACAGCGAGTTTGTATCCTCGTACTCCCAGCCATAGCGCAGTCGCCAGCCCAAGCGCACCGATCATGTTTTCCGGCCATCGTCTTTCGTGGAGCCTGGTCCGAAAAGACCGAAACCACGAGTTCTGACTGCTGGTCGTAGTTGTCGAAGAGGGATTCGAATTCCCTGACGGATCCAGCGGCACGGATCGAGGTGGAATGTACGCGTTAGGCGTTTGGGTTGCTGGCAAAAGGGTGCTCGGTGGAGGTAGTGGGTCTATATCCGGTAGCGTGGAGCTGGCCAGTCCTGTGAGCTCTTGTAGTGGGATATCCTTCGGGTTCTCCCTCGGTGAGGGTGACAGGTTAGACTGAGAAGTGTTACTGCACGACGATTGTGGGCGAGAGGAATTGAAGGAGTTGGAGGAAGAACTTGGGTTCGGGGTCGCAGTGGGAAGGCTCCCTGGTGAAGAGCCATTTGGTGATGCTGTGGGCTCAATGATTAATGGGTGTTGGGTGGATCCTACTGCCGCCATGATAGCAACTCTGAGGATAAAATTGTCTCAGAAGCATTGGAATTGCAAGTCAGAGTCCACATCACCCAATTGACACCTTCAGTGCCTGAGATTGAGGGATTCGGCTTGATTTTATCTCGTAGATTCGGGTCGTAGCCTTGTCTGTGCTTCGCTGCCTATCAAGTTTTCGCAGCCTCATTGGCCTATCAGATCCAGATTGCTCGAAAAGAGGGGAAGGCTGTCGCAGATGCCACCAATGCAAGATCACGTCAACCCGCGACCAATCGCAAACCTCCATGCGAGCTCTGCCACTAAGATTACAGCACAGCCTTGTGGCGACAACGGCGCCTCCGTTGTGCTATCAGTAGTTCGCTCGCTGATCGATCATTGACAAAATCCATCATCCTCCCGATACTTGAGCAGCTGGCGCTGAACTGGCTGCTTGTACCAGGATATCTCACCGTCCTGGAAGCTGGGTGCGAGACATTGGGCCTATATTCTTAGGAATTCCAGCATCAATACAAGGTTTTTGATGAGAGATACCATTTGTGGATTGGAGATCATCTGAAATCAGAGTGCCCCGAGCGATGCCTGAGAGATTGCTGCTGAGGCGCTGTCTAGACGAGATTACTTTACGGAGCGAGGTGGGACTAAGGGCGGTATCAGAGGATTGGTGGTAATTTATAGGTGTAGGTCCACTCACGCCCGCGGCGCATTTATCCATCGACACAGCGTGACGGCTGGCAAGGCTGACTCAAGATGTCGATTTGCAAACCCTGCATAGTAGGCAGTAGAGTACTTCATGTCCGAGAAGAGCAGAAATTAAAGGTCAACTCAACGTTGACTACAGTCTCAGATGGCACTCCGCGCCTGGACGCAACATAAAGTACTTATATTGTAATTTACTCTACCCAGCACACGTGATCGCGCTTCATCCCGCGGCAATCCAGGCGCAACAGCCGTCTACTGTACTTTACTAACTTTACCTTAAAGTACTTTAGTTGACTTGGGCTAAGAAGGTGGCTGAAACGGTGACTGTCATGATATTAGAGTACTTTATTCCCGGATATGATTGGCGAGCCGCGGTAGCCGGTAGCCACCCGAATGATACAGTCTTAGCTGAGACATTGAATTACTATGAGTCCTGATCTCCGATCTGCAGTTCTCCAATGAGGGGACCCATTTGATGATTAGCATGCAAAGAAAGATAGTAGATGATTGCTGTCGATTTGAGATGTGGTATGAAATAGATTGTATTTAGTGATATGCATCGTAAAGTGGTATTTGCCGCTGAGTAACCATGGCACTGTTAATTTCCGAAGAGGTCATCAGTCATCTAGCTGCTGTTTAGCAAAGCGGCTCCAAACGTCCGTAGGACTTCGGGCAGTATGCCCTAGAAAAGTATGAAGATCCACCATTCATTCGGCAGTAGATTCGGGTGATATCAGCGCGCGCAATGCCAAATGAGGATTCTCCACCGCCTTTTACGATAGTAATGGCATGATTTGTCGGATTTCGATAGGGGCCCCAATAGCAATTGAGCTCTCAGGCATTGATTGGCAAGCATTGATTGACTAGATGAGTAGCTGAAGACCAACGAAGAGAACGAAACTGACAATTTTCGTCTCTTTTATCGGTCCAGACCCGTCCATGAGCAATGAAGAAGCCCTATATTGTGCGAGGAACTCTGCCTTAGGGACGCGAGCAGTTGATTGGTCAAGATCATGACGTAATTAGTGCATCTTTGTTCCCCTTAAGTCCGGGTTTCCGGTGGTGTCGCCCCGCAGTATATTATTTACATTTGCCCCCTTTCCTTCCCTTCTCTATCATCCTTCTCACTGCAATCATACCTCCACTTTCCTCAACCCCTACATCTACGATCATGGCTACTCAGACCAGCGGTAATGGGCATCCCACCGGTGCCGAAGGGGCAGGGAAATATAGAGAGTACGAGGATGACCGGAACGCTCCTTCGCAACAGACCCTCTACACCACCAGCAATGGCGTCCCAATGCCTCATCCATACGAGACGCAACGCGCGGGTGCCAACGGCCCTCTCCTCCTCCAAGACTTTCACTTGATCGACCTCATCTCTCACTTCGACCGCGAGCGTATTCCAGAGCGTGTCGTCCATGCCAAGGGGAGCGGAGCTCACGGCACATTCAAGGTCACCGAGCCTCTTGACGACCTTTGCCTTGCCGACGTCTTTAGTGAGAAGGGGAAGGAATGCCCTGTCAGCGTACGATTTTCGACCGTCGGTGGCGAATCTGGCTCCCATGATTGTGCACGAGATCCTCGAGGGTTCTCGATCAAATTCAGAACTGCTGAGGGTAACTTTGACATGGTGGCCAACAACACGCCCGTCTTCTTTCTCAGAGACCCTGCCAAGTTCCCCCACTTCATCCACACACAAAAGCGTGATCCACAAACACATCTTACGGGTGCCGACGACAGCACCAATTTCTGGGACTACCTATCTCAAAACCCCGAGTCTATTCATCAAGTCATGATCCTCATGGGTGACCGAGGTATTCCGGACGGTTACCGTCATATGCATGGATATGGTGGGCATACTTTCAAATTGGTGAACAAGGCTGGTGACTGGGTTTACGCCCAGATGCACATGAAGTCACGGCAGGGCACCAAATTCTTTACTCAGGAGGAGTCTCTTTCGAAGTCTCCGGATTACTCCCAGAAAGATCTCTTCGAGGCTATCGAAAGAGGCGACTACCCGTCCTGGGACGTGGCATTCCAGACCATGACGGCTATGGAAGCCGAGCAGATGTGGGAGAAGCAGAAGATCAATGTCTTCGACTTGACTCACGTATGGCCACAAAAGCAATTCCCTCTCCGAAAGGTCGGCGAATTTACGCTCAATGAGAACGCCAAGAACTACTTTGCCGAGATCGAGCAGATTGCATTCAATCCTGCTCATTTGGTTCCTGGCATTGAACCCTCGGCCGACCCCGTTCTTCAGAGCCGTCTCTTTTCCTACCCGGATGCACACCGCCACCGTATCGGTGCCAACTACCAGCAGCTTCCTGTAAACTCGATGAGAGCTGGTTATCGCATTGGCAACTTTCAGCGCGACGGCCAAATGGCATTTTACAATCAAGGTTCACGCCCGAATTACCTCTCGTCCATTGAACCGATTGCGTTCCGTGAGCGTACTGTGGACCTCGACAAAGTCCACGGTGCATTCATTGGTAACGCTGTCACATTCCTCACCCAGATCAACCCCGAAGATTTTACGTTTCCTCGTATACTATGGGAGAAGGTCTTCGACGATAAGGCGAAAGCTCGCTTCGTGTCCAACGTGTCCGGCCACATGTCCACATGCCGCAAAGAGGACATCATCAAGCGCCAAATCGCCATCTTCCGTGAGGTATCAGAGGACCTTGCCGCCCGTCTGGAAAAGGCGACAGGGGTGAAGGGTTACAACGGCATCAGTGAACTTAGGTTCAACGGGACACACAATGGTAGGTGCGCTTCAGATAGTACCATGATGCGATGCTGACTCGATTCCTTCTCGACAGGCATGGCGAAGTCATCTAACCTACGCATTGCCAACGGGATGACAGGCAAGATCGGCTTCTCCGCGCACGACGATAATGGAGCACCAGTCAAAGGAACACACAAAGGCGAGAGCATTGAACATCCTGGCACCAACGGCTCAAGGGTAAATGGTGCTACTAACGGTCATGCCAACGGACACTGATGGTGGCAAACTTTGCAGGTCAGAACGTGTTATGCCGGTGCCACTCGAAATGAATACATCATGAAGCTTTGACAGCACGACCGCAATGTCTGGATATTTATTTGTAAATACTGTCAACGAGCAGAATGAGCCATGGTTTCGTGTCCGGTGAATGCTCTAATTCCATGTAGCTTTCTGCCATCTCTTACTGTTGTGTTGATCAGTATCCCCTGCAATAGATACTACTGCGCCGTAAGTCCATAGCCCTTGCTAATTGACGGGTGTATCGGTAGGACTTAAAGCCAACAGACGGAACGATTGGGTCGTGAAGACGCCTAGCATCGGAGGAAGCGACTGCGGTGAATCTGAGTCAGCCTGCCATTGGGAGAGTGGTCTTCGCGATAGCGGAACAATTCCGGGGAGCGCCTGGACCGCAGTCCGCAATGAACCATCCACACACCCAGAATCTATCGGGCCATCAGGTACGCCATGTTTCCTATATATCAATGGGGGCGAGTGTTCAAGTTGGTTCTGGAATGATTACTTCTATCTACTGCTGCGAAAGGAGCCTAGTACCTCGAGACATGAGACCTGAGATCTAGGTCGTGGCCAAGTTGGACGTACGAAAGGATCATGGTCGTAAGGAATCACCGTTGTCGTTGGGATCATTGACTCCAAGCTGATACGGATGCTTCAAGTCTGGTCCCACTTCAACCCTTGAGGAGACCAACGACAGCGTCACCGCATCATGTCCAGTCTCTTCAAGTTACCACCAGAAATACGCCAAAGAATCTATGAGGATATCCTAGTTGTCGGAAAAGTCTTCCCTTACACGCTCGGAGAAAGCTACGACGAATATGAGTGCGATTACGACGATGAGCTGACGGAACGCGAGCTTGCAGGCTACGAAGCTCCAGAAGTCGGACTCTTACTCGTGTGCAAAACCATTCATGCAGAAGCGGAGCCATTACTGTACCGGCGCAACACGTTCGTGTTGCCACCATCCGATCTAACGGCTCGCTTTTTCAACCGCAGCCTGCATAACGACACTCGCAGAGGCTGGATCAAGTCGGTGGAGGTTTCGTTTGAGGCTTCGGATCTGACCAGGGATGATAGGGAAGCGACTCTGGACGAACAATTGGAGCTCACGAGAGACGACATGCTATTTCCTGAGAAGGGAGAAGGGGACGCTTGGCTCCACCCAGATGTCGACAATTGGGCTCAGAACATGCATGAGTCGTACAAGGAATGCCTGTCGTTGGTTGTCTGGCCACGGAAAGCGGCCTTCATTCTGGATCATCTTCAATTGCGAGAGCTTGTTGTCGATTTTGGGGCAGCCACGTGCATTGAGGATTGCTGCTGCATTAGGAAGCATGGCATTCAAGCAATGGCAGCGGGATTTGCGAAGGGATTACCGGAAATACTGAAGCTGGTTGGTCTCTATGGTGCCACAGTGGCCGCTGAAGGGGTCATTCGTCTGGGGACTTCAATGCGCCTTTCGCGAATACCCTTGTGCAAGAAAGTGGAAGCGGACGAAGAGATGGCCAGTCTCCGTGAGCTTATAGATCTCGAGCTGGAAATCATTTGAGGGTCATGGAGTAGAGGACGGGGCCAGAAATATCTCGAAAGTAACAGCAATTGTGGGGACCTCACAAGTCGTTGGGCAAAAGCAAGATCGAAGTTGGTGGGCTTCGTCTCGTCGACACGCTGAGAGGGAAAATACCGTCACTCCCAGATGCCGACTTCCGGGTCACGTGATATTGGACCCGTCATGATTCCATCGACAGGGTTGAATATTGATATATTCCTCAGCAGAGTACAGTACCTATGGCCAACGCTGTCATTTTATCGCCCGTTGTACTCTGTACCTGGCATAACTTTCCTCATGTTATCATCGAGCATCATCGTTCGTCTGAACGGCAGTTTTCATTTGTCAAAGAAAGATGCCAGGGTAGGGTTTTTGCTTGGAAAAGGGTCTGGGCCAGATCGGCACTAGACTGATGGCTGACACGCGTGACTTGATCAGAGCTTCGAGCCTCGGGCTTGTCAAAGGCAGTCCGACTCGGTGATTGGTGAGAAGGTGCGGGTGGGCACCCGTTCACGCGGCTGACAGAGAAGCGGGACTGCCAAGCCCCGAAATCCAGAAGCCCAGGTGGGTTTTCTCCGGTAGCTCCGACTTTGAATTTTCCAGCTTTTCTCTGACCCGCGTGCCTCCTAACCAATCTTGGCCTACCGTCGGCCATATGGGCCTTTAAAGCTCCTGTGCAGAAACCCCCACTTCCTCCCGAATCTCATCTCATCTCCAAATTCAATCGTCCGTCATTGTCGCCGCGCATACACACACAGCTTATTGAACACCATTTATATGTCGTGGTGTTACTGGGCATTGATACTCCACGATGACTTCAAATACCACTGGTGTCGGGACTGGACTTGAGACCCGCGAGCTCGATGTGACGGGTTCCAACATGGACGACAGACAGACGGGAAGGCGCAAGTCTGCCTTTGCCCGGCGCAAATCCTCCGCAGTCGTCGACGAAGCACCTGCTGCTATTGTCGAAGCCCATACGCTCAACGATGCCGACCGCCGCCTGGCCGAGATGGGCTATGTTCAAGTAAGCAGCGTCCTCGAGCCCGACCAGCATCCTACTAACTTCTCGGTGAGCTTAGGTATACAAGCGAGAATTCTCCTGGCTCTCGACCATCTCCTTCGCCGTCTCAATCTCCGGCCTCTTTGCCAGTGTCTCGACCACCTTCGTTTACCCCTTTGAAGCGGGAGGGGCTTCGTCCGCCGTCTGGTCCTGGCTGATCTCTGGCTTTGGTTGTTACTGCATTGCCTTGTCTGTCGCCGAACTCGTCTCGGCATACCCAACTTCTGGAGGTCTATACTTCACCATCAAATACCTTGCGCCCGCGAACTCGGTCCCCGAGATCGCCTGGCTGACTGGGTGGCTGAACTTGCTCGGTCAGATTGCTGGCGCTGCTTCGACAGAGTATGGATGCGCTCAATTACTTTTGGCCGCTGTTGCGATGGCGAACGACTTCAATGGCTACTTACCCACGGATCGCCAGACTGTGGGTGTCATGGCTGCTTTCACGGTGTTGCACGCCTGTCTAAACAGCATGAACACCTCCGCGCTCGAGAAGATGACAAAGACATACGTCATCTTCCATCTCGCCGTCCTCTTCAGCTGCTGTGTAACTCTGCTCGTCATGTGCGATTATAAGCATACCTCTTCATACACGTGGACAACTGTCGAGGTCAACTCCGGATGGTCTCCCACCGGCTGGTCCTTTATGTTTGGCTTCCTCGCTGCCTCATGGACGATGACGGACTACGATGCAACCGCACACATCGCAGAAGAGATCAAGGACCCGGCAATCAAGGCACCTTGGTCTATTGCCATCGCCCTCGGCTTTACCTGGATCGGTGGTTGGCTCTTCACCATCGTGCTGGCCTATTGCAGCGGCGACCCGACCACGACATTGGGCAATGCAGTCGCCCAGCCAGTCGCTCAAATCTTCTACGATGTCATTGGTCGCAATGGAGGAATCTTCTTCACCGTGGCTGCCTGTTTTGTGCTCAATTTTACCGCCATGACGGCCATTCAAGCTGGCGCCCGAACAATCTGGGCTTTCGCGAGAGACGAATTGCTGCCCTTGTCGCGCGTCTGGTATAAGATCAACAAGCGCACTGATACGCCCGTCAATGCTGTCTGGCTGTTTTCGATCTGCTGCGTCCTCATCAATCTGATTGGTCTTGGCTCGTATACCGCCATTTCGGCAATCTTCAACCTCACGGCTATCGCGCTTGACTGGTCTTACTGCATCCCCATTATCTGCAAGTTAGCTTACGGGAAGTTTGAGCGTGGTCCGTTCCATTTAGGATGGGCTAGCACGTTTATCAATGTCTGGGCTATTATCTGGACGACGTTTGTCACGATCATTTACGTCATGCCCACAATCCGTCCGGTCACGCCTCGGAACGTAAGTCTGACCTGGTATGCTTGAATACAAGGCATTGCTAATCAATTACAAGATGAATTACGTCGTCGTCTTGATGGCCGCTGTTGCAATATTTGCAGTCGGATACTGGTACGCTGCTGGTCGCTACTATTATATTGGCCCTAGGGTCAAAGCCCAGCTTATCGTCGGCGTCGAGGGTGAAGGCAAGGGAGCTATGGGAGGCCCAGGCCTCGGTGAGTTATCGGGTGGGTCGAGTAACGAGATGCATCGTGGCGAATTGAATGGAGAGAAGGCAGTCAATGAAGTAGAGGGAACCTCGAAGCCTACTGGTGAGTTGATGTAAAAACGACATACGATGCGACAGACGGGTGGTCATATATGGGGGGTTCGATATTGTCTTGATCTTTCATCGTTGGATACGCCGCTGATGACTGTACATTCTGGATACCCTGGTGTGGCAGCCTCAATATCGTGCGTCGTACGGTTTCAATATCGCAACAATGATCATTCTCTTGTTCTGTCCTCAATTTTAAACGAGCTGTGAAAAGCCATACTTTCTTTCTCACTCTGAGCTATCCAGCATTTCGTCTTGAAAAATTGACCGAAAATTACCGTCTAATACGATACCATTCACAATGCACTTACACAATGACTACGCTTCTGGTAGCCTTGTCATTTTGACTTCATCTCGGAAAGTCCATTGAAGTCTTCTCACTACTGACGGGCCTCAACACGGACTGCCAATCTGGGCTACCTAAATCATACCGTCTCTGCATCATGGTTACCGCTCAAACCCCAGCTGATAGCCAGTCAGTTGGCTTCCAGAACGCTCATTGGCGGACCTTTTTATTCGTTAGAGTATGATAGCGTCCTTTTCTATTACTACGGCGCGCAGTATTTTTCTCACCAAAACATGCGATAAGAGGAGGCATCTGATAAAGAAAACCTACGGTATAGACGAGCCTTTGTTATGCACGGACTATTATCGTACACGTATCTCAGGATGATAAGAACATTGCGAGACTATTCATGGTTTTCCATTTCGGGCTCTATCGGCTCAGTCCTAGCGACTATTATAGGAGCTCGATATGCATCATTCGGTCCTTGTACTTGGTAAAGATTGAAAGAGAGGCGGGATTTGGAAAGCTTAAGCCGCTAAGCTTGGTCGGCTCCTGCTGTGGACTGAGGGAATTTATATGTGAGGATGATAGCTCAGGTTCGGTTTACATTCCTTGTACGATTAATCAGCACGTTGAACAGGATACATTCAACATGCAACTATCAACACCAACCTAAGCCCAACTCCCGACTACAAGCGCATCTTATATTCGACACGACCGATCACACGGTGCTCTCGCTGTCTCAACATCTGTCTCATATCCTGCAAGCATTCGCGTCGCAAACGACTCGGTATCGCAGCCCCGACTCTCCACCCCGCTCTAAGCACCTCATAGCGTGACTCGGTGCCGATCCTGCCGTTATTTGCCTGCCATCGCTCAAGGAATACTGCTTTCGTGGTCCAAAGCGCAATCAGATGATTTGTTATACCGCTGATCCAGATCTCTGGCATTGGTCGACTGAAGGGGAGGAGACTTTTGAGGATTGCTTTTGTGTAGATGATATCTACGATGTGTGGTTCGAGATCTAGGAAACTGAGATCAAGTACTATTAAGTTCAAAAGCGCTTGGTCTTTGGTCCGGAGGCTTTCGAGCCATGTGTGCGAGATTTCGACGGGGCCGGGCGGGAGGTGGAATCGGTTTTGGGAGTAAAACATGGCGCTACCTTCGTCACGAGCTTGTTTGCAGGTTGCTAGAAGTTGGTATGCTGTGCACGGTTTCTTTTTGACCGGATATGATAGGGGCTGAGTGCCTATGCTGACATGAGGTTCGAGCCAGCCTGCGAACAGCTTGGAGGCGGATATCTTCCGGATTAGCCTGTATAGATACGTGGCAAAGACGTCGAGTAAGAACGCGAGCCAGAGACAGATCTTGTCCGATGTGTGCAATGTTGCCTTTTTGGACAGAGGTGGTGGTCGGATCCAGACATGGCCAGGTACCAAGACTTGCTTGTAGATGAGACTTCTCAATTCTCCTGGCAGAGAGTGGTAACCACAGCTGCTGTTGGCTGAAGGTTGGTCTGATTTTGTACTCTCTGACATTTTGGCGATATGTTGCAGGATCCTCTGGAATTCGAGGATCGTACCGAGTAAGTTGTTCGTATATGAATATATATAAGGCTTAGTAACCGACGAGTGTTGCTTGTATCGAAAAACATCATAATGGATGTGTAAGAATTCCGTGTTATTCTAATAGTGCCTTTTCATTGTTATTTTTACTTTGTGTAAGAACTCTGTGTTATCTGAAGCGTACCTTATCATCGTCCTGCATATATTTCGTAGTGTCGAGCCGGTCAATACTTTCGCATAACATTATATCTTTCTGCACAAGATATCCTTGGGCGGCAACTCTTCGAAGGCGCCTTACATTAGCGGCTTTGATCGAACCAACCAAAGAACCGAATTTCGAGCTAGCGGAGAAGAAGCATCTTGTCAAGCTCAGACTGGCCGACCTCCTCACTTCCATCTTCTACGATGAGATATTTAAGAGATCATTGATCAAGACCTTACCATCTCACCGCCAAAAGTGATGGATCTCTCATCAGTCTTGCTTGCCGCGATTACTCTGCAGGAACCGGCCTGCTGTTTTCACGAGCGAAAAGTCGTCAGCTAAGTAAAAAGACAAAGGTTGACCGGTGACAAATAATGTTCGAGGGCATCTTCAGTATAAGGTTGAGCAACGTGCAAAGCAGTAACAATAAAAAGCATGAAAGATCTAGCTGCCAGGGGACGAATGTTCTATAGACGACATCTGGCTAGATACCAGAATGACTGACAACGCAATCGAACATAACAAAGACAGATCAAGCAATCATAACACCAAGCTACCTTACATATAAGCGAATGGAAAACTCGCTGACATGTTATAGCATGCATATCATCGACAAAGGTTTTACTGGCCTAGATTCAAGCAAGCAAATTATTTCGGAGTGAATACTAATTTCATATCACGTGAGGAGAGCTCGAGCATGGAGGCTGTGTGATGATCTCAGAGGTATCTAAGGGTAGATTCTGGACTCCTACGTAGGTAATACAAGAAGCAGAGGCGAAAGCATGGTATGACTTGAACAGCATCCGTATGGATTGAACGCGGGACAATATGAAGATACAAAGACTTGGCATCCACCGTGGAGGAGTTAGTGTCTCACCACAGGAGCCCAGCCCGGTATTATGATAGATATCGCCGTAACATAAAGTTTGATTATCTGTTCTCTAGTCTCTAGGATTTGGAATACAAGATAGCTACGCCTCGTATCTTTAACAGAGTTACGCTGTGAAGACTTCGAATGGCTTTGGGTATGATGTTATCTAGTTTTCAGCAGGACGTGATGATTAACATTTTAATTTGAAGCCGGTCGATTGTCGCATTCATTCCGGCGAAGATGACAAGGGACGAGCTTCCATCTAGACATGTGTGTGAGTATGTTTTCGTTATGTTGATAATCTTTACATTTGCATGAGTTGACTTTTGCAAGGTGATTTACTTTCGTAAAGCTAATCGCCATATCCAAGACTCTTTGGTCCAAGTTATCTAGACTTGGCAAGCCAAAACCAAGTGGCACCCACCATGGGACCCACCGGAAAGGATATCTTTCCTTGGCAGAAGCCCATTGAGAACGCCAAAAAGCCGATGGAAACAAGGACCACGAACGGTACCGAGCCGGCTAGGCTGTCTTTCAAACCCACAGAAAGAACAAGAAGGAACAACCGCATAGGACACCCGACCTGCGACGCACTACACATCGCAACGACATGCCACCTATACCATCAAGACCATTCCTCCCACTACCAGACACCATGCCAATATCCACACTCCCACCCGCCTCACCACCAACCCTGCTCCCCCGCTGCCACCAGACCCTCACCCCTCTCAAGCTCCTCTCCGCGCAACCACCACCCCCAGCGCCCGTCGCACTCATCAGGAGCGACCCAGTCCGCCAGCTCAAACGAAAAGACCACATCCTCATCCGCGGCCAATCCTGCCAAATCCTCTCCATCTCCTCCCACGGCCCCCCACACCCCCACCGCGACCAGATGCACATAGTAGGGGAATGGACCCTCTCGAAGCGCAAAACGGAAATAGTGCTCTACCACAACCATTGCATCGGCACCAGCACCGCTCCCATACCCGAAGGCACCGTCGTCGAAGCTTCGGCTGGCGTGTTGGAGAAAGGCGATGTACTTCCCCCTTTTCCCTTCGCATCTAGCATTCGAATCATATGACCGAAAAGAAATCAAAGAAGAAAAACTGATATTTTTCGAAAATGGAGTACACATTCATAGCCCAAACCCCCTGCATAATCAGCGCCATCGCGAAACCCACCCTGCGCGGCCACGGCAACGCCACCGTCCATATCACCGGCATCGATCTCGTCTCCGGCACACCCCTGTGCGAACACCTCCCCGCCACAGCCCTCCTCCGCATGGCAGACGCCCCCGTAGGTTGTTTCGTGCCGAGGGCGTTGGCGACGGGGGTGGCAGCTGCAACGGTGGCGGCGGCGGCGTGTTGGAAGGGGGGATATGTCGTGCTTGCGGGAAGAGCGTGTCGCGTTTCGAGGGTGTGGCGGGCGGACAGGCTGTTTGGGGATGGGGTGA
>JAABUL010005848.1_pt1 | contig 14816 bp, 15 predicted proteins | sample 5559151 | NCBI WGS metagenome assembly JAABUL01 (sample SAMN10711876, study PRJNA513368) | rock metagenome | isolation source: Antarctica rocks | place: Antarctica: Victoria Land, Pudding Butte sud | reverse complement strand
ATTCCAACATCGCGAAGGCATCACCGCCGGTTTCACCACCCGCTACGCACTGCATCGCCTCGTCTTCACCGAGCCGCACGAGGACATCACCGAAGCCATCCGCCGCGAACACCGCCTGAAGAAATGGCCGCGCGCCTGGAAAGTCCGCCTGATCGAAGCGGTAAACCCGACCTGGGACGATCTCTACCCAAAACTGCTGGCCTGACCGAGGCGTGGATGGCCCGGACAAGCCGGACCATGACGGCTTTGCGAGGCGGTCGCGGCGGCGTGGCGTGGGCTCACCTGGTCACCGATAGAAATGATCCAGTCATGGCCCGGCTTGTCCGGGCCATCCACGCCTCCAAGCCCGCCGAACCCCAGCCGTCCCAACCAACACCAACCCAACCCGAACGCGTCAAGGCCCGGCTCGTCCGGGCCATCCACGCCTCCAAGCCCGCCGAACCCCAGCCGTCCCAACCAACACCAACCCAACCCGAACGCGTCATGGCCCGGCTCGTCCGGGCCATCCACGCCTTCAAGCTCGCCGAACCCCTAACTATCCAGCTCGGAATCCCAGTAAAGGTAATCCCGCCAACTCTGATGCAGGTAATTCGGCGGAAACGCCCGCCCATTCTCCTGCAACTCCCAAGTCGAAGGCTGCGCCGGACGCATCCGCGGATGCATGTGGCACTCCCGCGGCAACTTGCTCCCCTTGCGAAGATTACAATCCCCGCACGCCGTCACCACGTTCTCCCACGTCGTCCGACCCCCGCGGCTGCGCGGGATCACATGGTCGAAAGTCAAATCATGCGTCGGAAACCGCTCCCCGCAATACTGACAGCCGAACGCATCGCGCAAGAACACGTTGAACCGCGTGAACGCCGGACGCCGCGCCGCCGGGATATAATCCTTCAGCGCAATGACGCTCGGCAGCCGCATCGACATACTCGGCGAGTGCACCTCGTCGTCGTATTCGCTCAGCACGGAAACCCGGTCCAGAAACACCGCCTTGACCGCATCCTGCCAAGACCAAACCGACAACGGAAAATACGAAAGCGGCCGGAAGTCGGCATTCAAAACAAGCGCAGGAAAATGCAATCCGCCGTCTGGCACAGCGCACTCCTTTACTCACTGATGGCGTGAGATCAAAGAGCCGATTGCCAGACGACTCGCCGGAAGTGCCACCAGAGCCCGGCCGTTATGACACTCCAACTCCACCCCGGCAAGCAGCCCCCAGCATTGTCACGAGCCCGTCACGCGCCCAACACCTGCTTTAAAAACAGCGCCCCCGCCGCCAGCCCCCCCTCGTCGATCCAATGCCCCACCCCCGCCCGCCAGTCGCACACCACCGGAACCCCGACCCGGCGCAACGCCGCCTCCGCCGCCGGGCCGCGCGCGAACGGCACCACCGCGTCGTCGCGCCCATGCACCAGCAACACCGGCGGCCGCCCGCTGATCTCCGCATCCAGCTCCAGACTGTCCAGCAGCGCCCCCGAATACGACAGGATCGCCCGCGGCGCCGGCCGGCGCCGCAGCCCCGCATGCAGCACCATCATCGCCCCCTGACTGAACCCCATCAGCACCACCGCCTCCGGACCCAACCCGAGGCGCGCCAGCTCCGCCTCGATCGTGCCCAGCAACAGCGGCGCCGCCCGCCGCGCCCCCGCATCCAGCACCGCCGGCGAACGGTCCTGCAGGCTGAACCACTGCCGCCCCATGGGCGCCATATCGCAAGGCTCCGGCCCATCCGGCGCAATGCACGCCGCCCCCGTTAGCCCGGCGCCGAACCGCTCCGCCAACCCGATCAGGTCATGCCCATCCGCCCCCACCCCATGACACAAAACCACCAGCACGGTCGCCGCCCCCTTGGCCGCCCCCTGCCGCAAGACGTTAAGCTGCGCCATGCCACCCCCACTCCCCATCACCACGAGATTCGCCCCCAGCCCGACCGGCCCGCTCCACCTCGGCAGCGCCTACGCCGCCCTCTTCGCCTGGACCCAAGCCCGCCAAGCCGAAGGCCGCTTCCTCCTCCGCATCGAGGACATCGACCCCGCCCGCTGCCGCCCCGAATACACCGCCGCCCTGATCGACGACCTGACCTGGCTCGGCCTCGACTGGGACAACGGCATCCGCACCCAATCCCAACACTTCCCCGAATACCGCCGAACCCTCGACCACCTCGCCCAAGCCGGCCTGCTCTACCCATGCTTCTGCACCCGCGCCGACATCGCGAACGCGACCACCGCCCCCCAAGGCCCCGACGGCCCAATCTACCCCGGCACCTGCCGCCGCCTAGACCCGGCCCAAGCCCAGGACCGCGTCGCCCAAGGCGAACACCACGCCCTCCGCCTCGAACTCGACCAGGCCCTCCACCAGACCGGCCCCCTCACCTGGCACGAGCAAGGCGAAGGCCCCCTCCCCTGCCGCCCCGAAGCCTTCGGCGACCCGGTCCTCGCCCGCAAGGACACCCCAGCCTCCTACCACCTCTGCGTCACCCACGACGACGCCATCCAAGCCGTCACCCTCGTCACCCGCGGCGATGACCTCCGCCCCGCCACCAGCCTCCACCGCCTCCTGCAAACCCTGATGAACTGGCCCGAACCCGCCTACGCCCACCACCCCCTGCTCCGAGACCCCGCCGGCCAACGCCTCGCCAAACGCACCAAGGCGCCCCGCTGCGCCAATCCGGCCTCTCCCCCGAAGGCATTCGCACCCGCTTGGGCTTCCACTAAGGGCCCATCCGAAGTTAAACGCTCAGACGACTGGCTGTAAGGCACTGGATCGACTCCAATATCTCGTCGGAATGGATTCGATTATCTTCGGCTGGCCCCTAAGCTCGCCCGATGAACGACGATCCTCTCGCCTCCCGCTTCGACGAAACCGCCTACCTCCACGCCAACCCCGACGTACGCCTCGCCGTCGGCCCGAACGGCTTCCGCTCCGGACGTCACCACTGGGACGCGCACGGCCGCGCTGAAGGCCGCCCCCTCGCGACACTCCACCCGCCCCTGTCCCGACGCGAAAAACTGCTTGGAGCGGGCGGGATCACCCCCTCGACCATGACCGGCCTGAGATTGGCGCCCTGACCAACCCCATCGTCACCAAGGCTGAATCCGCCGGCAAGATCCTTTACGTCGACCACGCCGACACCCAGACCCTCCGCCGCAAATACCCCGCCACCGAGATCGCCCACCACGACCTCGTCGACGTCGATCTCGTCTGGGGCGAACGCACCCTCGCCGAAAGCCTCGGACCGGCCGCACCGTCGACTACGTCGTCAACGCCCACGTCATCGAGCACGTCCCCGACCTCGTCACCTGGCTCGCCGAGATCCGCGCCGTCCTCGAGCCCACCGGTCAGTTGCGCATGGCCATCCCCGACCGCCGCTTCACCTTCGACCTGCCCCGCCGCAACGCCACCCTCGCCGACGCCCTGGCCGCCGCAATCGACCGCCCGCGCCGCCCCACCCCGCGCCAGGTGCTGGACCACTTCCTCAACGTCGCCGCCGTCGACCGGGTCCAGGCCTGGCGCGGCGAGATCGATCCCGACGCCCTCACCCCCGACCACACCAAGGCCGACGCCCAAATCAAGGCCGAACGCGTCGCCCAAACCGACTTCTACCAGGACACCCATTGCTGGGTCTTCACGCCCCTCTCCTTCGCCACGATCTGCGCCGGCCTCGCCGAACTTGGCCATCTCCCCTTCGCCTGCGCCGACCTCTACCCGACCGAATACCTCGACCTCGAATTCTTCGTCGCCATGCGACCCGCCCGCGACCCCGCCGACGCCCTCGACACCTGGCGCACCATGACCCGGCGCCTGCGCGAGATCGGCCCCCTCAGCGCCCCGCTAGCCCACCACTGATCGCAACCGCCACCGCCACCGTCGCCTCCACCTCCGTATCCCCCGCCTCCGTCGCCATCGCCTCGGTCGCCATCGGCGCCGCCGGCATCGCCGCCCGCCCCATCGCCATCATCGGCGCCGGCCGCCCCCGCGCCCCACCCGGCTCCACGTCGATCCGCCGCACCGGCCCCAACGCCAGCCCCGCCGCGTCCGCCACCGCCCCCGCCTGCGCCAGCGCCGTCCGCACCGCCTCGGCCGCCATCGCCCGCCCCGCCGCGTCCACCTCGCCCTCGAGCGGTGACAGCGAAATCCCGTCCAGCGCATTGCCCCCCTGCCCCAGCGCCCCGCTCACGACCGCGCCCAACCGCTCCGCCTTCACCCGGAAACTCACCCGCAACCGCCCCGAATACCCCACGATCCGGTTCGCCTGCCCGCGCCCGTTCGCCTGCCCGCTTACCGCCTCCATCTGCGGCGAAAGCCCGATCGACCCGGTCGACAATCGCTCCACCCCCTGCCCCTTCAGATACCCCACCAGAAGCTGCGACCCCCGCCCCAGCGCCTCCTGCACCTCAGCCGCAGTCCGGCCCGCCGCATCGACCCCCAGCGACACGTCCGCCACCGTGTTCGCGATCCGCGTCCGCGCCGTCGCATGCGTCGTGATCACCCCCGCCTCGTCGGCCCACGCCTGGTCGACCCACGCCGGCATCGCCACCAGGCACACCACCACCACCACCACCCAACCCCGCATCGTCCCCTCCATTCCTCGCGCCGCCGCCCAGACCGGCCTTCCCATCCCGCGCGACCAAAGCTATGAGCGCAAGACCTGACGGAGTTGGCCCATGACGTGGACGCGCCGAGCCCTGGCGGCTCTGATCCTCCTGACCTGCGCCCAAGCGTACGCCCAGGAAAAGATCCTCAACGTCTACAACTGGACCGACTACATCGACCCCAAGGTCCTCGAGAAATTCACCGCCGAGACCGGCATAAGAATCCAATACGACGTCTACGACAGTCTTGAGACCCTCGAAGGCAAGATGCTCGCCGGCAACTCCGGCTACGACATCATCGTCCCCACCTCCGAGCCCACCTTCTCCCGCCTCATCAAGGCCGGCGCCCTCCAGCCCCTCGACCGCGCAGAGATCCCCAACCTCAAGGGCGAGGACCCGGCCCTGCTCAAGCGCGTCGAGACCAGCGACCCCGGCAACAAATTCGGCGCCATCTATCTCTGGGGCACCATCGGCATCGGCACCGTCCCGTCCAAGATCAAGCCCCTCGCCCCCGACGCCCCCACCGACTCCTGGGACCTCCTCTTCAAGCCCGAATGGGCCAAGAAGCTCGCCCCCTGCGGCATCGTCCTCATGGACAGCGCCATCGACACCATCCCCAGCGTCCTCAAATACCTCGGCCGCAGCCCCGACAGCACCGACCCCAAGGACCTCGAGGCCGTCGAACAGACCCTCATGGCCATCCGCCCCTACATCCGCACCTTCGCCTCCGGCGGCGCCCTCGAAATGCTCGCCAGCGGCCAGGTCTGCGTCGCCATGGACTACTCCGGCGACGTCGTCCAAGCCGCCGCCCGCGCCAAGGAAGCCAAGCAGGCCGAAATCGCCTACGTGCTGCCCCGCGAATTCACCGAGTTCTCCTTCGACATGCTCGCCGTCCCCAAGGACGCGCCCCACCCGGCCTACGCGATGCAGTTCATCGACTTCATCCTCAAGCCCGAGAACATGGCCGCCATCACCAACGCCGTCGGCTACCCCAACGCCGTCACCGCCAGCCTCCCCTTCGTCGCCCCCGCGGTGAAGGACAACACCAACGTCTTCCCCACCCAAGCCATGCTCGCCAACGCCTTCACCGTCCGCGCGCCCAACATCGCCGCCGAACGCGCCCGCACCCGCATGTGGGCCCGCTTCAAAGCCGGCGGCTGACGCCCAGCTTGGCCGAACTCGAGATCGCCGGCCTCACCGTCAACTACGGCCCGGTCACCGCCCTCGACCAACTCGACCTCCAGATCGACCGCGGCGAGATGTTCGTCCTCCTCGGCGGCTCCGGCTCCGGCAAGACCACCCTGCTCCGCGCCCTCGGCGGCTTTATCGAGCCCAGCGCCGGCCGCATCGTCCTCGACGGCCAGGACATCACCCGCCTCCCGCCGCACCGCCGCCCCGTCAACACCACCTTCCAATCCTACGCCCTGTTCCCCCACATGACCGTCGCCGACAACGTCGCCTTCGGCCTCAAGCGTCAGGGCGCGGCCAAGCCCGACATCGCCCGCCGGGTCACCGAACTGCTCGATCTCGTCCGCCTCTCGGACTTCGCCGCCCGCAAGCCCGACGCCCTCTCCGGCGGCCAACGCCAGCGCGTCGCCCTCGCCCGCGCCCTCGCCCCCCGCCCCCGCCTGCTTCTGCTCGACGAACCCATGTCCGCCCTCGACCGCTCGCTCCGCGAACAGACCCGCCAGGAACTCCTCCGCATCCAACAACAGACCGGCACAACCTTCATAATCGTCACCCACGACCAGGACGAAGCCCTCGCCATGGCCACCCGCATCGGCCTGCTCCACAACGGCCGCCTCGCCCAGGTCGGCACCCCCGCCGAGCTCTACGAACGCCCCGCGAGTCGATACGTCGCCGCCTTCATGGGCAACGACAACGTCCTCCCCGCCCGCATCGTCCTCCCAGGACCCCCCGCCATCCTCGAGATCGAAGGCGTAGGCCCCGCCCAAACCACCGCCACCACCACGGCCTCAGAAGTCTGGCTCGCCATCCGCCCCGAACGCCTGCGCATCACCCAAGGCACCGAACCCGGCCCCAACCGCGCCACCGGAACCATCACCCAGAGCACCTATTGCGGCGACTCCGCCGACTACACCGTCCGCCTCGACCAAGGCGCCACCCTCCAAGTCGTCCAACCCCTCGCCCAAGGCTTCGGCCAAGGCCTCCTCCCCCCAGAAACCCAAGTCACCCTAACCTGGCCCCCAAACGCCTGCGTCCTCCTAACCCAATGACCCCCTCGGCACGTCATGGCCCCCTCGACACGTCATGGCCCGGCTCGTCCGGGCCATCCACGCCTCCGGTCCGCACCGAACCACCCCCCAAAGAACCCTCTCCCGCTGGCGGGCTTGGGCCGCAACGCGGACCAAGGCAGGGTGAGGGTGGAACCCCAAGCCGAACCCAAACCATCAAGGCTCGAACCCAAACACCCACAAGCAACCAGAAATGAACCGAGCCACAATCCTCGCCCCAATCTGGATCTGGCTCCTCGTCTTCGTCGTCGCCCCCGTCCTCATCGTCGCCGCCCTCTCCCTCTCCACCACCTTCGAAGGCATCCCCCCCTTCACACCCCTCCTCCACGACCCGGTCGCCGACAACTACCGCCTCCTCACCAGCGACGCCTACTACCTCGACGCCGGCCTCAAGAGCCTCCAAGTCGCCGCCATCTCCTCCCTCGCCTGCCTCCTCATCGCCTACCCCATGGCCCTCGCCATCGCCCGCGCCCCCGAACGCTGGCGCTCCGCCCTCCTCCTCCTCGTCATGCTCCCCTTCTGGACCGGCTTCCTCCTCCGCATCACCGCCTGGATCGGCCTGCTCCGAGAAGACGGCTGGCTCGACCTAGCCCTGAAAACCATCGGCCTGCCCCCCATCACCCTGCTCTACACCGACTGGGCAATGTACATCGGCATCACCTACGCCTACCTCCCCTTCATGCTCCTGCCCCTCTACGCCCGCCTCTCCCGCCGCGACCCGGCCCTCGAGGAAGCCGCCGCCGACCTCGGCGCCACCCCCTGGACCACCTTCCGAACCATCACCCTCCCCCTCTCGCTCCCCGGCATCGCCGCCGGCCTCGCCCTCGTCTTCATCCCCGCCATCGGCGAATACGTCATCCCAGAACTCCTCGGCGGCCCCAGCGCCCAAACCATCGGCCGCGCCCTCTGGAACGAATTCTTCGCCAACCGCGACTGGCCCACCGCCGCCGCACTCGCCAACGCGCTGCTCGTCGTCCTGCTGATCCCAATGGTCCTGCTGCGGACGCGCCGATGAGGACGCCAAAGTGACGAGAGGCCGCTTCCTCACCGCCTGCCTCCTGCTCGGCTACGCCTTCCTCTACATCCCCATCGCCCTCCTGGTCGCCACCAGCTTCAACCCCACCCGCCTGACCACGACCATCACCGGCTTCTCGCTGCGATGGTACGTTGCGCTCTGGAACGACCAGAAGCTGATCGACGCCGCCCTGCTCTCGCTCCGCATCGCCGCCCTCTCCGCCACCGGCGCCACCGTCCTCGGCACCCTCGCCGGCTACGCCCTCGCCCGCTTCGGCCGCTTCAACGGCCGCGGCCTCTTCGCCAGCCTCATCTCCGCCCGCCTCGTCCTGCCCGACGTCCTCGTCGGCCTCTCCCTCCTCCTCCTCTTCGTCCAGATGGAGCAGCTCTTCGGCTGGCCCCAGGGCCGCGGCGCCCTCACCATCACCCTGGCCCACATCTCCGTCAGCCTCTCCTACGTCGCCATCATCGTCGAAGCCCGCCTCGCCGACGCCGGCACCGAACTCGAGGACGCCGCCCAGGACCTCGGCGCCTCCCCGCTCCACGCCTTCGCCCTGATCACCCTCCCCCTCCTCGGCCCCGCCCTCCTCTCCGGCTGGCTCCTCGCCTTCACCCTCTCCCTCGACGACCTCGTCGTCGCCACCTTCACCTCCGGACCCGGCGCCTCCACCCTCCCCATGGTCGTCTTCTCGACCCTCAAGCTCGGCCTCACCCCCGAACTCAACGCCCTAGCCACCATCATCTTGCTAATCGTCGCCGCCGCCCTCGGCACCGCCTGGGCCCTGCAATACCGCGCAACCCGCCCGGCCAAGCCCTGACAACCAATCCTCGTTCACATACCACTCTGTAATAAAACTCTAATATCGGCGTTTAGTCGTTCTTAGCGACTTTCGCCGATGATGACCCCATGGCAACGCAGCCTCTAAGCCGTATCTACGGCAGCCTCTAAGCCGTATCTACGACGGAATCGTTTCCGAGCCGGTGCCCCCCGACACGCCGGCCGCGATCGTATTGAACATCTTCGTCACCGAACCGGCCCGACTGCTCATCGCCGTCGTCGACGGCAAGAGACGCCCGGTCGGCCTCGTCGACCGCCACACCTTCATGCTGCGGATGGCAGGCCAATACGGCTACGCGCTGCACGCCAAGCGTCCCGTCGCACTCATCATGGACCCGGCGCCCCTCATCGTCGAAGGCTCGCTCGACCTCACCGAATTCACCTCGACCGCCCTGTCCACCCGCCCGTCGGACCTGATGAACGGCTTCGTCATCGTCGAGAACGGCCTCTACGTCGGCCTCGGCACGTCGCTCGACCTGCTTCGGGTCGTGCACGAGCGCTTGCGGGAGAACGCCGCCCAAATCGAGCGCGACAAAATCTTCATGGAGCAGCTGGTCGACAACATCCCGGTGATGCTGTTCGCAAAATCCGCAGCCGATGGACGCATCGTCCTCGTCAACCGCGCCGCCGAAACAAACCTGGGCTATACGCGCGACGAACTGATCGGTCGGCACGTCATCGAAATCTTCTCACCTAGTGCACCGAAGCAAACGAAGCGAGCAGCTTCGTTTGCTTCAAAGGTGCACCATCCTATTGACGACGTGCAAGCCGAGGCGGTCATGTCCCAAGACCGGACAGTCCTGGCGACCGGTGAGACCCAGATCATCGCCAACGAGCATATCCGGCGTAAGGACGGCGACAGGCGCTGGCTATCCACCCGCGAGATCGCCATCCCAGACGAGACCGGCGCGGCCCGCTGGATCGTTCGCGTCTCCGAAGACATCACCGAGCGCAGACGGGAGCAAGCGCGCATCGAACAGCTGGCCCACTACGACTCCCTCACCAGCCTCTCCAACCGGGTCTCGTTCCAACACCTGCTCGCCGACGCGCTCGCCGCCAGCGACGACACCGGACGCGCCGCTTCCGTCCTCTGCGTCGATCTGGACCGCTTCAAGGCCGTCAACGACAGGTTGGGCCATGACGGCGGCGACGCCCTCTTGCGAGAAGTCGCCGACCGCATCCGCGCCTGCACCCGCGCCGAGGACGGCGTCGCGCGGCTCGGCGGCGACGAGTTCGCCATCGTCTTGCGCGACCTGTGCGGCGAGCACGAGGTCCGCCGCCTCGCCGGCCGGATCGTCGCCACCCTCGCGCAGCCATTCCTGATCCACGGCCAATCCATCAAGATCGGCGCCAGCGTCGGCTTCGCCCTCTACCCCCGCGACGCCCAGGACATGGAACAGCTCCTCAAATGCGCCGACGTCGCGCTCTACCGCGCCAAGGCCAACGGCCGCAGCCGATACGAGGCCTTCACGGTCACCATGCAAGCCGAGCTGAAGGCCCGCCGCGGCCTCGAATCGGAATTGCGCGACGCGATCGAACACAACGACCTCGTCCTGCACTATCAGCCCCTGGTCGAGTCCGCGACCGGGCGCTTGACGTCCTACGAAGCGCTCGTCCGCTGGAACCATCCCCAGCGCGGACTGATCGGGCCCGGCGACTTCATCGTCCTGGCCGAGGAGACCGGACTGATCGTCCCCTTGGGGCGGTGGGTCCTGCGGACCGCATGCGCCCAAGCCGCCACCTGGCCCGACGAGATCGGCGTCAGCGTCAACGTATCGCCGCTCCAATTCCGCGACTCTCGCCTGACGCGGGTGATCGCCTCGGCGCTCGCGGCCGCCGGCTTGTCGCCCAGCCGCCTGCAACTCGAAATCACCGAAGGCGTCCTGCTGCACGATGACGTCGCCAACATGGACACGCTCCATGAGATCAAACGCCTCGGCTGCCGCATCGCGCTGGACGATTTCGGCACCGGCTTCTCGTCCCTGAACTATCTCCGGCGCTTCCCGTTCGACAAGATCAAGATCGACCGCGCCTTCGTCAAAGACCTCCCCGGCGACGACAGCTCCCTCGCCATCATCCGCGCGATCGCCGCCCTGGCCCGCGCACTCTCCATCGTCGTGCTCGCCGAAGGCGTCGAGACCCAAGCGCAGCTCGATGTCCTGCGACAAGCCGGATGCGACGAAGTGCAAGGCTTCCTGCTCGGCCAGCCGTTGCCAGCCGAAAAACTCGTCGCGCCCGATCCGCACGCACGCCAGATCGACAAGCTACTGGAGACGACCGGCTAAAGCATCGGCATCCCGCCGGTCACCGGGATCAGCGCCCCCGACATGTAGCTCCCCTCCCGCGCCGCCAGCAGCACATACGCCCCCGCCAGCTCGCCCGGCTGCCCAGCCCGGCCCAGCGGCGTCTTCTGCCCCAGCGTCGCCAACGTCTCCGAAGACTTCGCGATCGGCTGGATCGGCGTCCAAACCGGACCCGGCGCCACGCAATTCACCCGGATCCCCTCCGGCGCCAGCAGGTTCGACAGCCCGATCGTCAAGCTCGCGAGCGCCCCCTTCGTCGCCGAATAGACGATCATCCCCTTGCTCGCGACCTTGGCCTGCACGCTCGTCGTGTTGATGATCGAAGCCCCCGGCTTCATGTGCGGCACCGCCGCCTGCGCCAGCCACAGCGGCGCGAACACGTTCGCCCGGAACGCCCCCTCCAGATCCGCCGCCTCGATGTCCGCCAGATCCTCGTTCGTGGACTGCGCCGCCGCGTTGTTCACCAGCACGTCCAGCCGCCCGAACGCATCGACCGTCTTCTCCACCAATTCCTCGCACCAGGCCTGGTCGCGGATGTCCCCCGGCAACAACAAGCACCGCCGCCCCGCCTGCTCCACCCAGCGCTGCGTCTCCTCCGCATCCGCCTGCTCGTCCGCTAAGTAAGAAATCGCCAAATCCGCGCCCTCCCGCGCATACGCGATCGCCACCGCCCGCCCGATCCCGCTATCCCCGCCCGTGATCAGCGCCGCCATCCCGCTCAGCAACGCCTTGCCGACATAGCTCTCCTCGCCATGGTCCGGCTTGGTCCGCATCTCCGTCTCCAGACCCGGCCGCCGCTGATGCGGCTCGTCCGGAAAGGAGGTCGGCTCGCTCGTCCTGGGATCTTGGTTCATGCCACAGCGACGCACCACCCCAACCCGCGTTCCATCGCCCACGGCAACGTCACCCCAGATTGTGCCGCCCCGCCGCATCGCCAGCGCAACCCGCCACCGCCGCCCGCAGCCCCGCAACCGGACTCCCCAGCACCCGCCCCGGCTCGCAAACCAACGAGCACGCCCCCGCCATCGAAGCCTGCGCCAACGCCACCCGCACCGCGCCCCCCCGCAACGCCGCCTCCGCCGCCGCCGCGATCAAATTCAGATAGAGCGTCCGATCCCCAGCCCGAAACGCCGCCCAAGCCCCCTCCACCACCGCCACCCGCACCACCGCCCCCGTCCCACGCGCCGCCGCCTCGAACAATTCCCGCGTCGGCCCCACCGTGGTCCCCGCCGCGCACAACACCACCACCGTCCCCCCGTCCCGCGCCACCTCGTCCGCCAGCGCCGCATCGACCCGCAGTATCGGCACCGCCGCCCCCACCGCCGCAACCGCCGCGGCCGGCCCAAGCGTCGAGCACGTCAGCAGCACCGCATCCGCCCCCGCGCAAAGCCCAACCAGCGCCGCCCCCGTCTCAGCCACGATCGCCGCCGTCAGCCCCCCCGCAACCTCCGCCGCCGCAAGCAAATCCGCCCGCACCACATGCCGCAACCCCACCCCCTCCAACCCGCCCGCAAGCACCGCCTCCTCGAACACCGCAACATTGCTCGCAGCCGTATGCAGACAAACGACAAGGCACATGACGACCGTCCCTCCAACCAAGAGCCCGTTCAAGTATGCGCTACGGCGTGTCAGAGGCGCCATAGGCCCCGCCCCTCGTGGGTCCGCGACCATCGGAGCGGAGCGGCCTCAAGGCCGTGAGCACCGAAACACCCTGTAAAAGCATGAGCACCGAAGCGCAGCGAACCCGCGTCGGATAAACGCCGTAGTAGCACTGTCAAATGGGCTCCAGGGCTGGCAGTGGGCCAGTTCGAACATCTGAGTATGGTGGAGGCTGTGTGAAAACATACTCCGGATTTCGGCACGAAGAACGTCATGCTCTCCGCGCCTCCGGTTTCGGCAGGACGAGGCCACTGGCATGGCGAAATTCCAGCGTTCAAGGCGATCCGACGGTGGGCCGCAGAAAGTTTTTCTCCAATGTCATTACGATAGTGCGTTTTCACACAGCCTCGGTGGGTAGCGGACGTCACGAATACGGGGCGATAAGTTGTAGATCGCGACGTTCCGGTGCCCGCATATGGACGAAGCTGGCACTTGTTGCGGGCGACGTTGGCGGATGGCGCTTCGCTTATCCGCCCTACGCTTGCTCAGGCCGTTACAAAGAGGAGCATGAACCTAAATGAGAATTTCCAAGTTGAGCGGTGTCGTCCTTGTCTGCTGCCTGTTCTTCGGCTTTCACGCAAATGCAAACAATGCCGCTTGTTGGGGAGAGCAAGATGATCCGACCCGGCCCGACATTTCCTGCTCCCGTATCACCGAGAAGCTGCTTTTGAGTTTGCGCGGTCAATCAGAAGCCGTCGTGCGTAAGACCATGGAGGCCCCCGGCCGTGGTATCGAGAACGGCCTCCATTTTCTAAGCAATTATAGTCGAGGGAAATGGAGCGGTTCCGGAGACGTCAACGTCTGGTTTGAGAATGAGCGCGCCGCTTCAATATCTGCTTCTGTCGATCTGCCGAAGAGTGCAAATCAGTATTTCACATGGAGCGCCTATGCCCCGCCGCCGCTTGGGCGGGAAATCGACCGTTCAACGAGAAATTTTGGACGCCAGCCGTTTTGTTCTGATTTATCGGGTAAGCCTGAAAGGTGCTCGGCCTCCGGGAGCATGGCTGCCGAGCTGACAAAGATGCAAATGCAAGGCAATTTGCAGAAAGCTTCTCTGTCGAAGGCTTTAGAGGCTGCCTGTAATCCCGGCCGAGGTATCGCGGTCCTTGATCCAACCGGAGACTGTGCCCGCCTTCGGGATCGCCTGCGGTAGGCTGCGAACATGACAGTTCCTCGCTCTGGCCAGACCGTTCACATGCTGACTTGGTGGAATGTACTTTGTATCGTGTTGCACATGCATTACAAAGAGCGCCGGAACGCGTGCGAATTGCGGCTTTACGCGATCGACGATTTGCGACGGCTATATCAGGTGACCGACGAGACTTAATCTGTCTGCGGGACGGCATTGTCTCTCGAGTATAACTTGCGGCCGTTCTCCGCTGGCGTCTCTGGAGGGCTGCTGCTGGCTGGTGGGTGCTCGCTCTACTAAGGCGACGCTCAAGATTAATCGAATCGCGTGGCACGGCTATTACCCTGGCAGACACGAAGAGTCGTCCCCTGCAACTGGAGCGCTAATTGTTGGGGGTTGCCTAAGCCTAATCGGGGCTACTGCGGCGCTCGTTGCCGTCGAGGGGTGGCCTCACACTAAGTAATGCCTGACGGCGGCTGAGGATACGCTTGCTTGCCCATCCTTCCGCGCCTTCAGAATGTGATGTCATTTTGGGTTGTCGGACACCTAGTTTGACCGAGACAGCGAAGGCCAATGGCAAAAGCGACGATTTCCCCCAAACCGATAATGACGCTCGACGAAGAGCGATTCATGGCATTCGAGGGCTTGGTCCAGTGGACACACACTGTCGTGGTGTTATCGGCTCGTGTGTCGGTAGCGAGAGAACGTCAGTTCGCACTCGGCATCTCCGGCACGCCCGCGCAGCGTCGCCTCGCCATTCACGCCTTTCATTCCGAATTCCATTTCTTTGCCGTTGCCACACATAAATTGCTTGAGTTCCGAGACTGGGTTTTGAACGTTGGACTTTGCGTTTCTGCCGATTTCACTGAGATCGACAGCTTCTCTGCGCAAGATATTCGTGACCTGCGGAATATGCGCGAGCACGTTATTGATTATTTTCGCGGAGCCGGGAACGCGCCCAGTCGATGGAGAATAGAGACACCCGAGTACGGAGCCGACGCTAGTTCAGTCTGTGGAACCTTGATCGGC
>JAABUL010005846.1_pt1 | contig 14822 bp, 14 predicted proteins | sample 5559151 | NCBI WGS metagenome assembly JAABUL01 (sample SAMN10711876, study PRJNA513368) | rock metagenome | isolation source: Antarctica rocks | place: Antarctica: Victoria Land, Pudding Butte sud | reverse complement strand
ATTCGCGGCTACATCTCCACGCTCCGCAAGCAGGAGATGCCCATCCTCTCCGCACTCGGTCAGGCTATCGCCGGCACCCCGCCCTTGCCGGTCACGACCTAGCCGTGCGGACCTAGCTAGTTACCCGCAATCACGGATCTTCTCGATGACCTGGTCGCGGTCGATGTTCTTGTTGTCGGAGCGATAGGTAACGATGGGCCAGGTACGGTACAAGTACCTGCCTGTATGCCTCAAGTGTTATCAGTTGGAGCGGTGGATTGGAATTTGGTGGTGGCTCCTTTTAGCGGTGGGGGCGTTTCATCCTTCACACCAGACGTGCAACCAGACATCATAGGATATGGAGTTGACGTTCTGTCTAGCCTGGAACGGGATGTAGACAAAGATAGTTGGTACACTCGCATCAGCGGTACAAGTATGGCTACTCCCTACGTTACGGGTATTGCCGCTCTTCTTGCCGCTGCTAATCCAGGATTGCAAGGGTATGGCCTTCGGCAGCGTCTTATTAGCGCCGCATTACCGTTATTGGGGCCACGAGACAGAGTAGGCGCAGGACTTGCGAGGTTTGTTATATGAGCGTTAATGCTATTGACGGGGCACCATTGGACACAGTTAGTATGGTGGTGACGTTCAGGCGCCCAGTGTTTGAGAACGCGGGCAAAATTGGTCGAGCAGAACGTTTTCGATTATTGCATAGCCGTTCCGTAGAGGTTAGAGAAAGTATTATCCGTTGGATTGCGGATCAAGGCTTGTCGGGAGACATGTCTCGAATCAGCGACCCAATGATGTTTAATATGCTGTTTATTATTTGCACGCCAAGGTTGGCCGAACGGCTCACCAATGCTCCTAATGTTCTCAAGGCATTCGCCAACGATGATTTACCCGTTGAGCTTCTGTAGCCCTTCAGATAGGGAAGCGATCGTCGCGCTCATCAATGCGGTCGAACTGGAGCCAATCACAGTGGACATGCTCCATGAGCGCGACCAACGGACGCCGGGGAGCGAACGCTGGCGTGTCGCGGAGGATGAGGCCGCACGCATCGTCGGGGTCAGCGAGTCGGCGCATGAGCCATGGATGACCGCGGACGAGGCGTGGCTGTGGGTCGCTGTCGATCCGTCCGCACAGGGGCGCGGTGTCGGCGTGGCCCTCTTCGACGACGCCCTTGCGCGGATCTGCGCGCGGGGGGCGACGACGCTGCGCAGTCAGGTGCGGGATGATCGGCCCGACGACCTTGCCGTCGCCGAGCGGCACGGCTTCCGCATCGACCGCCATGTTTTCGACGCCACGCTCGATCTCGCCGCGTTCGATGCGCGCCCGTTCGCGGATGCCATTGATGCGGCGCGGGTCGCCGGCTTCCGCTTCCTGACTATGGCCGAAGTGGGCGCCAGCACGGAGATGCAGCGGCAGGTCGACGACCTCAATCGCCGCGCAAGCGCGGACATTCCCGGCGCGGAGGCGACGTTCGCCCCGTTCGAGGACTTCAAGGGGTATGTCTTCGGGGCGTGGTGGTACCGGCCAGAGGGACAAATCTTGGCCTTCCATGGCAATCGCTTGATCGGATTCACGGACGTAGGGTACTTCACGCACACGAACAGCGCCTACAACATGATGACCGGCGTGGACCGGGCCTATCGCGGGGGCGGAATCGCCCTGGCCCTCAAGCTGTTGGCGATTCGGTATGCGCGCGCAACCGGCGCGCCACTCATCCGCACGAACAACGATTCAGAGAACGCGCCCGTGTTGGCGCTCAATCGGAAGCTCGGCTACCAGCCGGAGCCCGGGCATTATCACCTCGTTCGGACCAGCGAGTGATGAGAGTCTGGTGACGATTGAGAGAGCTTAGGCTCGAGGTACTGTAAACGCGTTTCCCCCTTTTCGGTGTAGCGATTGGCATATGAGATTGTCGCGTGACGAGCGCTCGCCGGTCCAGCGACTGCTGGCGAAGCGCGTATTCTCCACTCGTCATTCACTAGCTCTGGTGGTATGATGCTGGCTTTATGGCGTCACCGGTACTGGCAAGTCAGCCTCGATGTAGTACCGATCGTAGGTGCGCGGAGGGGGAGTCGCTCGTCCCCGCGCTCGTTGTGCGGCCAACCATCCCTCGATAGCTTCGCGCCCCATCTCTGCCGCTTCCATCGTCGTCGCGCCATGAGTACGGCAACCGGGCAGTTCCGGCACTGTCACAATGTATGCGTCGTCGATATCCGACCACTCGATCACTAGAGAATAGCGTCCGACCTCTGAGACCGGCGCGTCAAATGTGCTCATCACTGTGTCTCCTGTGCTGCTTGCGCCTCGCGGAGCGCCGCGACCGCATCGCGAACATCTTTCTCCTGATAGAACTTGGCATCGTCCCCGTCTTTGCCTGCCAACGTGACCTCTTCGCCTGGAACCAAGGGATGCTCCCAATAGGTATGACTTCCTTTGCCGCGACCAGGTTGCGACGTGAATCCAGTTCGATGTAAATCGGCGCGTAACTGGCGTAGCTTGCGGGGCACTAGCCTACCCTCTCCTCAGCATACTTCCTTCGCAATTGGCGTGACGCTAGCACGTTCGTGTCACGGGTGGACTGTATCATCATCGCTGATATTCGGGTTGAGGAAGATTACTCGTGTTGCGTTGCCAGGGCAACATGCCGGGGCGCCCAACGTCGAGGGCATCAAGTTCCTCCTGGCTCATCTCGTCATCCCCGCCTAAATCGGCGCTCTCGGCATGCAGCTTCTCGGCCATGCGTATGCCTCGTACGCGATCGCTATTCTGGATGCGCTCTATATCGGACAGTGGTATCAGTGTGCGGCTACCGTGGATGACACCTTTGATGTAACCTGTACGACACCACGACTTGATCGTATTGATGGAGCGTACACCAAGTAGTTGCGCGGCCTCCGTCGTTGTCAAAAGGCGTTCGCTGTCTACGTCTTGCAGTGCGGTCTTGAGGGCGCGCACCGTTTCCGACACATTACCCTCTTCCGCTGACGTCAGCGCCTGGGTCAGCGTCTGTCGCAACTCCGTGATGCTCATTCAATTCCTCCAAGTGGATCAGGTGAAAAGACTGCTTGTAGACATCGTACCGTGCAAGCATCAAATTCGTCAAATTTCGGACAATGATGAGGCATTGGACGCACGGCATGCCACTGCTGAGGCGCTACGTGAGCCCGACCTCACGGCGCGATTGCTTGCGGAGGACGATCCTACGCGGGACGTACCGCCTCGGGTTCCTCGCTGGGCTCTGGGTTAGGCTGTGGGAGGTAGCGTTCGGCGTGGCCCAAGGCGGTGAACGAGAAGCCCAGTGGGATGAGGAACGTTAACACACCGATCCCGCCGTACACGAGGGCGACACCATTTGGCCCTAGCCCTTGGATGAGCAGGCCGCCGAGGAAGGTCCCGACCGGGATAGCCGACCAGGCCAACACGCCGGCGATGCTCATCACGCGACCCAGCATGTGGTTGGGGACGATGGCCTGCCGCAGGCTCCCCGTGTTGATATTGAAGAGGATACCCAAACCTGATCCGACCGCCCACAGTACGACTGCCGCCCAATACCAGCGCGTCGCCGCCATGGCGATCGTCAGCAGGCCCTGTAGCATCAAGGCGCTTAACGCGACTTTGCTGAAAGACCAGCGTTTCCGCAGCGGTCCCGCGGCGAGCGATAGGATGACGACGCCGGCGCCTCCAGCCGCGTAGAGAAGCGCGACCTGCGGATCGCTGGCGCCCAGCCGATGTTTCGCGAATAGCACGAGCTGCGCGTAGGTCGTGCTGCCCACGACGTTGACCAGGGCCATCATGGCCGAGATGTTGCGCAGCACGGGATGACCCAGCACGTACCGTAACCCGTCGGCGACATCCTGGCGGACACTCGTGCGCGTCCGCGTCTCATCCGTTGTCGCATTAAAACTCGTCGTGACGAGGACCAGGGAGAAGGCGGAGACGATGAACGAGGCGGCGTCGATGAGCAGGATCATGGGCAGCGACAGCAGCGCTACCAGGACGCCGGCCAGTAAGGGGCCGGCAATCGAGGCCGCTGAGTAGCTGGCCTGGATGCGGCCATTGGCCGTCACTAAATCATCCTGATTTACCAAGCTGGGGATCGCGGCGAATTCGCCAGTGTTGAAGAAGATGGTGAGCGTCGACAGGACGAAGGTTACGCCGTATATCCAATAGACGGTGAGCATATGGAGGCCAGCCAGGAGCGGGATCAGCGCTGTGATGAGCGCACGCGCAATGTCGGTCCCAATCATCAAGCGCTTGCGGTCGATGCGGTCGACCCATGCGCCGATGAGTAAGCCGAAGAGAAGATAGGGCAGGAACGTCGCCGCGCTAGCAATGCCTAGATTGAGGGCCGAGCCGGTGAGCTTATACACCAACAAGGGCAAGGCGAATTGGCTAAACGAGCTGCCGAAGTTCGAGATCGTCTGTCCAAGCCAGAACTTCCAGAAGTCGGGGCGGAGCCGGTGTGGAGCAAGGGCGGAAGGATGCGCCATATGTTCGACCTCCATCGAAACCGATGATGGTTAGATGATAGTCGAAATTGAGGCGATAAGCAAGTGAAGTCAATCACGGTGGGCATGCTCCACGAGCGCGACCACCGGACGCCGGGGAGCAGGCGCTGGCGTGCGCGGGCTCTTTACGGTTTTGTGATCAGGCCACCAGGCGTTCTGCTTCATCCGATTGACGGCGTTACGCTCCTGGGACAATCACGAAATCACCCACCGCCGCACCCTCGCGTAGCGGTGTCAATGCCTGGTATGCCACCGAGTCATACCATTCGTGGATGCGATCCGTGTTCGCGAATTCCACGACCGTGAGCCCGACCGGCTGCCAGTCGCCCTCCAGCGCTTCAACCGGGCCACGCCCCGTCACGTATTTCCCGCCGTACGTATCGAGGGTCGCGCCGACACGACGGCGGTATTCGGCGAATCGCTCGGGGTCGGAGATTTCTTTGATCGCGACAATGAGATATGCGGCCATGTCCCTGCCTCCTCGATGCCGATGTCACTACCGGCGTAATAGCCATCAGCCACGCCGGCGGGGCGACCACCCTCAAGAGGGTTGATGTCGGCGCGAAGTATAGCTTCATCGGCCCCATCACTCATGTCGGTCGGCTGCGCGCTACGCCCTATTCCAAAGGAGGCAAAGCGTCGCGGTGGACGATTAGCCTGAACTTGTGCGCGTAAGGCCTCGTCGACCAGGGCCGTAAATGTCATCCCGCGTTGCTTCGCGATGTGCTGTGCTTCGACTAGCAACTCGTCATCGACAAAGATTGTCGTGCGTTTCACTTAATTTACTCCTCTTCAGCTTGTTGTAATATATGATAGCATGCGGTCGTTAGGCATGAGCCGGTTGGAACGCTATACGCCCACGGGAGCAGTGCGAGTGCAGCGCTAGCGTGACCCTGACAGATTATTATTACGGCCGTGGTCGCGCCGCTAGGCCGAGCACGCGCGCATGGAACGCCAACGCCTCCTGGACATGCCGATCCCAGTAGTCCCAGGTATGGCCGCCGGGAAACTCCGCGTACTCGTGGGGAATGTTCAGGTCGTCGAGGCGTGCGTGGAAGGCGCGATTTTGGTCGAGCAGAAAATCATCCACGCCGCAGTCGATGCGCAGCGCTGGCAGCATGCCGCGATCGATCCGCTCGGCTAGGGCGAAGAGGTCGTCGTCGCCGCCCCGCGGCTCACGTCCGAAGATGCGAACCATCTCACGCCCCCGCGCGTCGCTTGGGTCCAGGGGTCCATGCCCCACCGCCAGGGCGCCCGAATGGCTGACCGCAGCGCGGAACAGGTCGGGGCGCTTCAGCGCCAGCTTGACGGCGCCATAGCCGCCCATGGAGAGGCCGCCGATCACGCGCGCCTCGCGACGCGGGTCGGTGTGGTAGACCCGATCGACGAGGCCGATGAGGTCGCGCACAATCGCCGTCTCGTAAGCGTAGCCCTCGCGGGCGTCGGTGTACCAGCCGCGGCCACCGTCGGGCATGACGATGATTAGCGGCATGCCCTCGACATAACGCGCGAGACTCGTGTGGCTGTGCCACCGCGTATGGTCGTCGGAGAGGCCATGCAGCAGATAGAAGACGGGGTAGGGGCCGGGCGGCATATCATCGCCTTCGGGCAAGATCACCGTCGCCGTGGTCATCTTCTCGAGGGCCGTGCTGAAGTAATGCAGTTCCGATAGAGCCATGTGATACTCCTCATAAATGTCGCGGTGATAGGGGCACGTCGAAGGGGTCATCGACATCGCGGCGCCACTGTCATCCCAGCCGATCGGCGATGATACGTTCCAGAAACGTGCCCTTCCCAGCCGCCCAGGCCGAGCTGAAAGCCGATGGGTTGAGTCGCGCGCGCACGCTCGATATGGTCCGCTCATAGCTGTCGCGCCAACTTGGAGGGAGGGGCGCGCCCATGGTGAGTCGCAGGCGCACCATCGCGCCCAGCAGCAGCGCGGCTCGCTCCGCCTGGCCCTGGGCCGCGTCAATGAGCGCCAACCCCTCCAGATCCGTCGTCACGAGCCAGCGCGGACCCTCGGCCCACGCCAGACGCAGCGATTCGGCCAGCGCCGCCCGTGCGCCAGCGGCATCGCCCTGGGCGGCGAGCGCGTACCCGCGCGTCGCGAGCGCCTCGGCCAGACCGCTGGCGGATTGCAGTTCGCGGAACAAAGCGACGCCCTCGGCGGCGCGCCGTAGCGGCCTCCGCGTTGCCCTCCTGATAGTCCGCCAGCGCGAGGTCGTTGAGCGCGAAGCCGATCGCCCAACGCGCGGAAGACGGGCAAGGCCTCGTCGCATAGGGCGCGCACCATCGCGGGGAGGAGATCATAGCTCCAGTCAATCGCGGTGCGTAACGTCCGCTGCCGGTCTGGCAGGTCGCGCGCGCCTACCGCCAGCGCTGTCAAACGATGTGTTAGGTGTTGCAGCAGGGCCGGGGGCGGTAGCATTCCGACGCGCGCCGCGGCCAACTCGACCGTCAAGGGGAGCCCATCGACGCGCCGGCATATCTCCGCCACCGCCCATGCGTTGTCCTCATCAAGCTGGAACTCGGGGCGCACCGCGCGAGCGCGCGCCACGAACAGCCGCACAGCCATGCTGCTCACGGTATCCTCCATCGACTGACCCGTCGAGGGCAAGGCCAGGGGCGACACTGGGAAGCGCTGCTCCGCGCGCTCGGCCAATGTTTCCTGCGACAAACCGGCCTGGAGCCGATACTGTCGCAGCAGCGCCCCGAACGTCGCGGTCCAACTATCCGTCACGCCCCATCTCCTTTGGCCGCCGCGCCCGCTTGTTCGCCCCCTATGCCTTCATCATAGTAAAGGCGCCGGATGGTACGGGTGTGGATCAGGGTCTATGAAAAGTGACAGACCCTCAAAAGATAGGGGTCCGCCGGGACGTGAGAGGAGAATGGATGGTATCCTACTAGCTAGCAATGCGGCGCGGTTAGCCGTGTATGCGCCTGTTTAACCAGGCATATGCGTTTATCGTTTATTTTTATGCGTGCGCGGCGGCATCCCTATCGCTTCGCGTTCGCCCTGTCTTTCCACAGTCATACATATTGGAGGTGTGCATGCCTCGGCGCTCGGGCACGCTACGAGCCACCTTGCGCTCCATCCTGTTCCTGTTCCTTCTGGCGCTCCCCGGCCTGCCCCTCATCGGCGCGATGGGTTTCTTCATCGGCCACAACGTCGCCGCCGCTCACCGGGTCCGCTCCAGCGTGCTCGCTACCCCGCTGTCGCTGCCACGAGGTCGCGTCACTGTGGCGCCACACCCCGCGCCGCGGCGCTCTCCCTTGGCGACGCCACCTGTAGAGTCCTCTCGCGGACCATTCACAACACGCGTACGCGTTGTGGCGGCGACGCTTAGCGCGGCGCCTGTGCCGGTTCACCGCCCCCTTTTCCTGTGGTCTGTTCCAGTCACGACTCCCATCACGACTCCTGTCCCCACGCTCAGACATGGACGTGACACGCGCCCTACCGGCGCTGGCACGCCCCGCGCAAGCGCGCATGGAGCGGCTTGGCGTGAACGTCCACACGTCCCGCGAGCGGCGCCTCGTTGGGAGCGATCGGGCCACCTTGTCAAGCGGCGTCCGCGGACGGTGAGCCTCGATGAACACCATGCGGGACGGGCGGGACGGACGGGGCGGCGTGAGAAAGCCGCGCTTCCTCCCGTAACGCCCTACACGCTGCCGGTCCCGCCAGTGTTAGCCCGCGCCGCCTATCTCTACGAGGTGACGGATGGGCGTACGCTCTACGCCAAGGACGCCGAGGATGGCCTGCCCATGGCCAGTACGACCAAGATCATGACCGCTCTGCTCGCCGTCAAGTACGGCCGCCTCGACGATATGGTCACGGCCAGCTATGCCGCGGCCACGATTGGCGAGAGCAGTATGTATCTGCGGCAGGGCGAGCAGTTGACGTTGCGCGACCTGCTCTACGGCCTGATACTGCCCTCAGGCAACGACGCCGCCATCGCCATCGCCGAGCATGTCGGCGGCTCGGTCCCCGCCTTTGTAGCTATGATGAACCGCGAGGCGGCGCTGTTGGGCATGACGCACACGCACTTTGTCACGCCGCATGGCCTCGACGCGGTCGGGCACTACGCCTCGGCGCACGACATGGCGCGCCTCGCCATTGCCGCGATGCGCTATCCCGCCTTCTGCCAGATCGTGTCCACGCGCTCCTACTTCATCCCCGCGACGGCTCACAACGACGCGCACTACCTCTACAACATCAACCAGCCGCTGTGGTGGTATCCCGGTGTGATCGGCGTCAAGCCGGGCTCGACCAGCGCGGCGGGCCGCTGCGCCGTGGAATGGGTGGCCCGCGGGAACCACACACTCCTGCTCGTGCTGCTCGGCGGCGCCAACCTCGTTACCGACGTGCGCGACCTGCTCAACTGGGGTTTCGGCGATTTCAGCCACTGGTACAGCCCGCTGCAAGTACCCGTTTTCTACGCCCCTGAGTACCTGGGCTGGGATGGACCCGCCCTGTGGCTGCCGACGGCCGGCGGCCGCTACTACGCCCTGACCGGCCACACCGTGCACGAGCCTCTGTTGGACCGCTACCTCAACACGGGCGGCTTCGCGCGCTACGGCGCGCCCACCAGCGAAGGCTTCCTCGACGCTCATGGCGCATGGTCTCAGCGCTTCACCGACGCCTGGCTGTTCTACAACCCGCGTACTGGCCGTGTGGCCCAAACCGAACAAGCGGTACAATAGAGACTATGCGCTTTTCTGATCTAACCACAGGCTATGAGTTCCCGCCCAGCGCGCTGGCGCTCGACGGCGAAACGGTCGCGCGCTACCTCGCGGCCACGGGCGACGACAACAATATCTACTGGCGCAATGGCGCGCCGCATATCGTCCCGCCGCTGGCGGTGGCCGCTCTCTCGCTGCGCGGTATGGCCGAGAATCTGGCCCTGGAGCCCGGCGCGCTACACACGGGGCAGGAGCTCACCTTCCGGCGTCCTATCACGGTCGGTGAGCGGCTGACCACGCAGGCGCGCGTCGGCGGCAGTTCCAAGCGGCGCGGCATGGCCGTGCTGGCTATCGACGTCACGGTCGTCGACGATATGGGCGAGGAAGCCCTCTCCGGCCGCATGAATCTGCTCGTGCCCGGCGACGGCGTCGACGGCGCGCACATTCCGTTGCCAGGCGGCGCGGCCATCACCGCGGACCTCGCCCAGACTGTTCCGGTGGCGTATCAGCCCCTGCCCCCCGACCGGATCGTCGCGGGGACGGCGCTGGGGCCGCTAGAGCGTACGCCGTCGCGGGACATCGTCGACGCCTATGCCGTGGCCAGCGGCGACTACAACCCGATCCACGTCGACCCGGACTTCGCCGCGCGATCACAGTTCGGCGGCACGATCGCGCACGGCATGCTCGTGCTCTCCTACCTATCCACGCTGCTTACGCGGTCTTTTGGGATGCGCTGGATCAATACCGGGGCGCTCAAAGTGCGCTTCCGCAACCCCGCCCCGGTGGGGCTGCCGGTGACGGCGCGCGGCGTGATCGAGCGAGTGGAGAGGGGGGATAGTGTACAATACGCCGTATGTGCGGTCACTATCGAAAACGCGATGGCCGACGCCTTGATCACGGGCGAGGCGCGCGTCCATATCCCTGAAAAGTAAGGCATAGATGAAAAAAGCTGTTGTTACGGGCCTGGGGGTGATTGCCCCGATCGGCCTCACGGTCGAGGAATTCTGGGGTAACTTGACCGCAGGCGTGTCGGGCATCGGGCCGATCACGCAGTTCGACTCGACGGCCCTGCACGTCCATATCTCTGGTGAGGTCAAGGGCTTCGATCCCAAGAATTACATGTCGTTCAAAGAGGCGCGGCGCATGGAGCGCTGCGCCCAGTTCGCCGTCGCCGTCAGTCGTATGGCCCTGGAAGACGCCGCGCTCGAGATCACACCCGCGAACGCCGCCTCGGTCGGCATTGTGATGAATACGGGCGCCGGCGGCATGCCGCAGGTTGTAACCGAGGAGCACACCCTGATGGAGAAGGGTCCCGACCGCGTGACGCCTTTTTTCGTGCCGCTGATGGCGCCGAATATGGTCGCGGCGCAGCCCTCGATCCAACTCGGCATCCGCGGCCCCGTCATCAGTTCGGTCGCGGCCTGCGCCGCCGGTACGATGGCCATGGTCGAGGCGCTGCGCTTGATCCGCTATGGCGACGCCGATGTCGTGGTCGCCGGCGGCGCCGAGTCGTGCATGATGCCGCTGGCCTTCGCGGGGCTGGACAACATGCGCGCGCTCTCACGGCGCAACGAGGAGCCGGAGCGCGCCTCGCGTCCCTTCGATAAGAACCGCGACGGTTTCGTGTTCGGCGAGGGCGCGGCCGCGCTCATTATCGAGAGCGAGGAGCACGCGCTGGCGCGCGACGCGCGTATCCTATGCGAGTTGGCCGGCGGCGCTATCACCGGTGACGCCTACCACATCACCGCGCCGCTACCGACGGGCGAGGGCGCGGTGCTGGCGATGACGCGCGCGCTCAAGGATGGGAGCATGGCGCCGGAGGAGTTGGAGTACGTGGCGGCCCACGGCACCTCGACGCCGCTCAACGACGTGTCGGAGACCAACGCGATCAAGCGGGCCTTTGGCGAACACGCCTATCGGCTGGCCATCTCCTCGAACAAGTCGATGATCGGGCACCTGCTGGGCGCGGCGGGCGCGATGTCGGCGCTGGCCTGCACGCTGGCGATCAGCCGCGGCGTGGTCCCGCCGACGATCAACCTGGACACACCCGACCCCGAGTGTGATCTTGACTACGTGCCCAATATCGCGCGCGCACGGACCGTGCGCACGGCCATGGCCAACGGCTTCGGCTTCGGCGGCCAGAACGCCGTCGCCACCTTCCGCGCCTATGAGTGACACGACCGCCTGTTAGTCACAGTAGCGGCGCTCCGATTCGGCGATGGGGTAGTCATTGGCGCTCATGTCGCGTCGACGCATCAGGCCGTCGTCGTCGAACTCCCAGTGCTCGTTGCCGTGCGTGCGCATCCACTGCGTGGGGTTGTCGGCGTCGCGCCACTCGTACTCGAAGCGCACGGAGATGCGGTTGCCCTGATAGCACCACAACTCTTTCATTAGGCGGTAGTCGAGTTCTTTAGCCCATTTACGGCGCAGGAACTCCTTGATCGCCTCACGGCCTTGGAAGAACTCGACGCGGTTGCGCCACTGCGAGTCGGGCGTGTAGGCCCGCGCCACCACTTCGGGGTCGCGCGTGTTCCAGGCGTCCTGTGCGGCCTTGACCTTAGCGCGGGCGGTCTCCTCGGTGAACGGCGGCTTGTTCGGCGGCGGTGTTGGTGTCGTAGGCATGTCTTGTCGCTCCTTCCATCAGGGTTGCTGATAAATTAAACGCTAGACTGTCCCCTTCAGCATCGAGCGTACCATTGGTCCATGGACCAATGGTTTATGAACCAATGGTACGCTCTTACAGACCGTATGACTGGTGAACCGATGCGCGACGGGTTCCGCGCGCTGTGCTATAATCGCTACCGTAGCGGCGGCAGCGTCGCTCCCCAGCTACTAATCACCCCCTACCGGAGAGGCCGCTACGACTATGGCTTCGCGACGCCCTATTCCTTCGCCACCAACAGATCCAGCCCCGTATTATGGAGCCGACCCTACTGAGCCGACGCTTGTCTATCAGGTCGAGGGCGCGCCGCGTCGTCGCCGCCGAGGACGTCGTTTCCTGCGCGTCTTGCTGATCGTGCTCTTGCTACTGATTGTACTGCTTGGCATTAGCGGGGCCGCCGTGTACGAGGACCCCGCGCTGCTCACGCCGGTTGGCGGCGCCCTGCTAGGGACGCAGCCAGGAACGGTCGCGTGGAATGGACACGACCCCGTGAATATCCTGGTGATGGGCGTCGACCAACGCACCAACGAGCAGACGCGCTCCGACAGCATGATCGTCATGCGCGTCGATCCGTCGTCGCACGACGTCAAGATGCTCTCGGTCCCGCGCGACCTATTCGTCACGATACCCTCCGCCGACCCCAATCGTCCCTACGGTCAATATAAGATCAACGCCGCCTATGCGCTCGGCTGGGCCACCCCGCAGGGGCAGGGGCCGCAATACGCCGCGCTGACCGTCGAGGACGCCCTGCACATCCCCGTCAACTACTACGCCGTGGTCAAGTTCGCGGGCTTCAAGAGCGTCATCGACGCGATCGGTGGCGTGAACGTCTGCGTGCCGCAGGCCATCGACGACGAACAATACCCCGCTGATGTGGGCTACGGCTTCGACCCGCTGCATATCAAGGCCGGCTGCCAGAAGATGGATGGGACGCTGGCCCTCAAGTACACTCGCGAACGCCACGCGTACGCCCAACAGGACCTTGGGCGCGTCCAGGCGCAGCAAGCCGTACTCGCGGGTATCACCAAAGGCTTGTTCTCGCCGGGGACACTGCTGCGCGCGCCGGCCATCTTCTCAGCCGCCAACAACGCCTTGATCACAAATATGCCACACAGCATGCTGCCGCAGTTGGGGCTGCTACTCGCCCGCGCCAAGGGCGCGCACACGCAACACGCCTATATCAATCAGGACGGTGGCTATGTCACCAACGCCGTGTCGGGCGATGGGCAAGATATCCTGCTCCCCGTGAACAACGACTGGACCAAGATCTGGGGCCTGACCACGGGTCTGTTCGCCGACCCGCACCTGCAAGCCGAGCATGCGACGATACAGGTGCGCGATGGGCAGCATACCGCTGGCCTAGCCGCCCTCTACACGACGGTCCTGGGCAAGGTCGGCTTTAACACCGCCGTCTTCGCTCCCCGCAACGCCGATAAGAGCACCTATACGCGCAGCCTCATCGTCGTCAACCAGGACCTTCCCGGCGCCGACTACACAGCGCGCCTATTGGCGCAGATGCTACAGGCCGATGTCGCGTACCGTCACATCGGGACCGACCACGCTCAAATCGTGGCGATCCTGGGCTCACAGGCCGCCGAGGGCTCGTGACTTATCGAAACCTGCGACTGCGGTCGCATGGCAGACCATGGACACTGCGGTGTCAGGGTGGCTGCGTCGGAGCGCTACACCTGGGGGCGACACCCGACCGCAGTCGGCGGTAGTCTGCCATGCGACCGCAGTCGCAGGCCCACGGCGCCGAGGGCTCGTAGCGCGCCCTCTGGGGCCTTTGTGATACTCTATCGGTATGGCGTGCCGGGGTCGTCCCGCCTGCCGTTCTTTACCAACCCTCATAGCGCATCCATGTCCCCCTGCCTACACAGGAGGATTATCATGATTCCACAAGGCGAAGTGGCCTTGTTCATTGATTTTGAGAATGTCCGCTACTCGCTGCTCAACAATTACGGGCAGGAGCCGGACCCGCATAAACTAATTGCTAAAGCACGCAAATACGGGATTGTCCCCGTCGCCTTCGCATACGCCGACTTCAGTAAACACCCCGATCATTTCGAGCGGCGCTTAGAGTCGGCCGGTATTTCCCGCGTAGACGTTCCACTGCGCGTCCTACCGGGTGGAAAGGAGAAAAGTTCGGCTGACATCAGGATGGTGCTCGACATTGTCGATACGGTGCTGGACCGTCCCCAGATCTCGACCTATATGCTCATGACCGGGGACGGCGACTTCGTGCGCATCAGCGCGCGCCTCAAAAATCGCTTCGGCAAGAACGTGGTCATCTCAGGGGTGCCTGGCACCATCAGCGGCGATCTCGTCGATAGCGCGACGGCGGCCGACCACATTGAGATTGAGGAGCGGCGTATGGGCGAGCAAGAGGCGCGCTACGTGCGGCTGCTCGGCTGGATCGACGGCCACTGGGAAACCACGACATTCATGAATATCGCGCGTTATATCGCCGGGCCGCGGCGGCCGCTCGGGCCAGTCGGCCTCGAAGACGCCAAGGCCATCCTCAATTCTCTCGTTCGCCTCGATGTCCTACGCCAGGAAATGGTCGGCTTGTCTCATGGCGGCACGACGCGTGCGGTTCGCCTCAACCAAGAGCACCCGTTCGTGCAACAGGTCCTCGCCGAGTGGCAGGCGCAGGCGGCGGCCCGCCCCGGAGCCGCGCCGCCCGACGAGTTTGGCCCCGCCCCGGGCCCCCAACCCGAACACGGCTCCGCTGCCTCCACATACGCGAACTATTAATTACTCGGCGCGGCAGGATCATGGATGCGCTATATGAGGGTTGCTCTCCCTCCCCTACGTCATGTTCTCATCTTGTGGCACACTATAAATGTATCTGTTAGAACTAGTGGGTCACGCCGCAAACAACTAGAATTGAAGGAGTCGATCTGAGAGACTGGGGGGAGGAGGGCAGCAAAGATAGCTATGGCACGAGCACAGAAAGAGCCGTTGCGCCCGCTTACGCCAGA
>JAABUL010005845.1_pt1 | contig 14825 bp, 15 predicted proteins | sample 5559151 | NCBI WGS metagenome assembly JAABUL01 (sample SAMN10711876, study PRJNA513368) | rock metagenome | isolation source: Antarctica rocks | place: Antarctica: Victoria Land, Pudding Butte sud | reverse complement strand
CCATCGCAACGGTCGAAGTGGAAGAAAGATATAGGTGCTGCTGTAACTCATCATTGGAGGCTACTACTCCGAGCCGGTGAAGGTGAAAGAAATGTGGGGCTTCGGCATCCCCATCTTCGGCTAGCAGGGGAGAGAGCTCCACAGCGAGCGCCAGCTTGGTCTCCTTTCTGACGACAGGAATGGCATAATCTTCAGCTGAGCATACAGCTGTTGCTACTCTTGAAGAAACATTCACGTACTCATATAATTAGGTTCCCGAAGCGGCACTCGGGTAATTGATGTCTATGTAGGGGCCCAGTGGGCCCGAGGGGCCTGCCCGATCCTCACTAGCTCAAAACCTCTTATCAGTGCGGGCGGGCGGGAGGAGCGGAAGCTAGTGATTACGCCTTTGTCAACCTCCACTCGCTGTTGAATCTCGGGCTTCTGATACGACCAAGACCCTCTGATCTCCATTGTGACACAGGCTAATGCGCGATATCAATAGCTTATGCTGGCTGACATGTCGTTCCGATTTTATGACAACCGAGGCGGCCCCAGCGTGGAGCCAACCCAAAAGAGCCTTTGCTGTGGGGTAGCTCCTTCTTCTTCTGTCCACTTCATGTAACCACTTCATCAAATTTCTTTGCGTTGAATTGCCATTGCCATTGCATTCACTGTCGTTACTCACTACTACTGTCAATGAGTCTCCAGGTACATTGACGCTTCGTGGTAACACTCCGTCGGTAACCGCTCTCCTTCGCTTGAGGGCGTTCCCGGCCGTAATGCTGTCCAGCCAGCCTTCATTGTATCAGTCATTGCCACCAAATCCCTTGAATAAACCAAAACCATGAAAGAGCTGGGAACTACATAGATGGACGTTGGGAGGTACAAAATTACATATCTCGAAAACGGCATATGCAAAGGTAGCCAACCATGGCTACTCCGAATAGGACAGTGTCTACATCTAGGGAAAGCAGTGAATCTGGAGACAATGCAAGCGTAGCTCAGAATGGGCAATTGTCGACGATTTTATCTGCCGAGGCTGCTGCAGCAGCTCTACGAGAATTCGCGCGAGGACAGCCATCGAAGCGGTCGTCAGCGACGTCAAGCATATCGAAAGAGTCATTCAGAGCCATAGGAAGCGCAACGAGTGCGACAGTAGATGCTGTCAATGCAAGTCTCCAAGCGTCTCGACGCTCCAGGACTCCATCTACTCCGGTGTCTCCAATGTCGGTCAAGTCTGTAGGGAGCACAGGAGATCTTGCGGATGGCGGTCCTTCGGGAGCAGGGAAGATTGCGGAGGCATCAGCTGCATCTCAGGATGAGATCACGAGAGTAGCCCCAATGCATGCAGATCCTCTGGTGATACCTCCGCCGAGAGTGCATCGAGGAGAGCTTCGAGACCATGCCCAGGCACGCCAGCAGAGCACAAGGGCCGCTTCCCGATCTCAAACACCCATGTCATACAGTGACCTCGGCAGAGACTATTCGCGATACCCCTTGCCCAGTCCAAAAAGCTCCTCCTCCATGCCCTCCACGCCTGCGCCTCAACAAATTGAACATGGCGAAGCACCGCCCGTTGATGTGCCACTCCTCTCTCGATCGGCGAAAGGGGCGCCTCTAGATACTATGAGCAATGTTGGCTATACCATTGATCCCGAGAAGAGAGAGTCTTGGCTCCTGGATGATCGGATAGGTGCTCCTGGCACAGCCAGTGCTGGTTATAGCTTTCCCTTGTATCTCGACGAAGTAGAACTGGACGATGACTTCCATATGCCCCGATCCGACGATGATAAGCGACTAAGGCCAACGATACGTGACTTTTTCGCTCCGAATCGCCTTCTGTCACTGTTTGGACTACTTTTCATGCTTATTGGGCTCTGTTGTATATTTATCCTACTACCGGTCTTGGGAGCTACAGGAGCGTACAATTACTCGTATCCATACCGTAGTGAAGGGCCCGAGGATAAAGTCAGCAAAGTTGAGCCCTGGGAAAAGGTCAATAATGTGAAGTACGCGTTGTTGCAGAAAGTTCGGACGGGTCTCATTGATCCCGACACTCCGAAATCAGCTATGACAAGAAAGAGTTTCCTTGGCGAGGATCTTGCCTTGGTGTTTAGTGACGAGTTCAACGTACCAAACAGAACTTTCTATGCAGGCGATGATCCATTCTGGACGGCGCCCGATTTCTGGTATGGTGCGACACAAGATCTCGAGTGGTATGATCCAGATGCGGTAACAACAGCCGGCGGTACGCTCACCATGCGAATGGACCAATTCGAGAGTCATGGTTTGAATTACCGTTCAGGCATGATCAATAGTTGGAACCAAGCCTGCTTCAAAGGCGGTCTGCTAGAAATATCTGTTTCTCTTCCAGGGCCAGGGGGCGCCAGTGGACTTTGGCCTGGCGCCTGGACAATGGGCAACCTAGGTCGTCCAGGCTACAGAGCATCGACGGACGGTAAGTCATCCTTCTTAATAATCTTACCCCGAGAGGCGTAGGTGTAGGCTGCGAATTTGGGGTACGCGAACGGGAGGAATCCTTCTATCAATCTCGTTTAGCCTATCACTTCGGTTCTTGCCTTTGGTCTTCTTGGAGGCCTCCGTATCCTCGAATTTGTTTGGCTTACAAGCTATCGCGTGGCTTGATCCCATGTCACGATGAAAAATGCTGACTGATGACATTTTTAGGTATATGGCCATTTTCGTACAATTCGTGCGACGTCGGAATCACTCCGAATCAGTCTATGACAGATGGCACCTCGTATTTACTGGGCCAAAAGCTTCCGTCCTGCACATGTCCTGGCGAGGACCATCCAACACCAAACACAGGCCGAGGTTTCGTCATCACTTTCCTCCAGCGATTGCCAATCCAGAATTGCTCATATCATGGGAGGCCTTGAGTCTTTGAGTTGTTTCGCGAATACATTTTTCCTACCCTGTTACGTCGAAAGCTGACTCAGAAAATTCGTATAGGGCCCCAGAGATTGATATCTTTGAAGCAAGTGCAGACCCTAAACTCAAGCTCGGTGTCATCACACAGTCATACCAAGTAGCACCGTATGATATTTGGTATCATCCTGACTATGACTACATGGCGTTCCCAAACTTCAACACCACTCAGCTCAACGCGTACTGTGGGGGGCCGTATCAGCAAGCTATCAGCGGGCAGACCGAACTCAATAACGATTGGTACGACGGAAAGCTATATCAACGATATGGTTTTGAGTACACGCCAGGTACTGGGCCAGATGGCCAGATTGCGTGGTTCGTGGGCAACGATATGTCCTACATGATGAGTGGTAATGCCATTGGCCCCAATGGCAATGTCAATAGCCGGCCAATCTCAGAGGAGCCCATGATCATGGTCCTAAATCTCGGCATAAGCCCTGCGTGGACTGGCATCACTTTCAGTGAGTTGGTGTTTCCAACGACAATGTACGTTGATTACGTCAGATGGTACCAGCCGGTGGACAGGACTTCTGTGACGTGTGATCCACCTGGATACGAAACGACGGAATACATCAAGAATCATCCAAAGGCATATAACAACATCAATCTGACCAATTGGGACGATACAGGCTATGGATGGCCGAAACATCGATTGAATACAAACTGCTGAGTAGAATTTTCACGGTGCGAACCTGCAAGGCTCACGATTTGCAAAGACTGCTAGTACGATATATGGAATCAGAAGTGAGTCCGTTCGTTTATTAGCGGTGCAAGATCTGATCAACCAACTCCGAAAGAAGCCTTCCCAAGCCAGATTTGATTGGTGTCCTCACCATATCAGTCCTTACTGGATCATAAAGAATTTAGCACGGAATACTACTTGTGCTTCTGCACTGCCAAGCCTTCCACATGAGGAGCTGTTACTTACACCGACAGAGAATGACGGAGAGGATCGGGACTCTTGGTACCAGCATAAGACTCCAGGGACCTATCAGGTCAAGGACCATGGATGGCTTCCTCTAAATACGGAATCTTCCATGGTCCTTTATCTTCCTAAGCGGTCGATACTCTGGAGCAAACCAATACATATATCCAATTGTGATTTTACGACCAGAGAATAAGTCGAAGCTTTATGAAACGACCACTTCAGCCATTTCGCCCGGAAGGAGGTGATTTTGGTACCTTTACTGATTATGATGCCGCTGAGGCTGTCGAGACTGTACGCGCTTGAGAAGCATCAGGTCCTGGAATGATGATCACGAAACTCGCAATGGATGCCTAGACGCTTGATGTCAAGAAGTGTAAGTCGATGAGTACATTTAAACTATATAGTGGGGAAGGCTCCCCACCACTAATAAGTAGGAATTAATATACACGCCGAGTGTACCGAGTGACTCGAATATGTGGAGTCTACAGAGATTTTCTGCACCCAAATCATATCAGCCGCCCAACCCTTTCTCTCCTCTTCCTACTCTTCTTCTCACTTTTATCCATCCTCTCACACAATCACACGTACAATTCACATTCAAACAGCAATCGACAACCCACCCCTATCTAACCACAACAGCCCTCCAACAACCACAACATGTCTCGCAGCACCAGCACCAAACCCAAACCCAAACCCGCCAGCAAAACCCCCTCCAACCCTCCACCAACCAGCCCCCTCCCCCCCCAAAAAACCCCCCGTCTCCACCTAACCCAACCCCGAAACCCCCCCAAGAAACCCCAACGCCTAATCCTCCATCCACCCAAAAAACCCATCCTCGGCCACCGCAGTCCAAACCGCCAACCCCCCATCCGTAGCTCGATGAAGATTAAAAAGGAGGATACAGTAATGGTATGTCATCTTTGTGGTTTAGGTAAAAGATATAGATTCTGATTCGTAGTGGTAGAAGCCGCGTGAGCGCATATCGGAAAGGGGAAGGGATGGTGTTGGTAGTGGGACTTATATTTTGGCGGGGGGGGATGGTTGCGGTGGGGAGGTCAAGAGGGAGAGAGAGGAGGAAGAAGATGAAGATGGCGAAACGGACACCTGGACGGCGCCCGTGCGCAGCCGGCGAGTGGGGGTGCCGAGCGAGGAGATGAGGAGGCAATTCTGGGGGGGTGAGGTGGGGGGGATTGTGTTTGGGGAGGTGAGGTGGTAGATAGGGAGGGGGGTGTGTATGTATGTGTGGGATTTTTGGGGCGTAGAGGATGGGAGAGGTGTGATTAGGGAGGGAGTAAGCACACGCAATTATGGATGGATGGATGGAAGCAGAGATTGTTTGGTTATAGCAAGTGGTGTATACGGTGTAAATTCGGTGGATAAATTTTTTTTTTGTTGTGGGATTGGGATTGGGATTGGGATTGTAGGTAGCGATCCATACTCATATATATATTTTTCCAATCAATTACTGGTCCTGATTCTGCTACATCCTCGCCAAACGAAAAGTTGCTCTCGCTTTTTGCCGTACCAAAACAGGTAACAGATAGCATTTCGGCGGCACGGATCAGATTTCGCCGCCGACCGTGCAGGTAGAGTTTTTCATCGTTGGGCTCAGAACGGCTTAGATCTCCCCACAAGACCACAAGTATAATTTCAAAGGTGATGCGTAGATATAAGACTACCTTTTCGAACTGCGGCACCATATTTGATGAACAGTGCGTTTTGATGGCTGCTTTGCATGTAGTATGAGAGATTTGAAGATCTTGAACAGTTATTAGCCAATATATGACATAGTCACTAATTGGGACTCTGAGAGAGAGAGAGAATGAGAGGGTATCGTCTTAAGGGAGGATGAGATGCATATTGCATTTACACAGACTTGAGTGCAGAAATGTTATTGGTATGAGCAGATATGATACCAGATGGCTGGACCAGGCAGTGGTGCAGAGGACAGCAACGTTCGGAGTAGATGGTTGGATTGTAGTCATGAAAAATTTGCTAACACCTAGCATGCATGACTGGATGGAATTCGTATTACCACCGGTGCCCGTAATGAAAGGGGCAGGGTAAGGGACGCAGTCAAAGATGAAGCCAAGGTATATTACAACGCCAGACAACGTGGTCACATTATGTCATGGAATGAACATTTGCCATCCTACCAGAGGAGGCGTCTATGTGATCAAAAAATGAAACGTAGAGGGTATCTCCAGCGCCGCCCCCAATGAGAATAATGTAAGATCGTACGAGAGAGTACAAAATTGCAACATACCACCGTGCAAGAACTGGTCGCGGTGTGCTGTCGGGAAGTTTTAGGATCTCGGGGGGAGATGCATGCTAGCTGGAAGTGCTGGAATCAGATCAGTTCAAGAAAACCCGCCTTGCTATGCACTAGTCGATATTCAAACATCCAGTGAAAATTGTCATGTCGTGTAAATACGTAGTGGGTCGGGAAGGATGATAGACCAGCTATCAAAGAAGCCGCAGCTCCAATGCGAGTCTTCTGAGAGTGAAGCTTCGACCAAATCTGGTCTGTTCGAGGGTATCCAAAAGGCTTGAACAAACGGGTATAGAGTTGCTCCGAATGCACACAGTGCTAGAGATTTCGCCCCAGATTGCTGCAGTACTCCCCAATGGCAAGCCTGATGGTCGACAGGAAATGCGAGAAAGAGGAGCTGAGGTGTTTCAGATCATAGGACTAGAGACCCGACACACTGTCAATTCGGAGCTTTCCTAGTGCTGCAACTGACATATCAAGCGAATTGCGAAAGTGGTGTCGCAATGGCCATGAAACTGGTCGCCTGCTGTGTTTGGGGACGTTGACGTCTCTGACAATGCCAGCATCGACAATTTCGGATTACCTAGCCCCATTGTTGTCCCAGCTTGCTACCCAGTCTGTCTTAATTATTCGAGGGGTGCGGAGATTGCTGAAGCGTTTGACTTTGGCAATGTTGCGAGCTATTTGGGCCAGCGTCGATGGCGCTTCTGTATTCGGTCGAATTTGGCACTGTGACATTAATTGGGTATCGATGTTGGCATCGCCTTCCGCCTCAGTCAGCTGCGACGGCGATACACATTGCTTCTTGCGAGATAGCAGAGAAGACATTCTCCTCCGCTTGTTCGGCCTTTGGGTCATTCGACCTTTAGGTGCAGCAGCTTGGTCCGGCTTCTCAGACTCGGTGAGGTCGGCAGAAACAGATCCACCGCTGAGGGTGTTGCTTTGATGGGAATACGTCACAGCAGAGAAGCTAATCGTTGTGCTCTCTTCGGTGCTCGTGAGGACTGGGGAAGCATACCGAGAAAATAAATCAAGGCCTTCATCTGCTAAGGGTCCAAAGTGAGGAGACTCGAACACCGTCAAATCTGACTGATGTTGGGGTGAAACCTCCAACTTTGGATCATTTGGCGTTGATGCGAAGGCGGTAGATTGAAGGGTCCAACCAGGATTTAGACTCGCATGAGCTTCGGCTTCCCAGTCAACGATTTCCGAGGCGATACCTTCGTCGATGCTGGAGTCGGTGACTGTGGCCAGGGTGGCTTGGTTATCGGAGGAAGGCATTAGGTGAGTCGAATGTCCTAACACCTCCAAGAAGGATGCCTCTGCTGGTGGAGGTTCAAAGCCAGGTTCGGGCACCAGGGTTAGGTCCGTGGGCAATGTAACCTGCAACCCACCGAATTGCAATGGAGCAGAGCGATTTGCGAAATTGAAGTCCCCGACGCGTAAGCCTCTTGCGATGTTTTCGATGTCCTCTAAAGACTTGGCGGCGTTGAAGAAGAAGCCATGGAAAAGCAACGGGTGCTCACTGAAGAGCAATGTATCATTCAGAGCCCCAATTTCCTTGCACATCTCGCCCAAATGATCGGTGAGGTCAAACATCAATCTTTTGGTAGGCTCTCTTTGTCGCTTAGCGGAGCAACAAGCTCGGACTTCTTCGAATATAGATGCAAGAAGAGTATTTGCGCTCTGACTCAGCTGACAGATAAAGCCGATCACGAGGTGCGTAGCTGTAGGTTGATCGATGTTATCCGAAAACAACGTACACTGATCTAGGCAACGCAAGATTGTTACGCAATGGCAGAAGCGACGAGAGAGACGCTTGAATAAGGCCAGGTCGTATAGAGGTTTTGGTTCGATCTGGGCTGGCTGAACAGCGACGAGCGCGTCCAGCACGTCGTCAAAGCGGGTACCGTCCCAGCCCTGACGGTAGTCTTCCATCAACTTAGGTACCGTGAAGTCGACCAAGGTGAACTCGAACATCTCCTCATTCGGGGCCGCGATGGAGTTAGGCAGCGGTCGTAGACTCAAGTTTACAGTGACGGATCCGCTCGCAGAGAAGAAACCTTGAGATTGATGGCGCAATGCCAATGCTGCTCTTTGGTAGATGGAATCCAAGTCAAGCAATTGCGGGGTCATGATGGAACCTTTGCAGTGGAAGGTGCTGCCAAGGCAGTTCGTGCATCTGTGGGGGTCATCTCCGAGACACTTCGACTTCTGCTGGAAGCACAACATGCATGAACGCTGAGACTTATCGGCCTTCTGCTTGGGAATTTCGGGTGTCTCTTGAATGAAGTTCTGATGTCTTGAAGACTGTATCTCCCATAGACGCCTTTGTAAGGTCCTGCTATGTGATGACAGATTATTCCTAGGACCGAGGGAGCTTGTGGAGGAGAGAGGAGTTGTTGTGTAGGATCTCAGAGGCCCCTAAAGTCGCAATGGTCAGTACATTGATCAAGCTCTGGCCATTGAAGGTCCATCTTACCGTTGATGAGCCATAGCTAGAGGCCGGCAGGAAGTGGTAGGACATGGGACTGGCAGAGGAGGTAGGAGTATTCATGTAGGAATGAAGACCGGACTGATACCAATCTCCGACCACTGGAGGCGGTACGAGTGGTGGTGGAAGGTAGTAATCCCTACGTTGACCACCATAGCTTTGCTCATATTGCATCTCGTTCTCGGACGGATGGTAGGATAGCATGGCCGCCACAGTCTATGCCATTTGTGGGTTCCATATGACTATGGTCTATCCCAGAAGACTGAGATGGAATCATACACTTCGGTCTTGAAGAAAAAAGAGGGCGGTTCGAAGCATGGTATGAAAGTTCGAGGAGGCTGAGATGTGCCAAAGTGACGCACACAGAGGCAATAGTGCCCTCTCGAGAGTCGAAAGGGAGACTGTCGCCATGAAAACAGATGCGAGAAAGGGAAGATGGATAGTACATGAATGCTCTAGAGAGACTGTGACGCCTGTAGAGAGTTGCCAAATATTAAGATTAAGTGACGATGATCAGGGCGCGGAAGGAGACAGCGTAAGCATGAGGGACGAATGAGAAAGCAGGGTCGAGGCCGCTCATGCAGCCCTGGGAGGGTAGGAGAGCAGGTGGGAGCACCGACAAGGCTACAAGTTGCCCTCCAAGACGAGAGCGTTCTCACCTGACACCATCCACCAGCTCATAGTGAGTACGCACGGTACTTAGCAGATCCAATAGTACTTTAGCTTTCCCCTTATCGGCAGATCTACGGCAGGGACCATGGCGTTAGGAAAAGCCTAGATCTGGACTAGCGCGAGCAGCCAGTTCCTCCCGCGTCCCCGTACGCGTCCTCCACGTTATGCATAGAGCAATGGTCATGAGGAGATGCGCTAGCTTGGCAGCGATATCACAGATGACCCACGGAAACTTCCCGAAGAGAGCAATGCCTGCCTGGGCTGCTCAGTAAGCCGCACTTTTCCGCCAGGCTTAAAAGTCAGTACTTACCATCTTTTGCGTCGGAGGCGGAATTTGCAACAGGAATAGATCCAAATGAGCCTATTTTCCAACGTAGTCTACAAGAAAGAGCATGTTCCGCCCAAGAGAGATTGGAGACGATCTCGCATAATCTCTCCGGAGGCTCATAAGATGTCAAAGTCCTCACCTTCTTCGACGAAGCTGTTGCTGCTCCCTCTTTTACGGAACCACTCGCTCCTTTTCTCGGTTTCACTCTTTCCCTTGACTTAGCTCCTCCATCGTATCGTCCCTTTCGTCGAACAGCACTTTCTTTCGTGGCTATCCCTCTCACGTCCAGCAGAAAGTTTGACTTAACCCTGAAAAGCTTCATTGATGGCGTTAGTCCAGCTCTGTGCGTACATTGTATTTCAAGTCTGATCGCGTTGCAGTGGATCCGGCTCTCACAGAGCCAAACATTCATCGGCCGAAGCAGGTAGAAAAGACAAAGCACAGCTTTCGTATGCTATGTTGGAGTACTTGAAAGACCATGACCAGCACAAGGCCTTTCTGGCTGGAGCACGTTGTGCCAATCCTACCAACTTGAGGGAGAGATTAGCAAAGACGCAAGCCGACTGGGACAATCTTGGGGGCGACAAAGTCCATGTACACAGTGAGATATCTTCCCACTCCATCAAGTATTGAGTGTCAATATTGACCATGCAGCAGGAAAGCCAAAAGTATGACAGGGTATTGTAGCCGGAGATCAAATACTTGCAATTAGACGTTCAACGTCGGAGTTGGAGTGTCGTATTCATGAGAAGAACGTAGATGGGTCGAGTCCCTGGCAGGACCAGTATCTCAAACGGAGAAATGAACGCGTTAAATTTAGTCCCGAATGGAGGATAGAGAGGTCCGGCATTTCAAGTCTTATTCATTGTTGCTTGGAGGAGTACTCTCAGTACCACTATGTTCAAGAAAAGACCTGCTTTCCCTTCGGTATCATTTTAGATGTTCACGAGTGGAAGAGTATTGAACAGTGACTTACAGTGTATGGATGGTCGTAGCGCACTAGCTCCATAGTGATGGTGAGCTGAATCGGAGATCACATTGCGGATAAATTGATTTTCCAACCGAGTCTAATTTGTGTCATGAATCGAGCCACAACGAATGTCGCACAAGTAGTAGTATGATAGATGTGTTTTCCACGAACGTTAGCCTCCCAAGGTGCTGTTTGTGAGAGTGGCGGAAAGGTGTTAATTAGCTGTAGTGGAAACCCATCGTGATCTGCTGGCCGCGCGCCGCCATGCGATATCTCGAGGCGGCTACAATACCGCAATATATGCTCTTCGTTCTTCCACGCCTTGTTTAGACAGATAAGCCCAGCGTTTGTGGTGGTGCGAACGTTTTTGGCGCACTGATCTCGTATATCCAAAGAGGCGACGGCGTTGCGAGGCGTCCAACATTAGGACCTTTCGAAGGCCTGGAAATGATACGATATACATATAAACTTGAGGAAAGGCACAAAGAAGGCTGGTGTGTCCAGCTGCAGTCTTGATAAACCCTGTTCACGGCATCTCAGGCTTTCAGCGAAGATCGTCTATCGATGATATTCGGCAGCTGGAGGACATCTTGAGAGTACAATGAACGGAGATTATTAAAGAAACGCCTCGTTCAGATATTCCTTATCTGCAGCCTCACTTTGGTCGAGCTTAGCATCAGTTTAGTCAAGGCTGTAGAGAACAATCCAGTGACGCTCACCAGTAAATTAGTAGTGAAGCGTTGACATAGTCTTGGCCACATCGTCATGTGAAAGGTCTTCAAAACCCTGAGTATATGGGTATGCTGACAGAAAAGCGGCGCACTATCATCACCCATAGCCAGGTGGGGGTGACTTAGCTGCAAGCTGAAGGGAAACGAGAGATAGAATAGAGAATACGTCCCATTCGGTGGTCTTGAAATTTGTTTTGTCTTCTCGTGCCTGTACACAACCGTGCTTAGCGCGCACTCGTTGACCTCTAACACTGGAGTCCCAACGCGAGGTAAGCAGCCAGGGAGATTGATATACAACGACGGAAGAGGAGATCGCATGTACCCGCGCATTGTACATGAAATCTTTGGACTTCTCCGCTACCTTGGTCTTAGTGGAGTTCATATATATCCCTGGTAATAAGCATGGTCCGCACCGCAGTCATAGGGAGCCGCGGGAGTTCCTGACGAGCGGAAATTCAGCCAACGCGATAAGATATGACCGCGTTTTTGGACCCCGGAAGGGCCATTACTCATTAACTAGGCTTCTTAGTCGCCTGCTCTAACTCACTCTTTTCCTCTTGTAGCTCCTGCTTCGCTTTCAAGGATCTCTCAACCTGCCACGCTGCACGATTGATTTCCATGGCCAGTTCTGGAATCTCGAGATACTCAGCAATGAGCTCGCCGCTGCTTTGATGAAGTAACATTCGTTCCTGCTTTACGCCGGAATTCTGCTTATTCGTGGGATCGGAGCTAATGCCATGCAGCTCCTGACCGAGATCCCATAGTCTCTTGTCCATGGTGGCCTCAGTATACGCCATGCGTAGTCTCGCTGATGGTGATGTCTTAAGCAGTTTGTTATCCATCAGAAATCTTATGTGTTTCGATCCCCCTTGTGCTATTTGAACGTCAGCGCCGCAACTCAGATTCAAATAGTATCCAATACTGACCTCGCCAATGCGAATACGCACGAAAGCAGAGGTAGAAGAAGGGGAGATTAGGCATACTGTCAAAGGTCGTTAGCGATCAATGTGATGGCAAGCAAGAGCCAGGCAGCGCCTCCCGATTCCTTACACTGGTATCAACCCCAATGGAATCGTCACAGGCATTCCAAGGATGCTCCCCCACAGCCACTTCGAGTGAAACCTCTGCCTTTCATCGCTTCCGTATGTCTTGAGTGCATCCTGCACCCTCTGAGGCTCAAAGAATGCCTCAGGATAATCCAGTCTGATCTCATCTTTACCCTCAATCTCTTCAGTCTTCCGTCTGGCGCTCAATGGTGGTATGCTTTTCAAACCCCATTCTTGGTATGGAAGCCGTTGGAAGAGTGCGTTGCCGTAGGTTGTGACCTTCTTCTGCCAGCCTGAATTCTTCTTCTCCCAGCCAAACCAAAGACTCGAGCCCTTAGTAGTGATCTTGTCAATATATGTAGTCTCTGCGGAGAGTTGCTGATTGAGCCGTTGACAATAGATCAAGCTTTGTCTAGTGGAAATTGGGAGGAGGAAGAGGCGCATCGCAGTCCAATCCCCTAGTGGAATAGGACGGGGATGCTGCTATGAAGTAGCTAAAGCCCCTTTTATGACTTGGTCCTCCGGTGAGAGGGATGAGCGGTGTATAGTAGAAAAGTTGGCAACGTGATGTTGGACGCGTTTTGCGGGCGGAATTGCCAAATCCTCACGTCACTCCGCACCCATAGAAACTCAATCATCAACAGCAATATTTTCGGGTTCCTTTCGCAGAATATCCCTTACGATCATTATGCTTTCTATGCCATCCTTCCGTATCCCTTCATCCACAAGAAGCGCCTGCCAATGGCTGTGATAACCAGAATCGTGCTCTTCACCGTTCCCAGGTCCCGGCAGCCTGCCCGTGACCTCATCCCTACACCATGGTATTTGGAGATGGCACATTCAGATCTAGAGCAGCCAGCTTGCTACGCCCCTCCACCCTTTCGCCCAATCAAACTCTGGATGCAAGTAGGGAAAACGGCGCTCCAGAGCCACCCATGAATGAGAAACACTCCCAAGACACTGGGCGGACTGAGTTCGATCAAACGCAGACCACGTCGTCGGGCGGGAAGACATATCATTCATCCGGCCCAAATGCCGTGGCTCATAATAGAGATGCGCAGAGGATTGTGCGCACGATACCCGGTGAGTAGCCTTCGTCGAAATTTATCAATAGGTCCATATGGGACGGGACCTGCGCAAGGGAGCACGAAAATTTGTATGATCGCGTGCTTTGTGCTATATGTGCTGACAAGTCCGTGTAATTCAGCTTGGGTTCATACTCTGCATGGAGACGAGGAGGAATTGATCGCAGCAGCGCAGTCAATGCCTCTCGTCCCACCTGAACTACAGATTGCTCAACACAACAACACTCCCGCAGCAAAACACGTGTTCAAGCCAGATACTTCACGAGGAAGACTTTACGACCACCAGCGCGAATCGACTCCTCTCATTCCCCATAGCACAGTTGGAGAGACACGATCACGTTGGAAAGCGTTTGCCGAAGCCTCTGCGTACCCGGCTATATCAGCTGGAGGTGGGGAAATCGTTACGGAAGAGTGGCTGGTTCAAAACGGTGCAGATTATTCCCGTCCATGGCTTGCGGGCGATGATGAGAATGGCGACCCCGAAAAAAACCCAATGCGCATGTTTAGAGCGAAGAGGCGGGCGTGGTATGTCAGAGCTCAGCGAACAGTTCTGCGAAACCCTATCGTCCCGATGGTCATACGTATGAATGTCTGGGTTTTCTCAGCGGTGGCTCTTGGGCTAGCGGGCTCGATCCATCACTTGACCGATAGGGACCCTAGCGTCAACTCGACGCCTTCTACAGACATGGCCATCATAGTGGACGTTATCGCCATGGTGTACCTTTTGTATATCACTTACGATGAGTACTCTGGGAAGCCTCTCGGCCTGAGGCCCGCAAGAGCTAAGATGCGGCTCATCTTCCTAGATTTGTTCTTCATCGTTTTCGACTCAGCGAATTTGAGCTTAGCTTTTGAGGCAATAAGAAGCGAAAGCTGCAACGCTGATAGCAGGAATAAGAACGAGTTCTACACGAGTTTGACAAGCCAAATCTGTAGTCGGCAAAAGGGCCTAGCATCGGTTCTGCTGATCGCATTGATTGCCTGGCTCTTGACCTTTGCCATCAGTGTTTTGAGGTGAGATGTTCCGGTACCTAAACTGCTCGTTGCGTAGCTGACGAACTCGACAGGCTTATTGAGCGGGTTACCGGGAGCTAACACGCATGAAGGGGCACTTTTGGATTTGGCGAGGAGTCCAGGATCCGGCGCCACGATACCCAAAGGTTCTTGGATGGCGTATGTCATTGTATGCATGGCGATGGAGGAATAATTAACCTCGTGCGACCCCAAATAGTCTAGAAGTTTGTCTTGCCCTGTGGGAAGACCAATCACTAGGTTGCCAATGATGAACCTCTATTTTCACCTATGAAAGAGCGGATGCAGACTTGAGTATTGATCATAAGAAGATATATGAGAACCGAAACATACCTT
>JAABUL010005844.1_pt1 | contig 14831 bp, 1 predicted proteins | sample 5559151 | NCBI WGS metagenome assembly JAABUL01 (sample SAMN10711876, study PRJNA513368) | rock metagenome | isolation source: Antarctica rocks | place: Antarctica: Victoria Land, Pudding Butte sud | reverse complement strand
CCCATTCTCTCTGATGATCCACGATACCGTCTTACCTGCCTTAGCTGCAGCATACGCTACGTCCGCAGCAGATTTTCCACCACCCAAGACGGCAAAATGCCGACCTTTAACCGTTTCCAGATTACCCAGCCGGCCGAAATCTTTATGATGAACCATCTTACCTCGAAAGTCTTTTTCTCCGGTCAAACGCGGAACATTCGGCAACGAAGTCATACCCGTAGCATCAATCAACTTATCCGTCACCAATTCCGAACCCCCACTGCGGAAAATCTTCCACATCCCTCCACTCATCCTTTCAATCTTGTCTACAAGTACATTGCACAAAATACGCTCCCGTAGTGTCCGGCCATAGTAAACATGGTTGTCGACGTAGGCTTCGAGATAGGCCGTCACATACCGTGCCGGAAAGAAGCCATAGTATTGGTCTTCCGGCGGCGGTGGAATCATGGGGCGGTCTGAGAACTCCGCCATGCCGATTGGCGTTTGTGTCCAGAATGCGTCGTAGATTCTTTCTGGGATGGGGAGTTGCGGTATCAGTATATCAGTCGCACAAGACGGTTCCGCTCTGAAACATCTATCCCAAAACCAAACATCGTACCCCACCTCCCTCCCACAACAAAAAAACCATCACATACCCGCATTCCACACCCCGCCAACCCCACCCTCAGCTTCCAGCACGCACAGTTTAGCCTCTGGATGCACATCCAAATAGCAGCGAGCGGCTTCTATACCATACAACCCTACATATATACAAAGATATCTGATCAGTAATGCCGCGAAAGTCTTTTATATAGGGTAGAGGGAGAGGGAGAGGGAAAGGGGAGAGTAGGATATACCTGCTCCTATAATGATGAGGTCGTAGTTGTTGGGAAGGTGGTGGTTGGGCATTATTACTGGAGTTGCGTAGATGGAATGTTAGGGGCGGGTGGTGATGGAGGCAGTGGAGGTGTGGTTTCGCTATGGGAGAGCGTACTGAGGGTAGTCTAGGGCAGTCCAGTCGTATTGTGAGCTTTGCTGCTCACCATGGCCCAAGATTGAGGGCAGTTGAGCCGAAATCTATTTCTGGTCCAGCCCTCAGGGGTTAGCAACCCGGAGTTCTCATAAATCCGTGCTCCGGTACTAAGTTCTAGGGTACCTATAGGCCTAAAACTGTCGCATCTATAGATCCTCAGCCAGCCTAATGACATAAAATATTTTACTGTAAGAAATATTGGGTCTGACGTATTCTATAATTCTTATAGCGAAAACAAGTTATTAAAGTCGATCGTTATAGAAAGCGAGGGCGCGAACCAGAAGTAAGTTTGGACTAGGAGGCGGTGAACTCTTCTATTCTACAGTAAACGAGCGTAAACGAGTGCCAATGTTCCCCCCGTCATCATCATCATCACCACATCTTTCGTCTTACTCAGCATACGTAAGCCCCCTCTCTTTCCTAAAATAAAAACGCAGTAATCAATCCATCCCCAGCTCCTACACAAACCCATTGCCCTCTTTCCCCCTCCCCCCTCATTTCTCCCCCCTCCTCAACCAAAACAGAATGCCACACCTCTACATCCTCTACAACGCCTCCGCCTCCATCCTCGGCAAAATGCACTACACCTACCGCAAACTCACCTCCCCCGCGGATAAACCAGCGTAAGTTACTGAATCTGACTCACCCGCAGAATATGCTTACATGAAATAAAGATGTGCAGCATGCGACATCACGCACGGCGGTTTACATCTCGATGAGACGGCGGCGTGGAAGGGTGTGAAAGCTGAATTGGGGAGAGAGGGGGTGGTGGTGGAGCAGATGCATAGGGATGAGGTGGGTGGGGAGGTGAGTTTTGCCTATTTATTTGTTTTTATTCTCCGCCTTTGGGGAGTTGAGATGTGGATGAATATGGAAGGTAAGCTGATGATTATGGGGTAGGTTAAGGAATTTGTGACGAGGGAGAAGTTGGGGTATCCGATGGTTTTGGCGCGGGATGGGAAGGGGGGGCTGAGGGTTGTGATGGATAGTCAGGAGCTGGCTTCTTTTGGGGGTGATGCGGAGGAGTTTGTGAGGAAGTTGAGGGAGAAGGGGGCGTTTTTGTCGGAGGGTTCAGCTTCGTTGTAGGTATTTGTATATCTAGGATAATTCACTGTTCGGTGTTCAGGTTGTGTACGAGCTTGACCATCACAGCCTTCAAGGGTCGCTGCGTTGGTAGTTGCTTCATGTCACGCGCCCACTCTTCCGGCCTGACGTTTCGTTGCCAGCCCAGCCAACCTTGGACTCCTTTGGGTATATCGCTCTGGCTGCCTTGTAATTTGATTCTCCTGCTGGGTTTTATGTTTTCCGACTCCAAGCCAAGGTATGTCTTTGCAACGGTCATGACGATTTTCCTCATCAGGTCCTCTCCAAGGCATGATTTGGGACCTGCACCATAAGCGAAACCATGTCCAACACCATCTACAGGGTTGTAATATCTGCCCGGCCGAAACAAGTCCTCAGTCTCACCGAAAGCTGCAGGATCTCGACCTGCGCCTACGAAATAGAGCCACACATCCCAGCCTTTGGGAATGAGCGTGTCCTGAACACGCTCCTGTCCGGACGAGAGAGTTATAGCCTGTGAAGTGCGTCGCATAATTCCCACGACCGGTGGAGACAATCGCTCCGTCTCGAGAATCATGCTTTGCAGGAGCTCGAATTGATCACTCGTATCGGTGAGGGTGCAGATCCTTGATGCATGCGTATCGCCATCACAGCGGCCTGGTTCAACATAGATGAAAAGGTTCAGAAGAACTGCAGTTAGGAGCGACGCCAAGGATTTCACAGCCAACGAAGATGTGAAGAGCAGGAGATGGCTAGCTACATCTTCTGCCTCAGTCTTGTTGTTCGTGGCGAATGGACATGCCTTGGCTCGATCCTCGACTCGTGCTTTGAGCAACTTTTGCAGTTTCTTTCCGGCCGCTTTTCCCTTTGCACGTGGCGAGCGCCATAACTTAGCGTTGATACTGACGGGGAAGAGCGAAAATTGCCCTCTCAGAAGATCCTCCTGCAGTGCTTCGATCTCCGCGGCATCCTCCTCCGATGCAGCTGTGAAAATGCCCAGGATGAGTCTCCACGATAGTTCCTTCATCGATTCGTAAAGATCAATTGTAGAGCCTGACGTGAATCCTGTGAAGTATTCGACTACAGTTTCCTGAACCTTAGGCCCTACTTCTTCCAGTAAAGGATTCATTCTCGACTTCCAGGCGTCTTTCATCGGCCGATGAGCCGGCGGATCCGCAAGCAGCAGATTCGGAGATGGAAAGAACGGCGCCATCAGCTCATCATACGCCTTCCCAGCGCTGACATTCGAGGCCTTGTCTTCATCACAAAGCATCTGTTGGACATGATTGTAGGATGATATGACAGCCACATTGCGGTTTAGGACTTTAGCATGGATTGGGGTTCTTGAATCTGCTAAGGTGGGACTGGATACCTGGAAAGCAAGGACTCGAGACGTGATAAAGGACTCTGGCGATGAATGGAAGGAGAAGGTCTCGGATAGGCCGGAGAGTGTGCTAGGGTTGCCATGGGGGAGGATTGGTAGGCGTGGCACAGAGCTCATGTTCAAGGAATGACGGGAGATCTAATGGCAATTGTGACATCAGTTCACATGTCATGGTCCGCATGGAGGCGACATATTGCACAACGAAAGAATTCAAGAAAGCCAGAACTTGGCATTCGTGTCGGTAACTGACCTTGCCTCAGTACCTTAGACGTGTTCTTATTGGCCGGTAAGCCGGTCGCTAAGCCCCTTCGGGTTAGTGTTATTAACTCCGTAGCTAGGCGGTAATATATCTAAGCGTAAACTTTTTTTTTTTAATAGTTTAAAGCTTATAATTAATATTAATTAATAAATTATAAGTAACTTTATCTTTTTTAAATAATATATTATTACCTTCCTTTATTTAATATTTTAATATTACGTTCTTAAAATATAAATAATATAATTTTATATTAAAGATAATAATTTACTTTTATATTCATAAGGATTATACTTTTAATTATTTATTATATTAATAAGCTTCTAGACTTTAATAGTAAATTATAAATAATAATTTCGCGTAGTACGTATTTATTATTATAATTTATAATTAAATAATTAAAGAAGAGGAGTATTATCTTATTATATTTATTATTTATATATTTATTTTATACTTTTATATCTTTTATAATCTATTTAGCTATTAACTAAGTATACTTTTAAGCCTTTATATTTTTTAATTACTTAAGTAATCCTTTAAGCTATTATAATCTTCCTCTTAACTTAATAAGAATTAAATATAAGTCTTTAAATTAACCTTAAATCTTATCTTAAACTTCTTTTTATATTTAAGGTTGTTACGGTTCACTCCGTCCGTGGATAGGGTAGACCTATGATTAGTTCTCGTGAAGAGGAGTATTAAGGAAGAAAGGTAAGTAGGCTTATACTAAATAGGTCTGGTATAAGGTATTATATTTAATGCTTAGGAGATTACTAGAATTATAATATAAGTTAAATACGGAGCTTATATCTACTTAGAAACATCGCTATCTATATAGATATAGGAAATCCGTATACTTACTAGGTCGCCTAGATCGCTCGTCATGCGTTCCTATCGTTCCAGCGACCTACTTACCGGGTCGATATCTCTTAGCTAATAGTCGACCCGTTAACCTATATTACTAAGCCGTACTTAGCCTCTTAGCAGTTTTAGTAAAACCTACGATCGTAATAAAGGTAAATTATATAAAAGTTTATCCTTAATCCTTTATTATTATATAATAAATAGATATTATAATATTATATATAATATTAATTATCTTTAATTACCTTATTATTATTAATATCTATATTACTTATAAAGGCTTAGACCTTAACTATAATTCCTAATAATATATATAAGGCGCGTATTATATAATTATTTATATTAGCCTTATTAAATCCTAATAATTAATTATTTAATTATTCTTATACGCTAGCTCCTTTATTAATAAGGTATATAATAAAGTTATTTAAGTAAATAATGTAATTATAAGGAATATCTATTATATATATAATATTAATATTTAAGAATAAATTAAGAAGGTTATAAAATATATATCTTATAAATTTTATTAGGCCTTAATAAATAATAGTTATATTAAGATATTAAATATTATAATAAGTAATATTATATTTATAATAGCTTAAATACTTTAAATTATAAGAATTATAAGTTATTACTTTTAATTACTTCTTCTTAAAGTTATTAATAATATTTAGCCTAATATTACCTTTCTCCTTTTTCTTGTTATATATTTAATAGTAGTTAAGGTTAATAAAATTATATTTTAAGAGTATTAAAGGTAAATTACCTCTAATTTTCTATTATTAGAAAGCTCCCCCTTTATATTTAAATTATTCTTATTATTCTTATTATTAACTTATAGACTAACCGCGTTAAGTTAGTACTTTAAACTCGAGTTAGGTACCCGACTCGAGTATTAGCGATTTAATATTAAAAATTAGAATTAAGTATTAGAATCAATTTTAAAAGTAGGTATTAAGTATTAACTTAAATAATCTAACTTAAATAATCTAACTTAAATTACTAAGATTATTACTTATAATAATAAGATATATATATATTATATTAATTATAAGATTCATAAAGTATTATCTAATAATATATAAAGGTAATATATTTGTGAAATACTCTCTATTAAATAATTAAGATATTTAATTAAAGATCTTTATAATCTTATAATCTTTATTTATCTAATAATTATTATCATCTTCTTTAATATTCTCTTTCTTTATATATACCTCTTTATTATTACTTTTATTAATAATTATGATCTTATAATTATCCCCTTCTTTATTTTTATTATTATTTATAATATAAGAAGTCTTATACTTAAATTTATTAACTTTTATTATATTAATCGCCTTATCTTCTTTAAATTATATAAGATTAGGTATAACTTAATCTTTAATATTCTTAATATTAATATATTATTTAACAAATTTAGAAAATATATATATAAGTTTTAAATTATTTACCTCTTATAATTCTTATAATCCTTTATAATAAAGAAGTTACTATTTAATAATTTATAGGATTAAAAGGTTATATTTTAAAAATATATTATTAATATTAAGCTTAAAGTTATTAAAAGTAATCTAAAACTTAGCTTAATTAAAAGAAAGGGATAATAATATATTATATAATTACCTTATTAAAGGAATTAAATATAATATTATTATATTTTACCTTATTAATAAATTTATTAAGTTTAGCTATTTTAATAACCTTATTAATAGCCTTTATAATAGCCTTTATATTTACTTTAACTTATAATTAAGCCTTAAAATACTCTATTATATAAAGTTAATTATTTTAAATAAATTATATTACTTAATTATATTATTATAAATTCCCTTCTCCTTTTAATTATCCTTAATTTCCTCTTTTAATTATTACTCTATTTTTATTTAATCCTCTTTTAAAGCTACCTTTTATACTTTAAAATCTTTAAGAATCTTTAATCTCTTAAAGATTATTATATAATTATTTTATTCTTTTATATAAAGCGTCTTCTTATTTAAATCTTAATCCTTTACTCTCTCCTTATTACTAATAGACTTAGGATGTATATTATAAGAACTTAATATAATTAAAATTTTATATTAACTTTATTTATATAATAATATATTAAGGTAATATAATAAAATATTAAATACTTATTTATTAATAAGATATAAAATTTACTATAACTTATTAAAGTAAATAATTAAATTATTTAAAGTTAAGAGAAAGAAAGCTTTTAATATTAAGATATTTTAAATATTATTAAGGATTACGCGGATTTTTCCGCTTTATAATATTATATTATAATCTTATTTAACTTATTAAATATTACTTTTATTTCTATATTATTTAACTTTATTATTATTTAAATAGAATCTTTTAAATAACTTATTTAAGTTATTATAATTAAGAGAGAATTTAGCCTTATTATTATTATTAATAGCGCGTATTAAGTAAATTAATAATATAACCTAATAATATATTTTTTATTCTAATTATTAATATATTAAAAGGGAGAAAGATTATTCTAATATATAAAGGGCTTATAATATGTAGAGGACTTGTAACTCTTATAAGACGTAGAGGATATTGTTAGGATTCTCCTAATCCCTAGATCTCTTAGGGGCCTAGCTCTTAGTTAACCTAATTAGGTCTTATAAAGAGGAGTATTAAGGGCGGAGTAGAAGTAGGCTTTATTAAGCTAGATTAGTATTAAATAATATTTAATACTTAAATATTAATATTTATATACTTAGGAGATAATATAATTTAAATATAAAGTTCTTATATACTATAAAAGTAACGCTATTATATAGATAAAAGAATTTATATTAAGATTAACTAGCTTAATTAGCTTAAGAGGCTTAACCCTTAAGCTTCTTAAGCTTCTTAAGTAATAACTTAACTACATAGCCTTACTTGGCGCTTGAGCCTGCTCGCTTAGTTCGGTATACCTACTAAACTAATACTCGTAACAGATATAAAGGATATAAAATATATAAGTTATATTATAAATATATTAATAAGTTTAAAATAAAAGCTATAATAATAATATATGAAAATAATATATAAAAATATTATTAATTAATATTATTAAAAGGATAAACCTCTTAAATATATATATAAGATTAAGCTAGGAATTATAACTCTTGAATTAATTAAAAAGTAATAAATAGCTAATTTCCTTATAGTTTTTAAAGTATTATTTAATCATTTAATATATAAAATCTTTAATAATTTAGGTTACCTAGAATTTTATATTTAATATATAACTTTAAAGGCTTTATAGGAGTCTATTAAAGCCTTTATATTAATAATATAAGATATAAAAGTATATCTTTAATTATTTATATTAAATTTAAATAAGTTAATATATTATCTTTTTAATACTATTATATAAGATCTTCTTCTATTAAATATTTAAAGTAAAAGTATTAAGTTACTTTATTTTAAAATAATAAATCTTAATTTAGCTATTAAAGTAAACTTCTTCTTACTCTTATTAAAGGTTATAAATTATTAATAAAAACTTATTTATATTATTATTATTATATATTACCTTATTTATATCTTATATTTCTTTTACTTTAGTTCTTAAATTAATTAATATAATCTTATAATATCTATAAAAGTACTTTATAAATTCCTTCTTATAATTCTCTTTATAAGAGATTAAGTTCTTATTATTATTATTATTATTATTATTATTTAACTCCTCTTATTTATCTTATATCTTATAAACACCTAATTTTATTTTAGGATTTAAAATATTAATATGATTATAAATAAGATTACCTTTATCTTTTATTTTAGAATACTTATTTATAGGCTTTAATAATACCTAATTTCTAAGGATAGCTACTTTAGTATATAATTTCTTTTATAATATTAATATAGTTAAAAAGAGTATTATATAATTAAAATCCTAAATAAATACTTATATTAATTATATAAGAAATTATTAAGGTAAGTTTATAAAGAGGATTTAATATATTTTTAATTAATAAGACTATTAATTATTTATTTTTATTAAGTTTAATTTTATTAATTTTAGGATTATTTAAGTTCTCTTCTACTTATTAATTAATAATATAATATAATTAATACGTATAATAAAGTATTAAATACGTAGAATTCTAATAAATATAGATTTCTTATATAAGTTTTCTAGATCTTCTATTAAAGCCTTCTTATAAATTCTAAAAATAAAGCTTTTATTAGGGAGAAGAATTAATAACTATTATAAGAGCGCGAATCTATTTTAATTATTAATAATTATATTAATAATTTATGTTACTTATAATCCTATTATACCTTCTTAATCATAGTAGATAAACTTATATTTCCTTCAATATCTTTAACTTAATTATCCTCTAATAAATTAAATATAATATTATTTAATACTTTTAAATTATTAATACTAATAAAGTCTTATATATTAAATTAAAAATATAAGTTAAATAAGAAATTAAACTTTATACTTTATCTTATTAAAAGTCTTATTAAGTTATTACTTTTTTAAATTTATCTTTTATTATTTTATTATTATTAGTATTATTAATAATAACTTTAAATAATCTTTCTTTAATTCTATAGAAATTTAAGATCTTTATTAACTTTACTATAAGATTATAATTAAAATATTAAATATTAAGAAGTATAAATCTAATAAAATATTTATAATATTAAAAATAATTATTAATTTAATAAATTAATACTCCTAAATAAGTAACATTTTATAAATTTATCTATATATTTAAAGTAAGAGAAATATATTATAGATATTTTAAGTCTACTTTAATTTCAATATAAATTATATTAAATTTTAATAGAATTATACTTTATAATTTAATATTATAGATTAGGATTAAATTTAGGTAAGCTATTAATAATAAATTCCGAAATTTTAATTAATTAATAATATAAAAGGATTAATTTAAAGTAAGAAAGTATTTATATAATTATTTATTTTACTTCTCTTATTAAAAGTTAAAAAAGAACTTAGTTTAACTCTTCTTTTATTATTATCTTATAAAATTAGCTTTATATTACTGTTTTATATTATTATAAATAATTTACCTAGGTTAAGAATAACTTTAATTATATTAATAAATTCAATTATTTATATAAAGTATATTTATTTATCTTAAAATATTTATTTATATTAGATATACTTAAGTTATTAAGTATTATTAAATAGTTTATAATCTTATTATATCTCTTATATATAATCTTTAATAATCCTTTTACTATTAAAGTTAATTAAATAAAATCCTCTTAAATATTAACCTATTTACTTAGGATTACCTTTTTACTTTAAAGAGGATCCTTTATTTTTATATTAAACTTAATTTTAATATTTTAATTAATAATAGTTTATTATTATTATATCTTAAATTAATCTTTAATACTTAGAGTTTATTTAATATATTAATTATTTTTATAAAATCTTAATTTTAAGTATTAATCCCTAATATATTTAATAATATTTTATTAGATTTCTCTCTTTTTATAAAAAGTTATCTTAAATATATCCTATCTAACTTAACTAATAAATTAACTAGGATAAATATTACTTAATATAAAATTTAATATATTAAGATTATTAAATTTTAATTTAGTATCTTAATTATTATTAGGGCCTATTAAACTTATTATATTTAATAGAGTTAACATCTTATAAACTTAAGTCTAATATAAGAGAGAAGTAATATAAAAAGGTAATATAAATATTAATAATATTAAGAAGAGAAGTAAATAATAAAATTCTAAATTTTTATAATATAAAAGCTAATTTAGGATCTTAATATAATATAGGATAATTTAATACCTTAATGATTTAAATTAAGTTAACTTAAATTATTAAGGAATTAAGAGGTTTTTAAGTTAATACCTATAATAGGTATCAAGTATTTAAGTTAATATCAAAAGTAGGTACTAAGTATTCAGTTAATTTCAAAAGTTAGAATTAAAACCCGACTTAATAGTTAGTCTATATTAAAGGAATTTATATTTAAATACTTCCTATCCTTATTACTTTTATTTATAAAAGTTAGATACTTTAATTAATTATTATCTTTAAACTTATTTAATATAATCTTCTTATTAATAACTTTTAATACCTAATTTAAGAGAGTTCCGCTACTTTTCTTAATAGCTTTAAATTTAATAGCCTTAATATCTATTACCTTATTAACTATCTTAGCGCTTTTCTATAATCCTTTTAGCTTATCTTATAAAGATAATAGGAGTATATATTATAAGCCTTATATTAACTATTATTCTATTAAGGGTATCTAAGTTAATATTTATAATAAGAATAGGAGATACTATTTATAAATTAAATAATTAAAATTAAAGATAAAGATTAATAATATCTTAAGAGTTAAAAATAAAGATAATAAAGAGGATTATATATATAATAATAAGTTATAAAAGTTAAAAGGTTTTAAGGGATTAAATTTACTTAAGTATACCTTAAGTTAAGATAATAATAAAATCTTATATTTAAAAATTAAATAAATAAATAAATATACTTTGATTATTTATATTATTTATATTATTTAATCCTAGGATATATTAACTTTAAGAGATAATAATATTAATTTGTAATCAATATAATTCTTTCTATTATTTAATAAGCTAAGATAATAATTATAAAATAAAATTTTTATTTTTAGCTATATTAATCCTTTATACTTAATACCCCTTATTATATTTAAATTATTAAAGGATCTAGCTATTATTTCTACCTAATAAGTAGGTATATAAGAGGATACTTTAATTAATTTCCTAATTATCCTCTTATTAAATAACAGCTTTATAAGACTTCTTTTAAGTAAAGATATCCTTTTAAGCTATCTTATAACTTAAATAAATTATAAATATGTTTATATTAAGACCTTCTTTATTATAAAGTAATTAAAGGCTATAATATTAAAGATAATAATAGCCTTATTCCCTATTTTTAAATATATACCTCTTATAATTAATAATATTAATATCCTTTTAAACCTTTATAATAAACTTAAGTAGTATCCTTAATACACGAGTTATATTAGCCTTATTAAATTCTATTATTTAATTCTTATTATAATATTTTATATTAAATTTATCTATTACTATCTTATATATAAGGTTATTTAAATAAATTATTTTATTTATAAATAAATCTTTTATATTCTAAAGATTAATATTAAAGTAAAGAGGAAGATAATTATAATTATTAAATTTAAAGAATATATATAATCTTAATTTTATAGAAGTAAGATTAAATAAGTTATAGAGGTTATAATATATTATATTATATTAAGTATAAGATATACTCTTAAGGTTATAAGTATTATTATTTAAGATTTTAAATTATTTTTACTTAATCTTTATAAAATTAATATTTAAGTTAGGGGAGCTATCTCTTTTATATTTATACTTATAACCTTTTTTTTAGGATTGTTACCTAAGGATAAAGATTAATAATAATTATACTTATAAGATATAATCCTTTAATTAACCTTAATATAACCCTTAAATTTATTTATATTAAATATCTTAAACTTAATAGATATCTTATCCTTATTAATTAAATTAATCTTTTTCCCTTATTACTTATTTTAATATTAGGCCTATTAGACTTCTTAAGGATAGTAGACTTTATTAATATATTCTTAATAATTTATTATTTTATAATCTTATAAGCTTTAGGATTGATTTTAATATTAAATATAATCTCCTAGCTTATATCTTCTTAATTAAATATTATAATAGTCTTATTAGAATTCCTTATACTCTTAATCCTACCTTCTTTCTTAATAATTATTTATCCTTTTAATCTAGTACCCTTTTTAAGTTATTTAATAGGTCGCGTAATATTATTATTATAAAAGTAACAAGGTAAGTATAAACTAACCGCGAGGAATCGAATTTAGCACCAAGCCACTAATTCTTAGCGATTCGATTCCAAAAGTTAGAATCAAGTCTTATAAAATATACTATTAATAGTAACGCGCTAAAAGGCTTGGCGATTCGATTTTAAAAGGTAGAATCGAAATCTAACTTAATAGTTAGTCTAGGTAAGTAGAGATTAGCTATTTTATAATATCTAAAATTATTATAATTACTATTAATTAACTTATACTTAACTTATTTTATAGATAGAGAAGGAGACTTTTCTTTCCCTTTATACCTATTATAATTATTAATATTTTTAGACTTAATAGTTCCTTTAATAAGATTTAGTAATATAATAGTATAGTATTATATAACTCCTTACTTAAGATATTAAGAGATAGGATAATATTTATTAAATTAAGTTAACTTAAACTATTGTTATTTATAATTTAGGTATTAAAGCTCTTTAAATCCTATTATAATTAAGTTTATTTATCTTTATTAAAATAAATATTTAATTTATAAAAAGAATAGAAAGTATTTTAAATACCTTAATTATAAATTTATTATTTAAATAACGCGGTAGGTAAATCTTAAGATATAATATTAAAATATATAATCTAAATATAATAATAATAATAATAAGAGAGAAAAGAGTAAATATACTTAAGATAATATAAATTATAAAAGGTTTTAAGGGGTTAAGGATTTAAATATTTCCTAAGGGATAAGGTTAGATAATAATTTTTAAATATAACTTATTAATTAAATCATATATTTATAATTAGGGGAATTAAGTAACTTCTTATTATAAGATATAATATATTCTTAAAGTTATAAATTAATAAGATTATATAAAAAGGTAATTAAAGGATTAAGATAAAGACTATTATTTAAAATATATATATAATTAATAATTTCGCGCGGCGCGTATTTACTATCTATTATAATATATATTTAGATATAATATAAAAAGATTTATACCTACTCTTATTAATAATTAATTTCCTCTTATCTTTTAAAATTCTTAAGCCCGCTTTTCCTCCTTTAATAGGAGTTAAATAATAGCTATTAAATTAATTTTAAAGTTAATCTTATAAAATTTTTTAAAGTTAAGGTAAATCTTATATAAGCCCGTATTTATACCTTCTTTATTATATAATAAATATAAATCCTTAAATTAAATATAATAATATCCTCCTTTACTTATTAATATTATTTACCTATTAATATTTATATCTTTAATATCCTTTTATACCTTTATTATAATCTTAAGGGGTATTTATAAGGTATAGATTATACTTATCTTATTAAACTTAATAAGTTAATTATCTTATTACTCCTTAACCTTAGCTTATATCCTAATATAATAGATTATAAGATTATTAAGATATATAATTATATTATAAGGGATTTTATTAATATTATTAACCTTAGAATTAAAATATAAAGGGAGATTATTATAATTAAATAATTTATAAAAGATAAGAGGATTAAATAGATTATAATTATCTTTAATTAAGTTATATATAATATAATAATTAATAATATATTTTAAGAGGAATATCTTATTAAGATTATAAGGGCTATTCTTTATAATCTTTAATTACTTCTTTAAAGTAGATAGGCTTTTCTTATTATTAATTATTTTATATTTCTCCTTCTTAATCTCAATAGGTTATAAGGATATAAGGAAGATTATAAAAATTATATCTTAATATTACTTTTATCCTTTTTATTATTAATATTAATTATCCTTTTATTTTTATATTTTTATCTCTATTAAAGTTATAGAATATTAATTTAATTATTTAAGGGAATTTTATAGAAATAAATACCTTAGGCTTTTCTTTATTACTTCCCGTATTATTATTATTTCCCTTATCCTTATTAGTCTAGTAGCCGGAAAGATATAGGATCTTAGATCCTAGAGCTTTTTTTAGAGCTTAATATCTTTATGAGTTTTAGAGTTTTTTTTAAAAAAAAATTAGCTTTAAATAGGGTTCAAGCTAAATTTTTAGCCTACAAAAAAATATTACCTAATTCGGCCTAGTTAAGGGTTTTTGCCACTGGGATATCCTACGATTTAGTCCTAAAATCGGGGAAAATCCTATACCTTTCCGGCGCGTACTTATTACCTTTATTTATCTTAATTTTTTCCTTAGCCTTCCCCTTAGCCTTCCCCTTAACTTTAATAGCTTTCTTTTTAAGGGCTACTTTCTTAAGTTTAATACTTTTAATAGATAGTTTTTTAATTTAATATCCTTAAGGATTAGGTTTTTAGCCTTTATAATTTTAATTATTATCTTCTTAGCTATTAAATTTAGGATTATAATCCTATTTAGGTTGAATTTTAATAGTAACTTACTATTAATTATAGA
>JAABUL010005842.1_pt1 | contig 14833 bp, 24 predicted proteins | sample 5559151 | NCBI WGS metagenome assembly JAABUL01 (sample SAMN10711876, study PRJNA513368) | rock metagenome | isolation source: Antarctica rocks | place: Antarctica: Victoria Land, Pudding Butte sud | reverse complement strand
CCCCCCCCCCCGGCGCGGCGTCTCCGCAGACCTCACTCTTCCGATGCATGCAGCTCGTGGTCTGGCCAATTGATGTACGGCAACATTTCTGCGTGCAGGTGAGAAGGACCCGCTGTTCAGCCCGGCGACCATGCGCGGCCACCTGGCGTTCTTCCACGGCAAGCGGCCGGACCTCAAGTACACCTTCAAGGTGATGTCTGACACGGTCTCATGCCCGATCGAGTGCGCATGGATGGTAGACAAGATCAACTTGGCGGTGGCGAAGAAGACGCTGTAGTTGCACGGACGCGGTACACTGATATGCGGTCTACAGGCACACGCTGTGTCAGCGCATCAAGCACAGAAAACAACTTTTCAGACTCTATCGGACCATGATCCAAGTCCTGTTTGCATTTTAAGGTGTACCCGGGCGGCCACTCGCCGGTATATTCGACAGAGCAGGAGGGCATGGTCAAATGGTGCGTCCCCTGCAATGGTGCCCTTTACTGCCGAGGCTGGTGACAGTTGTCCACCGCATCTGTTCCCTGTGCAAATGTTCCCCATGTGTCAAGCGGCAGCATCACGCCTTGTTCACGGCAGCGTCTCCTCGCATGTGCTTCTGACACAGCGTTCCCGTTTGCATCTCGTCTCCAAGCACCGCCGACTTGTGTATATGCAATCCCAAACCTGCCGCCGTGCTGCCTCCGCAGGTGGTACAGCACACCCGGCGGCAAGTCGACATCCGGCACGAATGGCTACTCTGCCGCGCATAAACCCTGGGCGGCGCCCCACATGATGTGACACACACTGACAGCGCAGCAGCGGGGCTGGCAGGGCTGGCGGGGCTTGCGTGGCATGATCGTCACTGACAGCGGCGGCGGCAGAGGCGGCGACGACAGGCGAATGACCGCGCAAACCTGGCGGTGGGCAGCAGGGGCAACCCTCAGTTGATTGATTGTTGGCACAGCACTGCGCCTGGTTTTGGGCTGGCACTGCAGCAGCCGTACCTCGTGGGAAGTCTCGGCTGACGGAGGCAGGAAGTCGCCAAAATCCTCTTTTCATGAATGTGAATCACGTAGAAGATGGTTAATAAGCTTCGACGAAGTCAGGAAGGTAGCTTTGATGGCAAGTGCGCCATCAGCTTTTTGGTGCAGTCTCTAAGTAGGTACAGCCATGCATTGGTTGGAGTTCAAAAGTGAAGCGCACACTGCCATGCATGCTGGCATCTGGTGCCGGACAGACGCTGCTTTGCGGTCACGACATTTGGCACACCTTGGGTACTTACTGGTATCCTGTGGCGGCTTTGGTATTGGACCAATTAACCCTCTGGATATATTGTGAGCTTCCTGCCGGACAGCACGTGGATCGCCCGTTGCAACCATGGAGCGTGCGAGTGTGTGTTGCGCTCTGCAGCGCCAACAGCAGCATTCGCCAACGCTCATCGCCGTCTTTGCGTTCCCCTATTCTTCACCACGCTGATCACCGTCACCTAGAGGCGTGCACCTGATGGCCTGTTGCGCGAGACCTGTGGCATCATTTAGGTGGCCACGCGGCGGCGGCGGCGGCGGCGGCGGACATCGCACCACAAACCGAAGGATCCGACGTGACACAGCAAGAAACACTGAACTACATTTTGATGAAGATCGACGGAATGAATATCGACATGCACCAAGCAAGGGGCAGCTTCGTCGGGGTTTGTTTATGTCCCGATCCCTGGCATACGTTTCGGCCCCTCTTTGGGCACGGACAGCGTTGTTGCCATTGACTTCATTTTTCAGTGTACATCCATCGAACAGATCTCGCGCTTTCGAAGCGAAGCCTTGCCGGCGATAGCTTGACACAGCCCGGCGACCTTGCAGCTGACTCGGCATCATCTTGGCCTTTCCTGCCACGCGTGCCACCTTGCCCGGCCACCGGCTACTGCTGTAGATGTTGGCATAATCATGTAGAGCAGCTTTCCAACACCGCTACAACGCCACCTACTGCATCAGCGCAAGAGTTGATCTATCACTGTTGACGCGCGCGCGCGCGGGCGATGCTGCAACATTCATCCGTCAGCGCCTGAATAGTAACAGCTGACTAAAGCCGTGGGCCGCTGATCGGAGCACGGCGCAGCGGTGCCGGCTGGCAGCCCAGACGTGCAGCATGTCGGTCATCGTCAGCAGGCGTGACTTTGGGCCGGACGGCTTCAGATGGCTGACGCTGAAGCAGATCCTGGTGCGCCATCTCGATGCCCATGGCCAGGATCCACGAGGACGGTTGCATGCTGCTGCTGGGATGGCATCAACGTGGAGGGTGACAGAACTGCCCGTTCGGCATACCTGAGGCTATCCATCACACTGCCGCAGTGGCGCGATCCTAAAGGGCAGCTGCAGACATCCGGGGAGCGCACCACTGCGGACGGCGTCGCTCAGGGCATAGTAACCGCAGCTTCGCAGCTGACCGGAATGTGCAACCCTGCAGTGGCGCGACCCGAGGGGGCAGCTGCGCAAGTGGGAATCCGCGGAGCGAACCACCCGACGCGGTCCCGTGGACGGCGTCGCGATTGTCGCGCACGTCACAGGCGGTGGCGGCCCGCGCCGCATCATCCTGGAGGCGCAGTTCCGGCCGCCACAGGGCAACACCGTCATCGAGGTAGAGTTTGAGACAGTGCATGACCTCCGTCGCTTCTGTGCTCGTTCAAGTGCTGCCTTCTCCAAGAGCATGCTGCCAGCGTTCTTCTTCTGCACCTTTCTGTCGGTTTCCGAAAACTTGGAAATCTCGGCATCTGGCGGTGCGGGAGCCGAAAGAGGAGACCGGGCTCAGCGGCGGCGCCATGGGCCGCTCACGTCGCTAAGAGAGAGAGAGATATTACACTGTTCCAGCCTCACTCAGGCTTACGAACAGAAGCCTTCCTTCGTCGTCCGTAGCTGCCGGCGGGGCTGGTGGATGACGGAGAGAGCACGGCGCAGGCGGCGGTGCGCGAGCTGAAGGAGGAGACAGGGTTCAGCGGCGCTGCGGGCCGCGCCAGCAGCGTGTGCTACTCGGACCCCGGCACCACCAACGCCAACATGCAGGTGGGGGGCACATGTCAGAGGGCGCGCCGCTGCGCGGGACTCGTGGGGACGCTGGAGGATCGCAACGCGCCTGCATGACTTACGCGCCTGCATGCACAAGACTGCAGTGAGGGGCACAGCACATACAGCCAGTACCTATCTGCTGCCGAAACGTGGGGTCTGAGGGCTTGCTGGTTTGCGAATCGCGTGCCGCCCCAGCCTGTCTCAGCGTTACATTGCCCCTTGCGCCACAACACTGACGGTGTCGCGTATCAGCGCTGCGCAGTTCGTGGACATCCACGTGGACGCTGACGCGCCGGAAAACGCTGACGCGCACCCGGAACTGGAGGTGCGAATCTGATCTTGTCCTGTCTGTGTATCCATCCCTATTCTCCTCCTCTTCCCATTCAACCGTCGTCAAGGCGATGCTCCTGTCAAAGCTTGCTTGCCTCGCATATCAATGGCCAGTTCACGCACCTGAAATCCGGCAACACCGCCATGACTTTCGTGTGTGATCGCAGGAGGGCGAGTTCATTGACGTCTTCATGCTGCCGGTGGTGGGACTCTACGAACGCCTGCTGGTGAGGAAGTTTTTGAGAATAAAAGATATTTTATTTAAAACCTGCCTTTGCTAGTTGATAAATTTAACTTTTCAGGTTTCTTCGTTTCCAAAGTGAATTTTACTTATTCGCTTTTCTCGCATGGCAACGATACTTGTCCAGATGCCGGGGTTGTCACAACATCTCCGAGTGTCACAGCATGCAGCGTCAATCAAACCCGTTGATGCTCATGCTCACCGACGTCCAGCATCGTGCCGGTATCAGCACTGGGCGGCAGAGGCTCATTCCTGCACTGAGGCTGCCGAGAGCCACGCTTCCATGCTCATCCGCAGGCGCTGCAGAAGGAGAAGGGCTGGGACGTCGACGCGCGGCTGCTCATGTACGCCGCGGGCCTCGACGACGGCGCGGCAGCCGCAGAAGGCAGCCCTGCCGGGCGTCCAGCGGCGGCACCTCTCAGCAGCCAAACCGCAGGAGACGGGCAGCAGCCTGCAGCGCCCGGCGACGCATCGTCAGCAGCTGTCGAAGCAGCACCGGATCCGCAGCCGGCGGCGGGCTCCGGCGGGGTGCCTTCTGCGGCAGACAGGGCGCCCGTGCGACGCTCATCCGCAGCGTCGCCGCGGAAGCCGCCGGCGGGCGCCAACGGCGATGCGGCTGTAGACGACAGCGTCTGCCCGCACTGCGGCCTTGGCGCGTCGGGGGAGGGCCTGGTGGCGTCGGCGGTGCGGGGACTGAGTCGCGTGGGCAGCCGCGCGCTGCTGAGCCGCGCGGGGAGCGGCGCCATGCCACCGCGGCCGCCGCCGGCCGTCGAGGTGGGTCGCAAAGAAGATTCGAAGAAGATGTGTCTATTCTGCAGCGCGCTGATGAGCCGCGCGGGCTGCGGCGCCCTGCCGCCGCAGTTGCCGCCGGCCGTGGAGGTGAGTTTTGTGACGAGGTCAGTTTTGCAACGGGATGGTTCAATGGATCTATTCTCACCGCTCTGCCAGTCGGTCAGCCTGCTCATCAGCAAATCGCTGCGCGGGCAGCGGCACCCTACCGCCGCGCCCGCCGGCTGCTGAGGTGGGTTTTGCAGCTCTTCAATACATCATCCATTTCACAGCCTCCTGCCACCGGCCCTGAGCCACGTCAATAGCCGCGCACTGCCGCTGCGGTCGGCTCTGGCTCGCGAGGCGGGTAGCGAGCACAGGGATGTGTCACAAGGCAGCGTGTCAAATGGAATGTCGGACAGGGTTTATGTGCTACATGCAGGTGCCGCTTGGCGAGCCCGGGCAGCTTTGCCAGCGCAAGGTCTGATCAGGCTGAAGCTAGCATGAGGAAGTGCTGCCGTCTCAGGTTTGTGTCTAGACAAAGCTTTCGTGCCCTGCAGGTGTGCATGGCCAGCCCGGGCAGCTTCGCCAGCATGCATAGACTGGACCAGGGCGGTAGCGCTGCTGCCGGCGCTTCCGACTCGGAGGCCACGGTCGGGCACCCGGACGAGCTGCACCCCGGCGACACGAAGAAAGGTGGCGCTGTCGCAGTAGAGGCGCTGGTCATTGCGTGAATGCTCTCCGCCGGGGGCTTTGGCGCTAAAGACCTGGATTCCATTCACTGCCCGGCTGCAGCGCTGCGGGTAACGGGGTAGGGTTTAGGGCTAAACCCCAACCCCGGCGTGCCGTGCAGCACTCTCTCAGCGCCACTTCACAGACTCTTTCCTCACACAAAGTGGGAATCCAACGGTGCTGAGCCCCAGGTTCTATTGCTGCAGGGCCCGCGCCGATCCTCATGAGCACGGCAGAGCTGGCGGCCGCCGGCATCGAGTCTGTGCGCATTGTGCCCCGCGGTATGTCTCTGGAACTATTGTCTACTTCCGTGATCTCCATTCCGGTAGTTTGTCCTGTTGTATGGTTTTTGCAAAAAAACCTTAAGGGTTTAGGGTTTAAACCCTAAACCCTAATACGGCTTTAAAACTTTTTTAAGACGTTCCTCACGGTGAGGTGTCGCAGGCACACATCTGCAGCTGTCCCAGCACAGAGCTGCCAACGGTGGACCGCACTGCTGGCAGCGTGACTGCCCGGGCATCGAACCGCCCCGGCGTGGATGCGCACTCTCACAAAGCAGGCAGTTTAGGGTTTAGGGTTTAGCGCTGACGCCCCGCAACAGGAATACCTGGACAGCCGTGCATGCCGAAGGTCTCACGTACAGTGAACAAGAATCCTATAAACCTACGCCCCCGCAGGTGCCCCGCCCCGAGATGGCGCCGCACGGACAGCTGGCTGCTGATTGCATGCCCCCTTGAGGTGGATCCAGTAACATTGGCAATGATCGTCCCTTTCACTGCACACTGCGCAGGCACCCTGAGGTGGAACCACGTAGACCGCTGGGTGCTGACCTCAGCCGCGTGTTGAAAGTAATCACCTACCAAAGTAATAATCTGACATTCGTCATAAACTGCTGGGTCACGACTCGCCCGCCACATGCACTGCGCAGGCACCCTGAGATCGCGTCGCGTGGGCCGCTGGCTGCTGACCGCCGGCACCTTCAAAGTGAATCATGTGAACCAACAACCATGTACATGAAGCCAATGGGGTCCTGACCCGCGCTGAACATTGCGCAGGCACGCTGAGGTGGCGTCGCGTGGACCGCTGGCTGCTGACCGCGGGCACCCTCAAAGTGAATCATGTGAATCAACAACCATATACATGAAGCCAATGGGGTCCTGACCCGCGCTGAACATTGCGCAGGCACGCTGAGGTGGCGTCGCGTGGACCGCTGGCTGCTGACCGCGGGCACCTTCAAAGTGAATCATGTGAATCAACAACCATATACATGAAGCCAGTGGGGTCCTGACCTGCGCTGCACATTGCACAGGCACGCTGAGGTGGCGTCGCGTGGACCGCTGGCTGCTGACCGCGGGTGCGGGCGGGCTGCTGCTGGGCCTCGCCTTCAGCCAGGTGCGCTTCCATGTTGAAAAGAACGTTTCCGTGCGGAAATTGGAGATCGGGGTTGGAATCGCCGTGTTGGTGCATGGCAGAACGGTGGCCTGATGCTGCTGCCAGTCTTGCATCGTTTGGCTTGCAGGCTGCGGGCAGGATCGAAGAATTGTATATAATTACACATCTGCTGACATCCTGCGTCTGATCCCCTGTGCAGGTCGCGGCGGGCATGGCGCTGGCCATCGGGCTGAACTACCACCCCAGCCATCGCATCAGCTGGTCGCAGCGCTGAGAGCGCACATCTCACTCTGTGAGGGCTACCGTAGTCACGGGCATGATTCGCGCAGCGGCGAAAATGGAAATAATTTAAGCGATTCGCGCAGCTTTCGCGCGCCTTGAGGCCAATTTTCGCAGCTTCCGCGCAGCTGCCCGCCAATTTTTCCGCTGGCTCGCGCATCAGCGGCAAATCATGCGCAAATCATGCGAAACCAGCAGCAAATGCACTGCTTGACCTTGCGAGGCCTGCCTGCGCCTCGCTTCTGCATGCGCGCAAGCTCCTGTGCCCGCTGGTGATCCGCTGCACGCTCATCAACGTGTGCTGCCTCCAATGCAAGATTTGCCTGCCTCTGCTCGGCCGAGATCCGTGTCACAAAGCTCCACATAGTGTTGAACTGCGTAAAGAGGGCAGTGAGGCTTCTTAATGACGATGCTGGGCTCGTTTGCAGCGGAGACGGGCGCGTTTCTTAATCTACAGTTCAAATGACAAATGGACGTTTCGCGCAGCACTGCTGGAATTATTATTCACCTTTCGCGCGGATTTCGCGCAGTGCTGAAAATCCGCGCGAAATTGCTTCGCGCAGCGGCCGCCGAATTATTTTTGCGCGAATCATGCCCGTGACTACGGTATACCGGAAACACGTTTAGCAACCTCAGCGAGCAGATGAATAGATAGTAAGTGTTGTGTGTGAGACATGCAGAGACTTGTGGCTTCTAGCTTTGTTTTCGATCTGGGCAGGTGCCCCCTAGGCGCCTCAAGTGCCGCTGCAAGGCCTTGCACGTTCGACATACGTCACATGACAAAGCGGCCCGCAAACGCCAGCTGGCAGCAGCCAGGCAAGCTGGAGGCCGGCGCGCAACATCAGCGCGGCGAGGGCGCAGCTGCTGCTGGACGTCCTGAGCGGTGTCATCGGCATGCAGCCGGCCGGTGCGGCGGCCTTGTTGCGAAAGTGGCTGCGCTACCTTGCCGGCGAGCCGGGTGCCAGTCTTAGCTTCAAGGTACATCGACGAGGCCCCCTTCTGCAAAATATGCTGCGCCAACGGTGCAGCCGGCTGCAGCAGGCAGCAGCCGTCGACATGCGCGGCTGCGCAGGGCACGCGGCGCAGCCGGCAACAGCGCATGCACACTCGTGCGCGTGTCTCTGAGAGGCACAATCGAGAAAGGTTTCTGGGTAGGCTGTCCGCACTGCGTTCTTGTGGTTTCTGGTGGGCTGTCCGCACTGCGTTCTTGTGCATAGAGCGGGGAGTGTACCTGAAGTACTGGTATGTAGCAGCGAGCAGATGCAGAGTTCCTGGATGCGGGCGCCAGCACTGCGCCGTGCGTCTGCTGCAACAGCTTGTGTGCTTCGGTAGACGATGTGTCGGGGCTGTCTGTCTGCTGTGGACACCTGTAGTACGTAAACGAGAAGGACGAGCTGGTCCATCAAGCGATCAACATTCGCCACAGGGCGGGCTTCCAACCCCGTTTTCAGGGCAAGGGCACTGACGGATCGCGCACGGTGTTGCGCGGCGCCACGGCCGTAAATTCGCCAGTTCTTATTTGACTGTACTGCGCAGCTATTGAACCGAAAGCTACTGAAATCACCGCACATCGCATCGCGGCCAAGACCACACTTGATTTCTGCCACAGGTGCAGCACAGCTGGGACCCAGCCACAAAATATAGCAACTCGAGCGGTTCAGTTCAAGCGTGCAAACGATCGAACGACCTCGAGATAACGATTGAGCTGCTGCACGGCTCACAATCGCAGTGATGTCTGGGTGGCAAGCCGCCTCCCATTCCGGCGCGTGCAGCTGCTGGCACAGCTCGGCATCGCTGCAGCCTCCGCATCGGCATCATGCGGCACGGCACCGCAGCATGCTTGCGAACGGCCGGCAATCGCAGAGCCGGTCCGCGCACTGGTGCCGCCAGCGCGACTTTGAAGGTTCGGTTCGTGATGTGCACAGCGCAGCATTTTAAGGTCTCGCGCACAGCAGCAGATGCTGCAACAGCACAGTGAGCATCAGATGCTGCTGGTTGTTCCTGCAGGCGGGCACCATGCCAGTGGTAGAGCATACCAGCCGGCAGCATCGGCGCGTCCACACAGCACCGGCTCGGACGGCAGCCAGGGGGCATACAGGCGGCGCCTGTCTGCAGCGGCGAGCAGCGCCGCAGGCGGCAGTCCACAAGGCTGTGTCCTGGGCCGCGGCGTCGATATGGGCAAAGAGCGGGCCTGGGAGCTCTACGAATGCGCAGACCTCCTGGTGCAACAGCTCAGCGTGGACCTGGAGGAAGCCCTTAGGTGGCTCGACAAGGCTGCCCGTAAGCGCGAGCTTGCTGCAGCCAGGCAGCTGGAGGCCGGCGCGCAGCAGACGGCGGCAATCAGCGCGGCGGGGGTGCAGCAGCTGCTGGACGTCCTGAGCGGTGTCATCGGCATGCAGCCGGCCGGGATGGCGGCATTCCTGCGCAAGTGGCCGCGGTACCTGGCCTGCGAGCCGGCGCAGGCGCGCGGCGTCGCCTGCTTTCTGCGGGAGGAGCTGGGCCCGACCGCCAGCAAGGCGGCATCGCTACTGCGCAGGCACCCCCGGGTGCTGGCCATGGAGGCGGGCGTCCTGCGCCAGCGGCGGGATGCATGGCAGCGCAGCCTCGGCCTCAGCGATGCCCAGCTGGCGAAGGTGATGTCAGCGCTGCCTGTGCTGATGACCTACACAGTCACAGGCATCGAGCAGCAGGCTGTGGCGGTGCAGGCATGGTGCCGTACGCTCGGCTGGACGGCAGATGACGTCGCCGCAATGGTATCGATACGACCGATGATCTTGCAGTCCGACATTTCGACATTGCAAACAAACTTCGATAGCTTCATGGGCATGTGCGGCCTCAGCCACGAGGAGGCTGTTGCCATCTGCCACAGCACGCCCAATGTGCTGGTCGTGAACATGGCGACGCCTGGCAACAAGCGCAAGCTGGACTTTCTGCAGCACGTCATCAGGCGACCAGCGGCAGCCCTGGCGCAGTCGCCGCTGTACATCGGCAGATCGCTGGAGAACGTCATCGCGCCGCGCACCTTCTTCTGGCGGGCACGCGGCAGGGAGCTGAGCCCGAGCCTGAGCCCGCTGGAGTATACGTGGCCCAAATTTTACAAGTCATGCGACTGCAAGGAGGCGGAGTTTGGCGAGTGGCTGGCAGCCTGGCGGCTGACACCAGAGGGGCGGCGCTGGGGCAGCAAGGTGGCTGAAGCAACAGCAGAGTCGCGGCGGCAATGACTGCTGGGTGGCGGCCGCAGCAGCAGCAGCGGCAGCGGGCGCAACCGCAGCAACCACACGGCCGCTGATGCCACGGCAGCAGCAGTGACAACCGCAGCAGCGCTGCAATGACCACGACCTGTGTGGCGACGGACGCCGGACGGCCTAGAGTGGGGCGCCTAGCCGGCCGCAGGCACCGGCTGTCTCCGCCTCTGCGCATCGCGGCCGCAGCAGCTGCGCTGGCAGCTCTCAAGGCGAGAAGCGTTCCTGACACTGCCCGCATGTGACAATGGAGTGCTGTGTATGCAAGTCTCGGCTGGATCTTGAGCCCTCACGCTTCAACCGGTGCCGTGAACTGATCACCGGGTTTCACCGACACGTGCACCTATCCCTGTTGGGCGCTGGCAGGCAGTCGAAGCACATCGGCAGATGCCAATTGGCAGCGCTGCTCCGCCTGAGCATGCTCGGTGTCCGCACCCGCGGTTTCTTTGATTCCGTCTCCTGATGCCTGCAGGTTTCCCAATCGTTCTGGCTGCTCGGAGGCGACTGCGTGCTGTGGCGGCGCTGCATCGCTGCCCCGCCATCGTCATCAGGCATCTGCTGACTCCATCCGGTGAGTCTACCCGCACCTATCCTATCTGCAGCCGGTGCAGGACAATCCCGACTCGGCTTTGTCATTTCAGACAGGATTCCGATATGCTTCGGCAATGCAGACCTGGGTGTCGACGAGCTGCGGTTCACACCCGCTGCAACAGAAATGATATCACACCCATCGGTGCTCTGCTCTGATTCTGTCAGCCGGTCAATCATGCGGCACGTACTGGTAAGCTGCAGCTGGATGCTGACGCTATCATCGTGATGCATGCAGGCTGCTGGCTGGTTCTGCGGCACGGCGCAGGCAACGTAACTGCCTTCAGCGGCGCTGTTGTGTGGGAAGCGCAGCTGGCTGATGCACGGCACTGTAGCTGCGGAAATACACAACCCAGTATTGTGTGGTTGTTGTGGACCAGAGTGGCCATTAGCTTGGCTCAAGGACGTATGGTTGAGCTGTATCGAGCTGCGCCTCGTGACATACGCCACAGACAAATGTTTAGTCATCGGGTGTGACAAAGCCAGCGAAAGCGCTGTGCGGCGCTGCCACAGCTCATTTGCAGCCTGGTGTGAGGCAAAGAGGCAGAATTGCTGCAGTGCACACGCAGACGAGGCCGCAGCAGTACGCATTGTCGGCCGCCCGGCGCGGCACGTGGAAGAGCTAGCCAGCCAGCTGCTTCACGTTCGCGGAAAATAGCAGCGGACAACGAGCGTACTTTACAAGTTGCAACCGTCTGTTCAACCCGGTGAGCGCTCCTGCGCCTCCCAACAGTGATTCACCCAGCTTTAGGTCAGTCTCGCCAACCTCTCCGCCTTCAGGTGCCACAACATTGATGACAGTGAGTCAGCAAGCAGGGGATCCTCACAGCTCTAAACGCGCAATTATGACACGCGCCTGCCGCTTTGGATTGTGCAAGCCATTGGATTGCGTTGTACACAACCACACAGCCGAGGCCAGCACCCATGGTCGATGTTGCTGCCCGATACAGCATGACCTTATGGACTGCCACCATGCAGGGTGCAGGTGCAGTCAATCGGCGCCCTCTCGACCGCTGCAGCTGCCGCCGCGCCCTGCTGCCGCCGCCCGCCCAGCCCTGCTCGCTGCCGAATCCCGCGCCTCGGCCGGCGAGCAGCCGTGGCAGCGCGCTCCCATGGCAAGCGGCGTGCAGCCCAGCGACGGCAGCTCGAGCGATGGCAGCCCGGGCGGGTCCACTCCGCAGCCGCCGGGCAGCCGCACCATCGGCGGCGCGCCCGCGACGCCGCCGCTCGTGGCGCCCGCTCGCAGCCCCGACGACGCGGAGCTGGACGGCAGCGTGTATGCGGACGCGGACAGCGACTGGGGCGGCTCGCCTTGTCCAGCGTGACGGCCTTCTACAGCCCCAGGTGAGCACAGCGAATGGAATTTGACATCATGACATCATCGACATCCGGCATTCGAAGCCCTCGAAGCAGTCTCCACCCCCAGGCAGTCGCGGCCGGGTATGCCGCATCAGCACGAGCAGCCCTCGGTGTGGCCACGCCAGCACAAGCTCCTCCATTGTGCTGACTGGTCGAGGACGATCCTGCATGCCTGGGTGCACGGCGTCAACCGCATGGAAACTTACAGCAGCCTCAACACATGGACAAACCCGCAAACCCTAAACCTCAACCCGTGATAATCAGGCTCCCACCAATGAAGGATGCTCACCGCCGCAGGCGCATGCCCAGCGGCACGCTGCCGGAGGCGCCGGGCCTGGGTCCGGCGGGGCCGTCGGCGGCGCAGTCGGCGCCGGCGGCGGGCGAGGGCGCCGCGCTCATGCGGCGCCACGCGCGGCGGCAAGCGCACAGGCTTCGCAGGGAGCAGCTGACGCTGCGCACAGCGGGCCCCGCACGTGTGCGCTCCTTCGACGTGCATCCCGCCGTCAGGTAAGCGCTTGCAGCAGTCGACTCCGGTCTGCCCTCACGACCCCCGCTGAAATCCCCTGGGCGCCCGCGCGTTCTGCCGAGCCGGAAACGTGGCAACCACAAGTCATTGTGCAGCGCTGTATGTCATGTACAAGCTGCACAAAGTGCAGCTGACGCTGCATGTCGCGCGGCCCGCGCGCATGCGCTCATTCGATGTGCACCCCGCCGTAAAGTGAGGAGCCCTCGGAATCAAAGGGTTCAGCGCTCTGCGAGGTGCTCACTGGCGGTAGCCCGTCGACAAGCCTTAACTTTGGTTAGTGGTCACCACTGACTGTGCGGAGGCACCCCTGTACGCGCCGTTTTCGGAATGTCGGAGAACACTCGACACTACCGCCGGCAGTGCATGACTCTGATTATACAAAAGCTGCGTTATCTGCAGCTGAAGGTTTCCTGAGACTGTCCATCCTTCTGCAAATCAAAATGGCAGCACGCTGTGGCGCCGCAGGTCGGCGCTGGCGGCGGCGCAGGCGCAGCAGACACGCATGCTGCTGCCGCCCGCGGTGGCGGGCGCCCTTCCCGGGGTGATGCCGCTCGCCGAGCCGCTGCTGGGAGAACATCGGACGGTGAGTGTTCATCTCATTTCATGCAGGAGATTGCCTCTCCCAACAAAACCCCTCCAGACTGTACCAATGGGAAGCGGCGACGCCGCCGGGAGTCATGCCGCCTGCGACCTCCGGCCGGTGAGTTTGCTCTTTCGAAAACATACTTTCTCAGTGGCAGATATTCCATTGAGACGCATGCGCGCTGCAGGGCGTCAGGCCGCTTGCTGAGCCGCTGCTCCGCGCCCACCGGCCGGCCACTGAAGCCTCACAAAACTCGTTCACATCGTTTCCACCGGGAGGCAGATGCCCGGACAGCCAGGCGTCTTGCCGCTTACCGAGCCGCTGCTGGGCGACCTCCAGCCGGCGAGGCTGCTCATCGTTCTGAGTCGTCAGCAGGATGCTGCAGCAGCAGCAGCAGCAGCAGCAGCAGCAGCAGCAGCAGCAGCAGCAGCAGCAGCAGCATGCATACACGCGACGCCGCTTGGCAACGGCAATGTGTGCCGGTGCCTCGGCGCAGCAAGGACCTGTACTTTGCCAGCTCTGACGTTGCGATTGTTGGATTTGACTGCCCTGAATGGTGGACTGCTTGGATCGCAGGTGTTTGGCGGCTCCGGCACGAGGCAGCAGCTGGGCGGCCCGCCGCGCAGCCCCTCGGGCGACAGCCTGCTGCCGGACGTGGACGAGTCTTCAGAGGACGAAGACTCTGAGGACGAGGGCGCCTCCTCAGAGGCGGAGGAGGAGACCGCGCTGGAGACTGGGGCCTACCCGCCAGACTCCACCGCCGCTTACCGCGTAGAAGCCATGCGGTGTGCGCACGAAGTACTTTCGCAGACAATCAAGATCGAATGCTGGGTGAAAGTGAGGCGTGGCCCTACCCGCCGGACTCCGCCGCAGCATACCGCGCGGAGGCCACGAGGTGTGCGAACATAGACACATGCACGAAACGGAGCTGCTCCAGGAGATAGCCCAACCCGATGTCCTGTTGCTGAGCTGCTGCACACGGCAGGGGAAGCCGGCGGCGTGACACTTGTTGCAGACTCGTTGTACATGTCAGCAGGTGGTGCACAAACCGCCTTTCCTTCCACAGGCTGCTGCGCATGGCGGGTCCTGTGGCAACGCAGAAAACCAGAGCTCCTTCATCCCTGCTAATCAACCCATTACTGTATACTCCAGTCTGTGCGCCTACTTGCGTGTAGGTTGGCGGGGCCGGCGGCGGCGCAGAACATGCTGTACCAGGGCCCCTTCTGAGGAAGCAGTCATGCCCTAAACCCTGGGCTATCCGCACAGGCTGCTGCGCATGGCGGGGCCGCTGGCGGCGCAGAACGTGCTGTACCAGGGCTCCTTCTACATCTCCATTGCGTTTGCTGGGCGCCTGGGGCGCGACGCGCTGTCCGCCGCGGTGCTCGGCACCTCCATTCTGAACGTCACTGGATTTGCGGTGTTGGCGGGGTTCGCATCCGCCATGGAGACGCTCTGCGGCCAGGTGCTGGATCGATTCGACGGACACAGATTGGAACATAGCTGCAAACGGATCTGAACTATCCCGTCAGGGGTCACCCCATTCTGAGCGTCACCGGCTTTGCTGCGCCGGCGGAGCTCGCATCCGCCACGGAGATGCTCTGCAAGCCAGGTGCAAACTTGCCTGACAAGGAAGAATGCAACAGAGCAAACCAACAGCAGCATTTGCTGCTTTTAGCCCCAGGCGCGTTCATCCCGAGCGTCACTGGCTTTGCGGCGCGCGGGGGGGGGGGGGGGGGGGGGGGGGCGGGCAAAAAA
>JAABUL010005840.1_pt1 | contig 14835 bp, 17 predicted proteins | sample 5559151 | NCBI WGS metagenome assembly JAABUL01 (sample SAMN10711876, study PRJNA513368) | rock metagenome | isolation source: Antarctica rocks | place: Antarctica: Victoria Land, Pudding Butte sud | reverse complement strand
TCAAAGCTAGGATAGTTGTCTAGTCAACTCCCTTAACATACAGCTGTCGAATTGATTAAGATCGGGAGCGCTAATATATAGCTACCGCCACTGCCGCCGCCCTGCGCGTATAGGCCACCCAAGGACTTTTGGTGCGGAGATCCGTATATCCTTCGCCTCAGCACTGTCTCTGTCAAACCTTCCAGCTGCAAAAATACAGAGTGAGTGCATCGTTTGGGTGGTTCCAGCGGTACATGTGTTTGGAAACAATGAGGTCAAATGGGGCATGCAGTTCGCCACTGCTCACCGCAGATCGACTTCCCGGAGAACGACCTTGACCTCACCTTAGAGACCAATAATGGCACAACACCTCCTCGTCGGGTGGTATATAGAGCCGCACCGCTACCATCGGCCGTAGGTCAGTTTTTCTATATAAGATCCATTGGCCTGCGACGACTACAGATCTGCGGAACGCGAGACACGGGTAAATAAGAAAAGCCACCTTACGGCCGGTTAACGATACTTTCATATATAAACCAACCACCCTTTCCCTCAAAACGAAAACAACCCATTAGCCCTCCCAGCAGCACCCCCAAACCCAAACCATCATACACCCCAGCGACTCTTCATCAACGGCCATGCGCTCCCTAGTCGCCCCCTCCTTCGGCGACCCCTCGGTGTACGATGTGGTGGACTTCCCTACACCAATCATTACTTCGCCAACGCAAGTTCTGATCAAGGTCGCTGCTGCGAGCATCAATGGCCACGACATCGTGATGGCGTCGGGCAAGACTAAGATGGTGCAGAGTTTGCCGTTGCCTTATCCTATTGGGTTGGACTTTGCTGGCACCATCCTGGAACTAGGCGCCGAGGTGACAGCGTTCGCGAAGGGAGATGAAGTGTACGGTTTCACGGCCAAGGGAGGTGCAGCAAGCACGCACCTCCTCCTCGATACTCGGCACCGCGACGCCGCATTCGCGAAGATCCCGAAAGGATTGACGATGGTGGAGGCGGCGAGCTTACCAGCCGTGGCAATCACGGCAGCCACGGCGCTCAAACGCGCGGACGAGTACTTCAAATCCCTCTCCTCCTCCTCCGAGACCTCCGGACTGCAAGGCAAAACCGTCTTCATCCCCGGCGCCCTTTCCGGCGTTGGATCCATCGCCCTCCAAATCGCCAAACACCAATACAACTGCCGCACCCTCACCGCAGTCTCCACCTCCAAACTCCCGTTAATCGAGAAATCTCTCGGCGAAGGCGTCGTAGATCAAGCAATAGACTACACGGTCCAAACCGACATCGTGACCGCCATCGGCAAAGGCACCGTAGATTTCGTCCTCGACACCACCGGGTTGGCAGCAGACTACCTGCCCCTCCTCCGGCGCTCCGGACTCTGCCTCTCCATCGCGCGGCTCCCTCCTGGTTCAGCGCTCAAGAACGAGGACCCCGATGCGCCCGCGCAGAGCAGGGTGGCGTGTATTGGGCAGAACGTGATGGATGGGTTAGATGCGGCTTTCAGGGCTTGGGCGAAGACGAGGTGGGGGGTTGTCTATGTGTATCAGAAGACTGAGCCGAGGAGTGAGGATGTGGAGGAGGTGAGTGGATTGGTGGGGAAGGGGTGGGTGAGGCCGGTTGTGGGGCGGACGGTGGGGCTGGAGGATGAAGAGGGGGTGAGGGAGGGGTGTATGCAGATGTTTAAGGGGAAGGGTGGGGTGGGGAAGTTTGTGATCACTGCTGAGTGATTTGAGAGGATACCCAATGCGCTGTAAATATGATTTTGATGAGCAAGATAGCAGGTAGTCGGAGCATAATCCAAATGTGCCGACAGTCATTCGATAATGAACTCCTTCGCTATCCAAGGCGGCGCATACGGCTGCTTCCAGAAGACATCAAACATCGGTCCGTGGATGTAGGCCCCAGTAATGTAGCGGAATACTGCTGGATCCAACGTTGGACGGATTACGAGGAACGGACTTTCCTCGTGACTTACGCGTGGGAACATCACAACGGTGTCACCTACTTCGGCAGCCAAAGGTGCGAAACCTACCAGGCCGGTCGACGTTCCAACAATGTTCGACGTTCGGGATGCCCAATCAAACATCTCTGTCACCTGTTCCATGTGCCATGATGGCCCTTCGTCGTGGCTGAGCTCTTCGAGAACCCGTTTCCATGCGTTTATGGTGATGAATGCGGATTTTGAATCTTCATCTTTGAACGTGTGAGAGTAGCTGTGAGCCAATGCCTGTTTGGCTATCTTTTGCACCTTCTCCACGTCAAACGCTCCGGCTGAAGAAGTGAAGCGTGTCAGACTGTCGACCAGGAATCGCAGATGTTCTTGGTCGTGGTTGGCGGAGGAGTTTCCGTTTCTTGGTCTGATCGCCGCAACAGTATCGGACCAGAATGTAGTAAGAGTGAACCGCCTCATATCTTCGTCAAGAGTGATGGATGAGTCCTCATGGAGAACCAACTTGTGCATTGCCTCGTGTTCTCCCGATTGTGTTCTCTCGCCAAAACAGTCGTTTCGGTGTATCATGGCATCGTCAATTGCTCGGAAATCGACAGCCCATGTCGGTAATTGATTGTTTCGGGTCTTGGTTTCGATAAAATTCAATATTACGCAGTCTCCATCGTAGCGCAGCGACATGAATGTCGCCTTTGCGTACACTTGCTCAGCTGTCAGAGAGTAATCAAAGCCCATTGCAAGAGCCCGCTCCAGAGCGATGAAGCTTAAAATGCCATAGATGTAATCGCGAGGATCCGTGGCCGACAAACTCCCGTGTACTAGTTTGGTCGCGCCCAGAAGCGTGTTCCCTCCAGCAGGTAGACCAGTGAAGTTGATCAAAGATCGAATCAAGTCTTTGGTAATTTGAGACTGTCCCATGATGGTGCGAAGAACCAAGTTTTCCGCGAACTGCATCGATGCTCCCAACCTTTCGCTGTACTGCAGCCGGAAGCTACCAAAGCAAAGATATAGGTCTTGAGCATAAGCTGCCTCTTGCACTACCCAGACCCGGGTATGCCAGGCAGGTGTAGTCCTGCGTAATGCACTGTGCAGTTGGACCATAAGCATTCCCCATTTGTAAGTCTCCGTGAAGGTCAGGTTGGCGAAGTTGTTCGTCTCGCCCAGCTTAATGGCTTGACTTATTGGTGAGTGGACAGACCACCCCCGCCCCGGCTCACCAAGCCATACATTCACACATGAGGCTGCCTCGTAGATGTCACCCATCATTGCTACCTGGTGACTTCGTTCTACCAAGTTACTCTGATCGATGCCTGTATGGCCAGTCAGAAGCTCGGGTAGAGAGGGGTCAGAGTGCTAGTCATCCACGCACATATTGCGTCTACCCATAGCGTCGGGGTCTCGGCTGTTTTTTCGCAGCCGCCGCAAGGCGCTGTAGAGGTTGTCGGTAATGCTTGTGTTGTGATTGCTGCCGTTGATCCTGATGCTGTGGCCCTTGGTCGAGCTGCCCCATGTGTAGCTCAGCGCTTCGTACTTGGTCCTTGGGTCGTCGACATTGGCGATCCTTAGACTTGCCCGTAGAGTTGCTAGGCCCTCACCGGATTGAAGATCCAAGAGACGGATCGATCCCTCTGCGGGCAGTAGTTGGTGTATACTTTCTGTGTCTGGCTGTGAGTTCTCGTACATGTCGTCGTGAGCTGGAAACTTGTGACACAGGTATGCGTTCGGGCTGAACAGGGTACCAAACAACGTCAGGTCATCCAAGCTTCTGCGTAGTATCCCACCTGGTTCGCAGGCACTACCCGGAGCTACTTGATGTACGGGCAACCGCAAAACGTGCAGGACGCTCGAGAACAGGCGCAATAGCACAATCTTACCGCAGAAACGTTCTCGTCACTGATTGGCCGGCCACAGCCGCCGCTAGTTCACGTGCAGATAACCGCAGAATGTGGTCGATCAGGGCCGGCTTTTGGAGAACACGCGGTTCCACGAAATCGCCGCGGCCGATTTTTGGAGGTTGCTGGCTCAAACTCCTGGCGAGTCGGCTGCTGCGCCGCTTCTCGGATGTTGGAGCAGGGATGACCTTCAAGTTCAGGTGCTGCGATTGCACCTTGAGCGCTTTCGAGAGCGGAGAACGTGACCTCCTCGACGCCATACTTGATCGTCCGAGCGGCGGAATATATTCGCGACGGTTTTCTACTTGGAGCAAGCAAGCTACTTCCACTTCCACAACCTCCTGCTCACCCTACGAGTAGCAAGCCGATGAAGGGCTAGGTAGCTAAGCTTTAGTCGACGATAGTTACAGAAAGAACCTCCTCCGGCCAGTTGCCACGCTGCCCTGCTGCAGTGCAGGCTGTTATGCAGTGCACTGCCCGCATGTGCGCTGTCCACCTGGATGCAAGTACCTAGAGAACATACTCTTGAAGAGAGCCAGATGCAACCCCTTTATGCTTTCTAGCTCCCACGAGACCACCAGATGCGATCGCTGCGAACTGCCCCACTGACACAGTCTCACTCGCGGGAAACCAAAATGTCTTCTGCGAACAGTCGAGAGCGAAGCGCCAATGCTCCCCCGTCTTCGGAGAGAACCAATTGACGAGGTAGCCTGAGTGACGCGATTCGGGCAACGCTGGCTCGGCGTCCGGAGTCGAAGAAAGATGCACGGGGCCGTCGAACGTCAGCTTGACCGTGCCGTGGGTCCCCGAGCGCGACGGCTTCTGGTCCGCAGTGCGAAAGATGACTTCGCCGTCCCTGATCAAGGTGGCGCTGAAGTAGCTGCGGCCATCTACTGCGGAGGTGTATTGCCATAACATGAGGCCGTAGGGTCCGATGACCGCTCGCGCCATGTTCCAGTCCCCACTGATCACGGCCCATGGCCTGGAGTTCCAATTCTTGTCCCGTCCGCCGACACGTGGAGATCGAAGGGGGTGCCGCCGACGTTGAGATGGACTTCAGCTTTACCGACTGGGACTTGCTCTTGCCAGTACATCTCTGGGGCGAACAGAACGCTGGCGTCCGCGTTTGGGTATTGCAAGCCACCAGGGTAGATGGCGGCTCCCTTGGACTTGAGGCTGAAGGTGCCGCGCTTGGTGACTTGATGGTGACCTTGGACGTGGCGAAGTCTCCTGAAGCTTGAAATCCCCAGCTTACATTGCCAGAATTGGTCGACCATACTCCGGACGTTGTATCCGGACAAGTCGTCACTGTTGACACGTCAACGAACGCACTCTCCGTGTAGCGCGTGCCGTTTTCCCATGCGACGGAGATGAGGCCGCGTTGCACGCCGATAACGTCGCTGACTGTTCCGCGGGTGAGATATAGCACAACGCTGGTCTTGCCGTCGGGCGAAGCGGCGTCGAAGGACCAGTTCTCGCTCACGGTACTGTTGAACGTTGTGACCATGGGAGAGTCGAAGGGCGTAAGCGGGTCAGCGCTCATCGTAATAAGTAGTCATGGCGGCTCATTGTGGCTGCACGGAATAGGCTCATTCGCCATACATCGTACAAAAAGATGAAGAAACCAGCATTGAAGCCTTCCGTGGCGTCAGGAACTATGGTTCTGGCCTACACCTACAAAACCCAGCCGTGAATGCTGACACTCTTGCATTAGAGATGCATAGCCTCAGAATCTTGCACAGCAAGGCCGCATCGCTTGAGGACAGAACGAGCGTCGACACACGCACACCCTATCACAACCCGGCAGCCAACAACGAGCAACTGCCGGACCTCTTCACCTAGGCCATGGACCTTGCAAGCCACTGCGCTCACTAGCAGCACAGCCTCCCACTCACCTGGCGACCAGCACCAGTGGAAACCAGCACCCTTGACCCATCACTGAAGCACGCTGGGGTGTACCAGGATGCAGCCGCCGTCGTATACGCAAACCTCTCCATAGCCAACGTATGCAACGGCAGTCGAGTCACGGAGCTGAGTGCCATCGCGCTTTCCGCCGCTTGCCACGACTTCATCCCTCCAGGACAAGGACTGCAACAATACCTGCTGCGATCCACGGCCGCCAGAGTACAAACCCTTGTAGACGATATCTGCGCCACTTGCCGGCGACGTCATGGTTGCTCGGCTGAGCGCTGAACAGGTAGTCGTGCCATCTGCAGCGCAGCAATCTGCTCTCGGGAATGACAACACGTACCGTGTACATTTCTGGAACAGGGTACAGCACGCGCAGCAGGTACTGGCATCGGGCACGTACATGATATACCGCACGCTCGGCTCGGTGATTGAGCTCATGGGAAGCAGCGACAACTTCATGGGAGTTGTTGGGATGTCGATCCGCGCGGGTCAGATGGAGTGGATGATGGGGCAGATGGGCAGGCTGAAGCATGTCCTTCGCTTGTCAGAAAAGGGGGTTCTCCAGCGGAATCTGCATGAAACTCGGCGTGAGAAGATATGACCATGTAGCTTCGTAGCAGTTCTCCTTCTCTCCCTTTCCCATGATCAAACATAGCAGTTGGTACTATGGACCGACGAAACGCCGACGACCGTCTCACATTTCCCCAATATCCTAAGGTCGTCGCCGCTGGGTATCTAAAGATGAGGCCATATTTGCGGAGTTCTGATTGGGCGGGCTTGAGATGGCGCTAGCTAATGTGCAGAAAGTGATGAATGTTGAAAGCCGACGACGCAAATTTCGTCTCAGCACTACTGAAGTAGCCGCGCTAAACCTATTCGGTACGAGCGCGCCCAGCGTTTAGCGGAGCCAAGAAAAATATATTTAGATCGCTCCGCGCGCTAAATCCAGAAGGAGTTAGGGGCTGCCAGGAACGCAAATTAGAGATGGGGCGCTTCTGCCGGAGCACGACCTGTGCTGGACGATGAGGACGTTGTGCTGTCTTTCCGTCCTGCAGCTGAGGGTGGTGCGAACAGGCAAAATTCGTGCTTAGGATCGATTGGCTGTAGGATTCGCCGCTCTAGCGTTTGCACGATTTCCAAGCACCACGAGTACCGCCAGATCCGCTGCAAAGACTCCTCCATTTCGCTGCAAACTCGAGAACACCAAAGTTATGCAAAGTCTTGTGCCCAGGCTTACCAACCTCCTTCCTCTTTCGGTGCCGCTGCCCTACATCATCGTCCCATTTTCATGACACTTCCCTGCCGGTTTCCCCGCATTCACGATGCAGGAACGATGCATTCGTCCTTTCAGCGTCGTTTGCTCGTACATCCTGCCTCGGCCATCTCTCCAAGGCCTGCCAAGCCCAGCACAAGAGACGGGACGCCGGACGGTTTGTATGGTGTTCGCGCCGACCACCGCCCCTCTTTCGAGTAAGTTAGTTGAGTTCGGAGAGGCTCAAGTGGGAAAGTATATTAGATTCATCAAGTCTTCATCTATTCCATCTACTCTGCACGATAGCCGCGAACGTCTTCATCTGTCGATCTAATTACTGTCCCTCAATACCGAGGCTTCGAGGACCATCCCGTCTCTTCTCTCTGCACTTCATCTTGGGCAGCAACCTTCTCCCAAGGCATCCAGTGAAGAACAATGGCTTTCCGCAATACCCTCCTCACAGCTGCACTCGCCACCTCTGGCGTCCTCGCAGGTGGCTACTCTGGCGGCGGTCCCACGGCGATCATAGACGCCGGAGTCGTGATCGGCACCACCACTTCTCTCCCCGCCGCCACAGCAAGCGTCAACAAGTTCTTGGGTGTACCATTCGCCAAATCTCCACCGACTCGATTTGCGCCACCGGAAGATCCAGGAACTTTCAGCAAGCCCATCCAAGCGAAGGCGTGGAAGCCGGCATGTATTCAGCAGTTCAACTATCCTCTGGCTGCATACGAGTTCACGAATTTGGTCTATAACTCTGCACATCCGAAGGAGAGTGAGGATTGTCTGTATGTATATCTTGGTCGAAGTGCGACAAGTCCTGTTCTATCAGCTGTGCTGACAGCTGCTTGATGCAGATACTTGAACGTCTACGCACCTTCGACTCCAGCTCCGGCAGATGGTCGTGCAGTGTTGTATTGGATCTACGGTGGCGCGCTTCAATTCGGAACCGCAGGTCAGCTGCAGTATGATGGCAGTGCTTTCGCCGCGTACGAGGATGTGATTGTTGTTACGGTGAACTACCGAACCAACGGTATGTCGTCCACTCAGGCCTCGCTGATGACACAAGTCCAACCGCTGACATGACATGCATCCAGTCTTCGGCTTCCCAAGCAGCCCAGCTCTCCCGTCCGACGGCCACAACCTCGGCTTCCTCGACCAACGCGCCGGCCTCGACTGGGTTCAAAACAACATCCACGCCTTCGGCGGCTCATCCTCCAAAGTCACCATCTTCGGCGAAAGCGCAGGCTCCTGGTCCGTCGACGCCCTCCTCACCTCCTTCCCCGCCGGCTCCAGCCCGCCATTCCGCGGCGCAATCACCCAATCCGGCACAATCAGCTACCCCGGCTCTTTTTCCTTCCAAAACCCAGTGCCCTCTTGGAACAAACTCGCCACCGCCCTCAAATGCTCTGGCTCCGACGCCGCGATCCTCGAATGCGTCCGCGCCGCACCGGCGAAGAAGATCCAGAAGATCATCGATACCCAAGCATTATCCTTCGACCCCACACCCGACAACATCACCCTGGTTTCTAACCCCGCTGAACGCCGCAAGAGCGGCAACATCGCGCACGTCCCCGTCCTCGGCGGCAGCAACAGCCAGGAAGGTCGCAGCCTGGCCGTTGGCCAAAACGACACCACCGCTTTCCTGCAGGCCGTCGGCATCACCGATGAGACTTTCACCGAGACTGTGCTAGCCGCGTACCCGCTCGGCGACGGCACGGCATACGACCAGATCGCCCAGATATTCACGGAGATTGCTTTCCAGTGTCCGCAGGCGCTTGTGTCGAATGATACTGCTAATGCTGGGATCCCCGCCTGGCGGTATTATTTCAATGCTTCGTTCGCGAATCTACAAGCCTACCCCGGCCTCGGCGTGTATCACGCCTCTGAGATCCCGCTCGTGTTCTCCACCTACCCGGTAGCCAACGCGACGACCCAGGAATACGCACTAAGCACCTTCATGCGCGGAGCCTGGGCGCGCTTTGCCAAGAACCCTGCCGGTGGACCTGGGTGGAATGCTGTTGGGACTGGGGCGGCGGGACAGGTTCTTGTTGGCGCGACGCAGTTGGAGCTGGGAGGGCTGTATCTTGATGGTGCTGGGGAGGTGGAGGAGGGGACGTGGGATTTGGGTGTGCTGGGGAACAGAGGGGAGGTGATGGGGGCGGGGGTTACGGTTGTTGATCAGGCGGAGCTGGACTATAGGTGTGGGCTTTGGGCGCCGTTGTATGCGCTGGGGGTTTTTGGGTAGGTGGTAGACAGGGATTTAGTCATGTACTCGATTCTCGTTGTTGTACCATGCGAGACTGGTCATCATTGCATCGCCGACATCTCGGCATTCCTTTCATCGACACCAGTCTAGACCATCTTTCAACGGAGTGTAGCTGGCAGCGGTAGCAATGGTCGGTGTAGGCATACACCACGAAGAGCAACAATTCATCAAAGTATGCAACTCGTCAAGCATTCAATCAGACCAGAGCTGGTGGTCCAGCCTAGGATCAGAGTGTGGCCAGAGGTGGGATGCTGGGCGGAGATTTATGGGAAAGCGTGATCGCTTTGGCGCTGGAGATGGGATAGGGTCGGGACAAGCTGCATTGGTCGCAGCTCACATTTTGGCTTCCCGGCCCTCAGTTTCTGGTATGGGTTGCAATCACTGTAGCTAGTATAATTTCGCATATGCAGTCTCATTGAGTGCTCACCCATGTGTTCATCCAATTCCTCTCTGAATGGTCACTGGCGTGCTCGTGTTCGGCAGTATCATCTTCATAGTCTTGCATCACCTGCTCTCATCCTCCCGTCCATCAGTCCCAGCTGCAAACTTCATGTTAGCTCGATCAACTGCTTCCACCAGATATCACAACCATCTCTCTCTTGCTACCACAATCTCTTCTTCCCTCATCCACATACCAACCATCTTCAACACAACCCACCATCCTCCTTACCACCAACAACTTAGTCTTCCGGAAGACTAAACCCGTGACAACATCCCTCTCTACCACCACACCATCGATTCTCCACCCACACCAACCACACCCATCCACAACAATGCCTAAACGCAAAGTCCCCTCCTCAACCTCCTCCAACGACCTCCCCACAACCCCCGCCCCCAAGCGCGCCAACACCCGCACCGCAGGCACCGACCCAGAACCCAACCCAACACCTAAGTCCAAATCCAAACCAAAATCGAAAGAACCAGGCCTCTTCTCCTACCTCTCCTCCCAGCCCTCCTCCACACAAGCCTTTGCCAAGCGGCCGGCGAAGAGGGTGGTCAAGACTAGCGTGCTTGTGCGGGCGACGGCTAGGACACAATGGATCAAGGATAAGGAGCGGGAGGTGGTGAGGCAAGTCGATGTCCTACGGGAGAAGGCGAAGGATGTTGGGAAGGGCAGGATGGTTAGGGCGGTGGGGGTGAGAGGGAGTGTTGTTGCTGCTGCGGCAGGAGAGAAGGGGAAAGCGAAGGAGGAAGTGGTGGTGGATGATGAGATTGAGATGAGGAAAGCGTTTGCTGAGGACATATCGGCGTTTGTGATGGCGAATGCGGGATTGGAGGATATGGCACCGGGAGCCGAGACCGCGACGGACACCGGAACGAGGGCACCCAGGTCAAGTGCCGCCAAAGCCAAGAAAGATGTCGTCGGCCTCACGGACCTGCCCAAGGAGCTGCGCGACGAGATCTGGCGCCTCGTCGTCGTGCAACCGGAGACCTTCATCTGGCCCGACGACAAATTCGGCAAAGAACAACCAGACCTCGCAATGGTCTCCCGCTTCATACGCGCAGACGTGCTGCCAATCTACTATGCCGAGAACATCTTCGCCCTCGACGTCTCTCCAACTTCCATGAGCCTGCGAAAGCCAGGGCAATGGGTCAACGCCCGCGAGCGAGCAGAAAAGCCCTCCATCATCGAGACTTGGGCAGCCGTGCTGGAGACCAAGGGCTGGTTCGGCATGATCCACAAATGGTGTCTGAGCTACGAAGGCGGGTCGAACCTTTTCAGCAAGAAAGAGGACAGGATCGTGCTCGTTTCGCTTGCCTTGCGCCAGCGCGATACTGGGTTCTGGAGCGCGGAAATGGAGTTGCATCGCGAGGCGAGTTGTTTGCTTCCAGGTCATGCCGACTTTGGAAAATGTGTGGTGGAGAATACGCCGAACTGGTTGAATGTTGCTGTGATTGATTTGCTTGATGCGGCGAGGGGTGGTACGGTGGATGGTGGGATGATTATGAAATTGGCAAGGGCGATTCAGGGTGATCAGGCGAGGCTGGAGGATAATCGGTGCTCGCGATCGTTGGGGAGGGTAGGAGAGCAAACCGGCCGGAAGGTCGATGATGTGCTTGCGTGGCCTTTCGAGTAGGGGACACCGGAGCAACTTCTGCGAGCAGTGTGTTGATGATTGGACAGTAGGGGAGCAGGATCGGCGGGCAAGCTGAAGTGATGGGCGGAGGATCAATGCATCATGCGACTATGGAAGGAGAAGCTGGGTCAGTTAGCTGGCTGCTTGTGAGCGGGTTTTGGTTGCGGGATCTTACTTGGATGGAGACGATGTGCTCTTGGAAAGCATGGAAGGGGCCGGCGGATGCAGACATGATGCCATGCATCTCCATACTTGATCTTCAGAGCGGCGGCAGAGATGAGCAGCCAGCGAGCAAGCTGCGAGGTCATCGGGTCAGGCTGCCTGGGAGATTCTTTCTTTGGGCGAGTACCAGATATCTCCATACCAGCATTTGGGTAATGGATGAAAAGTGCTTTTTCAATCGTTTTGGAATGCCTTTCCGGCCTTGGAGGTTTGTGCACTTCGCCAGTGACGTGGTCGTTGAGCAATGTCTGCCGTTGTATTCGTTCGCTGAGACTGGCTGTTCATGTTCTGGATTGACTGGTTTCATCGAAACATCCTTTCGTGCTCTGCTGACGTCCAGATGTCGTGAAGTTCGCCAGTGCTGTGACGTTGGATTGTAAACGTGGAGTTCATCATTGCTGAGGTACTGTTGAACGTCAAGATCACGCAGCGGTACCTCCTCGATCTAGCGAATCTCCACGATTTCTGATCCCCCGTCCGCCGTGAAGTTCACATCAAAGAGGCCAGCAAGACTGACTGCCACCCACATCTCTTGGCAGCAAGACCAGACTTGCCAGCTCTAGAACCTCATCTCCGCACACAGCCACCCCCTCACACCTCCCGCACCGCCCTCCTGACCTCACGCCTCTGCTCCTCAACCCCCCACCCCCCCTCATCGCACCCGACAAGCAACCTCCCCACCGCAACCGTCGCCCGCACACTCCCACTCTCCACCCACACCCTCCCGTTCCTGCCCACCGCAACTTCGAATTTAAGTTTCTCGCCTAGTTCCTCCAGCACCACAAACCCTCCCTTTCCCGGCCCCATCATAAGCCTGCGTGCGAAAGCCGGAGAAACGTTGAAGACAGTCCCCCCCTTGAGCGGACCCATACCATCCGCCTTCCCACTGTTAGGGCTGACGCACTCGATTTCCACGTCCTCACCCCGTCCCGCGGCTTTGACGCGGGCGTACACCGAATCCCCCGCTTCCAATTTGGGGCGGGTCTTCTTGTTGGCTCCTTCAAACGCCAATTGCCCCAGCAGCGCGTAGGGGGTTTGCGGGGTGAGCATGACGTGGTACGTTTCGGTGCTTGAATGGTGCACTTGGGCGACGACGAGATCGCCGACGCTGGGCGCGTAGCGGGCGTGAGGTGTGTCGAGCCAGAGGGCGATTTTCTTTGCGTCTGACTGGAGTAGGCCGGAGGAGGTTGGGAGGATGGAGATTGATGCTGGTGGTGCTTGGGGCAGGTGGCGGAGGTTGGGGCCGAGGGTTAGGGTGCCTTTTTTGCTTTCCGGGAGTTGGCTGTGAGGAACTGTTTCGCCTGGGAGAAGGATAGTTGATGAGGCCATGGTTGGGCTTAGATTGTTTGGGTGTGGATGTTGGAGGGAAGAGGTGAGGTCGAAAAGTTGATATGGGGCGGAGATTGCTCGGAGATAAGAGAGGTTGGTGGACCCTGGCGAGATCTCGGACTTTTTAGGAAATTTATTTTGGACTCCAACGAAGGAAGCAAGACCGACGTTGGTTTTCACTTTCACTTGCGCCCGATCATTGACTCCCTGCCTGACAACGAGACCACGAAGTCGCAATTTACCAGCACTGACAACACCCCCCTCCACCCCCAACATGAGCGACGACACCGGCTCCCCCCCCGAGCCACAATCCCAAGAGTCCTCGCGCATAGCCATCGGCCTGGCGTTCGGCAACAGCAACAGCAGCATCGCCTACACCTCCCAAACCGAAGGCAAGGCCGAAGTCATCGCCAACGAAGAAGGCGACCGCCAGATCCCTTCCATCCTCTCCTACGTCGCCGGCGAAGAATTCCAAGGCACGCATGCTAAAGAGCAGATTGCGAGGAATCCGCGTAATACTATTGCGTTCTGGAGGGATTTTCTGGGTAAGGGGTTTGGGGATGTTGATCCGAGTAATTGTCACGCGAGCGCGCATCCGGTGGAGATGGATGGGGGGCAGGGGGTGGGGTTTGAGGTGCAGGAGCATGATGTTGTCGAGGGGGAGGCGGAGGGGAAGAAGAGCACCCTCTCAGTATCAGAAGTCACGACCCGCCACCTCCGCCGCCTCGCCAAATCCGCCTCCGACTACCTAGGCAAAAGCGTCAACGCCGCCGTCATAACCGTCCCCTACGACTTCACCGACGCACAAAAGGCCGCCCTCACCTCCGCCGCCCAAGCCGCGGGCATCGAAGTCCTGCAATTCATCCCCGAGCCCGTTGCAGCGCTCTTAGGCCACGACGCCAAGATCCAGCAGGCTGGCGAGCAAACGCAGCCGCAACACCACGATCGAACCATTATAGTGGCAGATCTCGGGGGCACGAGGTCCGATGTAGCGGTTATCGCGTCAAGAGGCGGCATGTACACCACCCTCTCCACGGCCCACGACTACGAGCTCGGCGGCGCCACACTGGATAAAGTGCTCGTCGAGCACGCCGCGAAGGCGTTTGTCAAGCAATACGGCAGAGCTGGCGCGGACCCGCGCACGAACGAGCGCAGTCTTGCGAAACTGACGATCGAAGCTGAGGCCGTGCGGAAAGCGCTTAGCTTAGGCGCGAGCGCGAGTTTCAGCGTCGAGAGCCTATCCGACGGCATTGATTTCAGCCTCAGCGTCAACCGCTCGCGCTTCGAGTTGCTTGCGAACAAGACGCTTATGTCGTTTACCCGCCTCATTGAGTCTGCGGTGCAGAAGGCGGATCTCGATGTTTTGGATATCGATACCATCCTGCTTGCTGGCGGAGCCAGCCACACGCCTAAAATCGCCGCGAACCTGGCTTCGCGCTTCCCTGCCACGACTACAATTATTTCTCCGAGCACAGACCCCCATGCGCTCAACCCGTCTGAACTCACCGCGAGAGGGGCGGCTATACAGGCGAGTCTGATTCAGGGTTTTGAGCACCAGGATATCGAGGATAGCACCGAAGCCGTCGTCACAGTCACACCCCACCTCTCGCAAGCCATCGGTTTGGTTACGGGGAAAGAGGGCGAGGAGAGCTTCGCGCTTATTGTGGAACCCGACACCCCCGTCCCTGTCCGGAGGACGGCACAAATAACTGTCCCCGCCGGGGGTGACGTGCTGGTTCGTCTCGCTGAAGGCGTCCACCACATCTCCGTCTCTCAAGCGGAGAAAGCTGCCACCAACGGCGCCGGAGGTAAAGCCGACGATGATGATGATAGTGAGGATGAGGATGACGAACCAGAGGAAGTGAGAAGTAAGGTTTTCAAGGCAGGCAAGGTTCTCGCGGAGGCCGGGCTCCGGGGTGTGAAGAAGGGGGCGAAGGTGG
>JAABUL010005838.1_pt1 | contig 14840 bp, 13 predicted proteins | sample 5559151 | NCBI WGS metagenome assembly JAABUL01 (sample SAMN10711876, study PRJNA513368) | rock metagenome | isolation source: Antarctica rocks | place: Antarctica: Victoria Land, Pudding Butte sud | reverse complement strand
ACCGCCCACGAGCACGTCCAGGTCGAGGCGACCTGGGGCCTCTACCAGCGCATGAACGCCGCCTACCGTGCACCCGACCGCACCCGAGGCCGAGCGCTGATGACGAACCTCATCGAGTCGCTGCGCCACGGTGTCCCCGCCGCGCTGAGCGAGCTGCACACCCTCGGGCGGACCCTGAACACCCGCGCCGCCGACGTCCTGGCCTACTTCGACCGCCCCGGCACCAGCAACGGCCCCACCGAGGCGATCAACGGCCGCCTCGAGCACCTCCGCGGCTCCGCCCTCGGGTTCCGCAACCTCACCAACTACATCGCCAGATCACTGCTAGAAAGTGGCGGCTTCAGACCCCAACTACACCCTGGATTGTGAAGAGCCTGTTAACCCCCTGATGCTCCGGTGCTCCGGACTTAAATAGGTCTGAGGGGAGGGGCCTATCGGCCCTGGTTCATCACCACCGCAGCAACTGCCGCGGCAGCGTCCGTGTCGAGGTATGTACCGCCGGGCGTAGTGGGCGATAACTGTTTATTCAAATAATACCGCAGTGGGATGCCGGTTGGAATGTTCAGCCCGGCGATGTCTTCGTCGGCAATGCCGTCCAAATGCTTCACCAGTGCCCGGATCGAGTTGCCGTGCGCGGTGACGAGTACGGTCTTGCCTGCCCGAAGGTCCGGTACAATGGCCTGTTCCCAATACGGCAGCAGGCGGGCGACCACATCGGCCAGGCACTCGGTCAGCGGGCCACCGCCGATGTCGGTGTAGCGCACGTCGGTGTCTTGACTGTAGATGCTGCCGGGCTCGATCGGCGGTGGCTGGGTGTCATAGCTGCGGCGCCAGAGCATAAACTGCTCTTCGCCGAGCTCGTCCTTGGTCTGCTGCTTGTTCTTGCCCTGCAGTGCACCGTAGTGCCGCTCATTGAGCCGCCAGTTGCGGTGAACCGGGATCCAGTGCCGGTCGGCGACGTCGAGCGCCAGCTGCGCGGTGTTGATCGCACGGCGCAGTACTGAGGTGTACAGCACGTCGGGCAGTAGTTTGTGCTCGACAAGAAGTTGGCCACCCTTGACGGCCGCCACACGGCCCCTCTCGGTCAGGGCCACGTCCACCCACCCTGTGGACTGCCCAGAGGCATTCCATTCGCTCTCACCGTGGCGAAGCAGGACGAGGGTTCCGATGCTCACCCGCAATATCCTGTCAGAAGGGTGCAAGGAGCAGGACGGTGGAGCGCACCACGCCACCATCCTCCGCGCGGGATGCGCCCGACCACGGACTGCCGCGTCAATCATGCATTCACTGCGAATAATGCTCAGTACATCGCCGATAATGGGTATTATCGGCGCACTACGGATGGTTCCCGGAACGGGGGAACTACCTCCGCCGAGTTGGTTGATAACGTTCCCGCGCTCTCGCCCGCTGGCCGCTGTACCACTCCGTCGCTCATGTTACCCGGACGGTCGAGGCATTCGGCAGAAGTTCGCCGATCCACGCCAACCGGCTCGTCACCTTCCACGGCTACGACGCTACGTTTCCGGTGTCAACGCTGCTCGAGATCCCTCTACCTTTCAACAGCGTCACGCGGTCAGGACCGAGCGGCGCTACGGGGGATGATTCGCCGGGCCGCCAAGAACGATCGCTGGCTGCACCCGCCACCGCCCCCAACCTGCGCCGGCTCATCGCGCTTGGCCCTACTGGTCCACAACGGCAGCCGCCGGGGCCTGAACGCAAGCCCAGCACAGGGCTCGGGCAAGCTCGTCCTCCAACCACGGTTGAGAATCGCGGCAAGACCGCCCTTGAGATACCCGGCGCGTCGCCCACGCTCAAACCCGGGGACCCAATCGTCAGGGAGGGTGCTAGGTGCGTGGGTCTCTAACGGGTTTCTCGGGGCGGAAGCGTGGCTGAGGCGTATCGGTCCAGTTCGTGGGGGGTGTCCGGTGGTGATGCGTCGGCGAGTTCCGGACGTGGATGCTTCCCATGTCGGGTGGGGTGGGTTCCCAGGGTGCCGTCGTTGTTGACCGGCGGGTCTGTGACCTGGGAATTCATGCTTGTAGGACGAGGTTGAGTGCGCCGTGGCGGTTGGCTGCGAGTCGTCGGCAGGCGCGGGCGATGTTGGCTTGTCCGGCTCGGCGATGCAGGCTGATCGCGGTGTTGCGCAACGTTGCCATGACCTGGGGTCCGCTGCCTGCGCGGACCTGGGAGCGGTCCTCGTCGTAGGACACGTCGCGTAGTGCACCTTGTTCTCGATGCTCCAGTACCCCCGGATCCATCCGGTCAGCAACCGTGGTGGTGCGGCCTCGGCGGGAAGGGAGCAGATCGCGTAGACCACCTCGGTGCTCCACCCTGTGGCACCGCTGACGCGTCGTTTGCGAGTGATCTGGACGACCTGTTGGCGTAAGGAAAACGCAGCCCTCGTGCCACGGTGGCGATCTTGTAACTCCGCTGCTCATCGCGCCCATGCCGGTGTTCGGTGGGCTCGTCCCACACCACTGGGATCTGCGCCCAGGGCTGGGCCTTGACGCGGGCGTACAGTCCGGCCTGGTTGGCCTTGACGATCATCACGTAGTCCGCGCCACACGTCGTGCACAGCAGCCGGGCGGTCGCCTTCTGCGTGTGCATGGCATCCACGCTGATCACCCCGCCGGCGACGTCGAGGCCCTTCAAAAGCGTTCGCACAGCAGGAATCTCGTTGGACTTTGAGTCGATTCGCCGCTGCCCCAGCACGGTGGTGCCATCGTGGGTTACTGCGCCCACCAGATGCGGAGCGAGAGCATCGGCGGTACGGGCACCGCGCACAGTTTTGCCGTCGATCGCCACCGCCACCCGCTCGTCTTCCTGGTGGCGAGTCTTGCTCAGGTAGCCGCCAAGGACGCGGTCCAGCTCGTCACCGTCCAGACACCCCAGCGTGAGGCGAATCGTCGACTCGCTCGGCACCCGGAACCGGATCCCGACCCGCGCCAGCACCTCGGCGGAGGCACACGACACCCAGTCGGCAATCGCGTAGAACGACCGGGCCCCAGCGGCGACGGCCGACAACGCGAGCACCAACAGCGACGGCAACCGATAACGCCGCCCGCGGCGATCGCGGGGGTCGGGAACCTGCTCCAGCAGCGCCAGCAGCTCCGACGTCACATCATCGACTCGCAGCAGAGGCGACCACCGCGACAACTGGTCAACACAGGGGTCGATCGGCAACACTGTCTCGGCGGGCATAGATGGCTCCTCGGAAGATCATCGGATGCTTAAGACACACCTATGATCAGTCCAGTCCCTATGCCCGCGTCCCAACCTCGCCCAGTGTGTCGACCAAGAAGACGCAGGTCACAGCGTCACCAGTCAACAACGACGGCACCCTGGGTGGGTTCCCCGGGGAGAGCCCATGGGCCCCGCTCCCCTCAGGCGGGGCACTCCAGAGGGGACTGACCAGCCACCGCTCACCCAAGACAACGCATGGCGGCTTTTGGGCTTATCTTGGCTGCACCCCATACCGAACGCTCACCCCACCCGGGGTGGTCGGCCGCGTCTTCCCGTACAAGGACAATGGCTATGCTGCGCATACACTGGAATACTGATGCGTCTGCAGTCTGATGCTGGGAAAGTGAGTGACCATGGCTAACGCCGATAAGCTGGACGCGGCACCGATCGCTTTTGCCCCGCCGCGCGAACGCAAGGTCGCGCCCTACCAGCGGCTGAAGCAGGCAATTCTCGAAGGTGGGCTCGAGCCTGGTCAGCAGCTCGTGGAATCCGCGCTCGCGGAGTGGTGCCAGGTGAGCCGGACACCGATCCGGGAGGCGCTGACCCGATTGGAGCAGGACGGCCTGGTCGAACGCGGCGATCGCGGCCTGATCGTCCGAGCCAGCGTCCCCGACGAGATCATCGACATCTACGAGACCCGGATGGTGCTGGAGAGCGCGGCCGCGCGCATGGCCGCGGACCGCCGCACCTCGCACGATCTCATCCACATGCGCCGCATGCTTGCCCGAACGCGGGAAGTTAGCGACGACGACCCGGGGGCGATGGCGGCCTCGAACGTGCGCCTTCATCGGGTCATCTGGCAGGCCGCGCACAACAGCTCGTTGATTGACCTCCTCGAGCGGCTCAACATGCACCTCGGGCGGTACCCCGCCACCACGCTGTCCTACCCCGGGCGATGGGCGAAAGCGAAGACCGAGCATGACCAACTCGTCGCCGCGATCGAGGCGCGCGATGGTGCGCGGGCTGCCGAGATCGCTTCCCAGCACTTCACCGCCGCCCGGGACATCCGTCTGCGGCTGTTCGACGACGACTGAGCGCCCGCGCCAAGCCGCAGGGTCGACCCCCCTGGCCGCTATTGCCATACTCGGCTTTAACCAAGGACTGACCAGTTCCCGGGCGCGCCCATCTTTCTACGTCCTCCTCCGTAGCGTCAGCACTCAATTGGGGCCGTGATCTTAGCCCCCTCCCGCCCGAACAGAACACCTTGCACTGTCGTGTACTGACGTATACTGTCACATACAGTGTCGGCTCTTGTCTATTTGCGCCCCTGAGAGGCTCCTTTGCATTCGTCATTTGACGTCGTTGTCGTGGGTGCCGGGAACGCCGCACTCTGTGCCGCATTGTCTGCGCGAGAGACCGGCGCCAGTGTGCTCGTGCTTGAGCGGGCTCCTTATGCGGAGCGCGGAGGCAACTCGACTTTCACGGCCGGCGCCATGCGGGTGGCCTACCGTGGGGTGGAGGACATCGTCGAGCTGGTGCCTGACCTCACCCCTGAGGAACTTGAGAGCACGGACTTCGGCTTCTACACGGAGGAGCAGTTCTTCGACGACATCGCCCGGGTCACCGAGCATCGTGCTGATCCTGAATTGGTCGATATCCTGGTCAGCCGTAGCTTTGCCACGCTGAAGTGGATGCGACACAAGGGTATCCGCTTCATGCCGATATACGGTCGGCAGGCGTTCAAGATCAACGGACAGTTCACGTTCTGGGGTGGTCTGACGCTAGAGGCCGCTGGAGGCGGCCCTGGACTGGTCGACGGCCTGACGAAGTCGGCCAGCGACGCAGGAGCGCACATTGAGTACGGCGCTCGAGCGTTGTCCCTGCTCACCGACGAGAGTCGTGTCGTGGGAGTCCGTATCCGCCACGACGGCATCACGAAGGAGATACGTGCCGGCGCAGTGGTGCTGGCATCGGGTGGCTTCCAGGCCAACCCCGAGTGGCGGACCCGCTACCTCGGGCCAGGCTGGGACCTGGCGAAGGTCCGCGGGACTCGGTTCAACACCGGCGGCGGGATCCGGATGGCCCTCGAGATCGGAGCCGCAGCGTGGGGCAACTGGTCGGGCGCCCACGCAGTGGCATGGGAGTTCAACGCTCCGCCCTTCGGTGATCTTGCCGTCGGTGACGGGTTCCAGAAGCACAGCTACCCCTTCTCCATCATGGTCAATCTCCGCGGCGAGCGGTTCCTTGATGAGGGAGCGGACTTCCGCAACTACACCTACGCCAAATATGGGCATGTCATCCTCGCCCAGCCCGGGCAGGTCGCGTGGCAGGTCTTCGACCAGAAGGTGACACATCTACTCCGCGATGAGTACCGCATTCGCCAGGTCACCAAGGTGACCGCCCCAACTCTTGAGGGTCTGGCGGACAAGATGGACGGTGTCAACAAGGAAATCTTTCTCCAGACCGTCGGCAAGTATAACGATGCCGTTACAAAGGACGTCCCGTTCGACCCCAATGCCAAGGACGGCCGGCGGACAGCGGGCCTCTCCATCGACAAGACGAACTGGGCAAACACGTTGGACGAGGGTCCGTTCGAGGCGTACGCCGTGACTTGCGGGATCACATTCACTTTCGGCGGCCTGCGGATTTCGACCGACGCGCAGGTGATCGACGAGGAAGGAGAACCTATCCCCGGCCTCTTTGCCTGTGGAGAGCTCGTGGGTGGAATATTCTATTTCAACTACCCGGGCGGCAGCGGTCTCACCAACGGATCCGTATTCGGCAGGATCGCCGGGGCCAGCGCCGGTGCCACCACGCGGTGAAGGTCCGGTGAACCCACCTCTCCTAACCGTTTTCGGTCCCAGGTGAGTCCACCAAGCCGTCCGTGGCAGTGTCCAGTAATCGCGGCACCAACGGTGACGCGGGGGAATATCTCCACGCCGACGAGACCAACACGTCGGCCACACTGCAGTTCGAGATCCCGCCAGGGTGCGCCGCCACGATCTGGTATCGGGGACTTCGGAGCGATCAGTGACGTTTACGCGGTTCTACCGTCGGTTCGTGTAGCTACGTCGGTGCTGGACGCGAGCCGGTTTGACGAGCCGACTTTGTCCGGCCAGCCATGACGAGCGAACCGGGCGGTGGCCTCAACCTGGATCCACGGTCTGAATTCGTCGGACATTATTTCCGCGAGTGGGTTATCCATTTCACTGCCTGGCGCGCACGTTTGATCTGCGGAGTCGCTCCAGGCTGTGAGCCGTTTGACAGCCCTCGGGCGTCCCCGCCACGGTGCCAGGCGGGACGTGTCCATCTTTGACTCCGGAAGCGTTGTCGTACCAGCTATTTGGCTCAGTGCCGGTGACTGTTAGTTCAGCTGCGACGCCAGTAGCGTGCTCCCGCAAGACGGTAGCTCAGCGGACGCCGGCAGTGAAATGGATAAGCCACTTCCGCGATTTTTGATGGTTACGCTCATGGTGTGGTTTCGGAGGCAGCCGGGGTCTGCCGGTCTGCCCGGCTTTTCCACTTCTGATCCTCCGGTTGCGCCCGTTGGCTGGTTGGTCAGGCTGCTGCTGTGGTAGGTGGCCAGGTGGCGGTGGCAGCGTCGAAGAGTTGTTGCCACCCGGTTTCCCAGGGCCAGTTCCGGGGTAGGTGCAGGGTTGGTCGGCGTCCGGAGGTGGCGATGCGGGCGGGCACGCTGATCAGGTGGGCGCGCAGGCTCGCGGTGGTGGCCTTGCCGTCGAGCAGGCGCGGACCGGGTCGCGGCGTCGGCATCCACCGCCCACACCGGCACCTCCGCCGGCAGGTGACCGGCCTCCCGGACCCGCGAGGCGATCTCGACCGCGGCGGGCAGGTCGTAACCGCACGGCGCGACCACCACCAGGTCCGCTCGGCTGCGGGCGACCGCCTCCCAGGTCGTCGCCGCTGACCGCTGACCCGCTCACCGAGGGTCGGCGCGCCCCCGGCCGCCGCCACCATGTCGGCACCCAGTGCCCCGCGAGTGAACGGCGGGTCGGTCCACTCCAACACCGCCACCCGTGGTCGGTCTCTGCCCGCCACCGCCGCCCCCACCCGGTCAAGCCGGGCCTCCAACGCAGCGACCAACCGGTGCGCCGCCGACGCGCGACCCGCGTGCTGGCCCACCGTGAAGATGGAGGCCAGCACCTCGCTCAGCGTGCCCGGGTCGACGGTGAGCACCTCCGCCCGGCAACCCAGGTACGCCAGCGCCCGTCGACATTGCCGACGTCCACCGCACACACCGCGCACAGATCCTGGGTGAGGACCGATTGAGCTCACCCAAGGCGTCCGCGTCGAGGAGATACAGATCCTCACCGGCCGCCAGCCGGGACCGGACCTCGGCGTCGATCTGGCCCGGAGTCAACCCCGCGGTCAACGCCGACACGATGCGCCGCGACCGGGCCTCCGGGGGAAAGTCGCACTCGAAGGTGACCTCGACGACATCATCACCCGCACCGAGGGCAAAAATAATCTCGGTGATCGAGGGCAGCAACGACACAATCCGCACCACCCGATGCTATCGGCCACCCAACCCCAACTCACCGACCCCCGGACCACCCGATACGGGGCCACTACCGTGGGTGGAGCTTCTCCCCCGGGCAGCTCGGCCGGGAGGCCAGGTAGTAGAAGTGTGAGGGAACGCCGTGTTCGAGAGGTTCACCGACCGTGCGAGGCGCGTCGTGGTGCTGGCGCAAGAGGAAGCCAGGATGCTCAACCACAACTACATCGGCACCGAGCACATCCTGCTCGGCCTCGTCCATGAGGGCGACGGCGCGGCGGCCAAAGCACTGGAATCGCTGGGCATCTCCCTGGAGGGGGTGCGGGCCCAGGTGCAGGAGATCATCGGCCAGGGCCAACAGACCCCGACCGGGCACATCCCCTTCACCCCGCGGGCCAAGAAGGTCCTCGAGCTGAGTCTGCGGGAGGCCCTGCAATTGGGGCACAACTACATCGGCACCGAGCACATCCTGTTGGGCCTGATCCGCGAGGGCGAAGGGGTCGCCGCCCAGGTGCTGGTCAAGCTCGGCGCCGACCTGCCCCGGGTGCGCCAGCAGGTCATCCAGCTGCTGTCCAGCGGGCAGGGCAAGGAGCCTGCCGAGGCGGGCAAGCGCTCCAGCCAAGACATTCCGGCCACGTCGGTGGTGCTCGATCAGTTCGGTCGCAACCTGACCCAGGCCGCGCGGGAGGGCACCCTGGACCCGGTGATCGGGCGGGGCAAGGAAATCGAGCGGGTGATGCAGGTGCTCTCGCGGCGCACCAAGAACAACCCGTGCCTGGTCGGGGAGGCCGGGGTCGGCAAGACCGCCGTCGCCGAGGGGTTGGCGCAGGCCATCGTGTCCGGTGAGGTGCCCGAGACGCTCACCGGCAAGCAGCTGTACACCCTGGACATGGGTTCGCTGGTGGCCGGCAGCCGCTACCGCGGTGACTTCGAGGAGCGGCTGAAGAAGGTGCTCAAGGAGATCCGCACCCGCGGGGACATCATCTTGTTCATCGACGAGCTGCACACCCTGGTCGGTGCGGGTGCCGCCGAAGGCGCGATCGACGCCGCCTCGATCCTCAAGCCGATGCTGGCCCGCGGTGAGTTGCAGACCATCGGCGCCACCACCCTGGATGAGTACCGCAAGTACGTGGAGAAGGACGCCGCCCTGGAGCGCCGTTTCCAACCGGTACGGGTGGGTGAGCCCAGCGTGGAGCAGACCATCGAGATCCTCAAGGGTTTGCGCGACCGCTACGAGGCCCATCACCGGGTCTCGTTCACCGATAGTGCCCTGGTCGCGGCGGCCACCCTGGCCGACCGCTACATCTCCGACCGTTTCCTGCCGGACAAGGCCATCGACCTCATCGACGAGGCCGGTGCCCGGATCCGGATCCGGCGGATGACCGCACCCCCGGACCTGCGGGAGCTCGACGAGACGATCGCAGCCACCCGCCGGGAGAAGGAGTCGGCGATCGACGCCCAGGACTTCGAGAAGGCCGCGAGCCTGCGCGACACCGAGAAGCAGCTGTGCACCCAGAGGGGTGAGCGGGAAAAGCAGTGGCGCGCCGGTGACCTGGACGTGGTCGCCGAGGTCGACGACGAGCAGATCGCGCAGGTACTGGGCAACTGGACCGGTATCCCGGTGTTCAAGCTGACCGAGCAGGAAACCACCCGGCTGCTGCGCATGGAGGAGGAGATCCACCAGCGCATCATCGGCCAACGCGAAGCGGTCACCTCGGTGGCCAAAGCCATCCGCCGCACCCGGGCCGGGCTGCACGACCCCAAACGCCCCAGCGGCTCCTTCATCTTCGCCGGACCCTCCGGTGTCGGGAAGACCGAGCTCAGCAAGGCGCTGGCGAACTTCTTGTTCGGCGATGATGATGCGCTCATCCAGATCGACATGAGCGAGTTCCACGACCAGTTCACCGCCTCCCGACTGTTCGGCGCACCCCCCGGGTACGTCGGCTACGAGGAAGGCGGCCAGCTCACCGAGAAGGTACGCCGCAAACCGTTCAGCGTCGTCCTCTTCGATGAGATCGAGAAAGCCCACCAGGACATCTACAACACCCTGCTGCAGGTGCTGGAAGACGGTCGTTTGACCGACGGGCAGGGACGCACGGTGAACTTCAAGAACACCGTCCTGATCTTCACCTCCAACCTCGGCACCAGCGACATCTCCAAGGCCGTCGGCCTTGGCTTCACCAACGGTTCAGGTGCCGAAGCCACCTACGACCGGATGAAGCAGAAGGTAAACGACGAACTGAAGAAACACTTCCGCCCGGAATTCCTCAATCGCATCGACGACATCGTGGTGTTCCACCAGCTCACAACCGCCCAGATCGTGCAGATGGTCGACCTGATGATCACCCGGGTCGAGACGGCGATGAGAAACAAGGACATGGGCATCGAGATCACCGATCAGGCCAAGCAACTGCTCGCCAAGCGCGGTTTCGACCCCGTGCTCGGTGCCCGACCGCTGCGACGCACCATTCAACGCGAGATCGAAGACCAACTGTCGGAGAAGATCCTGTTCGGACAGATCCAGCCCGGCCAGATCGTGGTCATCGACGTCGAGGGCTGGGACGGTGAAAGCGCCGGCGAAGATGCCACGTTCACCTTCCGCGGCGAGGCCAAGCCTGCCTCGGTGCCCGACGCCCCCCCGATCGACCTGGCCAAAGCCGCCGAAACCGGCGGCACCCGCCCGGAGTCCGCACCGTGAGCTGACCGGGGGAAGCGAGGAGGGCAATCAGAGCAGTGCCACCGGAGGCAGCGCGGCACCGCTTACGCCCGGTTCCCTGCTGGTGAGGGTTCCCCTTGTGCCCTCGGCGATGGGCGGTTCCAGTGTGGCGCCCGTTGGAGACGGTGTCCGGGTCCTCCTGGGCGTGTCCCCAGCCGCACGGTAGCGGTGGGGTCAGCACCCTCGGATCGGGTTACCGTGATCGGTCGCGGTGTCGGATCGGGTCGTGTTCGCGTCCGCGGGCGGCCGGTGTTTCCTGCCCGCCGGGTGTGCGGGTCGCGAGTTGTTCGGCGACGCTGCGCGGATGCGACAAGCCCGCCAGGCGGCCCGCCTCGGCACCGTCGGAGAACATGGTGCGCGGCGGAGCAGGTGATTGCTCCGCCGCGGGGCGCTCTGCGGTGGTGTTGCCCGCGCGGAGCTGCGTGCGTGCGGTGTCGGGGTCGATGCCGTCACGGGCTAGCGCTGACAGGTAGTCCTCCGCGAAGCTGTCCCTTGAGGAATCGTCGACAGTGTCGAGGTCCCGGTCGGTGCCGGGTCGGTCGGTGCTCGCGCTGTCGCGGTGGGCGGCGGCGTCCTCCCGGACCCGTTGGGGGTCGATGTTCTCGGCGCGGGCCCGCAGGACCGACCCCGCATCCCGGTCTCGGGTGTCGGCCGGCACCGCCGCTGTGCCGTTCGCATGGTCTTGCTCGGCGCTGGCGGTGGCCAGGCGCCACCGCAGTACCCGGGCGGCGCTGTCCGCGCCGCGCAGCGGCCGGCTCGCTGCGGCAGCGGCCAGCTCCGCCCGCGGGTCGCCACCGTTGTTCTCGATGTGGTGCAACCCCGCGCGCAGGGCGGGCCATGCCGGGTCGGTGAGCACCGCCTCGGCCGTGGCTGGGATCGCCGCGGACACCACGTCGCGCAGCCGGGCGTCGTGCTCACCGCTTCCCGGGGTCGCGGCCATCGTGTCCGCTCGCTGCTGAATGTCGCGGCGGCTGAACCCGCCGGGGTCCGGGATCGTGCCGCCTCGTCCAGCGTGTTGTGTCGGCTGCTCGGCGCTGGCGTGGTCGCTGGCACGCTCCGGGGCCGGGCCGCTCACCCGGTCCGCTGCAGGCTCGGTGCGCACCGGCTGCGGCAGTGCCCGCTCCGCGTCGCGGGCGGCCCGCAGTTGTTGTTGTCGGCGCCCGTCGGCCACCGCCAGGCCGGCGGACAGCATCACCCGCGCGACGGTGGCCACCTCGTTGTGCATCTCGTGGGTCTCGTCGTGGGGTGCGCTCATCGTGGTGGTCCTTCCTGAGTGGCGGGCACGGTGCCCGCGGTGGGGGTTCAGCGTTCCCGGCCGGGCTCCGGCGAAGGGGACGGTGGCCGGTAGGTCCCCGGCTCGGCTCCGCGGGTGCGGTTGCGGGTCTCGGCCGCGAAGCGTTGCGCTCGGGTGCTGCCGAGCATCGTGTCGAGTTGTTCCTGGTTGGGCATGAGCACCCGCTTCGGGGGGTCCGGGTCCGGGGTGGGTGCTGTCGGGGTGGCGTAGGGCGCCAGCAGCTCGGCGGCTCGGGCGGTGTCCCGGGCCGCGGCGACCCGGCTCTGCACGGCGTGCAGCTCGGCCACGGTCCGCGTCAACCGCGCCACCTGCGCCAGCAACACCGCCGTCGAGGCGGTGCCACCGGACGCCGCCGTGAGGACGGTGACAGCCACCCGGGCGAAGCCCGGGGACAGGGGGCTGCGGGCGCCGCGGGCCTGCCCGTGCTCGACTTGACCCGCCCGGGCAAGGTGCGCCGACGCTTGGGCGAGCCGCCGCCGATCGGCCGGGGGTGCGTGTTCGGCGAGGGCGGCCAGCAGCCCGCCCGTGTCGCGGGCAGCACGCGCCACCTCGGCACCGTTACCGCCCAGCAGGCGCGCGGTCATCACCGCGCCACGCAGGGTGGTGGTGGCGGCGGCCGTGAAGTCCCTGCCGACTTCCTCCGGGCCGGGTCGAGTGCTGGTGGGTGCCGGGGTGCTGCCGAGGCCTGCCTCGGTGGGCGCCGGTGCGGCGGTCGGAGCCCGCCGCCACGCGGTGGCCGGGTCGGCGTCGCGGGTCCAGCCGGCCCGCAGCGCGGGCAGTGTCAGGTCGTGGGCGAGTTTGCCGCCGCCGAACCACACCGCTTTGCTTCCGGCCTGCTCCCTCGGTGTGTCGAGGAGGGCGACCCGGTATCCCACGACCCGGTCCCCACCCCGCGCCCAGCGCGGCTCGACGGCCACCCCCAGCTCACCCAACCGGGCCAGCCACTGCGCCTCGGTGCCCGCGGCCGCGGCGGCGGCCCGTACCGCCCGCTCCAGCCGGCGCCGCGGAACCTCCACCGGTGCTACTGGCTCCACCGCATCAGCCGCACTGGTCCGGTCCGGCTGCTGCTCGCCGCCTTCGTTGGTCGCAGCCTTGACGGTGTCCACCGTCCGCTGCTGCCCCGGGTCCCCGGTGGCGGCCAACACCAGGGCCTGGGAGACGGCCAGCTCCGGGCGGGACAGCCCCCGCGCCCCGGCGCCGGGCTCCCGGGTCCGCACCTCCAACCCGAACCGGGCCGTCATCTCCTTCGCGACCTCCCGCAACGCGAGCTTGTCCTTGTTCAGGTAGATGCCGCGCCCGTCCTCCCGAACCAAGGTGGCCACGAAATGGATGTGGTCCCGGTCCCCTGAGGCGGCGCCGTGGTGCACCGCGAACCACCGGGCACCCGGTTGGGTGTCAGTGCCCGAGAGACCCAGCTTGTCGGCGACCGCCTCAGCGACCGTGGCCCACTCCTCGTCGGACAGGTTGCGGTCCTGCCCGTGGTTGCTGATCGACACGTGATAAACGTGCTCCCCGGGCTTGGCCGCCTCCGGAAGCTTGTGCACCGGGGCGTCGACCTCCGCGGTCAGCAACGCCCGCTGCACCCCATCGGGGTGGGTGATCCCCCGCCACGCCTCATCCCAGGCCGCCACGATCCGCTGGTTGGTGTGCTCCTCCGCCCGGCCCGGCCCGAACAAGTACTCCACCAGGCCCCGGGTCCGGGTGCCGCGCTGCATCTTGGTGATCACCAGTCGACGTGTTTCAGATCGACCCCGGGCAGGTAGGTGGCCAACTCGGTGAGGAACCCGTCCACCCGGGCTGTGGCCGCCCGGAACTCCGCCACCGACACCCCGACGTTGCGCTTCAGCTCGCCGGTGCCCAACAACAACCGGGCCACATCGTTGATGTTGCGTCCCGCATTCGTCATTCCCCGACGCACCGCGAACAGCTCGATCACCATCCCCCGAATCGACGCCGGGTCCAGCACCCGGTCCTCGGTACCGGTCAACCCCACCACCGCCAACCACGCCGGCACACTCAACCGGGCCGCCGCCGCCGACGCCGACACCACCGCGAACTCATCATCGGTGAACCGCACCGTCACCTTGTTCGGGCGACCACCCTCCACCCGGGTGCGCCGCGAACCCCGCATCACTCCCTCACCACCCCTCATCTGCCCTTGGCCCAGCGCAGCGTTCCCACACCGGCCTACCGCCACCCCATGGGCGGCGTACGGCTCAGTGTGCCCCCCGACCGCCCGGCGGTCCAGCCCGAACCGTCAAACAGACGGCTGTCCCAACATCTTGCTCCGTTCCCCAGGCGCTCACCCTGACCACGGAACGCACGCCACATATCCGGAATCGACCACCCTCACCAAGCGAAGACCTAGACTGGACGCTGCGGGCCCTGTTCCTCGACGCGGGTTGGCACCACCACAACCAGGAGCGGCCATGACGAACACCGAGACACCACCACCAGCCACCCCACACACCGTTACCCCCGACGCGGTTGCCGAGGCCGTGACCGCCGAAGTCGACGAGCTGTACCGGGTCGGCGTCAACCGTGCACAGGCAGTGGACAGCCTGCACAGCGTCGCGAACGAACTCATCCAACCCCTCATCACCCCCACCCCCGGACCCGCCCAACGCAGCGCACTGGCCTGCGCCGACGCACTCCGCGCCGCCGCCACCAGCCTCGCCGATCACGACGACGACCCCCGCAGGTGGACGCCCACCGAGCTGCAGTACGACCACCACGCCACCACGGACTCCGCCGAATCCCCAACCACTGCTGCCCCCACACCGACACCACCCACCGGAACACCGCCGCCCACCGACGTACCGCCACCGGCGCCGACCGACGCACCGCCACCGGCGCCGCAGTACCCACCGGGCCTCGACGTGTCGAAATACGTGCGGGCACCCCTGGCACCGCAACACCCCGGCCGCACCTGAGCACCGCACCTGACACCAAACACCCCCCCCCGAACCGACAACAAGGAAGGCACCCCATGACCACGAACACCGGTAAGCAAGCCGCCGCCGCCGCCGCGAAAACACTCCTCGCCGACCGCATCGCCCTCGTGGAAACCCTCGGTGCTGCCCTCGACACCCACCGCCGCGCCGAACAAGCAGTCACCACCGCCCGCACCGCCG
>JAABUL010005836.1_pt1 | contig 14845 bp, 24 predicted proteins | sample 5559151 | NCBI WGS metagenome assembly JAABUL01 (sample SAMN10711876, study PRJNA513368) | rock metagenome | isolation source: Antarctica rocks | place: Antarctica: Victoria Land, Pudding Butte sud | reverse complement strand
GTTATTACTTAGTAGAATAGCTATTACTCTACCTTTAAAGACGCTATAGAGCTCCGTATTACTTATACTACCTTTATCTTAGACTACGAGTAACTTATCGATTATAAGCTCTCTATAGTTAACTAGTAGCTTATTAAGTAGATAATTACCTTCTTATAGCCGTTTAAATAGGTAACTAAGTAGTATAAAGGTAATTACGTTACGCTCGATAAGGTATAGGTTTATATAGACGTCCTCTATAGTTACTTTACTAAGGAGCGAGCTAAGTAGACGGCTATACGTAATAAGGCCTTCCTTAAAGTAATTATTATAAGCTAGTATACCTTTAATAAGTACTATAGCTAGATTAATTAGACTAGAGCCTATTTAGCTATAATATTACTTAATCTAACGCTTAAGAAGGGCTATCTTTTAGTAGCGTAGTAACGAGACTAGGTAAAGCCTAATATTAAACGAGTACGAGTAATTTAGCTAGCTCGTTATAAGAAGGAAGTAACTATAACGTAGTCTATAAACGTTATAGATACTACTAAAGCCCTTACTCCTTACGACGAGTTTATAAGTATAGTTATAGCTAAGTAATCTAGTCGTCGTAGCGCTATAACTAATAAGTTTAACCGCTTTATTAATAGACTAGCTAAAGCTATTTAGGGTAGTCCTTTATTATAGTAGTATTAGCCGTAGTAGCGGTTGTCTTATCTATAGCTATCTTTAATAGCGATAGACGTACTCTCTATACTAGTAATAAGTACTAAAAATAAGCGTATATTTAGTAGAGTACGGCGGATAATCTTATAGATACGAGCTCGGTTGTCTACGTTGTTAATTAAACGTCTTAAGTACTTAAAATACTAGTAAAAGAGTGGTCTAATAGGCGAGTAATTTATTAAGCTAATTAATAGCTAACTAGACGAGTAAATAGATAAAATACTAGACGACGAGACTAACATTTACTTAGAGAGGCTATAACGTCAAAACTAGTCTATATAGACAGGTCTATATCCATATACACCAATTAGAGCTCAGTCTATATAAGTCTATACCCATATGGACTAATTTAGTCCATACCAGTCCATACGACCGAACAAGCCATTACTGGACGACACGTCCTTCTCACCGGCTGTATCGGTTATGTGGATGTTTTCTCACGTGTCGGAGGCTTACAACCGAACAGATACCACGAGACGGCTGCCACGCGACCAACTCCAATTGGTTGGTACCATCGAAGATCGCCTCAAGATCATCTCCGCACCATCTTTGGTGACGCACCAAAAGTGTAACGGCCGGGGCGAACAGGGGTGTTCACGCCTCACAGGTCATAACCTGGGGCTATACTTTGTCACATTTCACGGCTTCCTTCTTTTGCACTTCCTGTCGATCTCTTGCCCATCTCCGCGTAAGACCATCATCAAAATCTACTTTGGAGCCACAGCATGCTTTCGTTTCTACAAACTTCCTCCCACACAATTGCCTGATCAAACTAATATCTCCGAGACAGTTTCGGCATATGTGCTGTGCAACGTCGACCTACTGGCATCAACATGTTCGGACGCAAAAGTGATAGTAGTAAAAGGTTCTATGGCCTTCGTGGCCTGCAACTGAACATTGCCATTGCTGTGATAGCCGGCACTGATTTTGCCCTCTTCGGGTACGACCAGGTCGGTCGTCCTTACTCGGAAGCACTATAAATGTGTACTAACAGCTTTACAGGGTGTGTTGGGAGGTCTACTTACCCTACCAGTGTTCCTGAAGCAGTTCCCAGAAGTGAACGTCAACAGCCCTCCTGCCGGATGGAGTGAGGGCAAGGCTTCGAATGTGCAAGGTTAGGACTGCAGTCAGAGAACAGTACGAGTATACCTCTGACTATAATTGTAGGCATCACTGTCGGTGGCTACACGCTGGGATGCTTCTTCGGCGCCGTCGCTACGATTTGGCTGGGTAACATGCTTGGTCGAAGGAAGACTATCTTCGTTGGGAGTGCGATCATGGTGGTTGGCGCCACTTTGCAATGCTCTTCCTTCAGCTTAGGTCAACTCATCGCCTCGAGATTGATCACAGGTTTCGGCAATGGCATGAACACATCGACGGTCCCAACCTGGCAATCTGAGACAAGCAAATCGCATCGTCGTGGCCAGATGGTGATGATCGAAGGCTCGTTGATCGTCTTTGGTGGTATGTATGCCCGAGTCTTCGTTATGGGAGAAGCTGACGATATGTCTAGTCATGATTAGCTACTGGATTGACCTTGGCTTTTCATTCTTGGAGCCATCTTCCGTTGCATGGAGATTCCCTATAGCGTGAGTTCGGCTACCACAATAATCCATCTAAATCACTGACGTGGATCTGGACCAGTTTCCAGATTGTGCTATGCCTGTTCATCCTTACATTCATCATGGGTCTGCCCGAATCTCCTCGCTGGTAAGTCATCTGCCCCAGTCAAACACTTTGCAGCCCTCTAATCGATCTCACAGGCTTGTGTTGAAGGGTCGTGACGATGAAGCGCTCACTGTGCTAGCCGCACTGTCTGATCTGCCCGAAGACGACCCAAAGATTCAGTCCGAGTTTCAGGCCGTCAAGGACGTCGCGTACGAAATGTCAAAGGGGGGCTTCCGGAACTGCTTCGATACCAACAAGAACCGCAATCTACATCGCACGATTCTCGCATACGTCAACCAGGTAAGTACTGATGGGTAAAAGGATACCCGTTGACAGTTGTCTGCGGGTCTCGCTGATTTAAGACACTGCTGACCCTTTTACCCTTCTATTCTGTAGATGTTCCAGCAGATTTCGGGTATCAACATCATCGTGAGTTTTGATCGGAGAGACTCGGTGTAAGACGTACTGACTTTGCAACTTAGACTTACTATGCGGCGACCTTGTTCCAAGACAGGATCGGACTATCTGGGTTTCTCAGTCGCTTACTTGCTGCTTGCAATGGAACAGAGTACTTCTTGGCCTCTTTTATTGCCATCTTCACGATCGAGAAGTTCGGTCGCCGTCAGTTGATGCTATTCGGTTCGGCAGGGCAGGCTGCGTCAATGGCAATTCTCGCTGCAACAACAGCAAACGCCGTTGGGGAGCATAAGACGACGTACGGAATCGTTGCTGCTGTTTTCTTATTCGTCTTCAACTCGTTCTTTGCTGTCGGTACGAAAATGATGGGCAAAACCCTACCTTGTCTCAGACAGTCGCTGACCCCTTTGCCCTTCTATCTGTAGGTTGGCTTGGAATGACCTGGTTGTATCCTGCCGAAATTACACCTCTTGCAATAAGGGCGCCCGCCAATGCTATATCGACTACCGCAAACTGGGTATGCTGGACAGGACCAAAGCATTCTAGATTGATGTGCTGACAGTCCTTCCTATAGATCTTCAATTTCATGGTCGTTATGGTGACACCACCAGCATTCAACGCCATAGGTTACAACACATACACAGTCTTCGCGTGTATCAACGCTTTCATGGTGCCATGCGTGTACTTGTGCGTCTCCTCATCCGAGTAAAATTTGGTAAACCATTGCTGACAGTTTTCCAGCTTCTACCCCGAAACCGCATACCGCAGCCTAGAAGAGATGGACGAGATCTTTCATGACGTGCATGGATTCAAAGGAGCCTTTACCGTGGTCAAAGTCGCCGCTAACAAGCCGCATCGCTTCGGGAAGAAAGGTGAACTTCTCATCAACTACGAAGATACTGAAGCGTATCAACGACGAAGGAGCTCTGTCGCCGCTCAGGGTGCGCCCGAGGCCGATAAGATCAACGGTGGTGCTCATCACGATGAAGAGAAGTCTACCGGCTCGCACTAAGTTGGAGAAGTGGGTGAGGCAAAGAACGTTTGGTCTAGTAAATGCTGATAGCCTCATCATTACCTCTACCACTACGACCACTGGATAACAGGCTTGACTACAGTACCCTCGTGCAAGTCGTGCAGAGCTTTCTCGAAGTCTTTGTAGTCGTACACTTTGACAATCTTGTCGACAGGAAAGTCGCCCGCCCTTTGCATTTCGACCAACTTAGGAATGAACTCGGGAGGTACAGAGTCCCCTTCTCGGACACCAACATAACTTTTGCTGTAAAGCAGCCATTGTAACGGATCGATGGATACCTTGGAGCCTGTTGGGGTCACACCAACTGTTGCAGTCTTGCCGAACATCCCTAGATGAGAGTACCAATACGTCAGCAGCCAGGTACGATACCCTCCGCGTCTTCTTGCTTACCTGTCGAATTCAATGCATCTGCACACCAGATCAGCAACGTCCCGAATAAGAGGCCCTTCTATACCCATTGGTGCCTACCTTCGATAACCTTCGGCACACCAGTACAGTCAACCTACAGACCGGAGGGCAGAATGGTCAGTGAACGTCTTAGACAGTTCAGGGTTTTGCCAATCATTTTCTGTACCGCGAAGTCCGCACCAATGCCACCTGTGATCTCTTTGATCTTCGCAACGACGTCCGATGTCTCCCTACCATTGATTACATCTGTCGCTCCAAGCTCCATCGCCAACGGGAACTTCGAGGCTTGGATGTCAACAGCAATAATCTGTTTTGCTTTCAGATATTTGGCCCCCATGAGTGCAGTCAAACCGACAGTCCCAAGGCCAAAGATTACAATCGAGCTCTCGGATGAAGGCTTCAAGACGTTCATAACAGTACCGGCACCTAATCGACTTCGTAAGCATATGACCCGTTCTTCAACGAGGAGAACGAACCTGTCTGATAACCACAGCCCATGGAAGCAAAGATCGCAGCTTGCTCTGGTGGATATGGAAACTTGACAATGCATGTCTCTTGCACGAAACTCATCTTACTGAAGCTGGACTGCCCGAAGAAATGCGTACGAAGGCTGTCGCCGGTCTTGCTAAGTTTCCCAGCCGTAGAACCATCCGGCCTCGTACCGAAGAGGTGTAGTCGTGTGCCTTCTGTGCAATTGGCTGGGTGTCCCGTCTTGCAAAACTTGCACTCCTGGCAGTAGTTGATCGAAAGTAAGACAAAATCGCCGACTTTAAGGTCCTTGTTCTGCACGCCTTTGCCGATTGCCATGATCGTTCCCGCTCCCTCATGGCCGAAGACTGCTGGATATTTGCACAATTCTATCTCGCCTTGTTGCATGATCAGGTCCTGTGGAATGTGAGTTCATTGTAGTCGGACCTGATGGCTGATCGGCTGTCAACGACCTACGGTATGGCATATGCCCGAGTACTTCATGTCTACAAGGACTTCATTGTCTTGGATGTCGTCGAGAACAATCGTCTCCAGCTTGAAGTCCTCCTTCGGCCCGTGAACGACATAGGCAATAGTTTCGATGTTAGTTGGAAGTTCTGCCATTGTGACAATATCGATAAGTTGTGCGATCCAGTAACCAAATTCAACTTCACTTCGATCAGAGAGAATCGGATACGGGAACACTTGAAACTGACGTAAAGTACTTACTGAACCAGGAGATCAATCGAGGAAGCCCGAGGTCTAGTAGAGCTAAGCTTCATTAGCAGATGGAGGCAAACTCATGTAGCAAAACATCAGAAGTTCTTCAGCGTGCACTCATCGTTCCTTCGTGTACGACGAGCACTCTGAATACTCGTCTTTCTATTCTGTATATACCGATTGTGTATCTCTGATCGTCAGTGTCGGGTGTTCATATACGAGTGGTTATGCCATCCATCGCCATCCAACCACACGCCCCGCCATGGAGACCCCGCACATATTCCGCCTACTTTGTCTAACGTCACTTGAAAGGGTTCGGAAGCGATAGTGAACATGGCCAATTTTGTGCGGTCTGAATGTCCTGCGGTGTTTGGTGCTGAGGCCATTAACCGACTCAGTCGCTGGATCCTTCCCAGAATACGTCGTGTTACCAACTCAGGTCGCTGATGGAGGATTATCTCCGGATATTCCCTGACATTAGTCCCTGCCCGATTGCGCGAATGTTCGATACGCGATTGCCATAGCTAGCCTGAGCAAGCGATATGGTCTTCTCGTCCAGGCTAAAGACTGTATATGCTGACCTGAGGAACGGATCTCCAAGCACATTGGCGGTCGCGGTACCCTTTGCCAAAGCGAAGACGCAGAGCTCTTGGCCATTGTGAAGATACGGCTTCGAGCTATCAGACACTCCTTCGTACACATGGACGACAAGGTTGGAGTATGGGATCTGGATGTGAGCGGTCTCGAAACCTTTTGTGCCCGTGAGATCCAACGTCAGATACGCATCGAGATCGGCGTCTCTGCATAGCACCGCGCTGGTGTATCTGTGCTTTAATACGAGGGGTAGAGTATCGATGATCTGGTCGTAGACAGAGGGAGGTAGACTCAGCGCTGAAGCGCCGGAGTCGAGTGTGGCGGTACTGGCGAAGCCGCGTGGAGAAAGCTCGGTAATTGTGCCGTTCACTGTGCTTGACACCGAAGTCAAGATGAGATCTTGACCTGCGTACCTCCCGTATGTCCAGCTGGTAGGATTGAGATCCTTCTGTATGGACAAAGTTACTAGCTCTCCAGAAAACTTGGTAAGATCTAGGCCGCCGAACAAAATGGTGCCTGACTGCGACGCAACGTCGTGGAGATGGAGGCTGTACGATCGCGACTTGATATAGCCTGCTTCATACAAGGAGTCCAAGACTGTTGGCGTGGTGTAGTTGACCTTGCAGCTTCGAGGGCCTGACGCACATATTGAAGCTTCCTGGCCACGAAAGCTCAAACCCATGATGCCGTACTGCGGTCCAGGACCACCTTCGAAGCCAGGAGATACTTCGAGCTCATCAGCAACTGCGAATATGTGGTCGTGAAGAGTCGTTGATCCTAGTCGTACAGTGTCTTGTACATAAGTGCCATTAGCCGTAGATCCGTCGAGATAAGCTGTATGGAAAGCTGCTCGTTGATTGGGGTTTCTGAGCGTCGAAGAGTCGTTCTTTAGGACTGCAGCAGTGTCAGTGTGCATTTGATCAAGGAGCTTAGGCTTGTTACGTACAGCGTCCACCCGGACAATTGTGGTTCAGACATCTCGCAGCCTCAGCGCTGGGTATGAAAAGGTCGCTACTTCCCGTGTCTAAGAGCACTTGAAGTTGCTGAGGGGGTGTGCCAACTTCGATGTCGAGAAAGTAGCCGCCCGAGAAGATCCACTTGTCGTTGAGATCGAGGTCCGACAGCAAAGTAGAACTGCGTTTGCGATTCGATAGGTTTCCGAAGGTGCTCTCCTGATAGTGTCTGCGCTGGATATCGAATATCACCACAGCCTCGTCAGATATGATGCCCCTCGCAAGGACAGAACGAAGAGCAGCTGGAAGACCGAGTAGCGTAACGAGCGTGGCTTTCATTATAGCGATCGACTGAAGGAATGTGGGTGGAGAGCGCAGTGAGACAGAGAGAGATTCAGAGTAACGAAAGAAAGTGCCAGCAGAGTCTTCTCCATCCCAGCATTGAACCAAGACGAGAAGAATAGAAAAGTGGATCGAAGTCGTGAAACAGACTGTGCCAGAGCCAAAGCAGCTCACATGTGCTGGCATTAGAAGCCAACTTCAGTATTCCCTCGCCGCCACCATGGTAAAATATGCTGCTCTTCTCCTCCCTGGGCTCGTCGGCAGACATGGCTGCGCACGTAACACGCCTTTCTGGGCCTCTTGTTAAGGCTTGCGGGTTGACAACGGCTGCACCTGGTAACGCGTTTGGTTGTCCAGAATAGCTCTCGTGCACGTGGAGATATGCAAGCATCCAATCAACTCGGTAGAGATGTGAGACGAACTCCGCATTGTCGAGAAGCAGAGCGATAAGGTACAATGCGTGTCGAGGAAAGAAACGTGGTTGTTTAGACGTCGTAGCACCTGCCAAGTTTCCAGTGCAGCCGCCTAAAGAAGTTAGTCACTTACCGTTTGTGGCGTCGGTTGAAAGGCTAAATTTCAAACTTCACCTTGGGCAGTTGCTTACATATTGGAAGCAATCGATATGTTGTATAAGTGTGTCAACATCTGTTACCTAGGTCATGACTCCGACCGCTCTTACGTATAGTCCTGCGGTGATTGGATGGGGTTTCCAAGATCTTCGTATCTCGATGAAAATCGATGCAATGCAACAGATGGGATGGTATCGGTTGGAACAACGACTCTACGAAATGGTGGGATTTCATCTTGCGGTCTACTTTGACGTTGGCATCCACGAATGTGAGTCAAGTCTGCTGCCTTCTGCGCACGTCACCTGCCTTTGCATTTATGCTGGGTTTGAGCACGTTTCCTATAATTCCGTGGGTAATGCCGCGGGCTTCTGTTTCTCGCAAACACTCCCAGAAAGATTTTCCGAATTCAAGCTTCCGAAGTCGATTATATAACCGTGATCTCCTACTCGCCCTGATGAGACAGCCAAGCATGAGAACTTCTCGACTTTCCACCGTCTGCATCTTGACTTTCGACACGGGCCTCCTCATCCTTCTTCTCTTCCAACATCATGGCCTTCCTTCCCGAGCCGGTTGTCTTTGACGACGTCTCCCAGCGAGTCAAAGACTCTTACCGAGGTATGTCCTGGGTCCGAACAATCTTCCTCCGGTCGCGCCTCGGAGACGATGTCTGCAACCAGAATTACGCCGGCAGCGGCACACACGACGACCCTTATATCGTCGATTACCTGCACGACGACCGCCAAGACGCCATGAGCTTTTCCATGAGGCGGAAGTGGGCTATTGCTATTCTTTACGCTCTGTCCACATTTTCGGTGGCCTTTGCTAGCTCGGTGTACGCCAGCGGCATCCAAGGCGTCATGCAGCGCTTTGACGTGTCCGCTGAGGTGGCCACGCTGGGCTTGTCGCTCTTCGTGTTAGGGTTTGCACTGGGACCGTTGATCTGGGCGCCTCTGTCGGAGGTATATGGCCGCAAGTCAATCTTTGTGATTTCGTTCATGGCGTACACCGCGTTTAGCGTGGCCGCGGCATGCGCGCCGAACATCACGGCCTTGCTTGTTCTTCGGTTCTTTGCGAGCGCGTTTGGCTCGTCGTCGATGACGAATACCGGAGGCGTCATCTCCGACATGTTCAGCAAGGCGGAGCGTGGACTGGCGACGGGAATGTTTGTGACGGCTCCATTCCTGGGGCCTGCTCTTGGTAGGTGGTGAATGTCCTTCTTCCGTGCTGGCATGTCGTCGCCCTTGTACACTTGCTGATTCTTATCGATTTCCTTTCTAGGGCCCATTGCAGGTGGCTTCCTTAACGAGACCCAGGGCTGGCGCTGGCTGCTTGGTCTGACCGCCATAATGGGTGGTGTCACTTGCATTGCCACGACATTGGCCATCCCTGAAACGTACGCACCCTTCATATTGCGGCATCGAGCCAAGGCCCTCTCCGGGATGACAGGAAGCGTATATATGTCTCGGATCGATGCAGGAAAGCCGCCCAAGACACTCACGCAGCAGCTCTCGGTCTCTCTCACGCGCCCATGGGTCCTTCTGTTCCTCGAACCCATCGTCCTGCTGGCGTCGCTATACATCGCTATCGTCTACGGCACACTGTACATGTTCTTTGCTGGGTTCCCCATCGTCTTCCAAGGCGCTCGAGGCTGGAGCCAGGGAATTGCCGGCCTTCCGTTTATCGGTGTTGCCTTTGGTGTATGCCTTGCCACGCTGGCAGCTGGTCTTGATAACAAGCGCTACGCCCGTCTGTGCGCCGCCGCCGAGGCAGGTGGGTGCGCGGTCGAGCCAGAAACCAGACTGCGTACTGCCATGGTAGGCTCAATTGTTCTTCCGATTGGGCTGTTCCTGTTTGCATGGTAAGTTACTGGAGCCAGAATCCATCCCCTCGCTAGATCGTGTGAGACACCTCGTGAGACATGAGCTGATTATAGTTCCGTGTTCCAACAGGACAACGTATCCGTCGGTACCGTGGATCGTACCAACCATCGGGGCCACATTGTTCTCTTGTGGATTCGTCATGGTCTTCATCTCTCTGATGGGCTACCTGATCGACTCATGTAGATTTGGACTCTTGAGACAATGCAGATGCACACGCTCACCTTGTACAGATACCGTCTATGCAGCTTCGGTACTGGCGGCGAACTCGTTGCTCCGGTCCTTGTTCGGCACAGCGTTCCCGCTATTCACCACCCAGGTAAGAACTGATAGGCAAAAGGGTACACGTTGACAGTTGTCTGCGGGTCTTACTGATTTAAGACACTGCTAATCCTTTTGCCCTTCTGTTCTGTAGATGTACGCAACGCTCGGAGATCAATGGGCGAGCGCGATACCTGCCTTCCTGGTGCTTGGGTGCGTGCCTTTCCCATTTCTGTTCTACAGATATGGCCCGCAGATACGTTCCAAGTGCAAGTATGCTTCCGAGGCAGCGATTGTGCTAGAGAAGATGCGTCGTCGACACGTTGTCGTGGTTGCAGGTGAGCAAGTAGGGCCAGGGAAAGAAGCCGAAGGAGTGGTTTAGTGGAGGCCGGTCCCGATTTTTGAAATAGAATTCGCTTTACGTTACATGTAAGAGCGCGCTGGCATGAGAGCTGTAAATGGAGAGGAATCTGGTTTTCAAGAACGACCAGCGAAATCCAGTTGCTCGATCTGCCACAAGAAATCAAAGTCTAGGAAGTCCAGGCCTAACGGTGGATCATACACATACTGCTCCGACTGAGAAGAAACGACGTTGATCTGCGGGTGCAGCGAGGAGTACGCATCTGCCATGCTGTTGTTCTGTGACAGCTGCGCAGGTATTTGGCCAAGATTGGTGGGCGGGACCCAATAAACATTCTTCTTTGCAACAATGTCCTCAAAAACCGGCAGCGCTCTTTTCAGGGCGGGTATTTCTTTTCCCTGGGTGAGAACAAGCATTGTCTGACTGATCGATATCCGAGCCATGGAACGGACGAGATCTGTCTCGCCAGGGTCGAGGGCTGATTCGATATGGAGAGCAAGCAGCGCAGGCATGGTGGTCACGCTGATAAGGCGGTTATTAGTTCCGTTGGTGCGTTCTTCAGACCATGACCGAGAAACGGTGAGATGGGGAAGGAATGGAAGGCACGTACAAAGAAATGGGAAAGTCTTGAAGGGTGCCACTTGTCAGCACCCTCATGGCAATCGTGTCCAGCTCCAGGATGGCGGACCGAAGCCGCTGTTTAGCCCACTCGCTCCAGTCCGGATGTCGGGAATGTTGTCGTCGTATCCGACGACATAAGATACACTCGTACCTGTAGCTCATAGCTTGCATGGTCAAATAGTATACGTCAGTTCCAGTGTTGCCAACTACGTGCATCTTAGAAGCGAGAGACTTGCGCCATGCATCGAGTGGGTCCATCAGTTGGCGAGGGTCCTGCCGTGGCTTGTTTGTCACAATGGATAACAACTCTCCGACTAAATAGAGTTAGTCACACTTGTGGTATCAGTCACACATTGGAAAAGAAAGAGAGAGGAACAGAGAGTAGAATAGAGCCAACACGCACATATTCGAGACAACTCGCAATGGACAACAGGCGAGGCTTTTTGCTGAGGCGTAAGCGCCGATAGCAGGCCGGATGATGCTCCCGAGCAATCCTCCGCATCCCAATCGTCTTCCGTCCTAGGCTTGACCGAAGAGGTGCTTTCCAGTAGTCGCGAGTGTCTAGTATCGATGAAGATGTGGAAAATGTCTAAGAACTACGTATCTAGTGTAAGCATCAAGAGAACATGGTGACGAAAGAGGGACGTACGTAGAGAGCCCACCAGATCCTTCGGTACAACTTCAAGACTTTGGGTGGTTTGTCTTCTCGAATACATCTATTGGCGAGTCAGTAGATTAGTACACGCATTAGATGATCCAGGTACCACAGTTAGGGAGGGAACGAACGTATTGCGTACGTCGAGCTTGATAGCAAGACGGATGGCGTTGTGGAACCAGTAGCCAAAATCCCGGTCGGTCGGGTGGTCGAGGATCACCATGCACAAGATAATGGATCCCTGCAGCAGCAATAACGTACCATCTTCGACGGCAAAACCATGGAGCAGCCTAGCTTTGGTGAAGAACGACTCTTGTGCGGCCGAGCGACTGGCAAAGCCGCAGGTGGATAGCTCATCGGCTGGCGCATGGAGACTGGCTGGTATCAATAGGACGCAGAGTAGGAATAAGGAGCAGTCGCCGGATTGGTAGCCGCGAATGAAGTCAACTCTGTTGATCACAGGAGCGAAAGGGTAGACGTGGTCGAAGTATGTCTTGACGAGGGTATCTCTGTTGTTTATGTTTGTCAGCAGAGACCCAGAGAGGATGGAGAACGGAGTGTGGTCTCACAAAAGGTGCGGAGGCGGTAAATCGAAGACACCTTTCTTGACAAGATATTCACTATCAATGTCGTCTGATAGCTTAGCCCATGTACAGTTCCGGGGAGTAAGATTATCTTCTGACCTTGAATGGTAGGGAGTGTTGGAAAGGGCGTGATGTCGACTGGATCTTCTACTTCCTTCCACGGCGTGGTTTAGGATGTTGAGGTAGAGCAGATCTGGCTCAGTGCGACGTGGGCTCTGGCAATCCAAGACATCGGCAGTGGAAGGTTGTTCCGGTTGTCTTGACGGGTTATCTGCTGGGCTACTGTTCGATGTAGCATGTACTCCTTTCCTCCAAGCCCATTCAGTGTCAGCATGCACCGAATGAACCATAAATCAGGAGCCAACTGATCCAGGATCAACTAACCTGGTCCGAACCTTACGAACTGGCAGTGCACAGTCCTCGACGCACTGCCTGCTGGTACAACTGCTGCATGGGAGGCCAGTCACGGCGGCATCGCACTTGACTTTGCGCGCACGGCAGGGCACACATGTCTTGTTGACTTTGCGGGCTCGTTTCCTGGTTGCTCCCGCTCTCTGTGACTCGCTATCAGAAGCAGAAGCATCCATCGAAGGGGGCAAGGGCGGTTATTGTAGATTGCAATAGCTTGGATGAGCAAGGCATAAAAGGGCTTACGGCATTTTCTTTTATGATTCGAGATCTCGGCGATTCAACTTCAGGTCAGCCCGGAAATATGTATATTGCCGAGGACGCCAGTGATGGCTTTGGGAGCAGATGAGATTGACGAGAAGTTCGAGCTGCCAGCGAGCGCCGCAGGCCTAGACGAGGTCTGAATCCTGTGTATAGGATAGAAGCAACGGCTTTCTCTTTTAGCTGTCCTTTCATCGCGCCCCCTCCAGCTATCAGGAGTTACGCTGCGGTAGGCAAGGAGAAAGAAGACGTGAAGAGAGTGGAGAGTGGAGAGACGTGCATAGAAAGTTATGCAGGCTGGACACGCACAGACCATCGCGTTATGAAAGTCCATTTCGACAACACCTCATCGTAGAACTTCATAAAGCACAACTAACTTCCAACATCTCATGCCTCCACCCCTAGAAGCCCTCTCCCCATCCTCTCTCATCTTTCCCTCAGCTTCTACATCCATCTCCAGCACCCTGCACTTTCTCACGCGCTCCAACCTCACAATCACAAACCGCATCCGCTCCATACAGCATGATGCCGAGTTCGTCGCACACATAGCCTCGTTCTATCAGCTCCCGCTCGTTGCAAATGAGCGGTGCGGGAGCTGGTACATCCCTTCCTCTAACAACCCTCGCTCCCTTACGGTCGGGCCCTCGGGTAAACCCTCGGGCGGCAAAGCAGGAAGTGCCTACTTCAAGTCTACAGACGGACATCACGGGCAATGGAGCTTCAGCCTCCGTCGCCTGAACTTACTGGTGTTGGACGTTATCTGTGGAAGTGAGAGGGGAGGGTAAGGCAAGCGATGTCTTTCTATCCTTCTAAGTTCTATGAGTCTAGATCCTGACGATTTCGCTCAGATGCATCATCGTCGACTCTACCAGGCGCGGAAAGAGTATGCCCGACGCTCTCTCAAAGACCGTGCCGATCTGGGTGGCGGTACTTGACCGTCTCTTGTTCCCGGATGAAGTCGCAAGCCACCCCCTCCAGACGCCAGAGGATGTCGTGAGCAGGTCTGAGCACACGCAGATTGAGCTGCGGCTTCCGACGTTCGTTTCTGAGCTGCGTAGCCTGGACCTCGATGTCGATATGCTGCGCTCGAAGCTCAACGGCGAGCCGATTGAGATAGAGTGGGTGACGCCTGATAGCATCGTGCTATCGCCTCCGGAAGACCACGCCAACAGGAACCTAATTGTGCTGTGCACCGCCTCTGGACGCACGATTTCCGGCAGACCCGAGACGTTCGACTACGTCCAAGGAGCAGCTGATGATAGCGAGAGCTGGGCACGAGGTCTGACACCACCATTGTTCTGGGCGCACATCGAGCAACTATCGAAGACATCCGAAGACGAACTGCCAGCGATGATCGAAGGCCTGGTCCGCGCACGCAAAGCATCGGAAGTAGTCCACAAGCCGGTGTTGATCCAGCCGACGCGCAATATCTGGATCGGCGACCATGCTGCGACGCATACGCTCCATGATGACTTCGATGTTATCGTTTCATGCTCCGAACAGCCCGATGACGTTCTAGTCGAGGAGCTGAAGGACAAGTATATCCATCTCCCCTGCGCCACTGGGAAGGTAGGCAGTCGAGAGCTGCGCCTGGCACTCCCGAAGCTTCTTCCACTCATCGAGAGCCTCGAACCAGACATCCAAGTGCTCATCACATGCCACACTGGGCGTGACCTTTCCGTGGGCGCAGCACTGGCCCTCATCTGCCTCTGCTGCGACAACGATGGCAGGCTCCGACCTGCGGAAAATCCTCCACCTTCGCTGAGCAAGACACTGATCAAGCACCGCCTAAGCTGGATCATGGTCTCCATGCCCGACGCCGCACCCAGTCGCGCAACACTCCAAAGCGTCAATGCCTTCCTATTCGGCTGAAAACCAAACAACCCTTCCACCTTTCAATCCTCCTCCCCTCCCTCCTGATCCAACCACTTACTCAT
>JAABUL010005835.1_pt1 | contig 14845 bp, 12 predicted proteins | sample 5559151 | NCBI WGS metagenome assembly JAABUL01 (sample SAMN10711876, study PRJNA513368) | rock metagenome | isolation source: Antarctica rocks | place: Antarctica: Victoria Land, Pudding Butte sud | reverse complement strand
ACGGTGACTGAAACCAAGATTCAGATACACTGTTCCCCTGTTGATAAAGTTGCCGTAAGCTTGGCAGGCTGTCGCCTCGAGTAAAAATAATCCGACCGGGGATCCTGGGCCAAGGCAAGACTTAGCGTTGTCGTGCGGAGCAGGTGCCGAAACGCGAAGAAATCACCATTTATTTGACCCGCGAACACACACTTGCGTCATTTCGCAGCGCCTGTAGATCTTAACGACTTGTGTATAGCGCCGATATTGTACGATACCTTGTGTGTTCGATTCCTTATGGCGGTTCAATGGTGGAGTTGTTTGGCTTTCTGATGACCGTTGTGCTGATGATAACTTCATGTACTTCATGTACTTCATGTACTTTGTGTTACACAAAGCTGACCAGCAGCCTTTCGAGTGTGGAACTTCTTCTGACAGCATCAATCTAAACATGTGTTTGAGGGCCAATCAAGATACAATTCAGCGAGGTAAGCAGTCATAACAAGCAAACTTTCCTAGGCGTTTTTTAATCATGGAGGGTGGAATGTCAGCGCCACGCCTCGTTCGAGATTGACACACCTTTCAGATTTGACGTATTGCTGTTGCATTTCTCTATTTTGTAATTCCACTAAGCTGTGGGATGAAACTTTTGAACATACAGTAGGAAGTATTGGTCATCTTCGGTCCAAGTCGGATCTTGACTCATGTCGACAGGAGCGTCTCATACTTATCTAAGAATCAAGAACACAATGGTTGAGGTGTATCCTAGCGCTGAGATAATGGCTTGATAGCTGTTTGCTGCTGTGTAGCCGAGATCTACACTATAACAGGGATAAAGCAGCAACGGGCTAGCTTTACCACCTTTGCATTGTAATCTCGGTCGCAGCCAGGTGGAGGTCTTGCTGTAGTAACAAGCATGGTATTGTTAGGTAAGCCTTAAATTTCAGTTTGATCGTTAGTCTGCTAACCGACCACCGTTGGTCAAAACTGAGAATGCTGACAGAAGGCTTATCTATTATTCAGATGTGGCAGCGGCTAGTTCTGTGCCACAAACTTGATCTATCCTTGTTATGGTAAAAAGTAAAAGTAAGCAATAATCCTCGCGAGCGGGCTACTAGCGCAGTGCTAACTGAAATATTGGTGCAAGATGTGTTTCACTGACAGTATTAGTGGGAAGTCGGGCGTCTGTGCGGGAGGTAATACCTCTTACGGTTTGACTCAGGCTGACGAGGAGTATGCGGACGCGCCATAGCGCTGCAAAGAGATTGTTCTGATCATTTCATATCTGCGGAGCAATCTACAGCGGAACATGAACCCTCTAGTATCGCTATTTTCTAGGTAGCGCACTTCTTTTCACAGGGTTTTCTACTGCGCCACTTGCACCTGGAGCAGGTGAAACATGATATTATATACAATTATCAAGTATCGCCGAGATGGCAATTATCACTAACTTACTAAGGTTACTCCAACATGCTGGCCTTTATTCATGGGCTACTACTCGCGCTCCTCTTCTTTGACATCGTCTTCAGCTCTCATCTTCACAGTCGACACACAAATTTACTCAAGGACTCGCACGAAGTTCCTATGGTATCATCGCGCGTGGGATCTGCCCACCTAGATTTCCTGGTCACCCTGCGGATTGGGCTCAAGCAAAGCCAATTCGACGAGCTTGAGGAGCAGCTCTATGAAGGTTGGTCAACGAGCTTGCTAAACCTAAATTTTTTTTTGCTGCTTTCTAGCCTTCGAATGACATGGCCCTTCACAATTTGACATTTTGTCAACGAGCCATCACTGGAGCGATGCAGAATGTTTCGTCCAGCAATTCTTGCAGATAGCACCTATGAGCGTATGGGATTAAATGTACACAAGTCACTCGTTTCTTGAATGATATACAGTCTCAACCCCGTCGCACGAAAGACACGGCAAGCATCTGACCCGTGTCGAGGTGAATTAGCTTATCAAACCCTCCGAAGATGCTCTAAAAGATCTTCACAACTGGCTCAGTCACGACATAGATCGAGCCCAATTGAGCTACTCCACGACTAGAGATTGGATCAAGATTCACTTGTTTATGAGTAACATCGAACGTCTTTTGTATACTCAGTACTCTAGCTACGAACATCAGGATGGTCCACAGCTTGCTCGTGCGATAGCATGGTCACTTCTTTCTCGTCTTCATGAGCACATCGAAATTGTACAGCCCACAAATCCTTTCATCCAGACCTCATCGTACGTCTCTCGACATCGTTCAGCACGACATCGAGATCCGAGCAGAATCTTGCCCGCACCAGAAGAAAGTCCCCAAAGACTCCAAAGACGTTGAATTGGTCCAGGTTTGCGACACCACATCTGTCACATCGAATTGTTTGCGTACTCTTTACGGCACTATCGACTACGTTCCCAAGGTGCCGGGAAAGAAAAGGGTAGGCGTTGAGCAACTAAATTAGCTCACATGCTTTCATGCATAAGCTCACCGTTTCACTTCTAGCGTGATCTCTTCTCCATGGAAGGATTCGTCCAAACTGTTCTTCCTTGGCTCTGCACACGCCACTAGGAATCGAACTCAATACAGATAATCAACCATAGACTGGGGTTTCATACGCCTTTAAGTAAATTCAGGCATATTCGGGTCACACGCGTGACAGAGGAGTCGAGGATTTTACCACAAGCCGATGTCCAGGTAAATTGACCTAATCTTTGTCAAAAAATCATAGCTCACACATCTTCCTAGCTCCCAGGGCCAGGTCTCGATTCGGTATATCAAATCAGTCATGGAAGCTTATAAACGAGCTATTCCAAGTGGCTCAACTCGGAGCCGGAAATCAATATTGTGAGAAAGATTGAAGAGGGCAAGGATACCGGTTGAAAGAGCCTTGCTAACCCACGACATTAGTGTAAGCTCTTCACTATTCAGCTTTCCAGTCCTTAGTCTCAATCGGCTGGGCTACTACTCTTACAAGGCGCTCGAGCTCCTTGCGAAAGACCAAGCCGACTTTCTTCAATCTTTCCACAAGTGTTATACAGATTCGTTCATGGCTTTACCTGAACTCAATCTGCTGGACACGTGAGACGGAAGATACTAATGCCAGCAATACCAAGTATCCCTCTGGAGATCCGACAGCTAGGAATTCCATCTTTTGTGTACTCCACCTCACCGTGTTCAGCGTGCCGATATCATGGTCTTTGACAAAAACTTTGGACTTCAAAGTGCATTATACATTTTCTTGGGATCGAAATCTCGAAACTAATCTGAACCGTTAAAGTCGACCAGAATTATCTATAAGTTGAGCTTGTCGCTAACTGTATACTCTTGATCGAGTGCATGTTGTGGAACATCCATTAATTATTTGAAGTCTTGAGCGATGAGGGGTGGATCTCGTTGACATATATACACTAATAAGAGCATGCGAACACACCTTCGAAAGCCGGAGAACAATATACTATTGCTCCTCACTTGAAGTTCAAAGATTCACGGTCGACCTCTCCGAGTCCTTAGTGGATGGGCAAGCAGGTAATTTGAACCTATGTCGACCACTAGTAGAAGATTTTCAAAGACCGGAGCAGCTCGTATTGATCCTAGCTGCCTTACTATGCCATGGGCGACTTCTTCCTTGCACTTTGAGAGATCTTGTTCAACTCATCAGCGATTGCTATCTAGCCGAACTACATGTACTATTGAGTGGCAACTCCTTGAGTAACCAGCGAACAGTTTCGAAAGGGCAGATTGCTCATTCCTAAGGTCCTTACCGCCTTCGGCGATGGATATGAGAACATAACACAGCTTCTCGCTGTTGCGCTTGACAAAGACTCAGCATTCCTAGAGCCTTTCTGCGGATTTATACATCAGTATGTAGAGAGAGAGGATCAAGAATAGGACCCCTCACCTGAGGGCTTGCAAAAAGGCGAATGGTTCCGTTTGATGAAGCAGATGTCAAAGCTTAGCAGAAATGTCACCCTCTCCATCTCAACGCAATCAATCAACACTTGCCGCCTGGCGATCGGTCGCCGTTGACACCATTCATGTCCCTTCCCTTCACGTATCAAAGCCCTCGGGATCGTTTTTGCAGTTACTGGCTCTTAACAAGGTCCACTTGCAGATTTATACGCAATAAGCTATTAGGAAGGAGCATATTTCGTGAACGCATGCCTCAAGACTTACCTCAATACGTTCTACAGCAGAAAACGGTTGCCGATACTCCAGTCTACGAACAAGAGCCTACCGATGTTGTATCTGAAATCGTCTCGGCGGATCTTTTGAGATGAAAGCTTACTTTCCAGTCTCTCAAAGTGGTAAAACCATGGTCTTCATGCATCTACCGGGAGGTTAGCTTAAGATAGCAACTTGAGCTTAACGACGTTAACCTTTCATAGGCATCTGCAACTTAGGCACCGACAGGACTGAAGTTGGTGTTCGAAGATGGCCAAGGGTTCGTGAATCAATCCTATGAAGTATTTTATCCGGACCTTGTCAATGCCGCTCTAACTTGCAAATGGCAGCCTCGAGCCTGTCGAGATCCAAGGGAATTTCGCTAGCGGCAGCTTCGATGCGGTTGGGACTAAATTTAAGACTAAGAAAATGCGAACTCGAGACAGTCTCCTGTAAGACTGCTAGCGACATCTTCGAACCTAACCTGAGTGTGACTCATTGCCCAGTGCTCTCTGGGATGACCCTTTCCAGCGCTGAAATTCACCTAGAACGGCGTTGTATTCGCGGCTTCTCGGTTTGGGAACTCCGTCATATTCTACGATGGTTAGCAAAATGAATAACCAATGACATCAATCGGATTACCATGTGATTGGCGTCAATGGCATAACAGCTATAACCCTTGATCGCCTAGTGTGACGCGTTGATGGATATATCTCTCCAAATCCTATTAGACGAAGCTCTTCATAGGAAAATGTGATAGAATCTTACGCCCTTCATCTTTTCTGAGCCTCAGAAAATCATGGGAGGGATGAACCCGGGGTGGGAGGGATGGCCGGGATTTAGGTTGGTGAGAGTAGTGACAATTGGGCTTTGGGTAGGAGAGACAGATGGCCGAGAATGGATAGGATTTAGAATGGGACTTGGGTAAGTAAGAGTATTGTTATTAGAACTATGGGTGGGAGACACAGTAGGATTGTATACGGTGGATAAGACTACAATGGAGATGGGATGGATTGGACAGTTTGATTGGGGAGGAATATTAGGTGAGTATTGAATACTTGATGGTGATAAATGAGAGTGATGGATGGAGTGGGATATGGACAGTGGAATGGGGTGTAGGGTGTAGGGTCGAACTGCTTGGTCAACTCGTCTCGAAAACCTCTCTCCTGGGACAGACGGTGATTCGAGCATTTCCAAGGTGCAAGCATCATCGAATACTTTCAAGTCATAAAACCTCGAACCTGGTCTTCTGGCCTTCATGCATAAATTTCAGAAGCTGATTGACTTCATCTTCGAGAATCGTAACTTCGTAAGGCGGTCGTGACAAGGAGCATCCGGACCACACAACCGCGGGAGCTCTGGGATGCCATATCTGTTGCAAGAGAATTGGGTAGCTGGCAGACACGTCAGCTTTACGGCTCTGATAAAAGCGAGTACTTCAGTCATTGTCCGCATGCTGAATGATAGACGGTGTTGCTCGAGGCCAGCAATGAGAAGGATTTGAACTTTGCATCTTTAGCCTTCAGGATCCAGTGCTTTGACTAGCCGGACGTCAGCATGATTGCGCGCTAATCCGTGTCAGCTGTCGTGCATATGAGCAAGGGTTCTGAGCGATTAGCGGTGATTAGCGGCGATTAGCGCGTGTTAGCGTCGAGTATGTAGAGATGTCGAGCATGCTGCGTGCAAGGGGCCATCAATTTGACGCTGGTGGCGCCCGGAGCATGCGCTAAGGCTGCACGCTAAACTTTCCGCGATGTACTTCCTAAAGTACCCGGAGGGTTAAAATTCAGCGTGACAGGGTTTATTTGCCCAGAAACCCCTGTTCGTACTAACAATTAATATTACCAGGTACGAAGTACATGAAGTAGGGAACCCTCCTCGAGCTATGCAGGCCTTCCCACGCGAGTTTTATCTGGATGAGTGGTGGCTATATCTCTTGCGAGTCACTCTAAGAAGGTGATATGGATATATCATTCTTGCTTCTCCGGACAAAGATACACGCAATACCTGCGTCCTCACAATATTCTGTCACTTTGAGTCCCGAGATGATGCGATGAAGTGGAGTATAGTCTTGCAAAAATCGGAAGCTGAAAGCGACTCGAGACACTAGTCCGAACAACAGCGATTGGACATTTTTATCTCCGCGCTCAAGACGTTAAACATGAGGAAAGTCTGAAGGCTTACGATCAGCCCGTACAAGTTCAGGTGTAAGCTTGTTTGGATAAGAGTAGAAAGTTCGCGCACCCTCCAAGACTCACACGAACATAACATTTGGCGACCGCTACGACACATGGTTGAACTTGCCGCATTTGAGGTCTTCCGAGCCCGGCTGCAGTTGGCAATATTGACTGGCTTGAGATGCTTTACTGATGTCGACATATATGTTCCCCCAATTCGCAAATAGAGGTCGATATGTGCTGGCACAGACACATATCATCATTATGGCAACCTCGATTTGGCTCCAGACGTGTTGCATGATCATGGTATCTAGTATTGTCTTAGCCTCACAGACGGAAGATGGATTCGCAAACACCAACGGATGAGTTTATCGTGTTGAAGATTGCCAATAGCCACGACACGCATAACGCCAGCAACACAGCCCCTGTACTATAGTTAGACCGTTGTTTGCAGAACCGTATATCGAACTTACATGCCCCCCAGACCAAATAATCCGTAAAGCAGACATTTTTTGGCGAACGGGAGTCTCAAGTCAATGACCATTAATATGGGCAAAACAAGAATAACGACATCAAGAACAAGATTGGTGATCGTTAGGCCCCAGGCTTGCATGGGAAGACAGTTCTCCAGGTAGAGCAGCTCTTGAGTGAAGACAGCATTGATCGGAGCGCATTGTAGAATGTTGGTGAGAATAGCACTCCAAAGCCAAATCGTACAGAGTGATTCCACTACTATACACCAGGTACGGAACTTTGGTATGTCGAAGATGCGACGGAGGAGAATTAGGAGTGACAACTTGATGGTCGTGATGGTAACTGAGTACGCAACTACGCTAGTCATAATGAGCTGCAGCAGTCCACTTTTAGCAATAGCTCTTAGGGTAAAAGGTATGCAATCGTGTACCTTCAGAAAGCCAGAAATCTCTAAGGCAGCGAGTGTATCGAGGCTTTTATCTAAACCTCCTCCTTGAACAACTGTCGGTGATCAGCATCTTGTGCTGTCTTTACAGGCACTGTGATACATACGAAGTACGCTGCAGGCGACCATGGAGTAGAAAACGAGAAGACTGGCAATTATGAATCCGTCATCCATCCCAAGTCTTGTCTTGCTTTTCAAGCATACAACCAGTCGCAAGCCTACCGCCAAAGTACACAAAAAGGCCATGACAATACTGAGGTAATTCACATAGAATGTTCTGGCATCATCTTCTGCCATAACCACGGCCATTCTTTGCTTATACGGTGTCAAGAGCTGCAGGAGGAAATCAAGAGGGAGAATGGCTTGACAGCTCAAGTCCTCAGGGTGGTACATATAATCTGCCAGGGGCTCGAGCCGCCTCAGAATCCTACAGTCAGGTGGGCAGGACGCCTTGCCAATTGATGTCAGCATGCTGACTACTCTTTTCAAGTGTTTCGAGTGTCAGCATGCTGCTGACTACTCTTTTCAAGTGTTTCGAGTGTCAGCATGCTGCTGACTACTCTTTTCAAGTGTTTCGAGTGTCAGCATGCTGACTACTCTTTTCAAGTGTTTCGAGTGTCAGCATGCTGACTACTCTTTTCAAGTGTTTCAAGTGTCAGCATGCTGCTGACTACTCTTTTCAAGTGTTTCGAGTGTCAGCATGCTGACTACTCTTTTCAAGTGTTTCAAGTGTCAGCATGGGCCATCCGAGCACTGTCAATCTCCTGATCCGCAGTTCTGATTTTGCGTCAGCAGGGTCTTCACGATTGTGTCCGCCAGTTCATCGCTGACTCACTGCTCGGGAGAGAATAGAATCCCGGACATCGAATCAACGACTCGCTGGAAGTCAACAGGATCGAGATCGGCGAGCGGATACTCCACCAGCATTTCGTCTCGCACTACCATCGCAGCAGGGAAGAAGCGCAAAGCTGCCACAGAAGCTAGTGCAGAGAATGAGGGTAATAACAACGAAGCAGCCACCCCCAACACGTGCGCCACCACTGTCAGTCCTGAAGCGCTTTCTCAGGAAGAAACTCTGAAAGCCAGAACTACATTTGGTGTATTCATACGATATAACGTCGTTGAACCGCATGACTGACATTGACACCTATAAGATTACAAGACATTATGACCTTTCCGCTCGAAGGGCACTGGCCTCGGCATTATTGGTATCGCTGTTATAGCATAACATTATCAAGTTGAAATAGTGGACGAGCTTAGACCAGTGCTGTGTAGGGAGAAGAGGCGTAATAAATAATTAGGAAAGTTCGTTTTTACATTAGATTCTTACGGCGGAGCAGTGCTAGCCGTGAAACGGTTGATGCTTCACTTATCACTAAGGCTCGATCACCTAATAAGGTCGAGCCCGGTGATTCTGCGAGAGGGCAATCCGCTTGTTGGCTTAGTTTGATGGCAGAGGGCAGATTCCTGAGCAAACAGTCATGTAACAAGAGGAGTCGAGTTTGTGTAAATTCAAGCGCATCAGGTCAACTACAACATTATACGGAAGACTGCGAAAACAGTAGCGCTTGTAATATCAATCTGTACTTATTGCTACGGCGGTCAGCAGCCTTAGACTGCCTTCGAGTTGCATAGTCGCGCCGTACGAACCACTCGCCTGAGCACTAAGTTGTGCTGTAATCTTGCCTTGACTGATGCGCTACTCAGCCAGCTTAGAAATCATATAAGTAGTCGCGCGCCTGTTACCGATGGTCAAAGCATGGGCTCACAACGACTCCATCGGGCGGAAGTTCTTAATCAATGAGAATGGCGTGGTCTGTGTTGCAACGTCAAGGCCCGTCATGGCCACTATCGAGAGTACATATAAACCGATCGTCCTGTGGATTCTCCAACCCATTGCTCGTGCCCACGCTAGTTCTTCAAGCACTTAGTCAGCCTGGAACAGCTTCTTCATCCTTCCGGGTCTGACTCACCGAACACTTCAAGGCCGGAGCTCTCTCCGTCCTCCTCAATTTTCACCGTGGCTGCCACGAGGTTGGCATACCCAGCAGGAACTCGCTTCGCGTGTTTCGGACCTCGTGGCTGCGAGGGTGTTCCGTCATCGAATCCTAGAAAGCAGGATCAGACGGGATGGAGAGCAAGAGCCGTCACCCGACTCTTCCTCCGGGATTTTCTGTGCGGCTTGCACTTGAGCTTATGTATTTTGACAAATGGTTGGCCGTCCTAGGAAAGCGGTCGCTGAATGTCCGCACTGACACGGATCAACGTCCATCTTACTTTCAAGTTACACTGAACAGCAATCAAGAAAATGAAATCCACGACAAACCGAGCGGAAGGATTATCGATTTACCTGTTATTCAGCAAAATCAAGCCAGCATCAGCCAGATAGCCGACATCCTAGAGCATCTAGCTCGATTCAAACTCGCTAGGGACCTGGAGGGCCGCCGGTGGCATAAAGCCACCGGAAGGGTCACCAGGACTGCTCCGAGGCCGGCTAACTCCCTCCATGCCCCAAGACACCGTCGCCAATAGAAGCGGTGAGGACTAGCGGCCCTGGTGACGGCACGAAGCTTGCAGCACGACCTCGGGGTTGATCTCGATGTAGCGTAGATAGGCATCAGACTTCAGGAACCCCGCATTGCGTGCTTCAGGGGCTGCTCCGCGGCGAAAAGAGTGGCTAGCATAGTGACCGCCGTATCCTAAAGACAGGAGCTTGACGTGAAGGATGTCGGTGATCCGTTTCCTAGAAAAGGGGCCCTCACCAGATATTCCTGAAGGAGGCAACCGCGTACTAGCACCAGCTCAGCCAAGTCTACATCAAATATAAGGGCCGACGGATTAATCCGCTAGGATTGAAAAAATCTACGAGGTATGTTGCCACCAGTACAGGAGTCCTGGAAAGTGTTAACGAGGCTGGATTAGTTCATCGGCGGTCCACTGACAAAAGAGCATGGGTTAGATGACAAACCATTGTTGGACGCTGAAGACTTCTTGGAGATTCTGTGTTGTCACTGGGTGACCGATACCAGCTTCTTGCCGTACGAACATTATCAGCTATACGTTGCCACTATCCTGTTGCTGGCCGCGCTCACGGCTTCCCGTCCTGGGGCCGTGTTAGGCATCATTTCTATATGCCATTTGCATTTGCATATGCATAGATATCTCCACAGATATGTTCCCATGGCTTCTTATTTTAGTGCTCAAGAATCTCTGTCTGTCAAACCTGCCTATATTGCTTGATTGACGCTCTTACGTTGGTTAAACCTGCACAAATTGATTGACTGTTGCTTCGTTATTGATAAATGCACGATTCTGCGCATGTCTGCAGACGTGCCAATTATTGCACGTCGCTTTATCATTTACGACGCAGAGTTCTGTGTCAAAGCGAGAAAGCTCTTGCGCACCCATCGCTCCAGATGTCCGGGTCGGTTCCTCAGATATGCGGAAAGAATTCGTATACAAAGCTCTAGGCAAAAGCCCGCCTGGAAGCTTCAGCCCAAACCCTGATACCTCTCAGCACCACCGACGTGGACTTACCTCGCTAATTACGATTTGCTTCAATTCACAATCCTTCTCCTCCATCGCAACATTATAGGCATCGCACGATGTGCGTGCCGACCGGGCATGGGTGGGTCAACAACCCACCATGATTCGATCACCCTCCACATTCCCCTCGGCGATATCTAGCAGCCCCACCAATACTGAGCTATGCCCACTACCATACAGAAGCCCAAGTTCGGGAATGTGCTGGAGTTGTTCAAACGGGTGGATCTTTCTCTCTTCTTTGGAAAACCACGAAGCCAATCGTGACGCGAGCGTGGCTAGAACATCCGTCAGCTGGAAAAAAGAAATAACTTCTCGTTCTGGACAATATGCCTCGACAGACTACCGCGATGGTACTTCAGATATCCTTTCTCGACGGAAGAGTGCGCTTCCCGAGCCGATCACTTACGATTGCTTTACAGCCGCCAGGAATTGATGATGCGACCGCGATGCTGAAGCTAGCAATGCAGATCTTGAGCGTCTCGTCCGGTTGGTAGGGAGTCTGTTGGCGATCGACCGAACTGCCTCCTATATCAAGGGCTACGAGAGCAGTACGAAGGAGCTCTCCATTGTTCCAGTCAACACTGGAGCTGTGAGGCGCATGCAGTCCTTGGTGATCTTAACAGCAGTCTCCGCCTGGAACGCTTTGAGCTACGGAATTTGCTGGGCAGAGTACCTCTACTACCTGATCGTGCCATCTACGGTCTCATATAAGTGGAAAGCCCGTACAGGTTCTCCAGTTCGGTTGCGCTGGATGATCGAGGCCCCAACGAAGTTGACTTTAGACGGCATCAGCTTCCGAACCTGGCCTGAATTTGAAGGCCATGAGCAGCCGAACTTTCTCATGATTTTAGTACTGGCCTGGTCTTACATCTTGTCTGCTCGCGTGGTGGAGTTGCAGGGCCAAGACGGATCACGGATTGAATATACGCGGAGCATAGCACCGTTCTATTGTGGCCCTGAAAGCGTCTCCAGCTTTTTAGTGGTGTGCGCGTGCGAACAGTGCGGTGGTTCACGGCTGTTGGCTCCGGGGAGTGGTTTCCAGGTCTCTTTGCTTCAGAAAGACAGCTACAACCACCACGCCCCTTGGGAATCGTTCCTAGTAGCACCCCCGGGTTCCCGTTCAGCATCGATTCTGGCGAAGGCAGCAAGGACCTGGACATAAGCGGTCTGACGCCTCTGACCTCGCATGAGGCATTGCGAAGCCTGATCTCCCTTTGCAATCGGTATCCTGTGAGCCGTCATCAGCTCCATATAGCACTTGCAACGGCAATGCTGCTGCCTACACCGGATGACTCCAGTTGCAAAGCAGCCATTCCCCGGCCAGAGAAACGTAACACAGGATTGTCGATACCCAGGATCTGCGGTGAGGATTTGGAACAATCGTATAGCGACCTGCCTCACTACATCACATTGAGCTGCGGATGCGATGTCATCAATTCGAGTCTCTGTGGAGTCTTCTGGGACCCTCGAATACCTGCAAATCTTGCCAGTCCTTGGTTACAACCCTCGGCTTGAAGCGAATAAGGGATGTTCAGGGGATCCCAGGATGCTACGCCCAGTTTCTAGCAGTAATCTGTGCTCGACGCGCCTCAAATATTGCATTCCTGTCAATAACTGCTACAATCAGCGGCTTAGCTCCCACAAATTGGGACCAAGTCTGCAATCGTCAACCGCCTCTCGAGAGATATGCTTTTGCGTGGACTGGAGTCCCACAGTTTTTCATGGACATTCCTTGGGATGGCAGGTATTTTGAAGTGTCCTTCAGCAGATAATACATCCAACGCAGTGACTGCTGGCGGCTTCGAAAGCTTCCTCCAATCGTTGAAGATAATCTGCATTACAGCATTGGCCCTTTCACGCCTTGGAAGTCTGCTAGTTACGGCTTGTTAAAGAATTGCCCGACGAGAGTGCAGGTCTACAGGAATTGTGAAAGACATGCATTTACATACGAAGGGTCAACATGGTAATTCACTAACGGATCTACACTTGCACATGATCTGGGCAGAGATTCTATGATTCCACTTCTTGGTGAATCCGCTGCTCGAAGCTCAGCCGTTTCCTGACTTGCCACTCCGTGGTAAACAAGAAACGTCCATCGACACTACAATAGCTTCCTTTCGATGGGTTCTGGACAACGGAGAAGGAACGTCTGTCTCTAGAATCTCATGGCGACACCTCCGTCGATAATCGTAGCTCCACGGGCAAAGGCTCCCGAGCGTTTGGAAGCAGCGTTGAGAGCCGCATAAACACGAAATCCTGGGCTTAAGAGCTGTCAAGAACGGATGAAAAAGACGATAGCGAAGGCCTGTAGGATAGGCTTTGCAGTGTCCAGAGATAGGATAAAGGCCACCTTAAAGAACTCGAAGAATACTCAAGCCCAGTAGACGGCAGCCAATTCCAAGGTCTGATTTATTTGCCTTCTGCCACCTTGGTTACAGCGCCGACCTCGACAATGGCTGCGATCATTCCACAGCAGTTCAAGAAAAGACGTGGGCACCTATAATGAGCGGGCGTGAACGGTGCGCTGAGCATATATTTATTTAAACGCAATGGTGCGTTGACAAAGTTTGTTGGTTGTCACCCGGCTGACAGGGACGAAGAGATAGTTTGCATTACGTTGCGCTTTGGCCGACAGTGACTAATTTGCAGACCTCACAGCCGGCTTGTATGGGTGGGCTAAAATGGTCGGTGTGGATAAGAACAAACGATTCCAGCGCAGCGTCCGACAGGGCGAACTCAAGTAGAAAATAATCAGGATCTATGTATTTCTTCTGCAGACAAGACAGTGGAGGATCACCGGACTCTGTCGAATGGGCAAGGTACGCTTGCGTCCATGCTAACCCCGGCGTCCCGCCTCAAACTCCTGCAGCAAGTGCTGCGCATATAGTGGGTGCATCCAAACCCCCGAGGGTCTTGAGCTCTTCCGTCCGGAGGGAGCTGAGGAGGAGGTGTGCAATGTCCGCATCGTCCGCGGTAGCATTGACGACACGCAGCGCCGAGAGCGACATTGTCATTCGTAACTAAATTTGACCCATGTCGCACCTCTCAACACCGAGGTCTTCACTGACGTGCACTTCTAGACGGCGGCAAGCCGAAGCACATCACCGGCCTCTTCCGCCCTGCTCCTTTTCAAACCGGCCCTGGTTTCTCAGTTTGCCTCGCCGGAACAGGCATCATTGCAGACTGGCAAAACGGGCCCTACGGCGAACTTGACCCTAAAGTCTAGTCCGACGTCGATGATATCGAGACTATTACGGGTCTTCCCGAGGACAACCTGCACCGGCCTGCTGACAGGATACTACAAGCAGCGGCGATTAAGTACGGTGATAGGCTCAAGACGGCTATTATTTGCCTACCAGGAATCTATGGGCCGGGGAAAGGGTCGGGCAACAAGCGCAGCCTGCTTGTGCCCGAGATGTGTGAGAACATGGTCGAGCTGGGACATGCGTTTTACGCGCAGTCGGGTGCGAATCGGGGGTCCTGGGTGCATGTCGACGATCTTATGAAAGGATATCTCAAGCTTGTGGAAAACCGCCGTCGCGGGAGGCGGAGATGCGGTATGGGTGAAGGAGGTAAGCAGCCAACCTCATTTGCCAGCCATGATCTACAACCTTTGCCTTTGGTTGTTATACTGATTGTCCTCCAGGGGTACTATGTCGTAAGCAGCCAGGAGATCTCCCAGCTTGACCTAGCCCGGGCGGCCGGCAGGACCCTTAATGCGCATGGCCTAATTCCCACGGAGGGGCCCAAGAGCTTGAGTTTCGAGACAGTGAGGGAAATGCGTGGCCCCGCGTATCCACGTGGGCATCCAATACGCGTGCGCGAGCGGATGGGGCGAGGGAGGTCCTAGGGGACGCCTCAGATACGCCGAGTCTCCTGGATACGTTGGAAGGGGATCCGCTGGCTACTGTTGAGCACGTGAAGCGGAATGGGCCGAGGTATTGTCCGGGCCTTCGACCTTGAAGGCACTGTTAGTGAACTGAGCGTCGGCCTTGCTTTATGTGTGGTTCTTTAGCGAATTTTGATGTAATCTAGCTACTGCTCAATAACGTGCTATATATGTATATACATTCGTAG
>JAABUL010005833.1_pt1 | contig 14854 bp, 12 predicted proteins | sample 5559151 | NCBI WGS metagenome assembly JAABUL01 (sample SAMN10711876, study PRJNA513368) | rock metagenome | isolation source: Antarctica rocks | place: Antarctica: Victoria Land, Pudding Butte sud | reverse complement strand
CCGAGCAGCTCAAAGCCGATTTTCTGCTGGCGCTGGCCGGGCAGGCCGACACCCTGGCCCGCCAGCTCCAAATCCAGGTCGGGGCCGGGCTGCGCTACCAGTCGGAGTACCTGCTGGCCCAGGGCAACGCCCGGCACCTGCGCCTCAGCCTGCTGCAAACCCAGGTAGCTTGGCGCAAGCAGTCGGCCCAGTTGGTGAGCCTGCTCAACCTGCCCCCCGGCACCCGCCTGGTGAGCGCCGATGCCGCCCTGGCCCCCCTGCCCCCGTCCGCCGCGCCGCCCACCGCCGCCCCCCGCGGCGCGGAACAGCGCCCCGAGTTCGGGGCCTTCAGCGCGCAGTTGCAAGCCACCGGCTGGCAGCGCAAGGCCTTCAGCCAGGGGCTGCGGCTGCCGTGCCTGCGGCTGGGGGTCGATAACTGGGCCTTCGGCTCTTACGGCGCGCCGGTGTACAATACCGTGCAAATCAACGCCTCGCTGCTGTGGACGCTGCCGCTCGGCCGCCTCAGCTACAACGGCGACCTGCGCCAGCTCGACACCCGCCTAGCCGTGGAGCAAACCCAGCTCCGCGCGTTTGAGAACCGCTACGCGCTGGAGGCAGCCACCGCCGAGGCCCAGCTGGTCTCGTCCACCGAGCAGCTGGCCACCGCCCGCGAAGCCCTCCAGCTCACGCAGGAAACCCTGCGCCAGAGCCTGGCCCGCCAGCAGCTCGGCACGGCCAAGCCCTTCGAGGTCTTCCAGGTGCAGCAGTTCTATCTCCAGGCCCGCCTCGACTATCTGCAGGTGATAAGCGACTATAACAAAGCCCAGTACGCACTCAAAGTGGCGCAGGGCGAGGCACTGTAGTGGGGGCGGCAGCGCGGATTGAGATGGTTCGTGCCTAGCGGCGGGCGCGTTCATTTTCTCAAGGACCAAGCTGCGACCCTGCCCCACGGGCAGCGCCCGGCGCTAGCAGTCCGCATGGCCAGCCAGGTGCCCTGGCTGGCCATCGTGGAGAGCACCAGGAGGTGTCGTCGCTGCTGCAACCAGCGCTCGACGTGGCCTACAGGCTGCCATGAGCCGGCAGCGCTAGCGCGCGGCGGCCACGCGCCGCACCGGCACGCACTGGCGGTAGTCGGGGTTGAAGTAGGCGCACCTGATGTGGCCATCGCGGCCAGCATTTTGGTGGCCTGCGGCAGCAGCTCGGCAAAGGCCATGGCGTTGAAAACAGCGGTGCTACGCCGAGCGCGAGAGCTGCGGAATCGTGGCCTGCAGCGCGTAGAGGCAATCATCAAGCGGCAAGAGCGTGTGGCGATGGAACGCCACGGCAATGGCATCTTCTTCCGTCGTGAGTACCGTCGAAGCTGGCGTGGGGCCCATGCGCGCGTCTTGGACCGTGGGGCGCTTGCACCACTTGGCCACCGTTTTAGGGTTGATGCCGTGGCGCGTAGCTAACGCTTGTAGGCTTTCCTGACTGTGTTCGATAGTGCGCCGTACGGCCACTGCTCAAGCGGGCGCTGCCGTGGAGTAGTTGTCCCATAACTGTGTGCAAAATTCCAGCCCGAAAAATACCCCATCACGCTCTGGGACTATACATCTACCGCCTGTTTGAGTACCTGCCCCTGGCCCTGATTGGCTTCGGGCTCACCGATTTTTTCCTGGTGCACCTGTTCACCCTGGCCATGGGCCACTTCAACCACGCCAACCTGTATGCGCCGCTCGGGCCGCTCAAGTACGTGTTCAACAACCCCCAAACCCACCTCTGGCACCACGCCCGGGAGTTGCCCGAGGCCCGACGCAATGGCGTAAACTTCGCCCTGACGCTCACCGTGTGGGACTACCTCTTCGGTACGGCCTATGTGCCCACCGAGCAGGCCCACCTGCCGCTGGGCTTCGCGGGCGTCGAGCACTACCCCCGCACGTTTGGCACTCAGCAGTTGGAGCCGTTCGCGCACCTCTCTCCCCAATTGGCACCTTCGTCGGGCTGGATGAACGCCGATGGGCTGGCTCACCGGGCAACCCCGCCGGCTCCGGCGGGGTAATATGCTCCGGTAGTACTTCCATTCTTCGCCCACTTACTCCCTGTCGCCGTGGCGCTGCTTCCCCTTTCTTCCCCCTTGTTGCGCCACTTCGACCGCTGGGCCGGGCCTGCCCTGGCCGTGGCCGCCCTGGGGCTGCTGCTGCTGGAAACTCGCCGGCCCCTACGCCGCCGCACCCGGCCCCGGCCCGAGCGGTGGCTGCGCAACGCAGCCGTGGCCGCGCCCTCGTTGCCAGCCATGCGCTTGACGCTGCTGCCGGCCATGGTGGGGCTGGCCCAAACCTGGACGCCGCGCCGGCCGGTGCTGGCCCGGCTGCCCGCGCCGCTGCGCCTGGCGGCCGAGGTGCTGCTGCTCGACTACCTGGGCTATACCTGGCACCGGTTACTGCACGCCCCGCTGCTCTGGCGGCTGCACCGCGTGCACCACAACGACCTGGACATGGACCTGACCACGGCCTGGCGCTTCCACTTTGGCGAGATGCTGGCCAGCATTCCCTGGCGGGCGGGCCTGCCCGCGCTGCTGGGCGTGCGGCCCGCCACGGTGCTGGGCTTCGAAGCCGTATTTGAGGCATGCACGGCCTTTCACCACAGCAACTGGCGGCTGCCCTTTGCCGTGGAACGTCAGTTGGTGCGCCTGCTGGTCACGCCGCGCACCCACGGCATCCACCACTCGCAGGTACAGCGCGAAACCGACAGCAACTTCGGCGTCGTGCTCACGCTCTGGGACCGGCTGCACCGCACCCTGCGCCTGAACGTGCCCCAGCAGGCCCTCACCATCGGCGTGCCTGCGTACCCGGAAGCTGCCCGCCAGACGGTAGCCCGCCTGCTGGCCCTGCCGTTGGCGCCGCTACGGCCCTGGGCCCGCCCCGACGGCTCGGTGCCGGGCCGGCCGGCGCCTACCGGCCCGCTGCACGAGCTGGTGCCGTAAGTGATAGGCACCGTCCCTTGTGCCGGTTAGCACAGCCGGAATCGTCCCTACTTTTTCGAAGCCAGCCCACCGTTACCCGGCCCCGGCTGTGCTTCGCAACTACCCCTTCGTCCTTTTTACACCTGCCATGAACCCCTTTCCCTGGAAGCTACTGCGGGCTTTAGTGCTAGTACTGGTGCTGGGCACAGCCACCCGTTGCCAGCCAACCGCCAAGCAAGGCGCGTTGGCCGAACAGGCCGCCGCCACCTCCCCGCAGTATACCAACGCGTTAATTCACGAGTCGAGCCCCTACTTATTGGAGCACGCCCACAACCCGGTGCAATGGTATCCCTGGAGCGATTCGGCCTTGGCAAAAGCGAAGCGTGAGCACAAGCTCGTGCTAATCAGCAGCGGGTACGCGGCCTGCCACTGGTGCCACGTCATGGCGCGTGAATCGTTTTCCGATACGGCGGTGGCCCGTTACATGAACCAGCACTTTGTGGCCATCAAAGTCGACCGCGAGGAGCGCCCGAACGTGGACCAGGTGTACATGGCCGCGTCAGAGGCGCTGACCGGAGGAGGTGGCTGGCCCCTGAATGCCTTTGCGCTGCCCGACGGGCGCCCCTTCTACACCAGCTCCTACCTGCCCAAGGCCCAATGGCTGGACCTGTTGCACCAGCTGGTGCGGGCCTACGAACAGCAGCCCGCGCAGGTGCTGGCCCAGGCCGAGCAGCTCACCCAGGGGTTGCGCGCCGCCAACGCCCTGGCCATTAAGCCGCCGGCTGCTTCCTATCGCCCGGCCGACTACACCGGCTTGCTGGGCGCCTGGCAGCCCTACCTGAAGAGTGCGCTGAGTCCCACCGGCCAGGCCCCGAAGTTTCCGCTGCCGGTGAGTTGGGAGTTTCTGCTGCAGTACCACTACCTGACGGGCAGCCGGCCTGCGCTGACGGCCGTGACCACCGCCCTGGACCAGATGGCGATGGGGGGCATCTACGACCAAATCGGCGGTGGGTTTGCCCGCTACGCCACCGATGCCCGCTGGAAGGTACCGCATTTTGAGAAAATGCTGTACGACAACGGCCAACTGGTGAGCCTCTATGCCCACGCCTACGAGCTGACGCACGACCCCCTCTACAAGTCGGTTCTGGAGGAAACGCTGGCCTTCGTGGGCCGGGAGCTGACGGCTCCCACTGGCGGGTTCTATGCCTCCCTGAATGCCGACAGCGAGGGCGAAGAGGGCAAGTACTACGTCTGGCGGCAGGCCGAGCTGGATACTCTTTTTCCGGCTTCCCAGGCCCGCCTGCTGGCCGCTTACTACCAGGTGCAGCCTCAAGGGAACTGGGAACGCGGCGCCAACATCCTGTACCGGTCCCAAACCGACGCGGCGTTTGCCCAGGCGCACCACCTAGCGCCCGGCGAACTGTCGCAGCTCCTGCGGACGGCCAAAGCCACGCTGCAGCAAGCCCGGGATAAGCGCGTGCGGCCCAGCACCGACGACAAAATCCTGACTTCCTGGAACGCGCTGATGCTGAAAGGCTACCTGGATGCTTATCACGCCACCGGCAACCCGGACTACCTGGCCACCGCCGAAAGAAACGCCCGCTTTCTCAGCACCCACCTCCGCCAGCCCAATGGCCACCTGCTGCGCAGCTACAAAGGCGGAAAAGCAACCATTGATGCCTTTCTCGACGATTATGCCCAGCTGGCCGACGCCTACATTGCGCTCTACCAGACCACCTTCGAAGTGGAGTGGCTGCAACAGGCCCGCCAGCTCACGGACTATGCCGTGGCGCACTTTTATGACGAAACGCGTGGGCTGTTTTATTATACCTCTGATGCCTCGGCCCCGCTCGTGACGCGCCCGTATGAGTTGACGGATAATGTGCTGCCGGCCTCCAATTCCGTGCTCGCCCTCGACTTATTCCGATTAGGCGAATACTATGACCAGGTGCCATACACGGCCAAAGCCCGACGAATGCTGAGCCAAGTGGCCCCGGACCTGGCCACCGGCGGCCCCTCCTACGCCAACTGGGCCCGCCTGCTGGGCCTGCTCACGTACGGGCCCAGCGAGGTGGCCGTGATGGGGCCGCAAGCCGTGGCCATCAGCCAGCAATTGCAGCGGCACTACCTGCCCGCCTCCTTGTTTTTGGGAGGCCGCGAGGAAAACCTGCCCCTGCTCGAGGGCAAGCAGGTACCCGCCGGCACCCTCATCTACGTTTGTCGCAACAAGGCCTGCCTGCGCCCGGTCAGCGACGTCCAGCAGGCCGTGCTGCAGCTGACCGTTAACGGGGTAGCCCCCAATGCCACCCCGTAACAAATGCTCCGGCGGTTCACTACAATTCGTTGCCCGCCAGGGGCTAACCTTCGTTAGCGGCAGCCCCCATTGGCTATCCGCTTATCCCAGCGGCTTTGCCCGGCAGGACTAGCACTCGCCGGCCCGGCGCACGAATGGGTGCCGTGGGGCCGGCGGCCTACTGCTCGTTGAGCTTTCAGTTATAGTCCAGGTAGGTGATGCGGGCATTCTCATCCATTTTGGTGGTCGAATAGCGGTTCACCCACTTGGCCACCGACTGACCATTCTTAGTCCAGTCACCTTTGTACCAATCGAAGTACCTCGAGAGCTGGGCGTTTTGTTTGCCTACCTTATTTTTGGCCGGGTTGTTCACAAAATCCCGGCCCTGGTCGTCGAGTTGGCTTTCCAGTTTGGCGGCGGTGTAGGCCTCATTGCGCAGCCGGGCGCAGGACATGGAAGCGCACACCAGCGCGAAGTGGATGCGCGGGTCGTCATACTTCTTGCGCAGCGTGCCGTGCTCGATGTTGTCGAGGCTCATCTGCTCGCTTCCAATGCTGAAAAACTTGGCCGCCCAGGGCGTGGTCACGAAGGGAATCTGAATGGAGGAGCCAATATCCTTGATGCTTTGCACCGGGTAATGGTCAAGAATGAGACGAATCGTGTAGGCGTTATAGGCATTTATCCAGTACGCCATCTGTTCATTCTTGCTCCAGTTGGCCGCTGGCGGGTTTTTGCTCAGTAGCGCCAAGTATTGGTTGAATTCCTTCTCGTCGGCCTTGAAGCCTTTGTAGTTGACCAGGCCCTTATCGGTGACGTACTTTTTCAGCAGCCGGTCGTAGCTACTGTGGTCCACCACGGGGCCCGTGGCGGCCACCGCGTAAGTAGCTACCGGCAGCCGGGCCGGATGCAGCGTGGTAAAAGCCGTCAGCGCGGCGGATCCTCCAGCAAAGATGGTCAGGAAGGGCAAGGCAAGAATTTTCATGGGTTCGGCTTTAGCAGCGGGATTGGTGAATCTGGAGCCGTAGTCGGCCGGTTAACGCAGACCTTACAAGGCCCCGCATAATTCTCAATCCGCGGCAACTCCTGGACCGGCCTCACATATCGGCAACACTACCTACAGATACGAAGTAGGAAAACCCGTATGTCCGCTAAAACTTCCTAGAAATACAATTTTCAATAATTCGTGAAGTCCCTATAATAAGTTATGATAATCTTCAATTATTATAACTTATTTTTGAACACAAAAATGGGGGCTTTTTAGCCGGTTTTGCTACCTATTATAACTAGGATGCACAGAACTGGTCTGTCGGGCTCCCGAATCCAGCAGTCCCAACGGCCCCCTGTACGCACGCCATGAGCGAAGACCTTTCCATCGTTCCGGCGTCCAACGCCACTTAAACAGTCAGCACGCAGTTGGCCCGCGCCTCGGCGAAAGTCGCGGGCTTTCTGGAAGTCGGCTTACAGGGAGCCGCGAATACGGAGCGCGCCTACACCTCGGACCTCAAAAGCTACGTGACCTTTTGTGCGCAGCACGGCTTGCCGGCCCTGCCGGCCGATGTGGAAACCTTAACGGAATACGTCGCGCACCTAGCTTCCGAGAAACCCGAACCAGCGCCGGGGGGTGGTCGGGTCAACAAGAAGGGCCAACAACCACTCACCCGGCCGCACGCCCTGGCCACCATCAAGCGGCATCTGGCCGCCATTCGGAAAGCACATCAACTCGGCGTTCACCGGCTGCCAGCAACCCTGGATGCGCTCAACATCGTCATGGAAGGTATTGCCCGCACCCTGGGCAAGCGGCAGGACCAGGCACAGGCCTTTACTGTCGAAGAGTTGAAACAGGCAATCCGCCGGCTGGACCTGGAAACCTCAGCCGGCCTGCGGGACCGGGCCTTGCTGCTGCTCGGCTTCGCGGGGGCCTTCCGGCGCTCCGAGCTGGTGGACCTCAACATTGAGCAGTTGGAATTTACCGAGCGGGCCTTGCTCGTGCACCTGGCCAAAAGCAAAACCAACCAGTACGGGGCCGTCGAGGACAAAGCCATTTTCTACGCGCCCAATATGGATTTCTGTCCCGTGCGCTGCCTGCGGGCCTGGCTCAATTTGCTGGGGCGCACCACGGGTCCGCTGTTCGTGAAGATTCCGCGAGCGGCCCCAAGGCAGATGGCGGTCCCATCGGAGAAGCGGCTTTCTGACATCTCTATCAATAAGCTAGTGCAAAAGCGACTTGGCCCAAGCTACTCGGCCCACTCCCTGCGCGTATCCTTTGTGACGGTGGCCGTGCTCAACGGCCAGTCCCACAAGGCCATTAAGAATCAGACGAAGCAGAAAACAGATGCCATGATTGAGCGCTACACGCAACTCAATAACGTGGTTTCGTATAATGGGGGTAGCACAAGACCAGGAACAGAAATTCCCGCTAAGATTATGCACTACATCTAATATGCTTCTCGCAGGCACCCTCAAGGAGGCTTGAGTAGAAAATCAGGCTAAAAGTTGCCTGGGCAGTAGATGAAGGATAAAAATTGGGCGGGGCATAAGGGCCGGAAGCGCCAGCTAAGCGTACTAACAGTTTTTAAACGGTCGTTTGAAAACCGTTAACGACTTCCTGGGCACCTGAAAGGAATGCATTAAACATAGTGCATAATCTTAGCGGGAATTTCTGTTCCTAGTCTTGTGCTACCCCTACTCCTATCTAAATAGCCTAAAATAACGCACACTGGCAGAACTGAACGTTATGTTTGGTTCGCACTTAATCCTTCAAACATGAGCAGAAAGTTGCTCGTGTAAGCAGCAAGTTTATGTAGTGCTTATGTAACAGAACTGGCCACTTACCAGCCTTACCCCGCGTCAACAGCTCAAAATAGCCCTTTCTTATGTAGCGCTTATGTAACAGCCGCGTTGGAAATAGGCTATATTTGCTGGTAATTTCTCCTTTGCCCCGTGACGGATACTGACCTGATTGCCCTGTTGGACCACCTCCTGGCGCTACCGGCCGAAACCGAACTACTAGAGTTTAAAACAGCCGGCACCAGCTTTGGCATCGATGATTTGGGCCGGTACTTCAGTGCCCTTAGCAATGAGGCCAACCTGCACCGGCAGGACCAGGCCTGGTTAGTATTCGGCGTGAACGACAAACGGCAGGTGGTGGGCACGCAGTACCGCCCCAGCCGCCCCGGCCTCGACAGCTTAAAGGGCGAGGTGGCGGCCAAGACCAGCAACAACCTCTCGTTCATCGACATCCACGAAGTGATGTACGCGGGGCAGCGGCTGGTGCTGTTTGAGATTCCGCCGGCGTTGCAAGGGGTACCCACCGCTTGGCAGGGGCACTACTACGGGCGCAACGGCGAGAGCCTGACGGCCTTGAGCCTGGAGAAGCTAGAACGCATCCGGGCGCAGGCCGCCGCCACCCGTTTTGAGCGCGAAATCGCGCTCAAAGGGCAGTCCGCCGCGCGAGTGCTGGAGTTGCTTGACTACTCCGCGTTCTTCCGCCTGTTCAAGCTGCCGCTGCCTACAACCCAGGCTGGACTGCTGGAAAAGCTGGCGCAGCGCGATATGATTCAGCGCCGCGACGAGACTTACGACATCACTAACCTAGGTGCTTTGCTCTTCGCACAAAACCTAGGCGACTTTGAGCGCCTAGGACGCAAGGCGATTCGCCTCATTTTCTACCAGGGGCGCAGCAAAGTGCGTACCCTGCGGGAAGTGCCGGCCCCGCGGGGCTACGCGCTCGAATTTGAAGGCTTGGTGCGCACCATCGGCAATATGCTGCCGGGCAATGTGGAAACCAAAGTCATTCTGCGCGAACAAACGGCCCCCTCCTACCCGCCCCTGGTGCTGAGCGAACTGATTGCCAACGCCCTGATTCACCAGGATTTCTTGGCTCAAGGCGTTTCGCCGCAAATAGACGTGTTCGAAAACCGCATCGAAATCACCAATCCGGGCCAGCCGCTGATTGATGAGCGCCGCTTCATCGACCACGCCCCACGCAGCCGCAACGAACTGCTGGCCGGGGCCATGCGGCAGCTGGATATGTGCGAGGAACGCGGGAGCGGTATCGACAAAGTGGTCCAGGAATGCGAAGAGCACCACTTGCCCGCGCCCCGCTTCGAGGCTTCTGAGCAGTTCACGCGCGTGGTGCTGTTCAGCGCCCGGTCTTTCGGCGAGATGGACCGGCAGGATAAAGTACGGGCCTGCTACCAGCATGCCTGCCTCAAGCAGGTATCGGGGGAAAGCATGACCAACCAGTCCTTGCGCGAGCGGCTGGGCATTGCTGAATCCAACTACCCCGCCGCCTCCCGCATCATCATGGACACGATGACGGCCGGTTTACTCAAACCGATTGACCCAACCAGCAAATCCAGAAAGCATGCGCGCTACTTGCCCTACTGGGCGTAAGCCAATATTTATGCTCCAATAAGGGTCAGCTAGAAATGTCAGAAAAAAGCACCTCTACGCGCTGGAAACGCCTCCTCTAAAACCATCCAGTAAGGGCCCCCTAAGTGTGCGGCGACCAGCTGCCCAACCGGGGCCGCCCAGCTGGTCGCCGGGTCCGGCGGGGTACCTGACCATCGGCGCTTTACCCGCTGCTACGTCAGGCTTATCCTGGTCGTCGACCGGGCGCGGGTGACAGGTCCAGGGAAGGTCGGTTACCCGCGTCGGGGTGGCCGCCTTCCGGCACCAGGCGGTCCTACTGGGTAGCGACGCTGGCGCGGGGCCCCTACCCGCGCACTTGCCACCCGCTCGTTCGGCGCGCGCAGGCGGCAAGCAAGCCCGGAAAACCCGGCTAAACCGCCCTTACGGCCCGCTTATTCCCCGATTTAGCCCCGCAAACGGGGAGGCAAAACGAAGTATCCGACGGGTATGCTTACTTCCATTGTTACCCCGTTTTTACCCCGTTAGCACGCCCGCTGGGCGATTGCCGGTTTTGGCGTTAGCTTATAATTACAAGTTAACGCCAAAACCGGCAATCGCCCGTTGAATTATCCGCCAAACAGGGCTTCAGCCGGCGGCCCATTCGGCCTTGGTTACCGGGGTGGGTTAGCCGTTTTCGGGCAGGACGGGTGAGCGGTCGCTGGCGGGGCTGCTGCCAGTACCCAGCCAGGCGTTGGCCGCCCGAACCCCCGGCCAGTAGCCGCCGGCCGGCGGCCTCCCCACACCGGGCTTGCCGGCACGTGGGCCGCGTAAAGTGGCCCGTGCTTGCGCAACACGTTGCCGGTTGCCCAGTCGGCTGTTTCGCGCCCGCGTGGCCCCGTACAGGCCCATAGGGGGCAGCCAGTGAGGTGATTGGAGTCAATAACTCCCCCCTCTCTCCGCTGCAGGCCGGCTGGTAGCCGCTAACTACCCCGGTGGCAAGCCGCGCGCGTACTGGCGAAACGAACCCCGTAGCCAAGGCCCGTACTTGCGGGCTCCCGGCTAGCGCGCCGCCGGTTGGCAAGTCCCTTTTTGGCTGCCGCGACCTGTCCGTTTAGGCGCGCCCGATCCGTCAATGGGCCACGTAGGGTACACGAAACACTCCTCGCTCGTCCAGCTTCCAGGCCGCTGTTGTCGCCTGCCAGCAGCCGAGGAGTAGGTCTTACCGCAGCAACAGCCTATGTTTGCGTCAACATCTAATTACAAGTTAACGCAAAATGGCTCATTTCTCGCCTACTTACAAGCAAAAATGCGCCTATTGCGGGGGCAAATTTGTGCCCACCAAGCGCGGGACGCAGCGCTTTTGTGGTGCCAGCTGCCGCGTCAGCTATTGTCGCAAAAAGAAAGCCGGCACCTTGGGGCAGCTCACGCGGCGGGCGGGGCCCCCGCGCCCGGCCGCGGGCTTGAGTTTTGGGCAATCTGTGCTGGCCGCGGGCCTGGGCTCGCTGGGGGCCAACGGGCTAACGCAAGCGGGGGAGTACCTGCTGGTTACCCGGGAGCTGGCGCAGCAACTGCAGGCATTACAGCAAGCCGTGGCGGCGTGGGGGCCGCCGCCCGCGGCCCCGGCCCCGCCCGCGGCCGCCGCGGCGGCCCCACTCAAGGCCGCGCGGGGCGGCCGGCCGGCGCCCGTTGTCGCCCCCGCCGAACGCGAGCTCCCGGCGCGGCCGTTCTCCGCGCCTCCGCCGGACCATACCGCGGCGTTCGCGGCCTTGGAACAGGTCCTGCAGGGGCCGTGGCCGGCGAAGCAGGCGCCCCCGGCGGCGGAGCCGGCGTAAGGCGGCCAGCTTTTCCCCGCGCGAGCGCCTGCTGAAGGAGTGTAGGGACACGGGGGGCTAGGCCCAGGTCCAGTGCGCCGGTTGGGCCACCCTGTTCCCCCGCCCACGGCCCCCTCGGGCGACTAGTTTCGAGCAGCCGCTAGCGGTGGGTGGGCCCTGGGGTACGTATTCTTCGCCCGCGGCCAGGCCTACGCCCGCCGCCCTCCTCGCGGCGTCGGCGGGTCCTGCTCGTTGACGCGGAGAGCGACGAGCGGGCCACCCGTTTGGGGAAGTCGAACGAAAAACGCGCCTAGGTAGGGGTATCAAAAAGGTGTGCCTTTCGGAGCCACGTCTAGTCAAACCGCGGAGAAAATTAAGCGGTTAACCTGTCCTGGTTTAACCGACCCCCTCCTGAAGCCCGGCCAACTGCTGACGGCAGCCCCGCCTGAGTTTGGCCTTGGTTAAAAGTTTGGTTCAAAAGTCGCATTTGTCAGCTAGCTAGGTGGGTTAGAGGACCGAAAAGCCGCTGGCGGGGCATTCGGGATAGCTTGATTGAGTACACCCGTTTCGGGTACCCCTTTTCTTGCTGAGGAGGGCCAGTTGGGATGCTGCTTCGGTCGTATCCAAAAAGGGCCGTTTTTGTGTTACGTTGGCTGTTTTTTACGTCTAAACATCCATCAAATGCGACTTCTGTACCAAACTTTTAACCAAGGCCAACGGTAACGCTGTTCCCTAGAACCGAGCCAGGATAGCCAATTGACCAGCAGAGAAGCTGCTTGCACAGTGCGGAATACACTTGCAAGTAGCTGTCAAAAAGCCTTTTAGCAGCTTACCGTAATTCTTGGTCCAGCTACTAACCCACCCCCCGGGATAACAAAGAGGCCGCCTATCCCCGTAAGGCGGGTGTTCTCTGCTAATTCTTCAGAAACACTCCGTTTATGAAACACACTCCTTTTATGAACCAGCCGTCCTCTTCGGTCGTCAACTCGCGTTCGGGCGGGCGGTTTGCTAGCTACTGCTGGCTGGCCGGTCTGGCCCTCGTGCTGGCTAGCCCCCTGGCTTCGTGCAAAAAAGACACTGACTCGTCGCCCAGCCTCCTTCAGCCCACGGGCAGCAAACCCAGCTACGCGCCCGCTATCAACGACCAGATGCAGGCCGTAATTGAGCAGTTTACGGCCTTCCACGACCCGGCCCTGCCGACCCTCTCGGCCCGCCAGGCCCGCATGGCCCACAGCGTAACCGACGCCGTGAATGCGCTGCTGGCTAAAAATAACCGCAGCGCGCCAGCGCCCGCCGTCACGGTGAGCCAGCAGGTGCTGCCCAAGCTCTACACCGCCGGCTCCGCCCCCGACGGCGTGCCGGTGCGCGTGTATACGCCCACGGCGGCGGCGACCGGCACGCGGCCGGCCATCGTGTATTACCACGGCGGGGGCTGGGTTATCGGCTCGCTCGATGTATATGAGCCGTCGGCGCAGACCCTGGCCGAGCGCACGGGGGCCATCGTCTTTTCGGTTGATTACCGGCTGGCTTCGGAAACGATGAACAAGTTTCCGGCGGCCCACGAAGACGCCTACGCCGCCTACAAGTGGGTGCGCGACAATGCCGCTACCCTGAACGTGAACCCCGCCAAAATCGCGGTGGCCGGCGAAAGCGCGGGCGGCAACATGGCCGCCGCCGTGTGCATCCTGGCCCGTGAGCGCGGCCTTACGCTGCCCGTGCACGAGTTGCTGGTGTACCCCGTGGCGGATAATAACCTGAACACGGCTTCGTACCAGCAGTACGCCAACGCGGTGCCGCTTAATAAGGCTAATATCGTGTATTTCACGAATTTGTACTTTAATACGCCGGCCGATGGCGACAATCGCCTTATCTCGCTCGTCGACGTGGCCGACCTCAAGGGCCTACCCCCCACCACCCTCATCGCCTCTGAAATCGACCCGCTGCAAACCGAAGGGCAGTCGTTGCGCGATAAGCTGACGGCCGCCGGCGTGAGTGTAGATTACACGCTTTACGCGGGCACCACCCACGAATTTTTTGGTACTTACGCCGTGGTGCCCCCCGCCAACGATGCTCAGAATCACGCCGCCGACCGGCTGAAAACGGCCTTTCAATAACACGTAGGTTGTACTACTCCCCAAAAACTGGACAGTTTAGCGGGGTTTATTAAGTAATATGGTTATGATTGGGTAAACGAAGATTGAGCGAAGACCTGGGCGGGCGTTTGGCCACCTATGCTTTGGTGGGGTCGGCGGTGGTTGTAGTAGGCAAAGTACGCCTGCAATTGCTGATGCAGGTGGTGGCCGTCGGCGGCGGGATTGAGGTAGATGTGCTCCCATTTGACCGTGCGCCAGAGGCGCTCAATGAACGCGTTGTCAGTGGCGCGGCCCCGGCCGTCGCGGCTGATGCGGCAGCCAGCGGCCAATAGTGCCTGTTCATAGGCCAGGCTGGTAAACTGGCTGCCCTGGTCGGAATTGAAGATGTGCGGGGCCGGAGCCACCCGCAAGGCTTGGTCCAGGGCCAGCAGGCAAAAGCCTACATCGAGCGTATTGGAGAGCTGCCAACTGAGCACGTAACGCGAGTGCCAGTCGAGCACGGCGGCTAGGTAGAGGAAGCCCTTGGCCATCGGCACGTAAGTAATATCCGTGCTCCAGACCTCATTCGGGGCCGTGGCCGGCCGCTCGCGTAGCAGATACGGATAAGGCGTGACACCCTGGCCAGGCACACTTAGGCGCGGTTTGGGGCAAATTGGCTCGTGGCCCATCAGGCGCACGAGGCGGCGCACGCGCTTCTCGTTGACGGCGTGGCCCGCCAGGCGCAGGTGGTCGCGCAGGCCGAGCACGCCCTTGAAATTATGCTGCGTGAACTCCTCGTCGAGCAGGCGCATGAGCTCCAAATTATACGCACTCTCCCCGCCGGGCTGGTAGTAGAAACTACTGCGCGCAAGGCCCATGGCCTGGCAGCGGGCCTGCACCGAACTGTTGGGGTCGGACTGGGCGACCAGGGTGCGTTGCTGAGCTACTGACAGGGCCCCACCGTTTTTTTTAGCAGCGCGTTTTCCATTTGCAGCCGGCCAATGGCCGCGTACAGGGGCTCCACGTCCGGCACCGGCGCGACAGGCGCTGGCGCTTCGGCGAAGGCCTGGGCCGCCTGCTGGCGCAGGTGCAGCTTCCAGCGCGTGATTTGGGCCACGGCCAGTTGGTAGTGGGCGGCCAACTCGGCCAATGGCTGGCGCTCGGTGAGCGCGGCCAGCGCCACCTCGGCTTTGAACTCGGCCGTGTAGCGACGGCGGGTGCGTTTAGGGGTCATAATCGAGCTAAGCTAGCCCGCTTTGACTGTCCAGTTTTTGGGGAGTACTACAGGTTACGCGATAGAAAAAGCCCGGCTTCACCATGAAGTCTTGTCCTTACCCCAATCATTTGCTGGCTTGGCCTTGGTTAAAAGTTTGGTACGGATGGTACATGGCCCCACACACTACGC
>JAABUL010005830.1_pt1 | contig 14857 bp, 7 predicted proteins | sample 5559151 | NCBI WGS metagenome assembly JAABUL01 (sample SAMN10711876, study PRJNA513368) | rock metagenome | isolation source: Antarctica rocks | place: Antarctica: Victoria Land, Pudding Butte sud | reverse complement strand
CGGGTTGTCTATAGAAGGGTTCACCTAGTAACCGTCCACACCTAGTAACCGTCCAGCCTTATAGGGTTGGTACCCTAAAATTTAGGGCCAAAATCTGTAAATCCAATCCATGACGTGGATTTCATATTATAAATTGATAATCAGACTATTTCTAAGGTATCTACGTCATAATTTACGACCTCGTCTTTGACGCATAGCTCTTCCTGATTGGCTGACTACTCCGGTCACGTGACCTCCTTCCTGCTGGATTTGCCCATGTCGCCCCTGTTCTAACTCCGCCGTGGTTACCCTGATTAGTAGCCTAACAATAAGCTTTTTAGGTCGCTTTGCTACTGCACGGACCCTCTTACTTGGTGTTACTTATATCGCGATAGGACGGGCTACTGTTCTACTTGATATAGCTGTCGCGGAGGTGGTTATAAGCGATGCGACAGGAGTGTCTATCGCCGTCCTGATTAGGGCAGGTAATTGTCTCTTTCTTGGAGTAGGACGTAGTTTTGGTGCGAGGATATCAGGACCGAATCTTATAAGGGAGGTAATAGCGGTTTTCTATTCCTTAGTAGCCTGACTAGCCTATTATTCCTAAATAACGGCTTAGTTTATAAACCTAGTAGCCCCGTAGTTACCCTTTAAGTAAGTAGACTTCTATTATTTACATTAGTTAAGTTCTATAAGTTTAGAGTTAATAATACCCTAGATTATAGACTCCGCTATTACTTAGATAGCCGCTTTACTTACTTTCTAAAGCACTTAATTAAGATCGGGTTATTAAGTATAGCATGCGCCCTTAGTTATATACTATAGAATCTACTATATCTATAGAGTATTAGCTGGCGTTAAGGCGACGTAGAAATTACTATTAGGGCCGGTAGAGGTAATTATAGCTTCAGGAGGTATAGTAGGACGGATCTTAATATTATACTACTATAAGGCCTAAGTCATAGAAAATTACTAGAGGACTAATTCTAGACTAAATAATAAAAGTCTTGATACGGCCTATACTTTCTTTATATTTATTAGTATTATCGCCTTGTATCGGGCTAATTAATAGATTTTTAGAAAGTCGACTTTATCGATGTAGTAGTTACCTCCTAGGCGTGTAATTCGCTAGATATAAGACTTATAAGCAGTCGCTAAGGGCGAGAAAATACTGATATCTAATAGCTGGAGTAGATATATTATATATAACGGTAGGTATAGAAGAATAATCTTATAGTCTACGTAGTACTAAATTACTATAGTCGTAATATAAGAAGTATAACTATTGATTAATAGCATTCTATACTCGCCTTTCTAATAGGATTTTATCTCTTAACCGAAACCTTTCTAAAGCCATTTATAATTAATAGAATTATTAGTCTAGCCATTCTTATTAATAATAATTTCGCCTGATTTTAGAGCTTCCTTCTAAGCTTTTTAAATTAATTTACCTTTAAAAATAATTTATAAGGATAAATATCTTCTATCTATTAATATATATTTAATAAGCGAGACTTATTTATAATTCTTATATTATATTATATAAGCTTTCTTTTTATTATACTTAGAGACTATAACTTTATATTTAGTAATAACCCCTTATATAAAGCCCTTTTCACCTATATTATAAATATCTCTTTCATCTACTTCATATATTATTTTAGTTTATAGATAGAGGTTAAACTAGCCTAATAGGATTTCAGGATTTTAAGCTATAGCTTATTCCTTATCTAATAGCGGGATATAGGCTATCTTTACTTCTAGGTACTAGGTTATAAATTTTTAAGGCTAATTAGGTTTAATAGGCTTCTTATTACCTTTTATAAGAAGGATTTCGTTCGCTATAGATCGTACTTACTATATCCTTGCTAGCTAACCCTATACTTAGAGACGGAGAACCTAGGCTAAAAGAGCTACTTCTTCTCTAGAATTAAGTCGTTATTAATCCTTATAAGCTACTGAATTTAATTAGCTACTATTAACTTAATTAATTAGTATACTTTTTAATATTCTATACTATTTTACTACCTTTATTATAGATAAAATCTAATTACTTATACCGCCGGCTTTTAATCAGGCTATATAAGCTAGCTCTATACGATCCTCCCTAGATAATTTAGCCTCCTATGAAGGAGGAAGAGGCTCTGGAAGTATAGTAGATATAATGAACGAATAGGACGATTTATAGTATAAGAAAGGTATCATGGACTAGATTTCCAGGTATACGTCCTAGAGCTATAGGGTACTAACCCTATAAGGCTGGACGGTTACTAGGTATAAACGGTTACTAGGTGAACCCTTCTAGCACGTTCCTTGCAGGTTTCAGAGCCTACCCCCTTAGCCTAACTACAGTAAAGCATGATACCCTTGAGAACGTCCATGCATTATAGGTAACTTACTTGACTGGAGGAGACTTGAACCTAGACTTAGATAACAGATGGTGAACGAAACGAGGCTGTCAGATAGCTAGAGAGGGAGAACAGGCCAACGATATAAAGAGCTACGGCGCGTTATATACTATCGTTTTGCAGACTTTTATGAACACAGCTAAAGTTATCCTATTGTTCAAAAGATCGCTCGGTCTTAACATACGGCTAGGAGCTTCCAATCATGCTATAAGATGTGAAATGTAGTCAAGAAAAATCCGCGATAGAAGGGTTCACCTAGTAACCGTTTATACCTAGTAACCGTCTAGCCTTATAGGGTTAGTACCCTATAGCTCTAGGACGTATACCTGGAAATTTAGTCTATAATACCTTTCTTATACTATAAATCGTCCTATTCGTTCATTATATCTATTATACTTCTAGAGCCTCTTCCTCCTTTATAGGAGGCTGAATTATCTAGGAAGGATTATATAGAGCTAGCTTATATAGCCTAGTTAAAGGCTAGCGGTATAAGTAATCAGATTTTATCTATAATAAAGGTAGTAAAATAATATAGAATATTAAAAAGTATATTAGTCGACTAAGTTAATAGTAGCTAATTAAATTTAGTAGCTTATAAGGATTAATAACAACTTAGTTCTAGAGAAGAAATAGCTTTTTTAGCCTAGGTTCTCTATCTCTAAGTATAGGGTTAGCTAGTAAGAGTATAATAAATATAATCTATAATAAATGAAATCCTTTTTATAAAGGATAATAAGAAGCCTATTAAACCTAATTAGCCTTAAAAATTCATGACCTAATACCTAGAGGTAAAGATAGCTTATATTCTACTATTAAATAAGGAATAAGCTATAGCTTAAAATCCTGAAATCCTATTAGGCTAGTTTAACCTCTATCTATAAACTAAAATAATGTATGAAGTAGATAAAAGAGATATTTATAATATAGATAAAAAGGGCTTTATATAAGAGGTTATTACTAAATATAAAGTTATAGTCTTTAAGTATAATAAAAAGAAAGCCTATATAATATAATATAAGAACTATAAATAGGTCTTACTTATTAAATATATATTAATAGATAGAAGATATTTACCCTTATAGATTATTTTTAAAGGTAAATTAATTTAAAAAGCTTGAAAGGAAGCTTTAAAATCAGGCGAAATTACTATTAGTAAGAATAGCTAGACTAATAATTCTATTAGTTATAAATAGCTTTAGAAAGGTTTTAGTTAAGAGATAAAATCCTATTAGAAAGGCGAGTATAAAATACTATTAATTAATAGCTACGCTTCTTATATCACGATTATAGTAATTTAGTACTACGTAGACTATAAGATTATTCTTCTATACCTACCGCTATATATAATATATCTGCTTCAGCTATTAGATATCGGTATTTTCTCGCCCTTAGTAACTACTTATAAGTCTTATATCTAGTGAATTACACGCCTAGGAGGTAGCTACTATATCGATAAAGTTAACTTTCTGAAAATCTATTAATTAGCCCGATACGAGGCGATAATATTAATAAATATAAAGAAAGTATAGGCTATATTAAGACTTTTACTATTTAGTCTAGAATTAGTCCTCTAGTAATTTTCTATGACTTAGGCCTTATAGTAGTATAATATTAAGATCCGTCCTATTATACCTCCTTATTACAGCCTGAACCCGCGGTTCTTGTACTACGCTTAGACGAAGTACTTCTTATTACGATCAGTGGTATCAGTACTAATCTAACTGATCTAGACAAGTTAGTAGTATTAGTACTAATCTAACTGATCTAGACAAGTTAGTAGTATTAGTACTAATCCAACTGATCTAGACAAGTTAGTAGTATTAGCACTAATCTAGCTAATCTAGACAAGTTAGTAGTATTAGTACTAATCCAACTAATCTAGTATTTCCTATGTCTATATAAGTGGCGATGCTTTCCCGTAGATAGGAGCTTCGTGTTTAACTCATATTATTAACCTAGCTATCTCCTAGATACTAAATATAATATACTTTATACTAGACTAGCCTAGTACGAAGCCTACCTATCCCGTCCTTAATACTCCTCTTTAAGAGATTAATCCTAGACCCTAATTAACCCCTAGATAATAGGGTCGTAACACTTTAAGCACCCTTAAGATAAGTACCTTAGGATGAAACCCTACCCTAAGTAAGTAAGGATAACGACCTCCTACTCGTAATAAAGACGATAAAATCAGGGTTATTAAACTAGATATATACTACGGAGAACGAGATAAACTAGAGAAGTGGCTATTATAAGTATAATTATATTTTAAGTTTAATATTATAGTATAAGTTAAGTAACCCCTTTTTACTATTTCCTATTTAAGAGGGCGAGCCTAAGAGTAGTCCGCCCCTCTACTAAAAAGATACTTGGAAGACCCTGACGACGACGAAAATAAAGATATTAAAAGATGGATAGAAAGCTTCTTAAGGTTCCGCGTCAAGATATAATGAAATTTCGGACCTTCTAATGAAAATAACGTCGCGGTACGAGTAATATAACACCTTATTTAAAGGAAGTTAGTAGTAGAGTACTCCACGCAGTTTTAATAGTACTTAGCTTGAACCGATTAAGATAATAAAGTACTTATGATTATATATTAAAGAGGACTTAAGGCCAATATTAAAGAAGAACTTATACGAGTAGAAGTAGGAGTAGTAATTAACGACCTTGAAACTCTTATAAAGACTATGATTAGAATTGATAATAGACTCTATAAGCTGGCTATAAAAAAACGATATGATAGCGGCTTAATAGGATTTCGGCCAAGTAGAAACTTCGGAGGAGGTTTTCACGCAAAGAAAACGATACACTGAGATCCTTATAAGCATGTGCCTATGGAACTCGACTTCACATAGCAAAAAGGAAGACCTAAGGGGAAGAAGTAGTATAATAGGGGTAAGAGAGTAATACTTTACTATAGTTATAGTAAGCCGGGCCATATTACTAGGAACTATAGGTTAAAAAACATGATGTAACGACTATAATTAAATATACTACGAAGAGTACTACTCAGGAAGAATAGACCTTCAGAAGATCCGCCCAAGGCAGAATATAATAACGAGGAACTTAACGTAATCATATATGATTTACTCGTAGTATTCAACACGCCTAAGGCAGATATCAGAGAACTCTAGTAGCGATATAAAGAATTAGAAAAGGAAGTCATCAAGAAGGAAAAGAATATTACGCAGATAGAGGCACGACTTAGAACCATTCAAGATCGACTAAGAGAACTGGACTCTAACGACGACGGTAAGGATCAGAAGGAAAAGCCTAATCAAGGACAGGGAATCAAAGGAGACTTAGACTGGGACTATATAAGTACTAGCGAATCAGCAGAAGAAGAAGAAGAAGTACCACGCTTCAGACTAAGTATCTCCGTACCTTATACCTCCGCGTTAATAGATTAATAGAAAGATGACTCTAAGGAACGATTAGAATCTTATCAAGAGAAAGTTTCGGACAAGTTACTAATACAGGAGTATCGTAACGATTCGAATCATCCGGAATATAGAGTCATGTACTGGAGCGCTTATATAGATGACTATTACAAGACTTATTAGGCCGTATAGACTTACGAAGGACGGACGCCAATGACTCCCGCATGTAGACACCGTGACTAGAGAAACTATTAGAAGTTAGACTACACGTGGCATCTAGTAATAAAAAGAGGACAAAGTTTCTTTCTAGGATATAATAACAAGTGGCATCAGTACCTTCATACCTACCTCAGGCACGAGATGGATACTAAGGAATGCCACTTGACGGAATGGTACGCATGCTTACATGACTAGTACTAGAAGCATATGCGTTAAAAGAAGATTACCAAGTTTCTCCCCAATTTAGGAAAAGAGTAATCCCTTATATTATAGGGAAGTACGAGGAGATCAATGTTATAACCCTAAAAACACGACATTTATACTTAACAGATTATAAGACACACATGAACGTACCGGTATAGATCAATGAGATAAATATTATTACTATAATAGATTCTGGAGTAACGGGTAACTTCGTTTCTTGAACTTTGGTATAGTCAGCGGGCTTACTAACTTGAAAGAAGAAGGAGCCATATAGCTTATAAATGGCCGACGGGTTAGAACTATTAATAGGAAGTGTAGGCGAGGAGACTACCTTACTACACCTTGTAATTTAACGCCACCGTGAGGAAATTTCTTTAGATATAGTTAGGATAGCCACTTATTATATCATTTTAAGAATGCCTTAATTGAAGAAGTATAACCTAGTAATTAACTAGAAAACAGGAGTACTTAGATTTAAGCGAACTGGTATTATTACTAGTATCCACCCTACACGCTAACAGCGGATGATAGTAGATAAGAAGTTGAATTAAAGACTAGTTGAAGCATATATTACTTTATCTTCAAAAAAGGATGACCTTAAGAAAAGAGGATCCGACTTAGTAAGTACTAGTAGAGGTTAGCAGGGCTAAAAGGAAGCTAGAGTTCTTAAAGGAGATAATAAACCTCCTAATATCTTATAAGAGTATAAGAAATAGATATATCTCTTTATAGAAGAGATAATAGTAAAAGCTTTACCTATATACTAATCTTAGGATCATGAGATCGAACTTAAATTAGGAAAGGAACTAACGTTTAGACTAATCTATATATTATTAGAAAAGGAACTTACTATATTACGCGGGTATATTGATAAGAACCTTAAAAAGGGATTTATTCAAGAATCTAAATTACTAGCAGGATATCTAATCCTCTTCACACTGAAGAAGAATAGGAAACTCAGGCTGTACGTCGATTATCAGAAGTTAAATGATATTACTATCAAGAATCAATATCCCTTACCAAATATTAGCGAGCTACAGGATAGACTCTCTCAGGCAAGGATATTCATTAAGCTCGACTTACGAGGAGCTTATAATTTAATCTAAATGAAAGCCGGAGAAGAATAGAAAACCGTATTTAGGACTCGATACAGATATTACGAGTACCTAGTCATACTATTCAGACTTACTAACGTACTAGTAACCTGCTAGGTACTAGTTAACAATATTATTCAAGCCCATTTAGATCGTACTATAATCGCCTACCTTAATAACATTTTGATTTACTCTAAGACTAAGGAAGTACATATCTAGCATGTATAGGACATCTTAACTTGCCTATTACAAGCGAGATTGCTCCTTAAGCTAGAGAAGTACGAATTCCATAAGGAATTAGTGGAATTCCTAGGATTTATAGTAAGTACCACAGGCATTCATATAAGCCCTGAAAAAATCAAGGCTATCGCAGAATAGCCTACACCACATGACGTGAAATTAGTCTAGAGCTTCTTAGGATTTATGAACTTTAACAGAAGGTTCATTAAAGGATATTCAAAAATAGCCCTACCACTTATAAATATAACTAAGAAGGAGAAGGGATTTTAATAGGGATCTAGTTAGTAAAAAGCATTCACGACATTAAAGGAAGCCTATTAAAATCCACCAGTGCTCTATACCTTCCGAGCGAACGAACCTGCTTATATTGAAACAGATGCCTTGGATCTTGTAATTAGCGCCTGTCTATATCAGGAAAAGGATGGTAAATGGCACCCAATTGCCTACTACTCGCGAAAGATGTTAGTAGTAGAACAGAACTATGATATTCATGATAAGGAACTATTAGCAGTAGTATATACACTTCAGAATTAGAGGGTGTATATAGAGAGTTATTTAGAACTCACTATCTTTATAGATTATAAGAACCTCTTAAACTTCACTATAACTAAAGAGTTAAATCGAAGATAAGTACGTTGATTAGAATTGCTAGGATAGTACAAGTTCAAGATACTATATACCCTAGGGAAGGATAATAGCCGAGCAGACGCCCTGAGTAGGCAGTTAGACCATATAGAATTCAAGGATATCACGGAGAGGCCTATTCTTAAATAAGAAAAGGACGGATCGCTGGTATTAATATAAACGTTAGTAGTAACCACGCGAGTCTCAGTCCAGGATATTACGCTAACCCTGAAGGAAGGCTATATTAATGATAACTTAGCTATACAGCTAAAGATTCAGTAACTAGGACAAGAGCTCTTCTAGTATAAAGGAAGGACATACATACCTGAGAAATATATTGAAGAGGTGATCCGGGATCACTATAATAATCCTTTACAAGGACATCCGGGAGTATCCAAAACAGTGAAGCTCCTCCAACGAGAATATGCGACGCCACGACTACGTGCGCATGTTAAGAAATACATCAGAGAATGTATTCAATGCCAGCAGAACAAGTCTGCACGCCACGCCAAATATAGGCAAATACAGTTTGTACCAGTTCCAGACATACCATAGAAGGATGTAACAATGGACTTTGTCGTTAAGCTGCCAGAATCAAAAGATCCAGTTATAGGGGGTACCTTTGACTTGATAATAGTAATAGTCGATAAATTAATAAAGTATATAATCCTGATCCCCTATAAAGAGACGTACAAAGCCTATCAGTTAGGATTCGTCCTGTTGGACAGGCTGATAAGGGATCATGGTATACCTGAATCTATTATATTAGATAGAGACAGACTCTTTACATCTCGTTATTAGAAGACTCTAATCGCTGCGATTAGAATAAAACTGCGAATATCAACCGCCTATCATCTAGAAACCGATAGTTAGACAGAATAAACAAATCAAATAATGGAAGTATACCTAAGACACTATATTAGTTATAAACAAAATAACTAGGTCTCTCTACTTCCTATAGTATAATTGGTACTCAACGATAAGAGATTAGAAACAATCGGACTATCCCCATTCTTTATAAATTATAGGAGACATGCCAACTTGTTCCTAGAACCAAGGAGCGGTTCTAGGGCAGAAAGAGTAACGGTATTAATATCCGATATAAAGAAACTATATAGCGATATATAGAAGATAATCAGCGAGGTTAACACTAAGACTTAGCAACGAGTTAATAAGAAAAGAAAAATGTATCCTCTATTAAAGAAGGGGGATAAGGTTTACCTCTATATAAAAAACCTGAAAGGTAAGAGGCTAAGCAAGAAACTAGATTATATCAAAGTTAGACCATTTTTAATTAAGTAAGCCAGAGGACCTGTTAACTATAAGTTATAATTACTACCCGACGCTAGAGTACACCTAGTGTTCCATGTCTCTTTACTAGAACTAGCCGACTCTAAAATACCGATCCAGGAAGATTAGAAGTATAAGGCTGAGACCGAAGAATACGAGGTTAAAAAGATCCTAGAGTAGAAGGGTTAGAATTACCTTATTAAATAGAATAACTATGAGGAGTTAGAAAGTACCTAGGAACCTATTAAGAACCTTAAGAACTGTAAGGACCTCCTATAGTAATTCTATTAACATCGATAAGACTAGACCAGTTAAAATCCTTAGGAACTTCGACCTGTTCTAAAGAAACGTTAAAGAGGAAGTTACTAGGATCAATTATATCTAATTACTCCTCCTGCTCCGTCTCCTTAATATTTTGAATTTCGCCTTCTACTATAGCGATTCCCTTTCTTTCTAACACCTCTACCTCTCTCTGTAACTAGGTGAATTTGGTCAAAGCCTCTTTGGCCTTAGCGGCCTTTTGGTTCCGTTGATTCCATATCTTTATCCATTTTGCTGGAGAGAAAGGCGAGAGGTTATAGTCTAAGGAACCCTTCCGGGCGTACTTTATATAGCGACTAGCGGAGACCCCGACCTTGCACTTATTAGACTAACCCGCACGCTCATAGTTCAAATAGACCCTTATAGCGACAGAACCAGTTTTAAGAATAGTATCAACTAGCTGATAATAAAGGAATATAGACTTGAGTTTAGATCTAATAGGTGGTATTACAGAGTAGTAAAGCTTTCAGGACGAAAACTAATAAGGGGGAACCTAATGTTACAGCCTAAACCCGCGGTTCTTGTACTACGCTTGGACGAAGCACTTCTCGTCACGATTAGTAGTATTAGCACTGATCCAACTGATCTAGACAAGTCAGTGGTATTAGTACTAATCCAACTGATCTAGACAAGTCAGTGGTATTAGTACTAATCCAGCTGATCTAGACAAGTCAGTAGTATTAGCACTGATCCAACTGATCCAGTATTTCCTATGTCTATATAAGTGGCGATGCTTTCCCGTAGATAGGAGCTTCGTACTTAACTTATGTTATTAACCTAGCTATCTCCTAGACACTAAACATAATATACTTTATACTAGACTAGCCTAGCACGAAGCCTACCTATCCCGTCCTTGATACTCCTCTCTAAGAGATTAATCCTAGACCCTAGTCGACCCCTAGACGACAGGGTCGTAATACTCCTGAAGCTATAATTACCTCTACCGGCTCTAATAGTAACTTCTACGTCGCCTTAACGCTAGCTAATACTTTATAGATATAGTAGATTCTATAGTATATAATTAAGGGCGTATACTATACTTAATAACCCGATTTTAATTAAGTGCTTTAAAAAGTAAGTAAAACGGCTATCTAAGTAATAGCGGAGTCTATAATCTAGGATATTACTAACTCTAAACTTATAGAACTTAATTAATATAAATAATAGAAGTCTACTCGCTTAAAGGATAACTACGGGGCTATTAGGTTTATAAACTAAGCTATTATTTAGGAACAATAGGCTAATTAGGCTATTAAGGAATAGAAAACTACTATTACCTCCTTTATAAGACTTAGTCCTAATATCCTTATACTAAAACTACGTTCTACTCTAAGAAAGAGATAATTACCTGCCCTAATTAGGACGGTAATAGATACTCCTATCGCATCGCTTATAGCTACCTCCGCGATAGCTATACTAAGTAGAATAGTAGCCCGTCCTATCGCGATATAAGTAATACTAAGTAAGAGGGTCCGTGTAATAATAAAGCGACCTAAAAAGCTTATTATTAAGCTACTAATCAGGGTAATTATAGCGGAGTTAGAATAGGGGTAACGTAGGCAAATCCAGCAGGAAGGAGGTCACGTGACCGGAGTAGTCAGCTAATCAGGAAGAGCTATGCGTTAAAGACGAGGTCGTAAATTATGACGTAGATACCTTAGAAACAGTCTGATTATCGATTTATAGCATGAAATCCACGTCATAGATTGGATTTACATATTTTGGCCCTAAATTTTAGGGTACCAACCCTATAAGGCTGGACGGTTACTAGGTGTGGACGGTTACTAGGTGAACCCTTCTACCCGTGAGCAGCAAGCTAAACTCGATTAAGCCAAAGGATCAACAACCAAGAAAACGAGCTCACCTATGATGATGCACTCCAACGTCGCTCATGCGTGGAGCACAGAGTCCTGCGCTGACCCCATCTGTGTGAAACACTGCGTACCAAGCATTCAGCTTTGTCAACGAAGTTGCAATCCATCCCAAGGTGTGCCGCGTATCCTTCCGCCATGGACACCCACCACCGCAAGATCGATCTTCAATCATCGTCTGACCTTACCTATCTCTTCAACAACATCAAAGTTGCCGCCCAAGAAAAGCTAGATCTTGCCATACCTCCTTCGGCCGCGCCAGAAGGCGAAGACGCGTACAGATCGAAAGTAGAGGAGCTAGTACAAGAGGTAGTAGAGCGCTCGCACCGAACTCGCCCCTCTGATAACGGCTTCATGCTCATAGCTACGATAGTATATACTCCAAACCCTCTCCCTCGCCCTGCCCAACCTCACTCTCAATGGTCTCGATCCGTCACCCACGCTCCTCCGGCCCAACCCCACACCACAATTCAATACGAATGCAGAAGATGAGTGCAATTACGAATCCTACGATCCGCGTCTTGCTGAGAAACTACGCGCTCTCTACGCGGACTTCGAAGTTCAATCTACACGCGTTGCAGAATTGCGGAGGGAAGCGCCAGGTGCGGCAGCGAGGCGGTACATGGAACGGTTGGATGAGGAAGTGAAGGTGGAGAAAGAACTAGAGAGGGAGAGGGAAGCGAGGGGCGGGAATGTGGACGTTGACTCGTTGGACGTAGGAATCTTAGAGCGGAGTAAAGATGTGGAGAGGTCATGGGAGCGCGGAACGCAAGGACTGTTGGACTTAGGGAAGGTTCCTGGAGTGTTGGCGAAATTGGAGAGGGCAAGCAAGGCGGCGGAGGTTGTTGAGGGGATATGATACGTGGATCATACCTGTACAAAATTTGTTTGGCCCATGTGGGTATCGAAATGCGGTGATCTGGACACGCCCAGGCGTTCGGCACTAAGTCAGGCATTGGGGGATCTGGGCAAATGAAATGATGCTCTTCCGCTGGGTATCGATGACTGGAGGATGAGGATGTCAAGTTCTATGGGCGAGTCCTAGGCTTACAGCGCTGAGGAGTCTGCACCCTTCACACCCTTGGCTTTCTCTGCTTGACCTGTTACCAGCTCACGAGCCCATGGGGGCTTGCTGCGCGCCCTTAATGTCATCCGTCGCTGCGTTGAGCGCAGCGCGAGGCTTCTCAGCTGACGTGGTGGCCGTCGGTTGGTTCGTCTTGGACTCCTGTAAATACTTCGGCGGTTTTGACCATTGTGAATCTTGCCTTCAGGTTGCGATATTGTTAACACAAACAGCAACGAATCTTGCTGGGGCATAAACTCACCAAGGGCCTTCATCGCTCAATGCACAACCCCCTTTGCAGTCACAGCTTCCCCCGAATATCTTTGGTAGATTTTCCTTTGGTACTTGACCAAGAAGCTCAGACTGATAGCCACTCCCCAAAACATGAATTTTGGAGACCGTGACTGGATCGAGGAAACCTTTTACCACACTGAACACCGAAGAAAATCCCCAAGGCGCATTGATTAGGTACAGCTTGCCGAGTCGCTCTGGGTAGTAGTTTTGGGAGATAGCTGATGCTTGTTTAACATAGCCATAGACGGAGCTAACCTTCGAGATGCCAACACCTTTCAAATCCATGATAGAACAACAAGTTTCGAGCAGTTGCCCGGACTTCCGTGAACAGGCAGGTAGGCGAGGGTCAGTCATTTTCTCGTACTCGACAACTAAATTCTGGAGCATTCTCTCAGCAGTCGTGATTTTGTACATCGCGGCAAGATCGATCTTGCCCAATTGCTCAATGTATACAGGCCTTCCATCCTGTCCGCGAGTTAGTGGTTATCTAAGCAAAGAAATTGTACAAGTATGAACGGACCTTGTCGGTTTTGTGGTAATATTGCGGATAGTACTCGAAGACTTTGGGCTTCTCCTTGTAGTCAAAGCTTCGAACTAGCTCATCCACTCCGAATTCCTTCCGCCATTTCTCACAATCTATAAACCTGCGAACTTCTGAGTCATAGCCGACAGCTTTGAACTATTCTAGCTCACATCTTCTTCGCAAGCTCGACATCGAATTTACGTGCTCGTAGAAATCGTAGCTGTGAGGGGTCAGATATGCTTGTTAGGTGAGTTGTTGCAGGACGTCATTCACCATGGACAACGTGTCTAGTCGTTCACTATAGCCTGCTTGCTCGAGCTGTGTACGCAATTGGAAGACATGAGCATCTTGCTGGGGCGTGGTGTGCCCTGGATGCCCGCTTTGAACATTGGGGCTTGTGGTAGGGTAGTCGTAGTCGTCGTACTTAGAATCGGAGTTGAGCTCGACCGGCATGATGGCAAGCGGTTGAAGATTTAGGGAGAATTTGGTGGAAGAGGTTTCAGGGACAGGAGAAAAATGGAGATTGTGTGACGTGCGGCTTCCTAAATCACCACAGGGACCATTGCCCACGTGAAACTAGAGCTATCTGGAGGGGCTAGATTTGCGCGAGGATTAGAATTCCAGGGCTAATTCTTCACGCATATTGCAGATATTATGTTGGACTACTCATTCCGAACGAGCATAGACTTCTGGGTATTTGGTCCCATGAGAGATCCGCAATTCGCCCGAACACCGAGCTTCACTACTACTATGATCCACGCCCACGGAATGGCCTAGTGAAATTGGGATTACCACCTCTGCCTCCACCTCTACCAGCACTGAAGCCCGCTCCTCTTGAACTTCCTCTTTGACCTCCTCGCCCTCGATCGCCGAAGCCTCCTCGGCCTCTCGTCATCCCGCGAGCTCCTCCCCTGCCTCCACGCATAGGTCCACCTCGTGATCCACCGCCCGCACGCTTTGGCTTTGGAGCGCCTGGGGGCGGTTTCGGCTTCGGTAGAAATCTTTGCACCGTCAGCGTCTGCATCACGAAGAGCGTCTTATTATCCCTACTTCTCTAGAGGTAAAAGCTTGTCTCCTCCAATATAAAATTTATCACCCGCTTTGAATGATGTAGCCACGATGCCCTCCTGGGGTTTAATTGTGAAGAAGACCTGATTGATGGGACCGAGGACTTCATCGACTTTGCCAATTGATGTCTGTGACAGTCAGACACAATTCTGCGATAGAATTTGAAAGTTCCTGCCTTATTCTCAAGGTATATTGGTGCATTAAAGTATGGTAGCTTTGGATTGATCGATTCGCAGACCATTTCCCCTTCGCAAGCATGGACGAACGATCCCATTT
>JAABUL010005828.1_pt1 | contig 14859 bp, 19 predicted proteins | sample 5559151 | NCBI WGS metagenome assembly JAABUL01 (sample SAMN10711876, study PRJNA513368) | rock metagenome | isolation source: Antarctica rocks | place: Antarctica: Victoria Land, Pudding Butte sud | reverse complement strand
AAAGTACCATGTGCGGTACTCAGAGATGTGGGCGCTGCACAGGTTGGCTACTGGAGCCTGTTTGTGGATGGCTTGTTTGAGAACGGTATGAGCCACAAGGGCGCAACATACACCAACCCGGCGTCCTTATCAGCTGACACCAAGTTTGAGGTGACTGCTCCTGGTCATGCTTTCCTACAGCCATCACCAGCTGAACTTGCTCCAGCTCAAACCCACAAACCAGCATGATGCACATCAATTCCTGTTCCAAGATGTAGGGCTTGCCCAGTTGGTGTCCACCAAGATTGTCGCTGCGCTTGACAACAATTCGCAGTGGTTTCATGCTATAGTTAACCTCAATAGTAGCTGCCAAACAGTCAACAGCCAACAGCTATGATCATGAAGATTTCAGCGGTGTGGTTGTCCACATTTTGTCAAGTGGTCTAGATGCACTGTGACAGCAAGGTGGAGTGCTGCAGGTAGAATGTTGTGGAGTGCTGGCTCACTCAACAGCCTGAAGAAGAGGCTACTGCCAGTGCTGCAGGCAGCGTACTTGACAGGTACTTGTGTCTGTGTGCAGCATTTGATGTTGTGTGCATAGTCACACCTTGCTGCTTAATGAGGTCGATGTGCACGTGTCGTTGCAATTCAGCCATGGGCTGGTGTTCAGGTTCAAGGAGGACAATAACCTCATGGACTTAGCTGGCAAGGGCACATCGCACAGTACTGGCTATCGTGAAGCTCCGCCTGAGGAAGACTGACCACAGCACAGACCACTTGCCCCTTCGCCACAGCATTCTGAATAATACAACAGTATGCAACAATGCACACAACAGCTGAAAGTAACGTCACAAATCACACAAAGGTCATGATCTTACATTGCTATGAAGTACAGCCTGACTTGGTGTACACTGCCTTGTGCAAAGCAGTTGCACTTCCTGAAACCACCACATTCTTTGTGGAGACATGTCAGTCATTTTCATTAGGTACAGGAACTTTGCCCATCACAACACACCAATTGTCCTTGTCATAAAAAGACTCCAAGACCTCAGCCCCCGGAAGTTGCTCAACAAGCTTATCTAACTCAAACTGCTCATACACATGGTAATACCTACTGAACACTATGCTATTCTTCTTGTTATCTATGCGTACGCTACCGGCAGCAGCGGGATCAGCTTTTTGCGCATCTTGACCACTGGCCTTCAGGACTTGCATTGCTGCCTCGGCCCTGTGAAAGGGCAAATGCCAAGGGACAAAGTAATCATTGCTAGGCACAGCAGACTGATTCTGGCTGCTGGAGGGTAATGCTACAGACGCCTGCTGTGCTGAACCAGACTGAGCGTGCCTGCTACCTTCTGCTGCTGACTGCTGTTTGGACGCTCCTGCCTCACCAGCTTGATCTGTCCCTAGAGAGGGGTGTTCAACCCCTGGCGGCGGGCTAGCACCACTGGAGATGACAGCAGCACTCACAGCACTGCCCTTTGAGTGATGACCTGTTTTAGCATCTTCTGCCTGCGACCCAGGTCTGTCAATAGGCTGCCATTTGGCCAGCTTCTTCATGTCTTCCTGGTCAGTCGCCCACACGGTGACAAGTGCTTTGCCTGCTGGGCGCAGTATGCGCAGCAGCTCCTTGAGCATGTGGATGCGGCGGGCCGGTGTGGTGATGTGGTGCAGCACGGCAATGCTCAGCACTGCATCGAAGCGCTGGCTGGCATATGGCAGCCGCATACCATCTGCTACTGCCACGTCTGCCTTAAAAGAGCTGCCTGCAATCACATCCTTGCTATTGCCACCTGCTCCGACACAGCATACTCCATCAACTGGCCCTGCTGTGCAATGAGCGCATGCTTCGTGCACAGCTTTGGCTGCTGTTCACAGTTGCAGACTGGGCAGCTCAGCTTGTCTTTTTAAGCAAGGCAGATGAACTGCACCACAAATGTGTGAGGATTCCCTTCCTTCTGACTGAGCATTTTGCCTGCCTTGCTGTATGTGGCTCCAGGCGCGCTGTTCCAATGACATGAGTATGTGAAGTGATGCAGCAAGGTGTACCTGAGGCAGCACCAGTGCCAGCAGCCAGGCGGGTGGCAGCCACCTGAGCCAGGCCACTGCTGCGGTCACTGCCCAGCACTGCAATATCCTGTCTCACTAGGAAGTACTTCCCATTACCACATCCAACATCTGCTACCAAAGACCCAGGCGCCAGCTTATCAATGAATTGCCTTACCTGCAATGCGACAGGGTGAGAGCTCATCAAATGGGGGCACTGCAGCTCGACAGCGTGTGATTCAGCTGCAACAGGGGCACCCTGCATAGCTGAATCAGATGCCATGCTATCAGGCACATATACGCCACAATCATGAGGAGCACTGCCGACAAACATGGTGCAAGTGACAGCACATTGCAGCAAGCTTCTTTGGTGGAACAGGGCATCGCAAAGGTTGAACAAGTGCATGCACCACTTCTTATGGTTGCACAGTGGGTGAGTGATGAAAACCTTGGGCCAGATTGCGAAGCGAGTTGAGCTGAAGTGAGGTGCTATGGCATTGTACACATCATGCACAAACTCCTGCTCCATGCGCTGCAGATCAGCCTCCTTGCTGGTATGCTGACCACTGCTCGGCCTGCCATGCACAGCATCACCCTCATCTCTGATGGCTGAAGATGTCGCAGCTGGTCTCACAATAGGCATGCTTTCTGCTGGCTGCCCATTGCTGAAACCACGCACTGTGATGGGCTGTTGCTCTGGTGGGGATGCTAGATTGCCAGATGTGATGGATATTGGCGATAAACCAGATGCCAGGCTCAACTCAGCCGTTTCTGATGTACAAGGCTCAAGCAACTTGGGTGGCTGCAAGCCTTTTGACGTGGCATCACACGGCAGCTGTGACTTGAGGGCCATGCGAGTGGGTGGGAGTTTGCTCTGCTGGCTGTCACAGTGCTCTGGCCATTGGCAGTCACATGGGTAACCCCTCACCTATGACACCAAAGCCGACATGAGCTGCACCACTCAGACAAAACATGACACACGTCATCTGTCAGCAAATTGAAGATCACATGCACTGGCTAGCAAACATGCAGACAAGGATGCAGCAGTCCTCATGCCGCAATCATGACACGATGCTGAGTGTACAGAGCTAATGGTGCATGCAGCAAAAAATTCAACGCATCTACTTGCATACTGCAGTCATACTATAGTCAAAGCACAGTCATACTACAGTCAGCAGACACTGTCAGTAAGGGCAGGTGTTATATGTTGCAGAGTTGTGCGCATATAGGCTTAGAAGGCCTGCTAGTTCAGGTTGGGAGATGAGGACCTTTCTGAAGGTGTAGGATGTGCGGCGGGGGGCACGGGGCAGCAGGCGGCCCTGCACGGGGTCTGCCTTGCGGTGGGGGATGTAGTGGTGCCAGCAGTAGCGGGCAGGGCCAGCCATGATGAGCAGGGAGCGAGGCGGCAGCAGCACTGCCTCAGACTCTCCTCCCTGCCGAAACTCCATCACAGCTGATCCTGCCAGTGACAAAGATGCAATGGCTCCTGCACAGCCTCACATCAAGTCAAGCTTCAGCAGCACAGGTTTGCTTTTTGTGTGTTATTGCAGCATAGAGGTGGATGACAGTTGGAGGTTGGTGCTTGTCATTTCATCATAGGGCTGCTGAGCAACTTGTGATAGTTGCTTCTCAAAAGCTACGGGAAGCACTTGTTTGCAGCAGCTGCAGCAACAACAGCATGCACTGTAGTGACATGCTCCAGATGGTCGCAACATTTTGGTGGGCCTTGTGTTAGCATAAAGGCAACATGTTTGAGGTGTTGCTCTACCTGTGAAAGCAGAGTGGGTGTCAATGTGAGGTGACAGTCCCACTCCTGCTGAGTACTCATTCACAGTGCATTGATCCACCTGCAACCAAATACAGCAGGCGATATCAGCAACCAGTGCAACGCCTTGTTATGCACATGGCTGCAAGCAGCAGCTAACTAGTTGTTGCCGGCTCAAAAGCTGATCTGTCTCATGAAGTTGCGTTCAATTGCTACCACGTTAGGGGCGCAGTCAGCAGACCTTCATGATCTCACCTGCGGCATGTCTTGCAGGTGCTGCAACCGCTCAAGCACTGGTTGCAAGGCTGCAGGGAATTGTTGTATAGGCTTTTGTGGATCCACATTCCTGGACTGCATCAACAATAGCTGTCTCAGCATAGGGTTGTGCATAGCATGCTGAGCCATTGGCATGGCTTTCCACAGCAGCTGTCATGGCTATTTGGAACAGAATTCTGTGTTTTTACCTGATACTCAAACTTGTATCCAAAATGGCAAACACGCCGCCTGGCCAAAGTTTCCCATTGACCCTCTTCTGCACACCCAAGAAGAGCCTACAGCACCAATAATCACTGACTGACCAACAAACCAATCCTGTAGATCATTCAAACCTCATACCTTCGCACTGCTGCTGCATTTGCGTGCAATGCTCACTCGTCACCTGTTCCTCCTCTTCAGACACAAAGTCTTTTATAAGGGTCAAGCCTGGCACTGTGCAATCCTGTGTTGAAAGAGCGACAGGCGGCTGAATCTTTTCCTGCGTAGCGCAGCAAATATGCGAACTCGTACCATGCACGACAACCATTCAGGCTTGGTTGAAGAGCACCCCAGGCGAAACTACCTGGTCCTTTTTTAGGTCAGCGTGCTTGATGACGAAGCGCCGTCCATGCGCTCGTGCGCATGGCTTGTCATTCAAGGCAGACAATGCAGCAGTCGCCTCTTCTACATTGGCATACGACACGAACACAAAAGCGCTGTGAGGGTTCTGCTTTTGTTCCGGAACAGTCACAGTAGCCGTTCCGTATTGCCCAAAAATCTGCGTCACTAGCTCCTGATCAACGCCGACGCTTGGTCCGCAGTTTCCGACAAACAGGTGACGTGTCGGCTGCCCGCCTTTTGGCTTACCGAACATTGCTGCAAGCGTCAGCACTCGACGACAAGTTTTGAAGTCGAGCTGGCGGTTCGTTCGTCTCGATGCTCTGCGTTTTTTGACCGAAAATTTGTCAGCCAAATCGTAGCGCATGACGCTGTTGTGAGCCTCAATCGCCGCGGTAATACTTCAACAGGTCCTCAAAGCCATTTGACGTTTGCAGTCGTGTATGGCTCTTCTCAGATCCCTCTGCAGCCCCGGATTGATCATCAGTATACGTGCTGAACCTGTGAGACGGCAAAGCTGGATCATCAGTACCCATCTGCTTTCTCTGCACTGCTCTGTTGAGGTACTGCCTATGTGATCAGTTGTCCTTGTCGATCATACTCGACCGTTTGCCGAGACAACTCAGCGTGTTATAGGCTTCCTTGCCAGCAAAGCAGCGTATGTCCACTGCCAAGGACCAGCAGGTCATTTGGAGTAAGATCCTTGACACCTATCAGAAAGCGCAGGAATCAGGCTCAGCTTCTAAGTTCAAGACCAGTACCCAGATCCTGACTGATCAGCATCTCCACATCAAGTTTGTCCTCAGAGTCAGTGATTCCTTGCGAGATAAGCCTAAACCTCCCAAAAGCAGGTGGTTGCAAAAAGCCCATTAGAAGTGCTTTGTGCACCTGCTCACACCACATTGTGACAGACCTCGAGCTTGTGATGCAGTGATGAACAAAAGGCATGGAGGGACCCATTTGCGCCGTATGATGAGGCACTTTGGGTTGACCATTTTTCTCCCACCCACACCTTGCTGTTGAACAAGTTCAACGTTGTAGCATACCACGTATTGGTAGTGACCAAGGAATTTAAGCATCAGACAGACATTCTTGACCTTCAGGACCTAGAAGCCACATGGCAAGTTGTTCAGGTAGCCATAGCAAACATTTGTCGGTTCGTGAAAACATCAAAGAATCATACAGACGTCTGGCCATTTGCAGGCAGTTCCACAGGGTGCACTTGCATACTTCAATTGCGGACCCGAGTCTGGTGCCAGCCAGCCTCACAAACACATTCAGGTACATCAGCAGCAAATGCTTCACCTGCTTGTTTACAAGCAAGTCTAGCAATGGTGTATAGCAACATCCATTCTAGCAGAACAAGGTATATGCAGGTTGTCCCTTTACCTCTGGCAGATGACCCTGCTGTTATTCCATCACCTCTGACTCAGATGATGGACAGGGCCTTGCGGGACAGTCAGCTACATGAGGGAGCCATTGCCTCTGTACATGACCTCCCCTACCAAAACTACTTCAGCAAACTTTCCTCAAGGTAAGGGAGACAAATGAGGCTGCTAGCATACTGTGCATATGTCAGCACAAGAGACCGGCAAAAAACTAGGCAATGTTGCTCTGCAAGGCCACAGTGCATTATGGAGATCTTTATGCTGAGGTGTTCATGAATGGATCATTGTAACCAGTGTCTTTCTTATGGAATGAGTGACCATGCAGCTCTCATGCATGCATGCAGGACTCAGCCCAAGCAGCTAATCAGCATGTACAAAAGCCTGCTTCAGAAGTGCTCACCAGGGGGTCAACCTCCGGAGTCATACAACCTGCTTCTGACAAGGGAGCATATGGTTCTTGTCCCAAGACGGAAAGAGAACGTTGGATCGGTTGCTATCAATGCGCTGGGCTTTGCTGGTACAATTTTAGTCAACAGCAAGGCTGGTCTGGAGTACATTCAAGACCAGGGCCCAATCAAAATATTGGAAGCAGCTGGATGTCCGTGGCAGAAGTCTGCGTGATCTTGTATATTGCTCACATTGAACAAGTCACCTGACGCACTCATAGGTAGGAGCTATACTGAGCATGAATCAGAGCAGTGTGCAGCATGTGCTTGTGTGCATTACGTTGTTGTTGAGAACAAGTTGTGATTAAGAACACATTGCACTTGTGTACAAAAGGGTTTTTGAAGTGGTTGTCATGAGCAAGTTTGATGCCACTGTGAGTGCTTTTCGAAAGGTACAGGCTCTCAACCTGCAAGCTAGCACAGACATACTAGCCTAAGACTAGCAACATAGTGTCCTGGGGTTGCTGCCCACTGCGACAACCTTTACTTTGCGTCAGACCCAACTAAGCACTGGGCTCATGCCAAGGATCTGCACTGCATTGCTGGAGCGACCATCGTAGTCTGTCTGACCATTGACCATAGGTTCTCCCCTGTGCTTTGCCAGATTATGTCAAGCAGTGGGTCATGATTTCAAAATAGGAATGGGATTTGTAAAGCGTAAGTATAGCTTTATAGTCGTTTGCTATCAATAAATATTTATAAACAAATATTTTGTCTAAGGCAGATTTTGCAATAAACTAGCTGAAGCTGCAGAGGCTGGGGACACAGACTCAACCAGCACCAATGCCTATTAAATGGATCATCAGTGGAGCAATGCCACCGATGAGGATGAATGAAATGCCAGAGTCCTCATAAATCCTATCCACCATGGCTGGCACTGAACTTAGCACCATTGTACTATCAAGCTTGAATCTGGCAACAGATTTATTATCCCGGGGAGGTTTGCAAAGCTGTTGCCTGTGCAGTCAACGTCGTCAGACGTTCTGTTGGCTCAGCCTGCCCTCAGTTTGCTCTTAGAGCGATTGGATTGAAAACGTTTGAACATTTCGGCCGCCTGTACCCGGGCAAGCTTTGCCGCATGTCCCAGGTCTTGCACATCCTAGCTTCAAGGTAAGTTTGCTGTCAGCGTTTCCAGGCTATTTAACAAGCAACAGTCCCTGTCTGCCATCTTATGTCGTTGTCTGATTGTTTTTGTTGTGTGAAAAGCTTTGTCATGCAGCAGCATATGCTGACTACTCTGCAACTGCAGGCTTTTTTAGACAACTTGTTTGCTGTCCGTACCTTGATTAAGCAGGGGGACCGGGCGCTGCATGTATCAGGTGCGCGGTTGTTTCCATTCCAGTATCGCCACACACAGTGCACAGCCATGCACACACGAGTGAAAGACAACGTCCGGAATCGATCAACTGCAGGGTACATCCGAGGTGTCTGTCGGGCAAACGCAGGAGTACGAAAGCGCACGCCACAGGCAGCCGTCTTGGGTGGGTGCACGTCCATCTGTTGCACATGCAGCTGTTCAGTGCCTGCTAGACTCGTCTTGTGTAGTAGGTGTCATAAGTGCAGACCCTAAGACTATTTGGTTTGAGACATGTACAGGCTGAACCATGGTCTACACAATCTAGCTACAACATAGAGGGGGCAAGATCCATCAATGCACGCCAGGTGTGCAAGCTGTGCTATGCTGACCTGCTGCCCTGACCAGCTGTTCTCATGCTTCCTTGTGCAATCCATTTCTAGGGTATTTTACTCTCCTCTTGCTGTGTAGCAGGGCGAGTCAGCTCAACAAACCGTGGCTTACAGTGTGCAGCCAGTCACCATGAATCCCCTGGACATGCAGCAAGGCAATCCATCCTTTCGCAGGGAACCTCAAGCTGTCACACCACGCTCATCCAGCTTCAGGAGGAACAGCCAAAGGCGCAACAGCTTCAGAGCTAGCGCTGAAAATCGAATCCCTCCTTACACTGCTGATGGTCAGTATCAGGTAAGCCAACACATTCAGCACACAGATGTCTACTCTCATAAGGATGCCACACAGAATGTTGCTGCTGCTCAAATGCATGCCCATGGGGCCATTGTGGTGAACAATTATACTTGCATACATTGCGTCCTGATGCATTCTGTTTGCATTCCAGTTGATTGCCTGTGCTTACACCGCCTTTGTCCCATATGCAGGACGAGAAGATCTCGGCTGTCTACCCAACCATTGTTCACATCAAGCAAGAGGAGGGGTATCAGGCCCCTCAGTGGCAAGTCAATTCTGGGCCAGTTCATTACCCTCAAATGCAGAGTGTTGGACCACTGGGCAATGCTTCAAGCTACGCTCAGCTGCCAATGAAGGCCCCCAGCCCTCCCCCCAACGCGCCCCCCATGCCCCCGCCCCAACCTCAACCTCAGCAGCAGCCTCAGTACCAGCCGCAAAGGTCACTTTTGCATGGACTGCATTTCTTTGGTCTTGAGACAGTACAGACACCTCAATCTGCCTCGCTATGCCCTTGGAAGGGCATGCGAAAAGTATGTGACTGGTGAAGTCATAAACAGCGGCAGTATGCAGTGTGTAGGTGCTCAGCTCAGACAGCATGCACATGGCAGGCTGCAGGATGACTGGTCAGCGCATCATTCCATAGCATGCAAAATGATACATGTGCAAGGGCATATTCGTAGTAGGAACACCAAGCGTCCAGACATGTCAATGTGCTGTACTATGCTCATTGAGCTGGCTAAGTGGTTGACACAAAGACATGTGGTGCAGGCATGCTCGCGATGGGTCTGTGACCAGCATGTTCACCACCAGCGCCTACCAGTACAACCCGCGCCATTCAGCAGCGCCCTCAGAGATGCCGAGAGGCACCAAGGCTGAGCCCAATGAGGGTGCTATCACAGCGGCCCCTCAGACTGATGACCTGGTGAAATTGGGCAAGAGGGAGGCCTGGGCCAAGTTCCTTGCCTATGAGGTGCCTGCCACCTGTCTGCATCTCTGTCTGCTGTCATCCATGTAACAATATTGCGATACAGTGCTGTGCAGCACGTCTGCAGTATGTTCACAATGCATCTGACCAGCAAGACTGCTTCCATGTCATGTCAGAGCTTAGGGATGTGCGATGCTTTGGTCAAGCTCTTCCTGAGAATGCTTTTTGGCACTGTATGTGATGCGACAAGTCACACACAGTGCAGGTCTATGTCATTGCAGTTTTGTCCCACTGCTGCATTATCACTCCCCACTTGACAGCTTTGTAAAGGCAAACAGATGCAAGCAACAGCTGCAGCCTGTGTCACATGTTCTGCAAGCAACGTGGGTATAGCTACTGCAAACACTCAATATCACAGCTATAGTGATATTGGACTCGTGCCACGCACTTGGTGCAAACGGCATATGGCAAGCATGAGTGTGGCAAACAAGCCGACAAGCACCTGTAGAGTAAAACTCAGCCTTTTTTGCTTTCTTGGCTGCAGGGTTCATTCCAGGTGTGCTTGAATGCTGGTCAGGCCAGTGAGCAGGGGGCGCACTTCCTAGCAGATGGCTGCCGCCCTCTGAAGGCAGCCTTTGCCAATGACAACCTCATGCTCAGGCCTGCTGCTGCTGGCGTCCCTCCTGGAGGACAGACCATTCTCTGGTATGTTTCTGCTTCTGCTGCCAGGTCTGGTAAGAAGCACTCCGCTTCCTGCTGTGCGGTGCTTGGCCAACATGCGGCACCTGCAGAACACAGACATGTGTCACCGCGGCAAGAAACTGGCAAACGAGTATCTGTTTCACCAAGCAGACAGTGCACTCTTTCTCGCATCCAACAAGCCCCCTCTGCTGCAGGGATGATTCAGAAGCAGCAGTCCTGAGCACACCCATGAGCAGGGAGCTGCTGGAACCCCCACCCAGCCCATCCCAGCCCCACCACCAGGCCAGTCGCTCAGTCATTGTGGCCCCGCAGCACGCTCCACAGCAGAGCATGCAGCAGATGGAAGTCATTCCTGGGCGGCCTGTCATCAAGGCCAGCGCTGTCAGGCTGGTCAGCAGCCACCTGTACCAGCCCTTCCAGCAGGAGAAGATGGGCACCCTGCAGAGCCTGTTTGGCAAAGTGCCTGGCACTGCTGACCAGCTCTACATCTGCCTGCATCCTGCCAGTGCCCCTGGTACGCCCCCACTTCCCGCTTTGCTGTGTGCTCCCTCACACCCTGCAATTGCCAACAGACTCACTTTCCACACCGTGTGTCTGCAAAGATCAGATTGACATCCCAGCCAGCCAGTGCGTTACACCATATGTCACGCGCAACTTGTATGGCTGAAGTACTCTGGAACGGCTTATGGTCACCAGGCATGAACAGCTGCCAGCATGTTGGCAGAGGCCCAGTCCTATGTGTGAGCCTATCAACGCAATTCATTCAGGCAGCGAGGGTACGTGTTCATCATGCCAAAGGTCTTTCATGCCAGCAGTGGACAGGGGCAGTGTGTGATGCAGAGGAGGCAGCTGCCTGGACAGTGGTGCAGCCTGGCGGCAGGGGCAAGAACGGGGACCAGGTGGAGCTGGGCCAGGAGGAGGTGAACGAGGAGCTGCTGGTGGAGGTGCACAACTACCAGCAGCCTGTTGCCCAGGGAGTCGTGCGCGCTGCAGACCTCCTCCAGGTCCTACCTTCCTGCCTTTGCATGCCTGCTGCTCTGTTCCATACTAGCGACTTACTGCAGCTTCCTGATCTTCCTCAGGTTGGGACCCTGGAATATATTTTGTGTCACATGCTCATGCAGCAAGCTTGCCAATTGATGATTCACCACATGCTGTGTGTTGAGTAAGTAGCCTGTGCTGGTAGCGTCGGCGACTGCATGCGCTGTGATGCACAGTGCTGGACAAGAAGCTGAATGGGGTGTGGCTGTACAGGCAGCCAACAACACGCCTCTGCTTGGGCATGGCAGCCCTCGCAAGCAGAAGCAGGCAGGCTTGATCAGCCGCTTGTGTGGACATGGCAAGGAGTCTGAGGATGCCCATGTGCCAGGCAAGAAGTGGGTCCAGGTCTTTGACCACACTGGTGCCAAGTAAGTCTGCTGCCCTTTGGTGTTGGTTTTGTGACTGGGCTGCCTCTGCGTTGATTGATTGCTGACTCTCAGGGTGCAGCAGACTGGCTGCATTGAGCACATGCAGCAACAGGGTGTCCCTTGAGTTTCAAGTAACCGTGTACTGACTATGCGGAAAACAAAAAGCTATTTCTGCCACAGCAGTCTTTAGGCAACAGCAAGAGCTGATCTCTTGAAGCTGTGGAGCATCTCAATATCAGTCATGCTCATTGCTAATGATGACTGTACACAACAAGTTCATCTGCTTTGGTCTGGCAAAAAGAGGCTGTTGAACGAGCAATCCTGCTGAACAGGCACAAAGAAAACGGGTGATCCTGCTGAACAGGCACCAAGAACATGGATGATCCTGCAGGTGGGGCCATGTACTGCTGTCGTCTTGGCTGGAGACGAGCCAGGAGAGGACAGTGGTGCACCAGGCTGTTCCTGACCCCATGCTACAGCCCCTGCTAGCACCCCAACAGTCCTACCTACCCCCTCCTCCAGCCTACTTGCCACCCCTGGAGCACACCAGGGATCTTGCTGTGGGAGTCGTGTCCCAAGCAAAGGGCTACCAGCAAATCACGTCTTGGCAGGTGTGATAAGCTGCATGTGTAGCACATCTTTTGTGAAACTGTTTATCGACTCTGATGCCTTCTGAGTGGGCTGACATCTCTCATGCCCTCAGTGAGAATGCCTCCACACCAGCATAAAACACTGCAATGATGTGTCAAGGTGACAGCAATCTGGCAAGACATCTGTTGGTGTACTGCAGGTATATGATGTGGTGCTGGATGCAGCACTGAGGGCCCAGAAGTGTGGCCCTCGCCAGCTTCAAGTCCAAGACGAGTGGGAGTGGCTCTTGTCAGAGTTTTCAGGTCGGCCCTCTGCACATCAAGCATTTGCCCTCAAAGCACCTGCAATACCTGTGCTGATCCTGCAAGAGTGTAGCCTCCTGTCACAGCCGTACCCTCTGCTGATGCATGTTGAATATGCAGCCACTCACCAGACAGACACACTGCATTGCTGCTTTCCATGTTGAGTGCTGCTTGCTTGGCATCAGACAGAGAGCTGAACCCAGCCTGTGCATTTCACACATGCAGTCATGGCTTGTGCAGGCTTCTATGGCATCAGGCAGACATACACTGTGCTGGCGCACTTGCGCTGGGCCATCAAGCCGGAGAATGCGACAGTGACCGCCATGTGCCTGGAGATCCTGGGCAATGAGCTGAAGCCCCTCAAGCAGGCTGAGGCTGAAGGAGCCCTGCTGCCTCAGGTCACTACTTCTGCTGCTTCTGCCACTCTCTGCCTCATCACTAGTCTTTGCCACAATGTCACAGGCAACCATGGCCTGCTGTCCTCTTCACTAGGGCTTCTTCTTGTCCGTCTTACCATCACTTGTACAAAAACGCCTGTCAGTATGTAAGGGCTTATAGCCATGAGCACAGGGATGTCATCACTACATGAAGCGACAGTGCTTCGTCATATCCAAACCAGCAAAGCATGCATGTCATTATCTTGGCAATGTTGAGCTGAAAATCACATGTGTGGCTGAGTGCAGGAAGTGGCAATTTTGTCCAGGGTGGAGAATGCAACAGAGGCATTGCTAGCCCGATGCTTTGAGAACTACTACTCCTTGCAAGAGAATGCCCCCAGCGGCCTGCTGGATGGAGGGGTGGCCGCTGCTGAGCAGCCTGCTCCAGCCCTGCTGCCAGCAGTGGAGCTGTGCAACATCCTGAGGGATGTGCTGAAGCCTGGAGACCAACAGTGGCTGACTGACAGGTTCAAGGTGGCAGCCCGCCGCAGGTATCAGCGCCTGGTCGACAGTGCTGATGCCACCGTCAACAGAGGTACCCACCTTTCTGGTTTGCCTGCCTGCATCCTGTGACCCCCTCAATGACTGTACAGCAGCACAGAGAAGGTCTGTTGCTGACCAGATGCTTCTTGCCTGTCACCTGATGAATGCAGGTTGATTGTTTTGAGTGCAGCATGTGTGTCACCTTCAGCTTCCAGGCATCCTTGCAGTGTGTCTAGCTTTGCTCATGGTGAAAGCATGCCCAGACTGTGCACTGGGATTGTGCAGGTGGGCGCGGCAGTGCCAGCCCATCAGGAAGTCCTAGGGGTCAGCAGCAGCCTGGGGGCCCCTTGGGTGACACAGCCCCGCATTATGACCCCTCGCAAGGGGTACCTGTGGGCCCGGGCACAGAACGGGATGCAGAGGCAGCCTACTACCGCATGGAGCTGCTGAGCCAGTCCATCAGGAATGAGCTGCAGCGAGACCTCCACATCCATGACTCTGCTGTCCTGCCCAACTTTGTCAACCTCCCTCAGGTCTGCACCCACCAAGCTTGTGCAGCGTGGTGTTGACCTTCCTTGGTTATGCATGTGTTGATGCTACAACCCAAGAGCTCAGCCTCAAGTGGGGCCTTCACACACCTTGCTTCACCAGTCGTATGTGGTGCAAGCATCGCTGAAATACCATTTGCAGCTGATATAACACTGCATCAGGACAAGATGAGCATCACGGCTGTGTTGTTTCACTGACTGCGTTGTGTATATCACCCATCTGACAGCACAGTGTGGTATGACCAGGTGACAGGTGCTGAGTACACACGACTGTATTTGACAGCCTTGGAGGACACCCTGAACAAGTACCCTCCTCCCCAGCCCAGCACAGCAGCAGTGAATCTGCTGGTCACAGTTGGGCAGCAGCAGGAGTTCCTCATCTGGCACAGCCTGCTGCCCCCCCCTGGCCACCCTGGCTCCCTTGACGCCCTCGCGGTCAGGCCCCTCCCTCTTCTTCACTGTGTGCACTTGGCCTTGAGCTTGCTCAAGTATGTAGACAAATGGCTGTTCTGGCTTATCCAGCCGCACCGACTGCCAGCCAGCTTGCGTATCTAATGACAATATCTGAATCACAGCCTGCAACTGAACATCAGCAGCCCAATCTGCATAAATACAAATTGTGCCTTTCAAAGCAAGCACAGGGCACCTTTAGTCTGCTCATGACTTTGTGGTGCTGGTGAAGATATGAGTTGACGCTTGGTTCATTTTGCTTTCAGGTGTTCACGCCGCATGTGGAACGATGGATCCACAACAGCCAGGATGCCTTGTGCCAGCGGTGCCACCAACTGGAGGGCTCCACTCAGGCCCTTCAGGGGGGTGCCACAGGGGAGGATGGTAAGCCTCATCCCTGCCCAGCAGTTTTATGGTCTCACCTACGACTTTGACTGCAGCCCTTGTCATTGGCAGCTGCATGCAGCTGGCCTGGTCTCTGTCGTCTACATGGCACCTGTTCTTTGCACTGTCCTCAGCAGCTACATTTGATCT
>JAABUL010005827.1_pt1 | contig 14860 bp, 8 predicted proteins | sample 5559151 | NCBI WGS metagenome assembly JAABUL01 (sample SAMN10711876, study PRJNA513368) | rock metagenome | isolation source: Antarctica rocks | place: Antarctica: Victoria Land, Pudding Butte sud | reverse complement strand
GCCCTACTCAATGTCAAGCAATCATGATACTAGACAGAGGTCAGTGTGCTCTACATGAATTGGGGATATGTTTCACGTGCCTTGAACCCAAAGTTCAGGCATAGCGCAACAAACAGCCCAACGCATAGGACGATAGGCCCGACCACATTATCGAAGTCCTTGCCACTTCGAACTCTGATCATACGATTACGGACTTGATAGATATACAGACCCCACAGTCCGGCGAAAGCTGCCACCAAGGTGTACACGATTGCAAGACCGCGAGCGATGTTGTTGGACTCGCCCGCGGCGTTGTAAAGACCTAGTGAGAGAGACGCCAGTAGAACCGAAATGTGCTGCCACTTGATGAAGGTTCTCTGATTTGCGAGCCAGACCTTTGGCTCTACATGCACATCCACAGAATCTTTGATCAATTGACCAGGCTGGCGGACGGCAGGCGGTAATTGCACGGACTGACGCCGACGCGCTCGTGCATACTTGGAGTTCGAGAACGAGGGGAGAAACGACCGTAGGCCTCGAGTCTTGGAGAGATTCCCTGCTCTCTGGGCCAATTCGTCATCGAGATCTTGGTCATTGGCGGCCCTATCCGCCTTTTCTTGCACATCTGCCAAAAGTGCAATTTGTTTGCCGGCGGGTGAGCCAACAGCTGCTGTGAAAGACGAGGCTGATTTGCCTCCAAGCAGACTGCCGACGTGCATGTCATCGTCAACCTCTTTAGCCCTCTTCTCTTGCTCTTCTCGGAACGCATCTTCAGGATCTCTTCGAATATCTGTGTCCAGATCACTGAGCCAAAACGGAAAGCTGTTGACGTAGTCTTCAAACAACTGCGCAACGCCATGTACAAATTTGGAGAACCTCGGAGCCTCCTTAACAAGGTGTGACGACATTAGGTCAGATATCCATTCGTTTTTCCTTTTGCTTCCGTTATCTTTGACCTTGACTTCGAGTAAAGCGTACGGGAAACGAGCGATTTCCCCCTTTCGAATGTCTGTAAAGGGGTATTCCATCGCTACTCTGTCAATATCCTTACGATGCCACTCTTCAGGAGCTCGACATGGTCTTTCCTGATCCAGACAGTCTTCACGGATGAAAGCCAGATTGGTATCCACGGAGATGCGGACCCGGTCATCTCCAGGGATCTGAAAGGCAGTGCGGGTGTAATTAGCGCGAAGCACGGGCTGAAGCTCATGCTCCCTGATGAAAGCTTGTATCTCTTCAGCTTTCGCTTCCAGCTGAGCAACAGCGTCTGATTCCGGTCCATGTAGAACGCGCATCTTTTCTATGCTTTTCTCCATCCGGTATTGTCCCTTGATGAACGACTGCACGTATTTATCTTTCATTGGAAGACGGAGCTCGCTACTACTGTCATCCTGGATGATCTTCTCCTCAAGCACGATGTCGGGTTTGTCTCTAAGCTGGCCAAACCACCGAAGCCGTAATGATTGAGCATCGGCGGCTTTATCAATCTTCTTGTTATAGAGTAAAAAGTCCTCACTATCAAAATAAAGTGAAGTGATGGTAGGATCAGACTGGCTTCCTTCCACAATTTTCGCTGTCTGCGGATTGTAGACAAGCACTGGCAGGCGACGAAGTATATATGTCTTGACCTCCAGGATGTTCTCGGGGTGAACCCAGACTACAATCACGACTCAGCATTGAACGTAGTTTACAGGAAGCCAACCTACATTTGTATGACTTATATACATCCTTACCACTCTTGAAGTCAATGCTCGAGGAGGTTTCCTCGGAATTTTCGCCGATTCTTTGCCTAATGAAGGAGTACATGACAGACAGGCTGGAAAGTCATTGCAATTCAGCTGCCAAAGATCTCAAGTCCAGTCAAGAAATAGACTCACCGGTAGAGCAGTGGTGAGTAATCCTCTGAGTTGAATGGCAGTGCTGCTAATCTGACTTGCAACAGAGGACGAACCTTGTATCTGGAGCCGCGCCGACGATCATGCTTCTTCGCGGCTTTGAGGAATCCCGCGTAGTTGAGGCGACTGTACTTTTCGAGCTCGTTAAGCTCCTTTGTAATAGAATCAAGCTCTCCTAGCACAGCGTCTAAATCTCCAACCAAATCATGTTGTTTGTCACCTTCACCAGTCGATGACTCTGCTCGGGACTCCTCTGCACGTTTGTAGTTTTCAAGTGTAGCTTCACACTCAGCCGACCTCTCACGTAGATGCTTAATTTTCTCCGCATGGAACTTATTGACGTTTTCCAATTGCACGTTCAGCAATTCCTCGGTAAAAGCACTCTCATCTATCTCTGACCATTCATGCGTCTTCTGACTGGGTCTGGTACTCGACGGGATGTCCTCAGCATCGTCTTCGCGCAACAACCTTTTTAGCTTTGCATAATCAATGTATTGGGATTTCCATGGCTCATATACTGAGTTGCGTAGAGTTCTGCCAAAACGCATTGTGACGAGTATTGAGAGTAACCGCTAGCTAACAGGGTATTGTCTACTCATGAAGCCTAAAACGTTACGCTGATCAACTTTCGAAGAACAGCTTCCACAATTGCCCCCAGTGTCCGGCATCTCGGGCTCTTGCCGCGCGCTTGCGCTAAGGATTGGTCTTGGCAGTGGCTTGTCTTTGCAGTTTGGGAGTACGAGCAGCAACAGCAAACCATTCCTTCTTTGGTCTTAAGTCTCAGCAGGTCGCAGCAACCGTTGCAAGACTTAGCTCCATGGATGCTCCGGACGGAGCAAGTGTCTCTGAGCCTTATCTGGACCCAATGCTGTGGCGTCAACTGAGAGGGGTCTTGCAATTCCTCCAAAGCAACAAATACCCCCATGTGCCAAATCCACCACCCTGCAAGAAGCGAGCATCTGTTGCGCTGATCGTGCGCTTCCGACCCCTAACACCCGATTCTGTGACATACGATTCAAATTTATGCGGTGCCACCGCTGCAACCTCCGAACAGCGCCTAGAGAACTTCTTCAACCAGCAATGGGTCCAGCAAGGGGAACCCGAGATCCTCTTCATTAAGCGTGCAACACGGACCGGCGATAGATGGACTGGGCAAATCGCGTTCCCAGGAGGTGGCAGAGAGCCGAATGATGGAGATGATTGTGCTACCGGTATTAGAGAGACTCGAGAGGAAATAGGTCTAGACCTGAACGCGGATCACTGCATGCTGGTGGGCAACCTACCCGAGCAAGTCGTGACAACATGGTGGTCCAAAGTACCGTATGCCTGATCTCATCGAGGAATATTCCCACTATCTAGGCTGACGAGCATTGTAGGCTTATGATACTGTGCCCCTATGTACATTTGGTGATGCGCTCCGATACCCATCCCCTAAAATTACAGTCGACTGAAGTGAGCTCTACCCATTGGGTGTCGCTACGTGCCTTGATGAGCCCCCATCTCAGAACTTTTGAGCGCAGTGACGTGTCAGACCGGTTTCTTCGCCGTGCCAATCGAGTGACCGGAAGCGTTCTGAGGGCCATGATCGGCCAATTACTGTTCACGGCCAGGAGGCTCGTTCCAACAGAGAGTGTCTACAGCCGCTCGACCTTGGACTACGCTTCCTTGGTCCATGCTGTTGAGCTTCAACAGGCAAGCTCAAGGTGTAACATGGTAAGTACATGGTGGCGCAGATCTCCGTCGGTAACTTCAACCCGAGAACCACCATTGATCCTCTGGGGATTAACTTACGGAATACTGGCCAACTTTCTTGGCCTCTTACCAACTGACAATCCCACAAAGATGTGGGACTGGCCGACGCTGAGCCCTTGGGACATTCGTTTTGTTATTTGGCTTACCACATACAAGTTCCGAGCTCACAAAATGAGAATTTTAAGTACCTCTATGACTGCGCTAGGAGATCCAATCGGGCGGCACGAGAACGTAGTTCTCGGCGGGCTCGACTCGGACACTTTTGCTACAACCACCACCAATGTTCGGCTGCGTAGCAGACTCAGCTCGCTTGACACTGTTGGAGAGATGCTAGATGGCTATTTCGAGCGTTTGAAAACCGCCATGTGGATCGCACTGGCCTTGCGTCTTGGTTTCGGAACTATTGTCATTACCATCCTTATTCATCGCTACCGACGCCGGCGTTACATGGCGCGCTTGTAGAGTGGGTTCGCCCATTAGAAGATTCTTACATGCAATGCAGGGGTATATACACAGCACATCGTATGTGGAGCTGATTCCCGGATTAGCCATCTGCATTAACATTCTGCACTCTAGCAATGTGATACATGAAACGGTACCGTTCGGTCAGTCCAATATTCCTGTCTCCTCAATAGCAGGATTGAACTTGTCCAATCAACGTTCAGCTACAGAATTCACGGATCCAACCGCCGAAACGCATGTATCATCCTGGTCTCAAGGTTTGACGTAGTACTATAAGAAAAGGAAGCTGCCCCACGGGAAGAATCCTGCCGTCAGGCAAGGACGTCTCAAGCCATCGAAGTGGAGCAGGCTCGCGATTGAGAATTACCGAGTAAGGCAGCGCAGCCCTTTGACAAACTTGGTCATTGACATCCAGATTGCCTCTACAAACCGTTCGACAGGATTAAGTGGTCCTTTGGTCACATCGACGAACAAGAGCTGTCTGTAAACTCGGTCATATCCGAACCTCGGCTCTGGGGCATTATAACAACATGAGTGGGCACCTAAATCTCGTTGCAGCGTGTAGACCATTCTCAAAATCTTCTGGGTGCAGTTTAAAGGTCCAATATGTGCGGAGTATCTGCTATACAGCAGAGGTACTAAGGGACATTGTCCACCCGCTGTGGGTTCCTGCCATAGCGCGTAAAGATTAGTATCCGCGAGTCTGTCAAGACAAGCTATGTGATTTCAAGAAGCTTACCATGTACCTACTAATTGAACGGCCGTTTCATTCCTCAAAAGTAGGCCCTTTCTTCGCTTTCTCTACCCCACGGAGACTTTCATTGATACCGGAGTATCCCCATAACGTCTCCACATCTCCTAAACGATAATATTGGTGACACAGATTTTGTCCGAGATTTATTACTGACACAGAAGTCAACAAATCTTTCTCTCACCAAAAAGATGCATCTGCACACTGCATCTGTACATTGTATCCGTAAGCTTCGCTCCACTTATAAAGTCTATTTGTGTCGGTCACCGACGTTCCAAGGAGCTATGATCGCCCAAGGTGATATGATGAACCTTATAACGATTATAATCGAGATCAACCTCCTCTCTTCGGGAAAATGGTAGAACATTCACCAGCAAGTCTGGGGGGGCTCAGTTCAAATATGAGTCGTGCAGTGAGCGAATTGAAAAAATTGTCGGAAAGGTGGCATGTGTACTATGAACATCCTGTTCCCGATTCTAAATATTCTCAGCCCTTGAAAAACACTTTGTTGAAGTCTTGCCTGTTCGGGCCTTGCTTTTTGAAAACCTTTTCATTCGCTGGTATACTCTGTGGGAATCCTCTTAGTTAGCGAAATGATTAGATAGGTCGTAAGATCCATCACTTCAATGCGAAGCATCCCGCCACCCATTGGTTTGAACCGCCATTCTTTCAATAATCCCACATCTTCAGATAGTCCCGATTACGAGTATTTTGATGAGGTTTTTGAGCTACCTTTCGAACCCTCAATTGATATGAACTATTTACTTTCTTTAATAATCAGGATCTTGCCAAAGACATTTAAAGAATCATCATTTTCGCGATCATCGTCTCTCTATCTTTGTTAGTGCTGGCTTTCAGCGTTTGGAAACCCTCAATCCGCCCGGATGATGGACCCTATTTTTATGGGCAAGAGTCCGATCATCTGTCTTTCTCCGGTATAGCTTTAATTGGACGGAAGAGAAGCTACCATTTCTGATAGCAGGAGTAGAATGGACTAAACGGAAGGGATGAGTCAATGATGATAGCTCTCAATAGCACTAAAGTAAAAGAAGTAAACTCACTCTTGCTCGCCCTGCCATCCAACACAATTCCAACAGTCAAAGATATGGTTTGGATCGTACTGGTTCTTGATCTCCAAAAGTTTATCGTAATTCTTACCAAAAAAGGTCTCTTGCCAGTCCGGCTCCCCGTAGTGAGCCTCATTGAGATACGCTCCTCTATCTGGGCTTAATTGCTTGAGAGGATCCAACATTTGCAGAAAGCCAGCGGTGGCGCTTTCAAGCGTGGTGGGAGTTGGCGACTTTACCCATTCCCTAACATGAATCACATGCTAGAGTGCGCTTCTCCAGGCTGGGAGAGCTGATGCCATCTGATTGCTGTCGAGGTTACTCACTGGCTTTTCGAAAACCACTTGGGTTGCCGTGAAAGCAAGTAGAGTTCTGGCCTTTTCGATACCATAGACCAGAGCTTCGACAAGTGAGTCGACAGTTTCCGGGGTAGTAAAAAGATCGCGAGGCATGAGTCGGGAGGCGAGTAGCGAAAGATACCGGCAGGTTCAGTTGCTCTAGCATCGGCAGCGCTCACTGAAAGGTAATCGGTGTAAGTGGCATAGGAAGCATAGCTGTTGTCAACGACTACCATATCGGTCCTGTTGTTGACGAACTGAAAGAAAGCTGCAGTTGCAGATTTCAACCTGGAGCCGTCATCGCCGTATGGCAGGACCGCGCCAAATGACACTTTCTCTGGATAATAATCTACTGATCCTGTCACCAGCTGAGCAGACCATTCAATCTGATTGTTGGCATGTGCTGTAAGAATGTCGCGGAGGGTTTGGCTCTGAGTAGTATTATCTCCAGTGAAGTTTGCCACGAAGATGTAAGTATGAATGGGTAAGGAAGGGTAAAGTTGGACTCGAAACTTGGTAAGAACAGCATAGGTACCTCCACCACCACCTCGCATTGCCCAGAAGAGCTCCGCATCATTACATTCGTTGATAACCCGTACTTCACCGCCGGCAGTGACAACTTCGAATTCCACTGCATTATCCACCATAAGGCTGTATGTAGTGGTGAAGTCGCCTACACTTCCTCCTTGGCCAAATCCGCCTGCGATACCAACAGATTCTTCATATCCCCCGGTAATATCCATACCATGCAAGTTGAAAAAGCGATACGCATCTCCCCCGACGACTCCAGCTCCCATCTCACCAACATTCTGCCCATTAGCTGATGGAAAATCAGATGCAGTGAAGTTTCGATGGAAGTCAAGACTGTTCAGATTATGGGTCCAGATCGCCAGGGGGTCTGGTACCGCTGAACGTCCGAAGAAATCATGGCCTGTATTTTTGATGCTGATGTGAATGTTGTGGACTTGGGCAAATAGGAGAGCCGCCGATATATGCGATACGTTGCGCACCGCGACATAGTATGGCGCAAGCCTTCCCGGAGAACAAGTACTGAAAAGTGTTTTCTCTGGATCAGGCTCCAAGAGAGAACAGCCTGATATGCCGCAAGCCTCCCAATTTAACCAGTACGTCTGTCCGTAGTATGATCCTCTGGAGATGCTATCGCTATAATTGCCTTCCACAACGTCGCACGCCGCCGACGTCGTAGTAGGGGGAATTATCATAGCAAGGAGCACCCATTGGAATGGTCTTATGCAAGTGACCACCGATAGGCTGGTTGAATTGTTGCCATTCTTGCCAAGATGGCCAGCATTTCTGCCCAGGTCGACAGTTGCAGCCCGGATCGGCGGCCGCAGATGCTGCTAAGACAAAGATGAACAAGGAAAATGAAGATGCAACGGAAAGCATCTTGCTTGTGGTTCGATTGTTTTAAGTAATGTCTAATCGTCTCATCCCCTATCAAAGGAAGGACAGGGAGCAGTGGAGTATGAATTATCTGATGGAGGAAGCACCCAAACCATCCACCCTGCAGTCCCTTTCCACGTATCATTCTGCAGTCCATTCCCAATGCTCACCGCAGTGTCAAGGCTCTGACCAGAAGAGGAACTCTCAGCGTTGAAGACGGTGAGAATACTCAGCAAGTAGAGCAGTGACTAATTGCCTCAGTTCTCATACGTGCCGCGCCAAGCCCCTTCGGGTTGGCGGCTGACAAGCAATCTTCCAGCAACACGTCTGAGCCCAAAACCCTGTTTTTTAGATCAAATCGCGTTATTTTGGTGCGTTTATATACAATTTCGAGTTACAAAGCCAAAATTTCTACAATATATACAAAAAAGCATTACGTTAGCATTACAACAATATAGATTAATTGATTTTTTAAGCATTGTCGCTAGTTTGATTAAAACTCTATTGTTGAACAAAGTCTATATATATAAAAGTTAACGTTGTATTGTTGTGTTAATATCAAACATAAAAAGTAACAAAAATAACAAAATTTTAATTATATATACAAGCAACGCCAGAATTGTCTTTGTCGAGATTTTCTTAAATATATTCTTAATTATAGTACTTAATATATATATTTAATAAAAAATAAGAAAACCAAACGTATTGTATTAATAATAAGAAAAGAAAGCTTTTTATATATTGTGCAAGTAATATTAAAAAGAGAAGTTTCTACAATAAGCACAAAAGCTATTAAACTTATTTTAAAATATCAAAAGTATATATTTATGTTACGAGCCTTGGAAGAAGGCTTGGCGGAACTATCCAGGTTCCGAGATAACATATAACTTGCTCGACTTCTCGACAGAATCTTGACACTGACAAATATAATAAGCAAGATATCTGCTCGACAGCTTATTACTGCTCGACAGTAAGTAAGCAGTAATAAGCAGAGCAAACAGAGAAGATCTTCTTAGTATATAGATTTCTATAACACAACTCTCTTATAAATTGTGTTCAACTTATCTATCAAGTTATTCTCTATTATAGATACAAGCTGCAAACTCTTGTTATCAAGTAATTACTTGCATTGTCTGAAGACGTCTACAGATCTCTTTAAAAGTATCAATCTACTCTGATATTCTAGTTGTCTAGATAGCAGCGTAATATTTTGAATATTCTAAAAATATCTGTATCAGATCAACGCGTCTCTATTTCGAGCACTAACTTATCAGTATTATATCAATTATCGATTATAGAAAACAACAAGATCAGAATCAATAAATTCGATATCTACTATAAAAACTGTACCGATCTGGAGAACTGATTTATACAAATAAATATCTATTTTATTTTCTATTCTGTTTCAGCAAATCAGAAAACAATTTTTGTATCGATATTTCTCAGAGAAAAAACTCAATACTGACTCAAATCAAATTTACAAAAGTATCTGAAAAACTATAACAAAAACTTTTATACAATATTTACAAATTTCGACAACTTTAAAAGAGAATTTCGAAGAATTTTTGAAATATCTAACAAAAAACAAACTGCAGAAAAAATAATTCAGTATCTAACTTAACAAATCTCTGCAGTAGACTATGCAGCTAGATTTCAGAAATATATCAATCTAATCGAATAAAACAATATTGTATTTATAACAATATTTCGACAAAATCTAAAGAACAATCTAAAAGACGAAATTATATATAATAGAAGAAATATCAGCAATATATTCGATTTTATCGAAATAGCTATCGATCTCGACAACAAACTGTATAAAAAAGCTATAGAAAAAAGATACAATCAATTTCGAGAAAAAGCAGAAATCTTTTTTAAATTAATAATCGAATATCAGCAGAAAAAATTTTGTTCTAATCAGAAATACAGTAATTCCGACTATTGTAGATCTGTATCTATAGAACTGAATTTTACTCAGCAATATAAAAAAAAGAACTCTAGAGAAAAGCAAAATAACAAATTTCAAAAAATATACTATTTATATAACAAATCGGACCACTTCGCAAAAGATTGTCGATTACAGAACTTGATAAACTGCCGGCAAATCAATATTATATTAAAAGAGATATTCGATAGTCAGAACAATATCAGAAAACAAATCAATACAGAAATAAATATTCTCGAGATTGAATTGAACAACAACTATTATCTGATAGAAAATTCAAATCAGTTACAGAAAGTTCTAGATAAAATATTATTAGACAAGATATTTGTATCTATACAAAAAATTAATTAAATATTTAATAAAACTATAAGAGCGAAGCGATCAAGAACGCTATACTTTTATTCAGTAACAGATTCAGACAACAAGTACAGCTGAAAAAACTTTTACAAATATCTAGACAATATTACAGATTATTTTGATGCTTTAGCTAGCTTATCAAGAGACGGAGAGATAAATCAAACTGTAAACAAATGCGAGAAAGCGCTAGAAAGCGACGCCACTATAAAAAGAGATATTTCCGATAAACAGGAAAAAGTCCAAATTTCTTGATAAAGAATATATCAGAGAAATGCAATATGTTAGTTCAACAGCAGCAACTAAACTTAACAGCACACGCACGATATTTTATTACATCAGTTAAGATTAATAGCTATCGACTTACCGCAATAATCGATTCTGATGCAACAGATAATTTTATAATTAGAGTTCTTGTTAAAAAGAAAGAATATTCTATTTAAAAGAAGTCTGACGCATACAATCTAGTAATTGTAGATAGAAATCTATTATCCGATAGAAATAAAAAAGTAAACAAAGAAACAAAATTACTACCGATAGCTATTCAGCAATATTACAAGAAACTAATCTTTAATATAGTAAGAATAACTACTTACAATATTGTTCTAGAAATATCTTGATTGAAGCAGTACAATTCAGAAATCGACTGAAATACACAAGTACTTAGATTTGCGCAATATAATTATATAATTTATATTCAATCTACGTATCGACAGCGTTCGATAATAGATAAAAGATTAAGTCGAAAATCGATTGCAAATAGCAAATTTGTATTTTTGCAAAAAAACAATCTAACAGAGTTCGACTCGACAGATACTGACAGAAATTAGTCGAACTACAAAATTAGAATAAATAAAAAAAATTACAAATTTTCTGAAAATCTTGAACTATCTGATATAACAAAGAAATTGCTAAAACATATATTACAAATATATAACAGTTAAAAATATCTGTTTTAAGAAAAAAAAACGGCAGAGACTTTTTCTAAATATCAATTGTAAAATTACGAAATCAGACTTGAATCAGACAAACAGTTTATATTTAAATCTATATATATTTTATTCGAGAAAAAGCTCGAAATACTCCGCGGATATCTGACAGAAAACAAAAAAAAAAATTTATTAGAAAATTTTAATTACAGACAGAGTATTCGATTCTTTTTTTATTAAAGAAAAATAAAATTCTCTGTCTATATATCGATTACCGGAAGCTAAACAATATTACAGTTAAGAATCGATATTTACTATTTAATATCAGCGAGCTTCAGAATCGACTATTCGAAACAAAATATTTTATTAAACTGAATTTACAAGAAGTGTACAATCAGATTAGAATAAAAATAGAAAAAGAGTAAAAAACAGCTTTTTGCATATAATATAAATTATACAAATACACAGTAATACTATTCGGGCTTACGAATGCTCCGACAATATATCAGAAAATAATTAATAATATACTACAACAATATCTGAACCGATTTGTTATAGTATATTTAAACAACATTATAATTTACTTAAAGATCTTGAAAGAGTATATTAGTTATATTTTCAAAATATTGAAATATCTGAATATAAGAAACTTATATTTTAAGTCAGAGAAATGCAAATTTTATCGAGAAAAAATTGATTTTCTCGAATTTGTTGTTAAACAACACAAAATATATATAGATTTCGAGAAACTACAAGCAGTTAGAGAATAGAAATTATCAACAAATATAAAAAAAATACAATTTTTTTTTGAATTTTATAAATTACAACAAGAAGTTTATCAAAAACTACTCAGCAAACACAATATTACTGACAAATCTTACAAAAAAGAATATATTATAGATATAAAAATCCGCAGAAGAGAAATTATTTCAGAATCTTGAACTAGAATACTTGAAAAAATCAGTATTAAAAATATACGATTTGCAATTATTAAACAGAATTGAAACTGATATATCAGATCTAGCTATCGATACATATTTTAGTCAGAGATATAAAAATATATAATATTCAGTAATATATTTTTCGAGAAAATTCTTGTCAGTCGAACAGAACTATAATATTTATAATAAAAAACTATTTGCTATAGTAGTTTTCTTGAAATTATAAAGAGTATATACAGAAAAATTATTAGAACTTACAATTTTTACAGATTACAAAATTTTTATATATTTTACTACTACAAAACAACTTAACAGAAAACAAATACAATAGTCAGAAAAACTAGAACAGTACAAATTCAAAATACAGTATATTTCAGACAAAAATAATAACAGAGCAAATACACTTAGCAGAAAAAATAATTATATAGAAACAAAGAAATTGTTTAATTACAGTATATTTAAAATCAACAAAAACAAATTACTATCAGCAAACAAATACAAACTAAATACTATACTACAGATACTTCGAGATAATACAGAAGAATTTTTAATAGAAAAAGAAATTTTTTAGATATCTATCGACAAGATCGACAAATATATAAAAAAATATTATAACAAATTACTGCAAAAGTATTCGGAAATAACAAAAAATTTTCAGCTTTTATATTAGTATTGTCAGTTTTTATAAATAAAACAAGCTGTCGAGACATATATTAAACAATATTTTAGCTGTTAGCAGAACAAATATAGTACGCACGCAAGCTATAGCAAAATTCAATATCAGAAGCTATCTGAATCGCTATAAAATAAAATTATAATAGATTTTATTATCAAGTTGGTTAAGTCGACAAATTCAGCAACTGAAGACAGATATAATTCGATACTGATAATAGTTGATAAATTTATCAAATACTTATATATTATTGTATGCAAAGAGAAATTTATTGCAGAACAATTGAAATATATTATATTAAATCGATTTATACAATATTACAATATACTCAAGAGACTAATCAGTAACAGAGACAAGCTCTTTATATCTAATTATTAAAAAACGTTTCTTTCAATATTAGATACAAAACTTTAAATATCTACTGTCTACTATTCGATTACAGATAGTCAGACAGAGAGAACAAATCAAAGTTTTAAACAATATCTGAGATACTATATTAACAATATTTACAGCAATTGAATATTACTTCTATCTATAACGCAACTAGTATTCAATACAAAGATTTCGAATACTACTAAGATAACTCTATTTTTTGTCAACTATAACAAGAAATTAAATTTCTTCGAAAAAAAGCGTACGTATCTGTTAGCGCAGTCAACTATTGAAAAAGTAGCAATACTGAAAAAAATATACAACAATATCTCGAAAATGCAGAAAAAATCGATTAAATATCAAAACAAAAAACAAAAAACGATATCTCAGCTAAAAAAGAGAGATAAAATATATCTTTTTACAAAAAATCTCAGAACAAGAAAGTCAAGCAAGAAATTAAATTATATCAAAATCGGTTTGTTTCTTGTTAAAAAGACTAAGAGATCAGTTAACTACAAATTTGATTTATTCAAAAATGTCAGAGTATTTTCAGTATTTTATATATTACTGTTGAAATCAGCCGATTCCAGTATATCTATACAGAAAATATTTTATTATTAATTACAGAAAAATAATATATTCGAAGTTGAAAAAATACTAGAACAGCAAGATCAGCAGTATTTTGTAAAATAAAAAAAATATTTTATATCGAAAAATATATAGAAATCAGAGAAAAATCTTACAAACTGTTCGAGTTTGTTGCGGCAGTTTTGTCGAACTCAAATCAGTTAAGAATTTCAGACAACAAACTATCGATATTAACAAGCTTGTCTCAGAATATTACAGAAAACAAGATTTTCTTAATTACTGCAGCAGTTTTCAGATTTTCGAGATATTCGAGCTTCTTTATATTCGACAATTTTTTATCAAATATTTTTTGTTTTTGCGCTCTAAGAAAACATCTCTGTTTGCGCAATTGTTTCAGCTTGACTTGCTGAAAACAAATCAATTCAATTGCTGTTTTTTGTGCAGTCTTTGTTTTCAATTTCTCTTGTTTCAGTCTCGCTATAGCGCAATCAATAGTATCGAAATTTACTACTGAAACAGCAGATTCGCACTTTTTCTCAGTTTGTATATATTTTGTACAATTTTTTGACAGCAAAAATAGACAATATTTCTTCTGATAGAGAGTACAACAAGTACAAGTTACTATCGCAACAACGTTGTAAGAAGCTACGTATTAAAAGAGTAATAGACAACTTCTTGAAGAACAAGAAGATATAAATATATAATAAATAAAGAAATCTTCGAGAACAAAGATCGAGAAAAGAAGATAGTATTACAAGTCTTAAAAGAAGATTTGACGAAACTATTCAGATTCCGAGATAATATATAATTTGCTCGACTTCTCGACAGAGTTTTGATACTGACAAATATAATAAGCAAGATATCTGCTCGACAGCTTATTACTGCTCGACAGTAAATAAACAGTAATAAACAGAGCGAGCAGAAAAGATCTTCTTAGTATATAGATTTCTATAACACAATTTTCTTATAGATTGTGTTTAACTTATCTATCAAATTACTCTCTATTATAGATACAAGCTGCAAACTCTTGTTATCAAGTAATTGCTTGCATTGTCTGAAGACGTCTACAGATCTCTCCAAAAGTATCAATCTACTCTGATATTCTAGTCGTCTAGATAGCAGCGTAACAATTTATAATATACTAAAGTCTAATTTTGTATTAAGAATATATCTTCTATATACTTTTGTCTACTTTATCAATTATTATGCAATTTGAGTCTATAATTATAGATTTTAAACTTAGATATAAAAGCGTTTCTAATATTAGTTAGCAACTTAGTATATTAATTTGTTAGAAACTTAACAACTTTACTCTAAGAACTAAGACAAGTAACTAATAGAATACAAAGTTGTTTTAGTTATTAGACTAGTTGCGCAGTTTTAATTGTAACAACTGTTACAATTAAGTAT
>JAABUL010005826.1_pt1 | contig 14864 bp, 17 predicted proteins | sample 5559151 | NCBI WGS metagenome assembly JAABUL01 (sample SAMN10711876, study PRJNA513368) | rock metagenome | isolation source: Antarctica rocks | place: Antarctica: Victoria Land, Pudding Butte sud | reverse complement strand
CCTCGCGCAGTAACTCCTGCACGATGCGGGCCTTGTAGGCGGAACTGTATTGTTGTCTCATCGTGGTCTAGTCTACCACCTCTAAGCGCCCCCTTTCACTGTCCAGGTTCCTGGGTCCACTATAGTTTTAGGCGGCCTGCCCGCGGCGAGACAACGCGAGGCGCTCAATGCCGGCCACGGCGAGGAACACGACGACGCCGGTGGCGCTGACGACGAGGGTAATGGCCACGACCTGGGGTGTGTCGATGCTCGACTTGGCGAGCTGCAACTGGTAGCCCGAGCCCCCGCCGCTGCCGGCGACGTACTCGCCGACGACGGCGCCGATTAGGCTGAGCGTGCTGGTGATGCGCAGCGAGGTGAACAGGGCCGGCAACGCCGAGGGCCAGCGCAGCTTGCGGTAGACTTGCCAGCGCGAGGCGTGCAGCACATGGAAGAGCTCTAGCGCGAGTGGGTCGACCGCGCGCAGGCCGCGCGTCATGTTGACCAGGGCCGGGAAGAAGGAGATAAGCACAGCGATGACGATCTGGGGCCACCACTGCTCCGGCCACCAATTGTCCGGTATCGCGATGACCAGGATGGGCGACCACACGATGATCGGGATGGTCTGGATGACTACGGCCAGCGGGAAAAAAGCCCGCTCGGCCAGCGGCGAGTACACGAAGAGCGTGGCCCCAGCCACGGCGAACAGGTTGCCGGCGATGAAGCCGATCCCCGCCTGGCCGAGCGTCACGAGCAGGTTGGCCCAGATGTCCGGCCAGTGGTCGCGCAGGCTGGCCAGCGTGGTGTCGACGCGTGGGAAGACGAACGACGAGACGTGCCAATACACGACGGCGGCCTGCCAGAGGGCCAACAGGGCGATGAGCGCGATGATGGGAAGCAGCACGTTCAGCGCCCTCCCGGCCGTGATACGCCTGGCGCGGGCGCCGGCCGGCGCGGCGCCAACGGACGCCGCGTTTTGGTCGGCGCGGGCGCCGATGGTGTCCGACCCGCTCATCGACCCACCCCACTCTCTTCAACAACTATGGATGAGGCGGCGCGCCCGTCCGCCCCTTCAAGGTCGGTGAGGACGCGCGTTTCCAGGTCGAAGAATGCGCGTTCGCGCCGCACCTCGGGCGGGCGCGGGCGCGGCAAGGGGATAGGAATGATCGAGCGGATCTCGCCGGGCCGTTTCGTGAAGACCGCCACGCGGTCACTTAGGTAGACCGCCTCGGCGATGCTGTGGGTGACGAAGAGGACGGTAATACGCGTCGCTTCCCACACGCGCAACAGCACAGCGTTCATCTCGTCACGCGTGATCTGGTCGAGCGCGCCGAAGGGTTCGTCCATGAGCAGGACCTGGGGCTCCGCGATGAGCGCACGCGCCAGGGAGATGCGCTGGCGTTGGCCGCCGGAGAGTTGCGTGGGCAGCCGTCCGGCGTACTCGCTCAACCCGACGCGCTTGAGTAGTTCGATGGCGCGGGCACGCCCCGCCGCATCACGCCGGCCACTCAGTTCGAGCGGCAGTTCGACGTTGGCTGAGGCGCGCCGCCACGGTAACAGCGCCGGCTCCTGAAACACCATGCCGATGCGGCGCGCTGTACGCGCCGCGCGCGGCGGCGCGCCGTCGATCATCACCCGGCCCGTCTCCGCCCGCAACACATCGGCGACGAGCCGCAGCAGCGTCGACTTGCCGCAACCGGACGGCCCGATTAGCGAGACGAACTCGCCGGGCGCCACGTTGAGGTCAATCTTGCCCAGCGCGCGCGTGCCGTTAGGATAGCTGAAAGAAACGCCGTCGCAGAGGATCGCGCCCACGATGCCCGGCCCTACTTGGGGAGGAACTGGGTGGTGAAGACATCCCCGGTTGGGACATTCTTGTCGATCTGCTTGTACTTGCGCAACAACGCTATCCCGGCCGCCCACTTGGCGGCTCCCATACTGCCGATGGGCGCGTCCGGGTTCGAGGAGAGCGGGCCGAAGGCTGTCATCTCGCCGACCTGCTGGGCCACGGTGTCCTGCTTGTCCAGCGCGGGCACGACGATTTTGGCCGTTTCGGCGGGGTGGGCCAGGGCGTAGCGCCAGCCACGGTCGATCACGCCCACGACCTTGCGTACCAACGCGGGATTGGACGCGATGGTACTGTCGTTGGTGAGGAGTACGTTGCTATAAAAGTTGTAGCCGTACTTGCTGGCGGGGATCTGGTTGACCTTGAGGCCCCTGGTCAGCGCCAGTTCGATCGGCTCATTCGTCGAGAAGGCCAGATACGCGTCGACCTTGCCCGCCAGCAACACGACGGGGTCGAACTGGACGACGACGGGCTGGACGTCCTTGAGGGTCATACCCTCGTGGTTGAGCATGGCTTCCAGCACGTATTTCTGGTGCGCCTGGTAGCCGATGCGCTTGCCGCGGAAGTCTTTGACGCTGGTGATGCCGCTCTTAGGCATGGTGATGAAGGCGAAGGGCGACTGCTGCGCCGAGGCGTACACGGCCTTGATGGGCACACCCTGCGCGCGAGCGATGATGACCGACGCGCCGTCCTGGAAGCCGAAGGTGTATTTGCCGGCGCCGACGAGCACGTCGGGGTCGTTGCTGAAATCGTAGGCCTTGGTCGTGACGTTGAGCCCCGCCTGGGCCCACCACCCCTTCTGTTGGGCGACCCAGACGCTGGCGAATTCGACGTTCTTGATCCAGTTGAGGGCGATCGACACGTTGGTCATGCCGGCCGCGTGGGCCGCGGGATGCGCGGCGGATGGGCGAGGTAGAGCGACGACGGCGGTGAGGAGCAGGGCGGACACGGTGAAACGACGAAGCATGGCGACCTCCAAAGGATAATAACGGGCCAACTACTTCGCCAGCCACAACCGGCGCCGGGCGACTCTGTCCCAGGCGCGTGCGCCGAATAGGCGCGTCACATGCGTTGTGACGTTGGGAGCGACGGACTTGGCCGTAGTATACCGGGTTGCGGGGCGTTGTGATAGCGGTTCTATGCACACGGTATCTAAACGTCACTCCATGTAGCCAAGGCGTGCCCATCGAGGCGCGCGTCACGCAGCCATGACGCCGGGCCACGGGGGCGCCGGCGTTCCCGTGTGTCGTAGCTACAAGTCGGGCGCTCATTCCGTTCGTCGTTTTCTTGTCTACCGATGTGGCGCCGTGTTACCATGCGGGCGAGCGATGGGTTCACGCGACAACAATACATAACACCCAGTAAGAGCGGGCGGAGTAGCCACTAATGCATTTGGGTCCGCGCGAGCAAGAGAAATTGCTGATCGTCGTCGCGGCCATGCTGGCGCGCCAGCGTCGCGCGCGTGGACTGCGTCTGAACTATCCCGAGGCCGTGGCCCTCATCACGGCCGAGTTGCTGGAGGGCGCGCGCGACGGCCGCTCTGTCGCCGACCTGATGAGCGACGGCCGCACTATCCTCAATACACTGGACGTGATGGACGGTGTCGCGGAGATGATCGAGGAACTGAGTGTCGAGGCCACCTTCCCTGATGGGACCAAACTCGTCACCGTGCATCAGCCTATTGGCGTCGCCCCCGCCGCCGCCGCGTCTGACCCTGCCACGGAGCCGATCATCCCCGGCGAGGTCTTGCCGCGCGAGGGCGTGGTGATCCTTAACGAGGGCCGGGTCGCGCTGACCATTGGCGTCGCCAATACGGGCGACCGCCCACTTCTTCGAGGCCAACCGCGCCCTGCGCTTCGACCGCGCGGCCGCGTTCGGCTGCCGCCTCGACATCCCGGCGGGGACGGCCGTGCGCTTCGAGCCCGGCGAGGAGCGTCCGGTCGACCTCGTCCCGCTCGGTGGCGCGCGCGAGGCGATCGGGTTCAACGGACTCGTCGACGGTCCGCTCGACGCCTCTGGTGTCCGTGCGGCGGCGCTGTCCCGCGCGCGCGAACGGGGCTTCCTGGACGCGCCGGCTCCGGCTACGGGTGGCGCGTCGTGAGCGCGCCCCTATCGCGCGCCGCCTACGCGCGCATGTACGGCCCCACCACGGGAGACCGCGTGCGGCTGGCCGACACCGCGCTCGTGCTCGAAGTCGAAGAGGACCGCACCGTTTACGGAGAGGAGGTCAAGTTCGGCGGCGGCAAGGTTATCCGTGATGGCATGGGCCAGGGCATCATGGCGGACGCGTTGGACCTGGTTATCACCAATGCCCTGATCGTGGACCACTGGGGTATCGTCAAAGCCGACATCGGGGTGAAGGATGGGCGCGTCGTGGCCTGTGGCAAGTCCGGCAACCCCGCGACGATGGACGGCGTGTGGCCGGCGCTCGCCATCGGCCCTGGAACCGAGGTGATCGCCGCCGAGGGGCTGATCGTCACGCCCGGTGGGATCGACAGCCACGTCCACTTCATCTGCCCGCAACTCATCGACGAGGCGCTGTCGTCGGGGATCACCACGATGCTCGGCGGCGGCACGGGTCCCGCCACGGGCACGAACGCCACGACCTGCACACCTGGCCCCTGGTACCTCGCGCGCATGCTACAGGCGGCCGACGCCTACCCCGTCAACCTGGGTTTCCTGGGCAAGGGCAACGCCGCGCGCCCCGAGGGGCTGGCGGCGCAGATCGAGGCCGGCGCCATCGGGCTCAAGCTGCACGAAGACTGGGGCTCTACGCCCGCCGCGATCGATTGCGCCCTGCGCGTGGCCGATCAGTACGACGTGCAGATCGCCATCCACACCGACACGATCAACGAGATGGGCTTTGTCGAGGACACCATTGCCGCCATCGCCGGGCGTACCATCCACACGTACCACACCGAGGGCGCCGGCGGCGGCCACGCGCCCGATATCCTGCGTGTCTGTGGTCTGCCCAACGTGCTGCCGTCCTCGACCAACCCCACGCGTCCCTACACAGCCAACACCGCGCAGGAGCACCTGGATATGCTGATGGTCTGCCACCACCTCGACGCAGCCGTGCCCGAGGATCTGGCCTTCGCGGAGTCACGCATCCGCGCCGAGACAATCGCCGCCGAGGACATCCTGCACGACATGGGAGCCATCAGCATGATGAGCTCGGACAGCCAGGCGATGGGCCGCGTGGGCGAAACGATTACCCGTACGTGGCAGACGGCGCACAAGATGCGCGTCCAGCGCGGCGGCCTACCGGAGGAGACGGGTGAGAACGACAATCGGCGCATCCGGCGCTACGTGGCCAAGTACACCGTCAATCCGGCCATCGCGCACGGCGTCGCCGCGCACGTTGGCTCGATCGAGCCGGGCAAGCTGGCCAACCTGTGCCTGTGGCGGCCGGCCTTCTTCGGTGTGAAGCCGGAGCTCGTGCTTAAGGGCGGCATGATCGCCTACGCGGCGATGGGCGACCCCGGCGCGTCGATTCCCACGCCGCAGCCGGTGCTGGCGCGACCCATGTTCGCCGCCGCCAACCGGCGTGGTACTTGTCTCACCTTCGTGTCACGGGCCGCGCTGGACGCGGGCTTGCCGGAGCGATTGGGCCTGGCCAGTCCCGTCGTGGCCGTCGGCGGCTGCCGCGCGCTCGGCAAGGCCGACATGCTACACAACGACGCCACGCCAGACCTCCAGGTCGACCCCGAGACCTACGAGGTACGCGCGGATGGCGCCTTATTGACCTGCGCGCCCGCTACCGTGCTGCCCATGGCCCAGCGCTATTTTTTGTTCTAAAATGGACAATCTGCTCAACCTCTTGCACCTGGCCGACTCGGCGTTTCCCATAGGGGCGCACGCGCACTCCTATGGCTTGGAGACCCTGGTGGCGGAAGGGACGGTGACGGACGCGGAGGGGGTGCGCGCATTGCTGCGCGCCCAACTGCTCGCCGTATTGGCGCGCACCGACCTCGTGGCGCTGCGCTGGGCCTACGACCTCGCCACGCTGGGTGATCTCGCGGGCCTCGCACGCCTCGACGCGGAGCTCGCGGCGCTCAAGCCGGTCCGTGAGTGGCGCGAGACCAGCGCCGCCGCCGGCCGCCGCCTGTTGACGACGGCGCGCGGGTTCCTGGACCTGCCGCCATGGCACGGAAACGTCGCGGGAACGAGCGAGGGCCTACTGGATGGGCTGGCGCGGCTGTCCAGGGACGGTGTGATCGGGCCGCATCACGCGCTGGCCTACGGCGTCGTGGGGCAGGCGTTGGGCATTGACGTCGACGCCCTGACCGAGGCCCATGCTTTCGGCGTCGTCGCGGCGACGGTGTCGGCGGCCGTACGCCTGGTCCCGCTCGGTCAGAGCGCGGCGCAGGCGACGCTGCATGCCCTCAAAGGGGACATCACGGCGGCCGCGCGCAGCGCGGCGAGGGGCCCCCGTGACGACATGGGCGGCGGCCTGCCCCTCGTGGAGATCGCCGGTATGCGCCACGAACGCGCCCCGGCGCGGTTGTTTATATCGTGACACAGGTTCGATGGAGGAGGTGGCAGATGAACGGACGTTTGCAGGTGGGCATAGGCGGCCCGGTGGGATCGGGCAAGACGGCGCTGGTCGAGGCGCTGTGCCGGCATCTGGCCGGAGAGATCGACCTCGCGGCGGTCACGAACGACATCTACACGCGAGAGGACGCCGACTTTCTGTTGCGCCGCGGCGTCTTGCCGGCCGACCGTGTGCGCGGCGTGGAGACGGGCGGCTGCCCGCACGCCGCCGTGCGCGACGATGTCTCGGTCAATCTGGACGCCATCGACAGCCTGGCGTCCGCGCATCCAGGGTTGCGATTGGTCTTCGTGGAGAGCGGCGGAGACAACTTGGCGGCCTCGTTCAGCCCCGACCTCGTGCAGCGTTTTATCTATGTCATCGACGTCGCCGCCGGCGACAAGATCCCGCGCAAAGGCGGTCCCGGTATTAGCCGCTCCGACCTGCTGGTGATCAACAAGATCGACCTCGCGCCGCACGTCGGAGCGTCATTAGATGTGATGGCGCGCGACGCACGGGCGGCGCGGGCGTCGCGGCCTGTCGTGTTCAGCAACCTGCGTGAGGGCGCGGGCGTCGAAGAGATCGCGCGGTTCGTGCTCTCATGGCTGGACGACAGCGCGCCGGGTCAGGGCGCATGGAGCGCGCACGCCGATCACAACCATGACCATGCGCATGCCCACTGAGTCCTCGTCATGGGACGCGACGCCGGGCGCGCACGGCCGCCTTGAGATCTCCTTCGCGCGGCGCGGCCCACGCACGGTCTTGAGCCGCCAGCACGCCGCCACACCGCTACACGTACAGGGCTTGTTGGGCCGCCAGGACGGCGACGACCCATACGCGGAGGTCGCGGTGCTCAATGTGGCCGGGGGCGTGGTGGCCGGCGACCTGCTGGAGCAGTGTTTCATCGTCGGGCCGGGCGCGGCGGCGCGGGTGCTGACGGTCGGGGCGACGCGACTGTACCGTGCTAGGGGCGGGGGTGATAGACCGGCACGCCAATGCACGACGCTACAGGTCGCCGCCGGCGCCCGGCTGGAGTACCTGCCCGATGAGCTAATCCCGTACGCCGGCGCGCTCTATGAGAGTGAGACCCGGCTGGATGTGGAACCCGGTGGGTACGCTGTCGTGAGCGAGGTCGTCGGGCCGGGCCGCCTGCATCGCGGCGAGGTCTTCGCCTACCGCCGGCTCACCCTGCGCGTGCGCGCGGACCGCGCCGGGACGCCGCTGCTGCGCGATACGTTGCGTCTGGAGCCGCAAGTGTGGCCGCCGAGCGCGGGTCCGATCCTCGGCGCGTACACACACCTGGCGACACTCTACGCGTTCGGCCTAACGGCCGGTGCGGCGGCGCTCCTCGCCACGGAGTTGCACTCCTTATTGGAAGAGCGCGGCCTCTACGGCGGCGCCACGCTCGGTCACGGCGATACGGTCATGCTGCGCGCCGTTGGGCATAACGCCTATACTTTGGTACAAGCCGTACGCGCCGCGGCCGTCTTGTGTCGTCAAACCGAGGAGCATCCATGACTGCCACGCGGATAACGATTGATGAGATCAACGCGCTCGACCGCGACGGCTTCGTGGCGGCGCTGGGGTCGGTGTTCGAGGGGTCGCCCTGGATCGTCGAGCGGGCTTGGGAAGAGCGCCCTTTCGCGGATCTTACACACCTGCACGAGCAGCTCCGCGCCGTCATAGACGCGGCGCCGGTCGAGCGGCAGGTGGAGTTGATCCGGGCGCACCCGGATTTGGTCGGTCGTGCGGCCCTCGCCGGGACGCTCACACCCGCGTCGACGGGGGAGCAGGCGTCGGCCGGGCTCGACCGCCTGTCGTCCTCGGAGGTTACCGCGTTTACCCGGCTGAACGCGGCCTATCGCGACGCCTTCGGGTTCCCGTTCGTCATCTGTGTGCGCGAAAACAAAAAAGAGGGCATCCTGGCCGGCTTCGACGCGCGCCTCGGCCACACACGCGAACAGGAGATAACGACAGCGCTCGGCGAGGTCGCTAAGATCGCGTGGCTGCGGTTGCTGGACCGCGTACAATGGGACAACGGGGCCCGCGACTGATGCCCGTAGGAGTGGATAAGGAGAGTGGAACGACTAATGGACGCCGAGATCAGCTATGGCAAAGCGCGTGTGCCGCTCTACCGCGTCTATGCGCGGCCGCTCAGCGGAGTTCGCCCTATCCCCGAGTCGCCATTCACGGGGCGAGACAATACGCTCTTCGCGCTGGAGGTAGACGTCGAGGTCTTCGGGCGCAACGTTCTGCCGGCCTATACCGAGGGTGACAACAGCGCGGTGGTCGCTACCGACTCGATGAAGAATTTCGTGTTGCGGCAGGCGCTCGCCTACGACGGCGCCACGCTGGAGGGCTACCTCTATGATCTTGGCCGTGGGCTCCTGACCACGTACCCACAGATGCAGGCGCTGCGCGTCACCGGCCACGAGCGGCCGTTCCTGCCTGCGGGCGTCCCCACCGACGATGGCGCCGCGTTCACCGATAGCCCGGTGTTGTTCAGCCCGTCGCACGGCGACCGCGCGCTGTGCGCGCTGTCGCTGGATATCCAGGGCGACGACATCGCCGTCACCGAGCACCGCTGTGGGCGCGTCGATATGCAACTCGTCAAAGTGACGGGCAGCGCCTTCACGCGCTTCGTACGCGACGGCTACACCACGCTGCCCGAGCGCGGCGATCGCCCGCTCTACATCTACCTCGACGTGCACTGGACCTACGGCGACGCCGACGATCTGCTGTCGGGCGACCCCGTGCGCTACATCCCGTCCGAGCAGGTGCGCGACCTCGCGGTGACGGTCTTTCACTCGTTCGTGAGCGAGTCGATCCAGCACCTCGTCTACGAGATAGGGACGCGGTTGCTGGCGCGCTTCCCCGGCATGGCCTCGGTCTCTTTCAGCGCGCAGAACCGCACCTGGGACCCCGTCGTCGTGTCGGAGCAGGCCCCCAAGGTCAAGGTCTATAGCGACCCTTTCCCGGCCTACGGCACGATCAACCTCACACTGAGGAGGGACGCCTAATGGGACTCCTGACCACGCATGTGCTCGATCTGGCGCGGGGCCGGCCCGCCGTGGGCGTCGCGATCGAGCTATGGCGCCTCGGCCGCGACGGCGGCCAGCCGGAGTTGCTCAAGACGGCGCGCACCAACGCGGACGGCCGCACCGACGCCCCGCTGCTGGCCGGCGACGAGTTGGAAATGGGCGTCTACGAAGTAGTCTTCCTGGTCGGCGACTACTTTTCCGCGCTGGAACCATCGTCAGAGGGGCTGCCGTTCCTCGATCGCGTCCCGGTCCGCTTCGGGATCGCCGACGTGACCGCGCGCTACCATGTGCCGCTACTCGCATCGCCGTGGGCGTATAGCACGTATCGAGGGAGTTAGATGTATCGCGCGGACGGGATGGGGGTACGGTTCGCTGACCTCTCCTATGATATTAGAAATAACTTATACTAAGTATGAGCTTGAAAGTTCTTGCACGACTCTCACGCCTGGCCGAGCGTGTCCCACAGGCGCTTTGGCATGCACGAACTTAGCAGCATCTACTTAGACGTATGTGGGATGTTGAAAGCACTGACGAGTTCAGGGCGTGGTATGACGCGTTGACAGAGCCACAGTTTAGCGCCGTAAATGCGGCCGTAGACAAGCTGGCCGAGGTGGGACCGGGTATACGTCGACCAATGACGGGTCACATCGAAAGTTCTCGTCACAACAACATGCGCGAGTTGGTTGTGCCTTCTGGCAACCTGCGCGTGCTGTTCGCTTTCGATCCGCGCCGTACAGCAATCTTGTTACTGGGAGGCGATAAGACGGATCGTTGGCAAGAGTGGTACGACCAAAACGTGCCGCAAGCCGATGACTTGTATGACGCATACCTGACACAGTTGAAGAAAGAAGGGCTACTATGAGCGAGCGCCGCACATGGAGTGAAACGCGACGTCAAGGCAATCCGGCACTGGAGCAAGGGTTCAGCACGGCCATTAGTACCGGCGTGTGGTTGCCCGAGTTGCGCCGCCGGGCCGGACTGACGCAGGAACAACTGGCCGAGCGCCTCGGAGTGACACAGAGTTGGGTATCGCAGATTGAGAGCGAAACGGATGTGCGTCTCTCGACGGTCAGCGCCTACGTCGCCGCCCTCGGTGGTCAGCTGCGGTTGTGCGCCACGTTGCCGGATGGTCACGACGTTGATCTGGCATACATGCCGCGAGAGGAGAAGGTCCCGGTAGGGGGCTAACTCCAGATAGTTTTGATAAGAGTAGCCGGCTTTCAGGTTTCAGGAGGGATTTCCATGGCAAGTGAACGCGTCACACAGCCCGACGACCATATCCCGTATCTCGACGAGCTATATCCGCTCGAGAGCGACGAGCCGCTCACGTTCACGGCCGAGGACATCACCCACGCGGTGGAGCAGCTTGAGGCCGGCCGCGATGTCGGGGAATACATCGGGATGAGGGAGAGCGACCTTGTCGTGCTATGGGAAGCCGGCCAACTTGGCCAGGATCAGCTACACGCCGTCATGCGCGACCCGTCACTGCTGCCGCGGATATTGACGCCAACTGCCCATGCCTGACTACGAAACGTTTGTCTTCACGACAGATTTGACCGACGCCCAAAGGGTCAGGGAGCGCTGCGATGTGTTGGGCGCTATCAGCGAGGAGCCCGACCGGCTGACGCGCCGTTTCGCCACACCCGCGATGCGTGCGGCCAACGCGGCGGTGGCAGGCTGGATGCGCGACGTTGGCATGGTCGTGCGCCAGGACGGCATCGGCAACCTGATCGGGCGCTACGAGGCCCGCGAGGCCGGGGCCAAGACGCTGCTGTTGGGCTCGCACCTGGACACGGTGCGCGACGCCGGTAAGTACGACGGACCCCTTGGCGTGCTCGTGGCGCTGGCCCTGGTCGAGCGTCTGCATGCGCGTGGCCCCCGCCTGCCCTTCGCGTTGGAGGTGGCCGCCTTTGCCGACGAGGAGGGCCTGCGCTACCACACGAGCTACCTCGGCAGCCGCGCCCTCACCGGCGCGTTCGATCCCCGCGACCTGTCTCGCGAAGACGAAGACGGCGTCGCGATGGCCGAGGCAATCCGCGCCTTCGGCGGTGACCCCGCGGCTATCGACCGCGAGAGGCGCGACCCCGGCGCGATGCTGGCCTATTGCGAGGTCCACATCGAGCAGGGACCCGTGCTGGAGCAGCGCGGGCTGCCCGTCGGCGTGGTGTCGGTCATTATGGGGCAGGGCCGTTGCGACGTCGCGTTCGTGGGACAGGCCGGCCACGCCGGCACGGTCCCGATGGACCTGCGCCACGACGCCCTGTGCGCGGCGGCCGAGTTCACGCTCGCGGTCGAGGGCTTGGCGCGGCGGGAGGCCGGGCTCGTCGCCACGGTGGGGCAGCTGGCCGTGGGGCCAGGGGCGAGCAATGTCATACCCGGTCGGGCCACGCTCAGCCTGGACGTGCGCCACCTGGACGACGCGGCGCGCCAAGAAGCCTGCCTCTTTTTACATAATGCCGCTGTGGATATTGGCGCGCGGCGCGGCGTTTCGGTCGAGTGGCGGTTGGTGCAGGAGAGCGCGACCGTCAGCTGTTCCCCCGCGCTCGGCGCGGCGTTGTCGCGCGCGATTGAGGCGCTGGGCTACGCGGCGTTGAGCCTGCCCAGCGGCGCGGGGCACGACGCGGTCGTCATGTCGACCCTGGCGCCCGTGGCGATGCTGTTCGTGCGCTGCAAGGGAGGCGTCAGCCACAACCCGGCCGAGGCGGTGATAATGGAAGACGTCGCGGTAGCGCTTGACGTCATGGACACCTTTCTGGCTAATCTGGTCGATTCATACAACCTTGTTTGAGATTGACCGAAAGCGCGGTAACTGAACGAAGTGAAAGACAACTGGGAGCGTAGTCATCCGTTCGTGCGCCTCGATCTTCCTACTCTCACGGAATTGGCGCAACCGCTTTGGCCTGGGCGTGCCGTCGTGCACGCCGACCTTTTGACTGCTGGCCTTGCCAACACGAATTACAAGGTGCTGGTGTCGGGCTACGATACGTCCTTTGTTATCCGCGTGTACACGCGCGATTTCTCCGCGTGCCGGAAGGAAGTGGACATCTACAATCTGATCCACGATCGCGTGCCGCTGCCGGATATTCTCTACGCCGACGTCGATGGCCGGCGTTATGAGCGGCCATATGCCGTCACATCGTGGGTGGACGGGGTCATGCTGGATCGGGCGCTGGCGCATGGAAGCGCCGTCGTGAACCTGTGCGAGTTCTTGGACGCGCCGGACCCACGCGGCACGCGGGTCGCCGCTGTCGTGCGCTTGATCCGTACAACCGTGGAGCGGTGGGAGGCGAACGGCAGGAAAGCATTGGTGGAATTATGAGCCTCTACGATTTGATCGTACGCGGTGGGACGCTCGTCACACCCGCTAGTGTTGAGCGCGGCGATATCGCCGTCGCCGACGGGCGCATCGTCGCGGTGGGGCCGGAGCTCGCGGGGACGAGCCGTGAGGAGATCGACGCGGCGGGGCTGCACGTCTTTCCCGGCGTCATCGACGCGCATGTGCATTTCAACGAGCCGGGACGCGCTGAGTGGGAAGGCTTCGCCACCGGCACGCGGGCGCTGGCCGCCGGGGGGGCCACGGTCTACTGCGATATGCCGCTCAACGCCCATCCGCCGACGCTCGACGCGGAGAGCTTCCACCTCAAGCACGCCGCCGCGCGCGGTTCCTCGCTGGTCGACTTCGCGCTGTGGGGCGGCCTCGTGCCGGGCAATCTCGTATACCTCGACGATCTTGCCGCGTGTGGTGTGGTGGGCTTCAAGGCGTTCATGTCGGACAGCGGCATCGCCGACTTCCCGGCCGCGGATGACCTAACTCTCTACGAGGGCATGGCGCGCGCGGCGCGGCTGGGCCTGCCCGTCGCGGTCCACGCCGAGAACGATACCATCACGGGCGGCTTGGCGCGGCGCGCCGTCGCCGAGGGTCGCGTGTCGGCGCGCGACTACCTGGCCTCGCGTCCGGTCGTGGCCGAACTCGACGCCATCGCGCGGGCCATCACGTTCGCGGAAGACACGGGCTGCCGGCTGCACGTCGTCCACGTCAGCATGGGACGCGGCGTCGCGCTGGTGGCGGCGGCGCGAACGCGCGGTGTGGACGTGAGCTGCGAGACCTGCCCGCACTATCTCGTCCTGACCGAAGACGACCTGGAGGCGCTCGGCGCGGTCGCCAAGTGCGCGCCGCCGCTGCGTCCGCGCGCGGAGGTCGAGGCGCTGTGGCAGGCGCTATTCGCTGGCGACCTGCCCATGGTCGTCTCCGACCACTCGCCGGCCCCGGCGGACCTCAAGACCGGCGACGACTTTTTCAAGGTGTGGGGCGGCGTTTCGGGCTGCCAGTCCACCTTGCAGTTGCTCCTGACCGAGGGCCACGAGCGGCGCGGGCTACCGCTGGAGACGATCGCGGCGGTGACCTCCGGCTACGTCGCGGCGCGCTTCGGCCTCGCGCCGGCCAAGGGTAGTCTCGCCGCCGGCGCCGACGCCGACCTCGCGCTCGTCGACCTGACGCACAGCGCGGTCCTGCGCGACGAGGATCTGCGCTATCGGCATCGGCACAGTCCCTACGCCGGCCGCACGTTACGCGGGCGCGTCGCGCGCACGCTCGTGCGTGGCGTGACGGTCTACCGCGACGGTCAGGTCGTGTCGGAGCCGATCGGGCGCCTGCTGACGCCCACGACGCCCGTCGGAGGATCATAGTCGTCTACGTCGAAACGTCCCTCTCGACGGCGCCGGTTTCCTTCTTCGATGCGCGCCGCTACGTCGCGTCGGGCTCCAGCCTCTTTTAGGGACGTGACCCCCGGCAGCTGATAGTTGTCCCCGGCTTATCTTTTTTGACACAGTTGACAAGCATGACAGGGAAAGGTATGCTCTCTGAAAAGAGAGCAGCAAGGAAATATCGATGAAGGGATGTCAAAGGGGTGTCACATGAGTCTTGCCGTCGTGGATCGCGAGGATTTAGAGGCGTCCCTCGCGTTACTTGAGGCCACGCAGACGCCCGACGCGAACGTCCGGGCGGCGACTGAGCGTTTGAAGCACGCGTTAGCGGAGTCGGCGCCGCACGACCTATTGACGACGACGCAGGCCGCCGCCGCCCTTGGCGTGCGGTCCGTCAACACGGTCAAATATTGGTGCAAGAGTGGCTATATCCACGGCGTCAAGCGGAACGAGCGTACCCTTATCCCACTGTCCGAGATCGAGCGGATCAAGGATGATGACCGGGTACGTATGATCCGCGCCGCCGATCGACTGCACGATGAGACCGAAGGCTTTGGGCTGGATGGCTTAACGCAAGAGGAAATGGACAGCTTGTCCGCGTCGCGACCCGGCACATTGCCGTGGAAACGACCGAAGGCTTAATACTACAACGTTAGGTTAGTGTGGGTGTGGAGTAGACTGAGGGAAGGAGGAATGTCCATGATCGCTGCCTACGCCCCCCTGGTCGCGCCGCCCTCGGCGCAACCGCCCACGCCCAACCTGG
>JAABUL010005825.1_pt1 | contig 14866 bp, 9 predicted proteins | sample 5559151 | NCBI WGS metagenome assembly JAABUL01 (sample SAMN10711876, study PRJNA513368) | rock metagenome | isolation source: Antarctica rocks | place: Antarctica: Victoria Land, Pudding Butte sud | reverse complement strand
CGCAAGTCAGCCTCATGGAAACCATACACCACGTTCGCAGCCGATATGGGTCTCACCTCAACTGGGGTGGTGATGGAGGATGATGCGAAGGTGGAGACAGCGCCCGTGAAGGAGGTTCGACACAGCATCGACGAGAAGATGGGCGTGTAGTATCTGTGAAGAGTATAGCAGGCACAGAGATGGAAGAGACTTGTCGAGCCGATCAGGATTATCATGATATATTAATGATATATTATAACTTTCAAATCGAAATATTCGAGCTGCCCTCGGCCTTTCCCGACAAAGTTCCCTGTTTCGGGATTGGACTTCGATCATATACCTTACTTGGAGTCTTCTCCCATCAGTAGTCTCATCATGCTATCAGTCTTCCTCGAAAAGAGTTTTTCGCCATCCCCCTCGGAATGCTACACGCGGAGCTTTCATCCATATTCAATGTAACTTTCCGTATGTTAGAAAGCAAAACCTTCAACGTAGACTAAGCTTTGAGATGTTCACTAGCATTTCTGTGTTGCTTTAGGAGTCAACTGCTTTGCGGTTGGAAGTCTTGATACGTGGCTCGACACGATCAAAAGAATCAACGTGGAGAATTCCGTAACAGGAAACAACCAAGTGGAAGCGCTCTAAAGCAGCGTCAAGCGATATCAATAGCGGCGGGCCTTTCGGAATGTTTCCTCCAGAAAACAACACCCCCCCCACCTGCACGATGTATTGAAAAGCATCTCATCGAGCTCGTCCGATCGCGTTAGAGAAGCCATTGCGATGTCAGACCTGCTCAGTTCCTACACATTGGCCGCCACCACGGGAACCAGCCAGAGCTTGGTCAGATCGTGGCATAGCCCCGCATGGATTCACAGCCAGCTTCACCGATACGAGCTCGTGTTGTCAGCCTTCCTCCCGAAGCTGCGTCACCGCAATGGCAGTGTTGCTAGACTGCGGTCTATATGAAGATTACAGTCTCTTAAGAAGCCAACACCACCTCGCCCCTCTCACCATCTCTCGCATTCTAGCTTCACGCATCCACTACCCTAGGAGTCAACTCGTCGTCAAGATGCATATTCTTACAGCTCTTTTCACCTTCGCCGTCCTGGCTACAGCGGCATTGGCCAACAAGTGCAACCATGACAACTGCTATAGAGCGTTAGCCCACTACCAAGCCAATGACACCTGCTTCTGCAACGAGTACCTCGCTACCCCGTAAAGCCTCCCCAGCTTCTACCATGCGCCTTTGGGCTAACAAACATGCCAGCACCAAGCAGGCGCCCAGCCCCATTGCTACTTGTGGAGACAAGGTAAGGCTCTCTTTAACATGGCTTCGCCATCCTCAAGCTGACGACTGCCATCTACAGAAAATCTCCAGCGCTTGCAGCTGCCTTGCCACCACAACCCCTCCTCCTACTACGACTACTACGCCCACAACCACCTTAACCACCTCCACCTCCACCTCCACCACGTCTACATGTGCGCGCAGCAGCGCCTCTGCTTGCCCGACACCAGCCACGAAGTGCTGCGCATACCTTTGCGCAGAGGCGCAGGTGCCGTTCGACCTCTGCTCCGAGACGGATACGAGTGGGCAGTTCCAGAAGTGCAGCAAGTGTCCAGTGAGCTAGGTGCTCTGCAAAGCAGAATGGGGGGCCAATGATACGTTGGGAAGGGGGGTGATGCTGGCCGGTAGTAGGGGACAAGATGCCTTGTTGTTGGATGTTATGAAGAAGATGGATTAGATGAGTCCGCTAGATACAAGACTGGAGCAATTCAATCCTATCCTTTCAGCGTGGGCCATGGATGATACAGTGAACCTGGCAGATATCGATGCAAGACGTGAATCTCTTGGCGCCAAAGTAGTGATGCGGTACCAATGGCTGGACCTTGGCTGCTAGAGTTGTGCGTGCGCACCGAGCGGTGTGAGCTGCTCTCAATCCCAACAACTATGCATACGTTATGTCTAGAAACAAAACCCTTCAAGCTTGGTATAAGAAAATTGTCTTCACCACTAATCTAAACTTGCACTACCACTACGCAATCTCCACGTTGCTGCTGCTTTCTCTTCCGCTGGCTTGATGCTGTGTTACAGCGTCGTAATCAACAGAGGTTGGAAGCATCGCACACACGTGATGGTAGCGAAAGATCTAAAGCACATCGTACCTCGAGGCTTTCGCAGTGTAACACCAGGATGGGTCGAGTGATCACGCTTATCACGCTCGCCATCCCAAGTGCTGCATAAGAGTCGCGATGCTTATTAGAAAATTGATTGAAAGGCAATGCTCGAGAGCAATCTAAGTATTTATTCTCTAAAGCGATACTAAACAGAATGAGGGTCGCCGGCGCCGCATGGAGCTGTATAACTGTCGCTGGACTGACGACCGCCAATTTTCAGGGCGACGTAAACTCTGCCAAACAGCTTGGAACCGGAGCGCTGAAGTTATTTTTGAATGCGCTCAACATTACCAAAAAACCGAAATATCTAGCTGATCATTATATGTGTAGATCCAAACGCATAAGATCGCAATTCCAATATCGAAAGTAATGGGGAGATCGCGGTGACATGTAGGTCTTGGCGACAATTGAGAGCCAATCAAATAAATCCTTGGGAGCTGATTGCTCATCATCAAACAGTTGTCAATGCATTCGAGGCTGAAGTGGCTATGTTGGTTTAGTACATGAACGAGCTGGCGCTTCGCTCTTTAACTATGTTATCCATTCTCTTTACTGCAACGCCGTTACAAGATACATTATGCCTTCAGAAGTACCAGGCAATGGCAAAAATGCATCTAGATGGCTGACCCGCATGATACCCAATTCGACAATCCTTCCAAATGACACGAATCCTAGACTCCCCACAGTAGTGGAATTACGGACGCCTTCGACGAGGGCAAAATGGATTTGGGCTCAGAAGCGAGGCCTTCTATTCCTCCCAAACGGTGAATTTATCGAAACGGTCCGATTTCCCCAACATCTTGACTTAAGACTGGCCGATCCAGATCCTTCATCGCATGACTTCTACCTTGTTTCGCGATCCCCACATCTAATGGGAGGAGGACCCTTGGGATCTTTCGGCCACTGGTCTGTTTACTGTCAAGGGCATTTTTATCATCTATCTGCCCCAAACCTTCCCAGAGAGTTCCTCAAAAAAAGCCAAAATCATTCCAGCGCCAATGATGTAAGATGTAGATTACGCCATGAGGATCTAAGCAGTCCAGATTCAGCCGACTATCGGCGGTTTGTCGACTCTACCGTTCAGAAACCGATGACAGCATATAAAGTCGGCCAGACCGATTACTCCCCAGATCAACTTCTCTGCCTTGCCAATTGGATTATAAATCGTCTACCTGTTTACAGTCTCTTCACTGCCAATTGCCAGCACTTCGCCAAGACTTTGGCCTACAGGTCAGTGATGAGGCTTAGCGATCGATCGACATTCATTGGCAATCCTACTCAAATTGTCGATTGGGATCTTGGCGATAAAAACGAACCGCACATCAACTGTATCGAGCAGGGGTTCTTGACAGGTCGTCCTCGCCCGAGTGGGTTTACACGCATCGTCCAATGCTCTAGTTGCTTATCTGTTCTTAGTCTCTTCAAGTCTTCTACAAGATTACATATGGTTCATGTTTCCTCAATGTGCGTGCAGTTATTCCTGTAAGCGAATCGCAATGGATCTAACATGCTAACAATACTTAAGTGCGCGGAGACATCAATGATTATCGTGTTGCGATACTTTATGAAAAAGGGCCTGAAGCTCCCGGTAGTTGGCACCCAAGAGGCTACACCAGAGCCCAGCTCAAGGATAAATTGATCCAAATCTGGTTTTCAGTAGAAGAGCTGGGGGTAAGCTACGTCATGCCACTCCTAATTAATCCAGAGCGCGTGGGGTCTGACATTCTATATAGGAGGACCTTGGGAACAAACGCTGGAGAGACGCCCTGCTTGGCAGGAAAGAGAATCAGCCAGATGGGTCCGTGAAAAGGCCATTAGAAATGCTTGAGGTAAGCTACGTCAACCGACTCCTGGTACTCCGAAGCGCTTGGAGTTTGACATTCTTCATAGGAGGACATTGCGAACAAACGCTGGAGAGACGCCCTGCTGGGCAGGAAGGGGAAACAGCCAGATGGGTCCATGAGAAGGTCGCTGCAGAGGAAGCCTCGAAAACCTAGCTCAGGCAATGATGATATGGCTAAGATAAATTTTGTCAGTTGAATGAGATGAAAACTATTTCTGGACCAACGTCAACTGGATCACCTTCAATCCGAACCTTTGATTTCTTGATTTGTATTCCCGCACCTCGATTCTTCTTCGTGTCTTTTGTTTAATTTCTGGGCTCTTCTACTGAAGCAACGGTCACGCTTCTTCAAGTATTTGTCACACTTATATGAAACAACAACAAGGAATGTTGATGTTAAGTATTAATGAAAACTTTTGAATTGATAGTGACCAGCTAACTAAAAGTAGCATAAGAAGACGAGAGCAAAATCGTCAAAAGAACCGCAACACTCTAGCTGCTATATCTCCGATCAGATACGGACACAGAAAGGTTATTGGAATATCTTCTACTAGCACTGCTGCCCACCACCGAAGCGGAAATTAATACTTACGACACCAAGCCCATTGGGTAACTTGTGGAGCATCTCAACCTGATCGCCCCTATCCTGGTCGGCACAACCAGCCACCATCTCATTTACCAACGCGTTCGACGTGGCCTGCATTGCCCACGGGATGGCCCTGCTAATCTGCTTATTGCCGACCAGATATCTTACCCGCGAAATCAAGATCTTGCTCGTCTCCTTCTCAACTTCGCAAGCGCTACCAGCCACACTGATACAAGCGTCATCCTGAGCGGAGTGCAGGTCAATCAGGCAGTTGGCTGTCGCGCTGTTATCTTCTATCCAGAGATAGTCGCTACTGCTGAAGCAGGATTCCGTCGCTCGAACCGGCTTGCCTGCATCGGCCCAGCAATCGTTGTTTGGATAGTTATTATAGCATCGAGGAAGGGCGCCGAAGGTTCGGGCGAACATCTTTACGGAAAAAGTACCAGAGATCTCGCCTAGTGCTCTGGCTTGCGAGTCTAGGGGGCTCGGAGTCTGGTCGGCTGCTGGAGGTCTCAGAATTGGGCAGCTCGAAAGAAGAGCATAGAGGGCGCCGAGAAGAGCTGACTTGTTGTTAGACTACCGAGGGAATTGTTTGACACGAGTTTTGTGGTTACTGTAAGATCGAGATGTAGAAATAGATTGCGGTCGAGAAGTTGAATTTTTGACTTAGGTTTCGTGAATCGTTCGAGATGTTGAACTCTTGCTAGCTCCTATAATATCACGAGTGGCTCTTGTATATTGTTTTTCCTATATTGCACAGTTATTAAGTTATCGCTAAGCATAGTATTGCCCAAGATCTCTCTCGCAAACGTATATATTACAATATTAAGCACAATATACTTTAAGATTATTCTTGCAAATATATATACTATTAGAATTAGAGCTTTAATAACTAGTATATAGTTAATTAACAAGAATACTAGCTATATAGAACTAACTATATATAGAAAACAAATATAAATACTATAAATATTAAGATACTAAATATTACTTGTATTATATTTAAGACTAAAGAATAAAGACTCGAAAAATTAGACTAATTGTTCGAATCGATTTTTTCCTAAAATCTATAACTCGATCCAAAAGTTATATCTAATTAGATCAAGTTTTAATCTAATATAGTTAGTATTTTTATAATTTATGCAATTTGATTTCAACTATTGAAATTAAACAATTAGTCTACGAAAAATAATTAAAGAGCAAAGTCTATCTAGTCTAAAATTGTAATACTACTTTTCTTTTCTACTTGCAAGTTTTAACAAAATAATATTAAATCTTTTAATTAATATTTCTAGTTAACTTTAATTAATCTTAAATATTGATTAAGTATAAGTTTCGATTAATATTAAATATATATTAAATATTATTTAACAATTAAAATTAAAATTCCTATTATATATTAAACAAAAGAATAAATTTGTTAAATAGAAAAAAATAATTAAAAATTTTAAAATAAATTTTAAAACAAAATATACAAAAAACAATAATATATAAAGCAAAAAATATATATATTGCAAATAGTATTCTAGTTAACTTTCGATTATTTTTTATTAATATCGAACATATTTGTTAAATATTAAATAATTGTTAAATAATAGAAATTAAGTTTCGAATAATTTGTTAAGCAACAATAAAATTAAAAGAAAAAAAAAGAAATAAATAAATTTTAAGAAAATATTAAATATAAAAAAACTAAGAAAGATACAAAAGATTATTAATTCTAATTCTAAAAAAAATCTAAATTATATAATACAAAAATCGAAAAATTAATAACAAAATAAAAATTAATTATATTCTAAAAAGTCTAAAAAATTAACTATATATAAAAGAGTTTAAAGAATTAATTAATTATATAATTTAAGAAAGATTAATAATAATAAGAAAAATAACAATATTAAAAAGTCGAAATTTATCGAATTTTTATTATATTCGAATATATTTATCTAAATTTACAATATAGAAAAAGAAAATAATATAAAAGTATTTTAATAATAATTTATATATAAATATATATATATTTAGAAATATTAAGTTAATTTTAATTTTAATTTTTTTTAGAAGAAATATTAATAAAATATCTAGCAAAAATACTATAAAGATAATAACAAAAATTACAAATATATATTAATTAATTTTCGATAATAATAATATAATAATAGTTAAAATTAAAGCTTTAATAACTAGTATATAGTTAATTAACAAAAATAATAACTATATAGAACTAACTATATACAAAAAATAAATATAAGTATTATAGATACTAAGATACTAGATATTATTTGTAGTATACTTAAGACTAGAGAGTAAAAATCTAAAAAGTAAGTAGAGAACAAAATCTATCTAATCTAGAATTATAATATTATTTCTCTCTTTTATTTACAAATTTTAATAAAATAATATTAAATCTTCTAATTAGTATTTTTAATTATTTTTAATTAATTTTAAGTATTTGTTAAATATAAACTTCGATTAATATCGAATATATATTAAATATTGTTCAATAATTAAATCTAAAATTTTTAATATATATTAAACAAAAAAATAAATTTGTTAAATAGAAAAAATTATTAGAAATTTTAAAATAAAATATATAAAAAATAATAATATATTAAGTAAAGAATATATATATTGCAAATAATATTTTAGTTAACTCTTAATTATTTTTAATTAGTATTAAATATATTTGTTAAATATAATCTAGTATTCGAAATTAAATATTAAGTAATTGTTAAATAATAAAAATTAAATTTCGAACAATTATTAAGTAATAAATAATAAATTTCGAATAAATTGTCGAACAATAGCAAGATTAAAAGAGAGGAAAAAAAAAAAAAAAAATTAAAAAAAAAATTAAATATAAAAAAATTAAAGAAAATACAAAAGATTATTAACTTTAATTTTAAGAGAAGAATTTAAATTATATAATATAAAAATTAAAAAACTTAATAATAAAATAGAAGTTAATTGTATTTAAAAAAGTTTAAAAAGCTAATTATATTTAAGAAGATTTAAAGAATTAATTAGTTATATAATCTAAGAAAAAATTAATAATAACAAAAAAGATAACAATATTAAAAAATCGAAATTTGTTAAATTTTAATTATATTCGACTATATTTGTCTAAATTTGCAATATAAATAAAGAAAATATTATAAAAGTATTTTAGCAACAATTTATATATAATTGTATATATATTTAGAAATATTAAATTAATTTTAATTTAAAGAATTTTCAGAAGAAATATCGATAAAATATCTAGCAAAAATACTATAAAGATAATAACAAAAATTGCAAATATATATTAATTAACTCTTAATAATAGTAATATATACTTTGCGAAATAAAATAAATTAGATTAGATTTCGAGTTCTAAAACTTAATTTGTTTTGAATTAAATATTATTTAAATTAATTTAAATTATTGTTTAAATTAAGTTAAATATTTATTAAGTTATACTTAAACTTAATAGTATATTAGAAGTTTTTTCGCTAATCTTTAGTAATAATGTAAGCGAGTTTAAATTATTAAATTTTATAATAATTTTTTTAGTTATTTTTTTGCTAAACTTTAAATATACAATACAAAAAATAGATACTAGAAATATTCAAATTCTAGTAGCTTAATAATAAGAGTCTTTAATAGAAAAAAATTTTTATATTAATTTTAGTATTAATTTCTAGTCTTTAATTAATAACTTGCTATAAATAATATATAATATTGTTTTTGTTATAAAAGCAAGACAAGAAATAGATAAAGCAAGTATTAGACAAGTTGTAATAAATAGTTGAATTAATTATCTATCTAGCTATGCGCAAATTTATCTTTACTTATTAAACTAATCTTCTTAGAGATTAGCGTAACTTGTCGAGTAAAACTTGTCGAATAAAGCAATTTGCTAGTTAGATATATAATAAATGTCTTTCTTAAAAAAAGAAAACAATATCTTTATTAATAATAATTAATAGAAATGTTTGTCGAACAAACTTGTAGTAATACGTCGATAAAACAACTAAAGCAAATCGCGAAAAAAAAAAAAAAACAATTAATTTTTAAATTCTTTAACTCTTTATTTATTTACAAATTAGTCGATTTATTTATTATTTATTAATCTTAAATTAACTTGTAGTAATATATTGATTAAACAACAATTAAAGCAAGATTAACTTGTTTATTAACAAATACTTATTTAATTATATATTGTAATTTTTTAAATAGCAAACAACTTATTCTTGTGCTATTATTATTATTTGTATTTGTATTTTTCTTAGTTTTTTCTTTGTTATATTTAATAAATGCGACAAATTAATTCTTTATAATAATTAGCAAATTGTAGAACTTAGAAAATTGTTCTTAATAAGTTTTTTTAAAAACTTTAGTATATATATTGTGTATATATTAATTAATAAAATATATATTACTTTGTATAATTTGCTTATTTCTAAGAGTCGAAGCTAGTAAACTTAACAATTCTTAAACAAGTTTAGCAATTCTATTTAGAATAGTATCTTTATATATCTTTGTAGTATTATTGTTTTGTATTTTTAAAATATTTATTGCAATAACTTTAAATCTTATATTAATCTCTTAAGACTTATTGTATAATCTACTAATTAAAATATTAATAATTTTGAAGATTTTTATAGTTTTAGTTTTTATAAAATTAAAGTAAGTAAAGATTGTAGTCTTTGCATTATTTGTCAATATATTGTGCAAAAAAAATAACAAAACAAAGATTTGTTTTTGTAGTCTCTCTTTGTTGTTTATTAAAAAAATATTTACTTTTTATTTTAAAGAAAATTTGTTATTCTTTGTGTTATTTTGCAAACATATATATATTAATTTACTAAAATAATTAATCTTAGTTTTGTTATTAAATAAATTAATAAGTTTGTAATATTTAATTAATTTGTAATTAAAGTTAAAGATATATATTGTTTTCTTTCTTGCATATATTTTAATTAATATAAATGCGTTAAATACTTTTTGAAATTTTTGTCTAATTAAATCGATAATCTTTTTTAGTTAAGATTTACTTTAAATAGTTTTAAGTCTAAATTTAACAAACTTAATACAAACAAAATCGATATAAAAATTATTATAATTTATTAAATTTATTAAATTTACAATATTTTATATATAAGTTTGTAGAAACTTCTTAATTATAGATAAAATTAATATAGATTTTGTTATTGTATAGATTTTGTTCTTTATTAGATTTATAGTTATATTGTTAATCTTTGTTGTGCAATAACTAGCATCTAATATAATAGATATAATATTAATCTCTTTATTGTATAGTTAATATTTTTGCTTATAGATTAATATATAAAGCAATTTTTTGTATTTTATAATCGCAAAAATATTAAATAATTTATAAGATATTTATAGATTGTTATTAATATTAAAGATTGCTAATTATAATTAATTTCTTTTATTAATCTTAATTTTAACAAAAATTATACAAAATCTATTAAAATTAATTAGCGCAATAAAAGTCTAAAATTAGATTGTTTTATTGTTATTATTAATTAATTTAACAAATTTAATATTAAACTTAAATTAATTTAGAGCTAAATAATTGTCTTTAATTGTTATCTTAAATATTTTACTTTTAAAGATAAGAAATTTCAATTCTTTTAAAAGAATATAATAAATGTATATTTCGATAATAAAAAAGTTGTTGCAATTCTTAATTTTATTTTTAACAAATATTAAAAGAGCTTAAACGTTTAAACAATTATAATTGAACAAATTTTTATTTTTGTTATTATTTTAATTTTTGTTATTTTTATCTTTGATAATTTTATATTTAATATTTTTTTGCTTAAAGTTAATAAATAATTTGTTTTTTAACTTTTTTAATTGTTATATTCTTTTAAATAACAAGTTGTTATTTATGTTTTTTAATTTAACAAGTTGCTATAACTTTTTAAGTAGCAATTATAAATATATTAACAAATTTAGAAAGTCTTATAATAATAATATAATACTTAACTAGTTAAATAACTAATAAAGATAGTAGACAATACGCAAATAAGTAATAAATATTCGCAATTTATTAAATTGTAAAATTAAATAAGTTGTTAATTTTAAAAAAGAAGTTATTAAGTAAATATTAATAATATTTGAAATTACGCGTCTAGTAAATAAAATTTTGTTACTTAATTTTATTAATATATTAACAAAAATATCGATTAATATTTATACTTTATATTACTATTAATATAATATTGCAAAAATTATTTATTTAATATTGCTCAAAAAATTAAAAGTTATAATATAATAGTTTGTTATAAGTTTTAATTTAGATTATATTAATAAAATTAAACGTTATTCGATTAATAATAATTTATTTGTTTAATATCTTAGTTTAACAAAAATATTTATCTTATAATTTTCGAAAACAATTACAATTTTGTTATAAAATCTTTTTAACTTTATTAATTAAAAAGTGTTGCAATATTATAAATATAACTTCTTTAATTAAATCTTTTATTGTAACAAACTTTATAAATTGATTAAAATATTGCATAATATTATCAATAAAAATATTATATTTTGTTTTGTATTTTTTGATAAGATTTTCGACTTTGTTTAGCAAATTCTTGTTGTACTAATAGTCGAATTTTAGTTTATAATCTTTTTAATAAATTAAATATTTCGAGATAAATTTCTTACAATTATAATAACAAAGTTAATAATTAACAAAAAATTTAACTTTATAAATATATTATTTGTTATTGAATTTTGTAACTAGTTTAAAATAATTAGATTGCAAACAATTATAAAGATTGTCTTTTTTAAAAATTAACTCTAAATTAGCAATAAAAATAGTTAAATAATTTTTTTAATTAATAAGCAAGTTAAGTTTATAGATTAGATTATCTTTTTGTTTAAGAATTGTAAAGAAATTAACTTGTTAAATAATTAATTTTGTCAACTTTATAAAAGACAAGCTATAACTCTTATATAAACAAAGAAAAATTTAATTGCTTATTTAAAAAGTTAGAGATTAATAATATTTATTATAAAGATTCTTTGTTATTATATTAATTTAAACAATTGCAATCTTAGTTTTTATTATATTTATTAAGTTAATTCTCTTTTTGCTTGTTAAATTTAAAAAGAGTTAAAGAGTTTGTAATTTTAAATCTTATAACTATTTTTTTTAACAAAAGATTAATAAAGAAATTAGATAAATTGTTTAATTGTATTTAAAAGATTAAGAGAAAAAATACTTAATTAAGTTTAAAATTGTTTGTTATTATATAGAGAAAAGTAAGCTTTATTATTTAATTAGTTCTTTCGCTTTAATTATTAATCTAAAAATAATATACAACAAAAATTAAAAAGTTAATATTAAGTTTCTTAAATACAATATATTAAAACTTAAATAGAAACTTTTTATCGCAATTATATATAAAAGTCTTCGATATTTTTTAGTTTATAAGTTTGTTTATTATTATATTAATTTAATTCTTAGCAATATGCGTATTTTTATTAATTATTATTATTATTTTTTTTAAAATTTTATATATTGCAATAAGTGCGACGTTTATATCTTGCTTATTTGATAAAATTAATATTAAATTGAAGCTTATTATATAGAAAAGTATTAAAGAATTAATAATAAAATTTAAAATATTGTACAATTAATAACGCTTTGTTTAATAAAGATTATACTCTTAATAATATATTATATAATATTGTAGATAATTGCTTAATTTGCGAAAGTAGAAATTAATAGAGATTATCTTATATAAAGAAGTAAAATTAATATAATAATTTTTGTTATATATTTAAGTAAAAATCTCTTTTTTAAACTTCTTTAATAGATAAAGTCTCTTTTAATTAACGTAGTTTATATAATATAGCAACTTATCTTTTACAAAGAATTGTATACTTAGCAATATAATAAACTTCTAAATAATATTTATAATTTTTATTTATTTAACCAATTTAATATAAATATCGAGCAATTATTTTTTAAAGTTAGCGCTTATTTCTATTAAATAAATATCAAAGAATATTATTCTATTAAAGATTGTTTGTTTAATTAAATTTTTCTTTTTTTTAAAGATTTGTTTGATAAGTTTGTTTACTTTTAAGACTTTAATCTTAAATATAAAAGCGTTAATTTTATTAAGTTTTTTAATATTATTTGCTTTTTCTTTGTTAATTAATATTAATAATTAAAACAAAGTATTAGATATTATATTTAAACAATTTGCTTTGTATTAAATATTAAAATTAAATTGCAAGAAATATTATAATATATATATAAATTTAAAATTAAATAGTATAGATAGGAGAATTAGGATCGACGAACGCGCAGACACTATATATAGCTATTTGGATACGTGATCGATCTACTTCAGAAAATCTGCGTCTACAATCGAGAACCAAATTTCGTCGAATTTGCGCAATAAAAAGTCTTCTTATTATTATTGCGATAATCTTCTATTCTTATATAATTATTATAATGTTGTCGGGCTCGCATACGGCGTTACACATTTAACTATTGTTTTGATATTTGTTTTCTTTCTATATTTGCTTTTTTCTGTTGCTACTATTCTATATTATAAACGCTATTACTCAAACAATCGATACTATTGTTTTTATTTATTAATTAGTTCTTTTTTCTTTTTTATTTTTTTTCGAATTAGATTGCGTCTAATTAGCGCAAAAACAAATTTTGTGCAGTTTTTTGTATCGTTTTCTATATTTGAATCTCGAATATCTTAGTATTTTAATAGCAAAATTCGACAATATTGCGATTCAAAATCAAAATATTAACTGCGTATTGCAATCGAGCTATATACTATTAAAACAACTAAATTATCAAACTTCTTGAAGACAGCGTTAATTTATATATATATTGATTAACAAAGTTTGTCTATCTAATTTGCAATTCTTTTGTTTTAGTCGAAAAGCAAATCGAACAATTGTTTTATATTGTTTCGATTGCAATCTCGAAATTCAAGAGATATAGTTTTTCTATTAGCAATGTTAGCTTTATTGCAATTCTTCTAATTTAAAGCGCTTGCTCGATCTTGTCGATCTTCAAGCTTGCTATATTTGCTAGATTATAATTTTCTATTGTCAATTTTCTCTTAATTTCCCATTTTTTTGTCAATAGTTCTTATTTTTTCAAAATCTTTTTTCGATTTTTTATTGCTTTTATTATCTGTTTGCAAAAATAGCTATTATTGCTAGTTTCTGTCTGCATTAATTGTCAATTTTTATTTTTTCTGAAATTGTTTATCGCAATCTATTAGATATCTTTGTTTAACTACTATTATGCAACGCGTTTCTATTGTATCTCTAATATCTGCTTTTCTGTTGTCGAAATCGAAAAAAAGATATTTTTTCAAATTTATCGATTCTGTCGAACAAGAAACAGTTAGAAAAAAAGCACAACAAAAAATTAATACAAACAAAAAAGTTAGAATGTAGACTCTTAGAGCCAGATAAATAGACTAAATTAACAAAAATTTGTTGTACAATTTTGTTGCGTTCGACAACGCGCTAGTTTCTTCAGTTTTTTTTGCAACAATTAATATTTTTGCTAAGAATATATACAAGTCTGTTGTTAATTTGCTCGATCTTATTTTATATCTATTATTTTTTTTCAATTTTTACAACTTTTAACTTTTTCGAGAATACAGATATTTACAAATTGTCTCGAAAAAAATATTTTTTCTCGAAATCAATACTGCTATCGACAAAAAATTTCGACACTTTTTATATATTTAGAAGATCTTCGAGAAATCTTCTACAACAACAATATTATTCGAATTTCTATTTTTATTTGTTTTCGAATTTTGTTTCTACAGTTTTTTTTTTCTATTGCTATCTATAGAATTCAATTTCAATTGTTGCAATTTTAAGCGTTTTTGTTGCAATCGAGAAATATTCAAGATTTTTTCGATTGTCAATATTATCTACTTTATCGAAATTATATTTTTTGTCTTTTTTTAGCAATCTCGCTCTTTTACTTTTGTGTTAAAAAAAAATTATTTAACTATCGATTCGAGTTCAACAATAAGTAGAAACAATATTGCTAAAATTAGCTCTCGATCTATTTAAGATATCGACTTTTGTATTGTATTTTTGTATTGTATTGTTTTGTCTACAAATTTTTCAAAATTAATTTTTCTTTTAAAACAAAATTTGTTAAAATCGACAAATTGCTCAAGATCGAAGAATTTTTCAAAAAAACAAAATATTCTAACGTTCAATATTTCAACTCTGTTTTTTTTGTTGTTATTTAGCAACAATAT